>Ga0247727_10000641_pt1 | contig 85411 bp, 75 predicted proteins | sample WisWelCaveWW1625_FD_202498 | JGI IMG/M metagenome (GOLD analysis project Ga0247727, IMG submission 202498) | Biofilm microbial communities from Wishing Well Cave, Virginia, United States - WW16-25 | ecosystem: Environmental > Aquatic > Deep subsurface > Groundwater > Cave microbial mat | place...
GATGCGGCTTGATGGTCGTCATGATCGTGCCCTCGTCGACGAATCATGACCCTTCCATCTAAATGCTTCGATTCCCCTTGGGAATCCCCCACATCGCCTGAATCAATCAGCCGGAGTCGGTATGAGACCGGAGAACAGCCCACTCCAGGGCACTGCATGGACACCGGAGCGTCTTGCCAACCAGTCGGGAAGAAACAAGAGGACGATCGAAAACTGGCTCAAAAACCAACACTTGCCGAAAGCTGGTCGCTGGAATGGCCTCGAAGACGCCTTTTTCGGTTCCAATCAGAAATACAAAACTGAGTGGAGAATTGAGCTTAGAGATGCTCTAGCCAGGACCAGACGCGGAGCCAAACCCAAAGCCAGAAACAGAAAGGGACGCGGCCAGGTCGCGCCACCTGAAGCCAACGTTTCGCTTGACCTCAAGCAACTTAAGCCAATGTCTCTTGAGCGACCGCTCCTTCAGCGCATTGCCTTGGCCCACTACCAGAAACAAGCGACACGCGGGAAAGACACCCCGCAACCAGTTACGGTCACGCTATCAGGCATCCCCCACCCACTTGCTCTTCTGGAAATACCGGACGGCATCCCAAAAGCGCTGGAGCCGATCGCCCACCTCAAGCTCAAATGGACTGACACTGCAAACACTCCGACAGCCTTGATCCCGAATTTGCCGAACATGCTCCGCAGCGAAGGCTTCCGCTGCGACGACGACCCAACATATCGATTGATGTCGGTTTGCAAGAAGCCTTCCGCCAAGGCACTTGAGTTAACGTTTTCCAATGGGCGATACGACCGTTTCGTTGACACATGCGAGGCGCTGCTTTGGGAATTCACCAACTGCGTCAACGGGTACTATCACAATACCCTTAAGGGTGGATCCGACATCCTTGAGCGTTCGGATCAATTGGTGAGCGGTGTAGATGACATAGTTGCACACTCGGTTCTTCGTCAGAGCGTCGATCCATTGGATTTCGGTTGTCGCTCCTGTGCAGTAGGGGTGGTTGCTCTCACCGTACTGGCCGGAGCACGGCCGAAAATGATACTTCACAGGCGAGGGGGGAAAATAGCCGAGGGGTTGAACACGATCCAAGGAGTTCCGGCAGGCACGTTCCAACCAATCATGAGCGGTGATTTCGATCGTGCCACGGAGTTAAACATCGAGTTTACGGTCATCCGCGAATTCGCCGAGGAGCTATTGGGTTGCGCAATTTCTCATGACTTGGTCACCATCGATCATGACCTAGACGATATCCTTAAAATGCCAGAATATGAACCTATTAATCGGCTTAGGGGCTTTTTCGACAAAGGCCACGCAAAGGTTTATTTCTTAGGCATCGCACTGGATATGTTAAACCTGAAGCCGGAACTGATGACGTTGCTAGTGATGAACGTAAAGGCGCTAGCGCGGATTTTTCCAGAAAGTCGATTTCGGATTCTTGACCGCGTTACACCTGGTGCCAACAACGAGGGAAAACCGTTTATGACAGATTTTTCTTATGAAGAGTTGCAGAAGTATGTAGTGAAACGATTGGAGGAGAGATTGTTTAGCTCCGCGGCGGGTTGTATTGCGGTCACGGCGCAGCATTGGCAAAGTGTCAAAGCGGCTGTAGACGAACTATCCAACTAGAGGGGACCTCGAAGAATAGCCCTCGCCGCCGCTGTGTGGGAAATCTCCAACCTGGGTCGGGATGGTACAGCTCGGGTTCTTCGATGCGGACAGGCGGCTTGCGGCGCTGTTGGCCAAAGACGATCCGTTGGAGGCGATTGGCGCCCGGTACTGTGGGAGACCTTTCGCGCGGACATCGAGGCGGTAGTGCTGACGACGCGGGAGGACGCAACAGCGACCTCGGTGGCGTGGAGGCGCTATCAATGCCGTGATGCCTGCTTCTGGCACATCGCTGCGACCGCCATCGTTCAGCTTTCGGGCGTAGCGGCGGTGGAGTGACATTCCGTCCGTTGGCACGGCGGCGCAGCCTGCTTAGCCCTTGGCGGAGTCACGAGAATTCTTCATTGTGCCGGCGAAGCCTCCGGTGATTCGCGCGTCCGGCGGTCGCTGCGACATCATCCGCCTGCGCCTGTCGGTACGGGCGCTTTGCGGTATGCGGTGAGGCTCACCCATGACTGCCGCCGTTCTCGAGAAGCCGTTCGCCACCGCCGCGCTCGACGCTGATCGCGTGCGCGCCCTGGTGCTGGTGCGCGTTGCATCTGCCGCGGACGGACTGAGCCGGGGTGAGCTCGCGGCCGACCTGGCGCCGCTCGCGGCGCATCGCCTCTCGCCCGGCCAGTGGCGTGCGCTCGCCGACCGCGAGGTCGACGCGCTCGCCGCCGCCGGCCTCATCGCCGAGCGCGGGGCAAGCCTCGTGGCCGGCGAGGCCGGCATCGCCCGGGCCGCCATCTTCCTGGGCCTCAAGGGCAGCCTGCCGCGCTCCTGGGCGGAGGTGCGCAACGTGCGCCTGATCGCCAAGGCGCTCGGGCTCGAGCGCGAGGCGGCAAGGCGGCTCCATGCGCTGGCTAAGCCCGACGGCCTGCGCGCGGCCATCGTGCAGCGTGCCTTCGGGCTCAAGATCAAGGGGGTGGCGACGCCTTCGCGCCTGCGCACCGCGCTGGCGGCGGCGGCACTCGAGCGCGCGTTCGGCAATCAGATCCAGGCAGGCCTCGCCGGCAAGCTCGGGCTGTCGGCCAAGGCCGGCCGGCTGCTGGCGGCGCAGCTCGCCAAGAAACCGCGCGATTTCGGCACCGATAGCCGGCTCATCGCCGCGCTTGCAGCCGAGCAGACGGGCACAGCGCAGTTGGACGCTGGTGCGCTGCGCATCGGCGTGCTGCGGCGCTACCTCGACAGCGCCGACCAGCCGGTCTCGATGCGGCCGCGCCCCATCGCCAAGCCCACAGCGGCACGACCGCGCCTGGTCGAGCCGGCACCGCCGCCGCCCGCGCCCGTGCAGCGGCCCGATCTTGCCGGCTTCGCCCACGAGGTGCGCCGGCATGCCGCCATCCGGGCCGAGGGCTGGCCCGGCAATCGCAAGGCCTACATCTCGCACGCCTGGCAAATCGTGCGCGAGGCGCGCGCCGACTGGGGCCTGTCCGAGATCGAGTTCAAATGCATGCTGGCCGAGGCGCATCGCGCGGGCCAGCTGGCGCTCGCCAGCGCCGACCTCAAGGACAACAAGAGCATCAAGGAATTGCAGGACTCCGCCGTCGTCTACAAGAACGCGGTGTTTCACTTCATCCGGGTCGACGGCTGATGCCGTCCCCCGGCGCACTCACTCCGAATTGAGGGTTCATGGGCTACGAGGCTCAAGTCGTGCCGCCGCCGGATCGCCTGTCCACGGCGTTCGAACATTCCATCACCTGGGAGGACGACATCTGGCGCGCCGACCCGGTCGACGTGGAGGCGATCCACGCACCGGCGCGCCGCAAGTTCGGCGAGCTGCTCACCGCCGTGACCTCCGGGCGCGGATCGGCGGGCCAGGCCCGCATCCTGCTGTTCCACGGCCAGTCGGGCGCCGGCAAGACGCATCTCATCCGCGCGCTGCGCACCTCGGCGCATCGCGCCGGCAAGGCCTACTTCGGCTACGCGCAGATGACGCCCGACGTGGCCAACTACGCCGACTACTACCTGCGCCGCCTCGTCAACTCGCTCGAGAAGCCCTACAACCCCGACACCGGCGGCGAGACGGCGCTGGCCCGCCTCACGAGCCGGCTGTTCGCCGACACCACGCTCGTGGGTGCCGCCGCCCTCGACAAGCTCCGGGAAGCCAAGCTCAGCGACGCGCAGCTCGCCAAGCAGGTGCTGGCGCTTGCCGACGACATCGTTGCCGCTCCCAAGTTCGCGGACGAGACGCTCGACATCAACATCGTGCGCGCGCTCCTCTACCTGCAGCGCTCCGACCCGCGCATCGATCAGCGCGTGCGCCAGTACCTCTACGGCCGGCAGCTGACCGACCTCTCGGCCGAGGCCGTGGCCGCGCTCGATCCCAACAACGGCGAGGGCCGCGCCTTCGAGATCATCGAGTCGCTCGGCCGCCTGATGTGGACCATCGATCGCGCCGCGCTGGTGTTCTGCATCGATCAGGTCGAGGATCTGCGCTTCTTCGAGGACTACCACGACCGCTTCCAGAGGGCGGCCCGCGATCTGATCCAGATCGCCAACCGCGTGCCGACCTCGATCGTGCTGGTCTCGTGCCTCGGCGACTTCTACGGCAAGGTGCGCGAGGTGCTGGCGCAGTCCTATATCGACCGTCTCGAGAAGGCGGGGCCCGTGCCGCTGATCGAGACGCGCACCGCCGAGGAAGCGCGCCAGATCATCGCCAAGCGCCTCACCCTCGACGGCCGCAACGCCGACGTCGCCGATCCCAGCCTCTACTTCAGCCCGCAGTTCTTCGAGGAGTTCAGCGGCCTCTCCACGCGCCGCATCCTGGAGCTCGCCCAGACGCGGGTGCGCCAGCAGGAGGACGACACGCCGCCCGAGCCCGTCGAGAAGCCGGGCTTCATCTCCACGCTGGCCGCCGCGCTCGGCTTCGGCCCGAGCCGCGACGAGGACGAGCCGGCCTCCGGCCCGCAGATCGACTTTCTGCGCCTGTGGGAAGGCTTCATGGCCCAGTCCGAGGCAGAAATCCCGTCCGACGACCAGGGCCTGCTCGACGTGCTCACGGGCGGGCTGGCGCTGGCGCGCGATGAATGGGGCCGCACCATCGACCTGGCCGTCAAGCCGCTCTCCCTGTCGGAGGATCTCGCCGCCATCGATCTGACGCTGCGGCACGACACGGGCTTCACCGGCGAAGCGCGGATATTTCTGTGCAATCGGGCGACCCAGGGTGGCGGCCTCAAGCGCCAGATCGACCGTGTCCTGCCGGCCATGATGGGCAAGAGCTGCTTCATGCTGCGGGCGGGCGACTTTCCGCCCAACAAGAAGAACCAGACCGCACAGGCGTTCCGCAAGTTCCGCGAGGGCGGTGGCCGCTCGCTGCTGGTGCCGATCCCCGACTGGGAGCGCATGATGATGGTGCGCGAGTTCCATGCCCAGCATCGCAACGACCCGGGCTTCACCGGCTGGTTCGAGGGCGCCAAGCTGCTGTCCGAGATCCCGGTGCTGGTGCAGGTGCTGCGCCTCGACCTGTACAAGCGGGCAACGCAGCCGGCCAAAGCTGATGACAGCGCCAGCGAGCCGCAGAGCCCCGCGCCGCAGCCGGTGGAAGAAAAGGAGCTGCCGCTCTCGGTGTTGCTCGATGAGGCCGGCGACCGCGCCAACAGCATCCTCGCTGGACGCGCCTTGCGCTCCAACAGCTCCATCACGCTCAACAAGGACGTGCTCAAGCGTCACGCCGCCGTGCTCGGCGGCTCGGGCTCCGGCAAGACCACGCTCGCGCTCTGCATCATCGAGCAGCTGCTGTTGCGGGGCACGCCGGCGGTGCTGATCGACCGCAAGGGCGATCTGTGCTCCTACGCCAACCCGGACGTATGGCGGGCCCTGGACGGGGAGTTCAGCGAGCGGCGCGGCGATCGCGAGAAGCTCGCCGACTCCATCGATGTCGCGGTCTATACGCCGGGGCGCGCGTCGGGCCGGCCGATCTCCATCACGCTGCTGCCCAACGGCATCAACGAGCTGCCCGAGCAGGAGCAGCAGCTGCTCGCCAACCTGTCGGCCGCGGCACTGGGCGACATGCTGCACCTCAAGAACTCCGCCACCCACCAGAAGCAATCCGGCACCCTGTCGGTGGCGCTCAGGATCCTCGGCGGCCGCTTCAGCAAGGAGGTGACGCTCGCCGACCTGATCAACCTGCTCGAGGAGGAGGACCCCGAGCTCAGCGACCTCACGCAGCGTATGGACCCTTCGGGCCGCATCCGCCGCGATCTCGTGGCCCAGCTCGATAGCCTAAGGCACCGCAACTCGGCGCTGTTTGAGGCCGGCGGCGAGCCGCTGCGCATGGAGGCGCTGCTCGGCAGCGGGCGCTTTGGGCGCCGCGACGGGCGCACGCGCCTCTCCATCATCTACACCGGCTTCCTCGGCGACAACGAAAACATCCTGTTCTGGGTCTCGCAGTTCCTCTCCGAGGCACTGCGCTTCTGCCAGCGCAATCCCAACGACGAGCTGCAGGCCGTCGTCATGTTCGACGAGGCCGACCTCTACATCCCCGCCACCGCCAAGCCCGCTACCGCCGAGCCGCTGCAAAGCCTCTTGAAGCGGGCCCGCTCCGCCGGCCTAGGCATCATGCTGGCAACGCAGTCGCCGGGCGATCTCGACTACAAGTCGCGCGACCAGATCACCTCCTGGTTCATCGGCCGCGTGCGTGAGGACACCGCGCTCAGAAAGCTGCGCGCGGCGTTCCAGAGCGAGTCGGGGCTCGATCCGGCGGCCGTCCTGCCGGGCCAAACGGTGGGTGAGTTCCATCTCGTGCAGGAGGGATTGGTGCGGCCCATGCGGGCGCAGCGCTCGCTCATCAGCGCCGAGCAGGTGCCGTTCGACCGCATCGAGCAGCTGGCGCGCGAGACCAAGGGCCAGGACGAGAAGCAGCTCAAGCTCTTCGCCTGAGGCGGGCCGGCGCACCGATTGCTGCAAGGACGCCACAACAGCTTTTGGCTGCGGCTGCGGCCAAGCCTCGGCGGCAAGCCGGGGTCTTCGCACCTGCAAAATCATCCCTCCGCGTTAAGAATGGCCGCAAAACTAGGTGCACTCCGGAGCATTTCGCGGTAGATTTATTGCGTGTGGACCGAGAGGGAACCGGTCCGCATCGGGCAACGCCGGGGGCGATGGCTGCGCCTGCAGTGTGTGGGCTGGGTTGCGGGGTTGTGTTGTGATCGATAAGTCCTTCGTGATCATGGTGTTGGCGTGCGCCATGGCGCCGGTGATAGGTGCGGGTATCTACGTGGTCGTGCACCTGTTCTGACCTCGGCGCGTCCCAAGATCGAGTAGCTAGGCCGCTCGGGCGGTAGCCTGTTGCGCTGCAATGCGGCGCGGACGGTTTCACACTTCTCCCCAGCTTATCCACAACCGGCGCCGCCCCTCGCGGCGCCATCGGGGCCTTCGCTGCGCCCGCCGGCCCGAGGCGGCCACGGCTTCCGCCCTCTTGACTCGAAGGCGCTCTGGGGCAACCGGATAGGCACGCCTGCTGCCGGTGCCCGGCAAGGCGCCAGCCAATGCAGGAGGCAATGCCATGAAACTTGTCCGATTTGGCGCGCCCGGCGCCGAGAAGCCCGGTGTCGTCGATGCGCAGGGCGCGGTCCGTGATCTCTCGGCGCACGTCAAGGACATCACCGGCGATACGCTCTCGCCGGCAAGCCTCGACAAGCTGCGCAAGGTCGATCCCACGTCGCTGCCGCTGGCGCCGCAGGGCGCGCGCCTTGGGGCCCCGGTCGCCAGCGTGCGCAACTTCATCGCGGTGGGCCTCAACTACGCCGACCACGCCAAGGAAACGGGCGCGCCGATCCCCAAGGAGCCGATCCTCTTCAACAAGCTCGTAAACTGCATCGTTGGACCCAACGACGATGTGATGATTCCGAAGGGCTCGATCAAGCTCGACTATGAGGTGGAGATCGCCTTCGTGATCGGCACCCGCGCGCGCTACGTTGCCGAGAAGGACGCGCTCGCGCACGTCGCCGGCTACGCCATCTGCAACGACGTGTCCGAGCGCCACTTCCAGAGCGAGCGCGGCGGCCAGTGGATGAAGGGCAAGTGTGCCGAGACCTTCGGGCCGCTCGGCCCCTGGCTCACGACTCGCGACGAGATCAAGGACGTGCAGAACTTGGGGATGTCGCTCGACGTCAACGGCGAGCGCCGCCAGACCGGCAGCACCAAGACCATGATCTTCGGCATCCAGCACCTGCTCCACTACATCTCCCAGTTCATGGTGCTCGACCCCGGCGACGTGGTGACGACCGGCACCCCGCCCGGCGTCGCGCTCGGCATGAAGCCGCCGGTCTGGCTCAAGGCCGGCGACGTCATGACGCTGAAAATCGAGGGCCTCGGCGAGCAGAAGGGCAAGGTCGTGCCCTTCAAGGAATAACTTGCCGCAGCGGCCGATCCGCCTACGGCGCGGAGACGACGATCCGCGACCACGGCGACCGCTGATGCTTGACGCCAACGAAATGGCCCGTGAGACAAGGTCTCGCGGGCCATTGTGCTTTTCGGCGCGATCGCTCAGTGAAACTTGCCGTCGCCAATGATATTGGAGGCCACCGGCCCTACCTCGTTGAGCCGGTCGATCTGGCGATGCACCTTGTTCCATGCCGCCTCGTCGGCCCAGTTCATCGTCTCGAGCTCTTTGCGCAGGCCGCGCAGCCGGTGCATCAGGCGGTCCTCGTCCTCCTTCAGGCGATTGTCGGCGAAACCGTCCTCGAGCGCCTGTATCAATCCGCCGATGAGCCCGATCTCAGGTAGCAGGATCAGAACCGGCACCTGCGCGGCGATCTCGCTTGCCGCCTCGTTGAGGATGGCCAGGGCATGCCCGTCGTCCTTCCAGTCGACGGCGAGCCGGCCAAGCTCGAGGTCCAGGGTCTGCCGCAACGTGGATTCCTGGAGACGGAGCTGCTCTCTCAGGGCGTGATGGCTGCGCGCCTTGCGCTTGAGCGCATCGGTCGCGGCCATGACGCTGTGGGCAATCTCCGGGGATGCGATTCTTTCCAGTGCAACCCGCGTCAGTCCCAGGGACTGCATGAAGCGCTCCTGGAAGCGAGCGCGCAATTCCTCGTCCATCGCCGCAGCCGAGCCGTTGGCGCTGTGCGCCTGGGCGATCAGATGATCGGCACGGCCGTCGGCGACGGCGGCTTGCGTGAGTGCGCCGCCGTACAATGGCAGCGAGTGGCCGGAATGGGCGGCAATCGCCAGCTCGCGTGCCCGGATGCGCGCCAGCGCCTTGTAGAGGTCGGCGTGGACGTAGTAGCGGTCGCGCTCGCTGCGGTCGCGCTGCACCACGCGCAGGCTCGAGCCGGCGGTCAGCACGTTGCGCACGGGCCGCACGTGATGCGGCTCCACTTCGCTCATGAAGATCTCGGAGGTGAAGCCGTTCTTCTCGTCGATGGGATGCAGGTGCTGCAGCACGGCGTCTGCCGTCTCCCCGACGTGGGGCAGCAGCGCTTCCCTCATGCGCGTCTCGAGCTCGTTGAGCTCGAGCCCACGCCTGGTCTCCTCGGGTCTGGACCTGAGCTCGCGCCGGATCACCTCGCAGAGGAACTCGTAGAGCTCGGCGCGCACGAGATAGGTGCCGGCCCGGTCGGTCTGGCGCACGGTGCCGATGGTGGCACCGGCATTGAGCACATCGCGCACGTGGCCCGCCCGCTCGGGGTCGAGCTCGCCGAGCCTGACCACATTGGTGAAGCCGTCGATCGGCTCCATCGGGTACATGGCCTCGCGCGCGGTACGCGCCTTGTGGAAGGGGTCCGGCAGCAGCGCCGCCAGGATGATCCCCTCCAGCTGCTGCGCGCTCCTGGCCTTGGGGCTCGGCACGTCGGAGAGCGGCGAGCGCAGCGCCTGCGCGCCAAACAGCCCCGACATGAACACCAGGGCGTCGACGCCGATGGCCAGGATCAGCGACAAGTAGGCCAGACGGTTGCCGTCGAGAAAGGCGTTCCAGGTGACCACGAAGCGGTGCGCCTTGTCGTCCCGGTTCATGTCGATGGCCGAGAGGCGGGCCCCGAGGTCGGCCGAATCCTTGCTGATGAGGCCTGCATCCTGCAGGCACTTGCGGCCGAACGCCAGGAGCGCGTCGGTGCTGGAGTGGGTTGCGAGCTTCTCGCCGCCGGCGCAGTTGGCCCGGTAGGCCGCGAGCCCAGCGTTGAGCGCGAACACGCGCGCGGAGGCCTCGGCCGCCTGCTTGGGATCGCAATCGATGGCGCGCACCTTGGCCTTGGTGACCTCGTTGCCGGTCATGGCGGCCAGCAGGTTGGAGCACTGCTGCTGCAGGCCGGCGAGCCGCTCGGTGTCGGGCTGCTGGCGGAAGGCGGCGCGGGCGCGCTCGAAAGCGGGAAGCACGCGGGCGGGGTCGAGCTTGGCGCCCTCGGCGTCGGCATTGACGGCAGAGGCGGCCTTGATGCGTTGCTCGGCCGTCTGGGCCTCGCCCTTCAGCCTGGCGAGATCGCCGTCGACGGTGGACAGCTCCCGCTCGATCTGGGCGATGCGCGTCTCGACGGCGGTAAGGCGCTTCTGCGCATCCTTGGTGCGCTCGCCCTTGATCTTATACTGGTCCTGCAGGGTGGCGAGCTCGGTGATGCGCTGGCGATAGACGGGGCCCTTGCCCTGCTTGAGCGTGCCTTCCACGCCGCGGTCCTCGGCCAGGCCCTCCACGCGCTTGCCGTCGATGTCCTTGGCTTTGGCGTCGAGCTCGCTCTTGTGCTGGGCGTACTCGGCGGCGAGCCCGGGCCGTTCGGCCTGGAGCCGGGACAGCTCCTCCGTGAGCGAGATCTTCTTGCCGGCTAGGCCGGCCTGGCCGCCCTGGGCGCTGGAGATGCGCTCCTGCTGCTGGTTGATGGCGCGGCGGCGCTCCTCCATCTGCTGCACGAAGTATCTCTCGATCTCGCCCTGCGCACTCTGGGCCGCCTGGGCGAGACTGGCGAGCTGCTTGTCGTAGACTTTCCAGCCGTCGCTTTCGAATAGCCGTTCGGCTTCCTCGATCTGGCGCTTCTGCGTCAGCGCTCCGATGTCGGAAACGGCGCCGCCGATCTGCGCGGTGGTGCGGATCTCGGCCGCGCGCTTGCGCTGCTCGGACGGGAAGATGGCGCTGAAGTGGGAATCGAAGGAGAAGAATACGGAAGCGCCCATCGCGGCCAGAAGCATCACCCACAACACGGCATTCTTGGCGATCAGCCGCGCGCTTTGCACGTAGGGCGTGGAGATCTCGCCGCCGCGGCGGAAGCCGAAGGCGATGAGGCCGATGAGCGTGAGTGCCAGCAGGAAATACAGCGAGACGTCGGCAAAGCGGGCCGGGTCGGCGTGGAAGCCCGTGTTCGTCACGCTCACCGCATCGTACTGGTCGAGCAGCCAGTAGAAGACGATGGCGGCGAACGCCAGGCCGAGTAGCATGCCGGCGGTGGCATCGACACGACGCACGCTCGAGCCCTGGCTCGTGCGTTGGCTCATGCCGGTGGCGAAGCTCTCGCCGATGAGCCAGGCGACGATCAGCATTACGCCCTGGATGCCGAACGAGATGAAGACCGACAACAGCGGTGCGCTGGTGAAATTACGCATGCCGTCGAAGGTGGTGTAGCCCGACGCCAGCGACAGGGCGATGCCGGTGGACGCCAGCAGCGTAAGCTGCCAATTGTCGGTCAGCGCCTTCTCGATGCCGCGGCGCGCACGCGCGAAGATGCCCCTGCCGCTGAACAGCACGAGCAGTATCACCGCGACCAGCACCAGAACGTAGTTCTGGCTCGTAAACTCGACGATGCCGTCAAGCACCGCCTTGATGTCCAATGCCATGCACCCAGCCTCCCCGCCGATCTCATATCGCCCGAAAGGGCTGCGCGCGACAAATCCCGCGAGTAACCTTTCGACGATACCGGCAACGGCAGCGCAGACCGTTGTCGGATGTTGCCGGCGTGTGTGCTCCCCGCTTGGCACAATCTCTTGTCAAGCGGGCGGTTTATCGACCCCTTTGCGGCATTCTATGGCAGCTGAGCATATCGTCCCGGGGCTCGGTCCGGCCACTGCGCCGTGCGATCGAGCCGTCGAGAACGGCGCCCACGCCCCGTTGGCGGACACCGGGGGCGCCGCGCTTTTTCATTTGCGGGAAGCGTGCTCCGCGGTAGCGCCAGCCGCTCGTTAGCGTTAATCCCGGCCGGCGCCAGCGGAGCGCTTTTGGGCGGAATGAGGGCAAAATTCGAGCCTTGGAGGAAATAGAAGGCTCGCCGGCAAGACTGTGTTGCCGGCGCCGCTCGCACGCTGGCGCCTCTCAGGCTTCCTGAGCGCGCGCGATCAGGCCGTAGATGATGCCGAGCCCCAGGCCGAAGCCACCCACGATGAGCACGACGGCCAACATGCGCATGGGGTCGAAGCCGGAGAAGAGCGCCTGCGGCGGATAGCTGAACACGTGTTGGCGGATCAGCGGCAGTAGCGTCCAGTTGCTGACCAGCACGATGAACAGGCCAAATGTCAGCCCCTTCAGCCACATCATGGTGCTCGGCAGCCATGGGTGGAAGAACGCGAACAGGATGCCCCACAGACCGCCCCAGAATACGTTGTTGGCGAGCAGCGGCAGGGTTGGAAACGGGCCGTAGCCCAGCGGACGCAGCGACCACGGCGTGGACCGGCCGAGGCCGTATTGCGCGAGCACGTAGACAATCGTTTGATGCACGATGAGCACGGAAATTGCCGCGGCGATGAAGCCGAGCGCAATGCGCCCGAATGTTCCTTGCATGAAAGTATTCCCCCGGGGGTCGGTGCTTGTGATCCCGCACGCTGCGGCCAGTATTGTCGTGCGCTCAGTCGGCGGGAAGGGCGCGTTGGGCTGGCTGCTGATCACGGTCGTGTGATCGACCGGCCGGGGAGCGTCCTTGTGTGGCTAGTTTTCGCTTGCCGTTGCCTGCCGCCCGGCTCATACACGGGCTGTCAAAATGAGGTCGGTTGCATTGCCGCGGGGGTGGTTGCTCGCCCGCATCGCGGTTTGCGCGCCGACACCTGTACGGGAGACTGCATGGCCAAGGAAGAGATGCTGGAGTTCGAAGGCGTCGTCGACGAGGTGCTGCCCGACGCGCGCTGCCGCGTGAAGCTCGACAACGGGCATATCGTGATCGCCTACACCTCGGGCCGCATGAAGAAGAACCGCATCCGCATCCTGGCCGGCGACAAGGTCACCGTCGAGATGACGCCCTACGACCTCGACAAGGGCCGCATCAACTTCCGCCACAAGGACACGCGCGCCCCGCCCCCCGGCCAGCAGCGCCGGCCCCCGCAGCGGCGATTCCGGTAATTTGGGCAGTAGCCAATAGGCAGTTGGCGTCGGGCCTGGCTCTGCGCCTATTGCCCACTGCCCAATGCCAACTGCCTTCCTCCCGCCGCCCGAATCGGCCGATTGTGTCTGCAAGTCTCGAGGCAGCACGGCGGATACCCATGGTCGAGCGAACAGGCGGCCGCGGCAGGACAGCGAGCACGGGCAACGAGCCGGCCACGGCGGGGGCGGCGGCCCGGCGCGCCACGGTGCCCAAATTCGACAAGAAGACCATCGCGCTGGTCTACGACTTCGACGGCACGCTGTCGCCGCGGCCGATGCAGGAATACGCCTTCCTGCCCAAGATCGGCGCCGACGCCGCGTCCTTCTGGGCCGAGAGCAACCGGCTGGCCAAGGCGCACGCTGCCGACCCGCTCATCACCTACATGCACCTGCTCTACAAGAAGGCCAAGGAGAAGGGCGTGCGCATCGACCGGCGCGACCTGGTCGCCCAGGGCCGCCTGGTCGAGCTCTTCCCCGGCGTGGAGGCCTGGTTTGACGCCATCGGCGGCTGGGTGCGCGCCCATGCCCAGAGCCATGGCGTGGCGCTGCGCCACTACCTCGTCTCCTCGGGCCTGACCGAGATCATCGAGGGCACCTCGATCTACAAGCGCTTCCACAACGTCTTCGCCTCCGAATACTGGTTCGAGGCCTACGACCTGCCCTACCCCAAGCGGGTCATCACCGACACCGGCAAGACCCAGTATCTGTTCCGTATCAACAAGGGTGTGGAGGATCTGGGCGAGAGCATCAACCAGCACATGCCCGAGAGCGCGCGGCCGATCCCCTTCGCCAACATGATCTACTTCGGCGACGGCGACACCGACGTGCCCTCCATGGCGGTGATGCGCAAGAACGGCGGCCACGCGGTTGCCGTCTATCCACCGGGCAAGTCGCGCGCCAAGTGCGTCGAGCTGTTCCGTGCCGGCCGCTGCGATTTCTTCGCCCCCGCCGACTACCGCGCCGGCTCCGACCTCTTCAACCGCACCAGCCTGCTGCTCGACCGCATCCTCGCCGACATCCGCGTGCAGGAGGAGATGTGGCGGCTGGGGCGGGGGTTGAAATAGCATCGCCATGAATCCCCTCTCCCCACAGAAGAGTGGGGAGAGGGCATAGCGTCGAGCCTGCGCCGTCGGTGAGCCGTGCCAAACCCCTCCACATCCAACATCGCCGTCATCGGCGGCGGGCCGGCAGGGCTGATGGCGGCGGAGGTGCTCGGCCAGGGCGGGGCGCGCGTCACGGTGTACGACGCCATGCCGTCGCTCGGGCGCAAGTTCCTGCTGGCGGGCCGCGGCGGCCTGAACCTCACGCACAGCGAGGACCTCGCGCGGTTGCTCGGCCGCTACGGCGCTGCCGAGGCCCGGCTGCGGCCGGCGACCGAGGCGTTCCCGCCCGCGGCGCTGACGGTGTGGTGCGAGGCGCTGGGCCAGCCGACGTTCGTCGGCTCGAGCGGGCGGGTGTTCCCCAAGGCGATGAAAACCTCGCCGCTGCTGCGCGCCTGGCTCAGGCGCCTCGCCGCCCAGGGTGTCGCCGTCCGCCTGCGCCACCGCTGGACCGGCTGGGACGGGGACGACGCGCTCACATTCGCGACGCCTGACGGCACCGTGACCGTGCAAGCTGACGCGACCATCCTGGCGCTCGGCGGCGCCAGCTGGCCGCAGCTCGGCTCCACAGGCGCGTGGGCCGATGTGCTGCGCGCGGCCGGCATCCGGCTCGTGCCGCTGCAGCCGGCCAACTGCGGCTTTCTCGCCCCTTGGTCGGAGATATTCCGGTCCCGCTTCGCGGGCGAGCCCCTCAAGCGCCTGGAGCTGGCCTTCGGCTTTCACAGAGTGCGCGGCGAAGCGCTGATCACCGAGACGGGCCTGGAGGGTGGCGGCATCTATGCGCTCACCCCACCGCTGCGCGAGGCCATTGCGCGGGACGGCGAGGCGATTCTGCGCATCGACCTGCGGCCCGATGTGGCCTTGAGCAAATTGGAGCAGCGGTTGGCCGCGCCCCGCGCCAAGCAGTCCTTGTCGACGTTCCTGCGCAAGAGCGCCGGGCTGTCGCCCGCCGCCGTCGGCCTGCTGCACGAGGCGGCCTTGGCGGCCTCGCAGCGGGTGTCCGCCATGCCGCCGGCCACACTCGCCGCTTTCATCAAGGCGGTGCCCGTGCGGCTCACCGGCACCGCGCCGATCGCCAGGGCCATCTCCACCGCCGGCGGCATCGCCTTCGACGAGGTCGACGACCGGTTCATGCTGCGCCGGCGTCCCGGCGTGTTCGTCGCCGGCGAGATGCTGGACTGGGAGGCGCCGACCGGGGGCTACCTGCTGCAGGCCGCCTTTGCGACCGGTGCGGCCGCCGGCCGCGGCGCGCTGGTTTGGTTGGCGCGGGATTGACTTGGCGGCTGTGTCCGGCAGAGGTGGCGCCGAAAATGTGTGGCAGGGTCGCGCACCAATGTCAGAGTTCCTGATCCTCGCCGGCGTGGGCTTTGCCGGCTACACGGGCTCGTCGTGGTGGTGGGTGCTGCTGGCGGGTATGGCAATGACCATCGGCACCTGGTGGAGGAAAGTGCAGTTGCTGCGGCAGCACCCGCAGGTGCCGTTCAGCTCCAAGATGACCACCTATCTGGTCGCCAGCATCGGCATCAACCTGGGCTTTGCGGCGGCGAGCTTCCTGATCGGCCGGACCCTGCGCTATCTCTTCCAGGGCTGAGACCGGCAATCGAAACGCCAACCGCTACTTGGGCGCAAACGGGTTCCTCCAGCCGCCGGGCTCGCGCCGCTCCGGGAAGGCGCCGGCGAGATAGTCGAGGATCTTGTTGCGGTCCTCGCCCTGCACGTCGGGCATGCTGTGGCGCTGGACCATCCAGGTCAGGCTCTCGTCCCAGCGCTGGCGCGACATGCCCTGCGCCGCCACGATTCTGAAGCTGTGGCAGGCGGTGCAGAAGTAGAAGGCGTCGTCGCGATTGGCGCCGGCAGGATACTGCTCGGGCCCCTCCTCCGGCGGGCGCGCGCGCTTCGTCTGCGCGGCGCTGTCGGCGACGGACGCCGCCAGCAACAGCGCGGCGAGCGCGACGCGGGCGATGGCGCCGCTCCCGCCTGCGGCCGCTCCCCGCCATGGGGAGGGCGCCGACCGCCTCGGTCGCACTGCCATCATCCCACCAGGATGGCGCTGCGGTGCATCGGGTTGCCGCCGTAGCCCTGCGGGTTCCAGTTGCCGGCGAGGTGAGGCTGCATCTTGCCGGCGGCGTCCGTGGCGCGCACCCAGATCTCGTAGTAGCCGTCGCTCGGCAGCTTCACCGCCGTCGACCAGCGCCGCCAGTCGTAACGGTTCTTGAGCTGCGCCAGGAAGGCGCGCTGCCACGTGGCGCCGAAGTCGATCGACACGTCGACCCGCAATACATCGAGATCGCCGGCCCAGGCGGCGCCTCTGAGCTTGATCTCCTTGGTCCCGGCCACAAACCTGGTGCCGTTAGCCGGGCTCGTGAGGATGCCGCGCACCGGCATCGATTCCAGGATCTTGAAGTTGGCGTCGTCCGCCTTGCCGCCCGGCACCATCGGCTTGATCGCCACCCGGTAGGCGGTGCCCAGCATGCCCTGGCCGTCGTGCACCTTGTCCCTGACCGTGATCTTGGAGAGCCATTTGTGCGAGGCCGAGCCCGGCCAGCCCGGGTGGACGAGGCGCAGCGGACCGCCGTGGATGTTCTCGAGCGGCTTGCCGTTCATCCCCCACACCAGGAGGCTGTACTGGTCCATGGCCTTGCGGATCGGCACGCCGCGCGACAGCGTCACCTGCTTGGGATCACCCGAGAGGTGCACGTCGGTGCCGTAGTTTGCCGTGTAGACGGCGGTGGACTTGAGCCCCGCCGCGCGCAGCAGCTCGGAGAGCGGCACGCCGGTCCACTCGGCGCAGCCGGCGCCGCCGTTGGTCCACTGGTTGCCGCGCGCCTGCGGCGCGAAGAACGAGCGGCCGTTGCCGCCGCACTCCAGCACCATCCGGAAGGTCCGCGCCTGCGCCCGCTTCTTGAGGTCGCCCAGCGTGATCTCCAGCGGCTTGCTGACCTCGCCGTCGATAGTGAGCTTCCAGCCGTCGGGGTCGCCGGCGGGCTCGGGGATCTGCCCGTTGTTGCGGATGAAGAATTTGGACGTCGGCGTGGTGTCGTCATCGAGCAGCTGCTCGGGCGTCTCGGCCACCAGCGGCTTGTCGCCGAGCACGAGCAGCCCCCTATCCTTGCCGGGAAAGTTGAGCTTCTGGGGACCCCGCGGCTCGGCCGGCGCCGCCGGCGCATCGCTCTTAGCCGCCTGCGCGAAAGCCGCCGGGATCAGGCCGCCTGGCATGCTGGCGGCGAAGACGACCGGGCCGCCGACAGCCGCGCTCATGGCGGCAAGCCCGGCGCCATTGAGGAACCCGCGCCGGGAGACATCGGTCCTGCGCCCGAACGCGAGCGCATCTGCGCGCTCGGGATCATCGGCGTGAAGCTCGTCGATCAGACGTTCCGTCTTGGCCATCCTGGTTCCTCCCGGCTTTGCGTTTGGCGGCGTCATCCGGTTGGGAGATTATGCGGAAACGCCAAGCCGCGCCATGAAGCACAGCACCGCGCCGGCGATTGCGTCCGGCTGCTCGGGCAGAAGGGCGTGGCCGGCGCCGTCGATCTCGACCGGCTCGACGCGGTCGCACGGAGTTCTTGCGCCGCGGCGCACACGGCGCCACTGTCCTGCCGAGCGACCACCGCGACGCAGACATTGGGCCACCACCAGGAGGGAGACAAGAGCGTGAGCAACCAGCCGCTGGCCGGGAAGACGGCCCTGGTGACGGGAGCCTCCCGCAATATCGGCCGTGCCATCGCCCTAAGGCTCGCCGCAGCGGGGGCCGACATCGTCGTCAACACGCTACAGGATCGCGCCGCGGCCGAGGCCGTGGCCGGCGAGATCAAGGCGCTGGGCCGCAGGAGCCTCGTCCAGGTCGCCGATGTCATCGATCGGCCGGCCGTCGACCGGATGGTGCATACAGCGAGCGCCGCCTTGGGCTCGATCGACATCCTCGTGTGCAACGCTTCGAGCCGCGGGCAAATCGATTTCCTCGATCTCGACCACGCTACCTGGCGGCGCGTCATCGACATCTCGCTCGACGGCACGTTCCACTGCGCGCAGGCGACGCTGCCGGGCATGATCGCCAAGGGTTGGGGCCGCATCATCACGCTCGGCGGCATCTCCTGGCACGTGGGCTTCAAGCGGCGCGCGCACAATCTCGCCGGCAAGTCGGGCCTCGCGGGGCTCACGCGCGCATTGGCCGTCGAGTTCGGCGACCGGGGCATCACCGCCAACGTCATCGCGCCGGGCGCGGTCGCCACGGTGCGGCCCGCGTCGGCCGGCTCGCTGCCCGCCAGGACAGGGCTGCCGCCCGTCGCCCGCGAGGCGCACGTCGAGGAGATCGCCTCGGCGGCGCTGTTCCTCGCCCATCCCGAGCAGGGCTACCTCACCGGCCAGATCATCCACATCAACGGCGGCGCCTATCTGGGAACGTGACCAGCGAATGCGGAGGCCTATCCGATCCGGATCCTGGTGGGGCTGAGAAATCGATAGGGCGGCACGGGAAGGTTCGTGCGGGCCGGTCCGCCGCGCACTCGTCCCGAGAGATCGAACCGCGCCGCGTGGCAGCGGCAAAACCACCCCTCGCCGCTGGCAACCGTTGCAGCGGGCTCCTGGGATGTGAGTACGCAGCCAAGGTGCGTGCAGACACTGACCACCACGAGCCAGTTGTCGTGCCCCTCCTTGGTCCGGTTGGCGTCGCTTGCCGGCGTTCGCTCCGGCAGCGCCTCGTTGCGCGCGAACGGATCGGGGAGGTCCGAGAGGGCGGTGCTGCGGGCAAGCTGCACCTCCTCGGACGTGCGATGACGAATGGAGACAGGCCTTCCCCGCCAAGGGACGGAGACGGTCTGGCCCGGCTGGATCGAACTGAGATCCACGTCTCTGACTTCGGGAGGCGGGGTGGCGGTGTTGGGGTTCATCTGATCGATGAGCGGCCACACGGCCACCACGCTGCCGACGCCGGCGAATGCGTATGCCGCCTGGACGATGAAATCTCTGCGGTCAGGCTCGCTGACATCATCGATTTTGGCCATTGCGCGTCCTGTCGGGCTGCCAACAGCCAAACGCTACAATGCGCCGATGCCGGCTTGAAGGCGCACGGCGCCGCAGCTTCGAAGAGCCGCAGCGGCGCAAGCCCGGCTAGCCGATGTCGGCCGCGGAAAAGCGGTACTTGCGCGAGCAGAACTCGCAGGTGACGGTGACGCCGCCGTCGGGCTCGCGCATGTCCTCGAGCTCATCGGGCCGGAAGTGTTTGAGGAAGGTGTCGATGCGCTGGCGCGAGCAGCGGCACTCGGCCACCAGCGGCGTGGACGGCGTCACCCGCACTCCCTCCTCGTGGAACAGGCGATAGAGCAGCCGCTCGGGCGAGAGGAGGGGATCGAGCAGCTCGTGGTCCTCCACCGTCGCCGCCAGCTGGCGAGCGCGGTTCCAGTTCTCCTCGTCGTCGTGCTGGGCGGCAGCCGCATTGCGCCGTCCACCCTCGCGCGCCAGCTGCTGGATCAGCAGGCCGCCGGCGCGCCAGCGCCATGCCAACCCACCCGCCGGCGACGGCCCATAGTGCCGCGCCACGGCAAGGCGAATGAAGGTCGGGATCTGCTCCGACTGCCGGAAGTAGGTGTGGGCGGCATCGACCAGCGGCTCGCCGTCGAGCGCGACGATGCCCTGGTAGCGATCCTTGTCTCCGCCCGGGTCGATGGTCATGGCCACGTGACCCTTGCCGAGCAGCGCCCCCTGATCGCCGCGCCCCTTGGTCTCGGCCAGGCCCGCGTCGGTCTTGTCGAAGCTCGCGTAGCCGCGCACCTTGTTGGGCGCGGTGATGTCGGCGACCAGGAAATCGAGCGGCCCGTCGCTCTTGGTCTGCAGGATCAGGCGACCCTGCGTCTTGAGCGCCGTTCCGAGCATGACGGCGAGCGCCAGCGCCTCGCCCAACACATGGCTGACAGGCTCGGGGTAGGCGTGGCGCGACAGGATGGTGTCCACGACCGCGCCCAGGCGGACGACGCGGCCGATCACGTCGGATTTCACCGTGCGAAACGGCAGCACCAGGTCGTCCGCCGGCAGCGCCAGGCCTTGCGCGTTGTGACCGCTCAGCATTCAGTTCACTCCCAGGCACCAGGCCAGGATCGCCTTCTGCGCGTGCAGGCGGTTCTCGGCCTCGTCCCAGACCACCGAACTCGGTCCGTCGATCACGGCAGCCGAGACCTCATGCCCGCGATAGGCCGGCAGGCAGTGCATGAAAATGGCCTCCGGGGCCGCCTTCTGCATCAGCTGCTCGTCGACGCTGTAGGGGCCCAGCAGCTGCTTGCGACGCGGAGCCTCGTTCTGCTGGCCCATCGACACCCAGGTGTCGGTGACGACACAGTCGGCCCCCGTCACGGCTTCGACTGGATCGTCGGTGAGCTCGATCCGGCCGCCCTCGCGCTTGGCCCAGTCGAGCACCGCCCGCGCCGGGTTGAGCTGCGGCGGGCAGGCCAGCGCCAGCTCGAAGCCGAGCCGGGTCGCCGCCTGGATCCACGACGCCGACACGTTGTTGCCGTCGCCGGTCCAGGCGATCCTGCGCCCCTTGATCGGCCCCTTCATCTCCTCGAAGGTCATGATGTCGGCGACGATCTGGCAGGGATGCGTGCGATCGGTAAGGCCGTTGATCACCGGCACGGTCGCATGCGCGGCGAGCTCGGTCAGCGTCTCGTGCTTGTTGGCGCGGATCATGATGGCATCGACGTAGCGCGAGAGCACGCGCGCCGTATCCGACATGGGTTCGCCGCGGCCCACCTGCAAGTCGGCCTGGTTGAGCGCCAGCGACTGGCCGCCGAGCTGACGCATGGCCAGATCGAACGACACGCGCGTGCGTGTCGACGGCTTTTCGAAGATCAGCATCAGCACCGCGTCGGCGATGCCGGCGGGCTTGAGCTTCGCCGGCACGCGCTTGCCCGCCTTCTTCATGGCGTGGCCCATGTCGATGATGCGCCTCAGCGTGGCGGCGGGGATGCAATCGAGGTCGAGAAAATGCCGAGGAGCCATGGCCGCGGGCCCATTTCGCGCTGCGTGCGCCTCACGCCGGAGGCTTGGCGGGGCGGCGCAGCGCCAGCGACAGGCGTTGCACGGCCTCGGCGATCTCCGCGTCGGTGACGTTGAGCGGCGGCAGCAGGCGCACCACGTTCTCGCCGGCGCCGACCGTCAAGAGCTTCTCCTGCATGCACGCAGCCACCACCTCGCCCATGGGCGGCTTCACCTTGATGCCGACCAGCAGGCCGCTGCCGCGCACCTCCTCGACCACGTCGGGGTTCTCGTCCTTGACGCGGGCGAGCGCCTGCTTGAGCCGCAGCCCCGTCTCGCGCACGCGCTCGAGGAAGCCCGGCTCCAGTATGGCATCGAGCACGGCGTTGCCGACGGCCATGGCGAGCGGGTTGCCGCCGTAGGTGGAGCCGTGCGTGCCCGCTACCATGCCCTTGGCCGCCTCGTTGGTGGCGGCAAAACAGCCGACCGGGAAGCCTCCGCCGATGCCCTTGGCAACCGCCATGACGTCCGGCGTGATGCCCGCCCACTCGTAGGCGAAGAGCTTGCCGGTGCGGCCCATGCCCGACTGCACCTCGTCGAGCACGAGGAGGAGGCCGTGCTCGTCGCACAGCTTGCGCACGGCCTCGAGGAACTGATTGGAGGCGACGCGCACCCCGCCCTCGCCCTGCACCGGCTCGACCATGATGGCGGCGGTCTGCGGCCCGATCGCCTGCTCCACCGCCTCGAGATCGCCGAAATCCAGAAGATCGAAGCCCGGCGCCGGCTCGCCGAACCCTTCCAGATACTTCTCGTTGCCGGCGGCGGCGATGGTGGCGAGCGTGCGGCCGTGGAAAGCGCCCTTGAAGGTGATGATGCGCCAGCGCTCGGGCCGTCCGGAGGCGAAATGATAGCGCCGCGCCAGCTTGATGGCGCCCTCGCACGCTTCCGCCCCGGAATTGCAGAAGAACACCTTGTCGGCGAAGGTCGCCTCGCACAGGCGTTCGGCCAGCCGCTCCTGCCCCGAGACGCGGTAGAGGTTGGAGCAGTGCCAGAGTTTCTGGGCCTGCTCAGTCAGGGCGGCGACGAGCTTGGGATGGGCGTGGCCGAGCGCGTTGACGGCGACGCCGCTGGCGAAATCGAGGTAGCGCCCACCATCCGTGGCGACGAGCCAGGCGCCCTCCCCGCGCTCGAAGGCGATGTTCTGGCGGGCGTACGTCGGCATCACGGCCGGCGACGGGCCGGAGGCAGCGGGTGCGGGCTTGGACGGAGACGTTTTGACGGCGTGGGCGGAAGAGGCGGTCATGGCAAGACCTATCTAGCTGGCGAACAAACAAAAAAGCCGCGCTCGGGCGCGGCGCCGATCGAGACCCTCAACGGTCCCTCATCGCAGCCGCACGGGCGTGCCAGGACGGGGGCGTCGCTTGATGTGGATCGGATAGGCCATGATCCAGCTTTATGACGCTGAGGCCGGAGATTTGTCAATGGTGCGGACGGCCGTCCGGGCCGAAGATGGCCGACGGCTGGCATGGATTGCATGCCTGCCTGCCTGGGGCTTCGGGTGACGACCACTGACCGTCGGTTCGCTAGGTAGCTTCGCCCAGGACCATGAGCGCCAGCAGCAGGAATAGGAAGAGCAGGGGTGCCGGCAGCCCGGCCGGCGCCACGAGGCACAGCAGCCCCAACAAGGCTGGCCCACCCCAATCCCGCTTGGTCGCCGCACGACGCATGTTTCATCCTCCACGCTTTCGGCGCAGAGAGCGCCGAGTCGGGCGCGCGGGACGACGGTGTGCGTGCGGTTATGCCCGTTATGCACAGAGGCGACGGGCCGGCCTGGAATGGAACCCCCGATCGCGGCGCGATCCCGGCATTGCCGGGCCGCAGGCTTGCCCGATCGCAGCCCTTCCTCTATGTCACCGGCACACTCGGGGACGCCGGCATCGGCGGCCAACAGCCAGCGACCCCGGGAGTGGCGGCGCCACCCGAGCGAGGCTGGCCCCGCCACGGATGGAGAGGTGGCAGAGTGGTTGAATGCACCGCACTCGAAATGCGGCATACTCGCAAGGGTATCGCGGGTTCGAATCCCGCCCTCTCCGCCAGACCATCGCGCAAGGATCGCGGCCAGTCCGTCAGTGCAGGTGGTGGACGGCCTGCAGGCCGTAGACCGGCGTCGGCAGCCCCGCCTGCCGCGCCTTGATCTGCAGCGCCAGGATCAGCGAGTAGAAGCGCGACTGCTGCAGGTTGCCGCCGTGGAACCACAGCCCCTGCTGCTGCGTCGGCTTCCACATGTTGCGCAGCTCGCCCTCCCAGGGCCCTGGGTCTTTGGCGGTGTCGGAGCCGAGGCCCCAGCACTTGCCCACCTTGTCGGCGACCTCGGGGCTGATGAGGGCGGCGGCCCACTCGTTCATCGAGCCGAAGCCGGTGGCATAGACGATGAGGTCGGCGGCGAGCTCGCGGCCATCGGTCAGGATGAGCGAATTTGCCGTGATCCGCTCCACGGTGACGCCGCTCTCGAGCTTGATGCGCCCGTCGGCCACCAGCTCGCAGGCGCCGACGTCGATGTAGTAGCCCGAGCCGCGACGCGCGTATATGCAGTGGATGCCGGAGCCGTCCTCGCCGAAGTCGTAGAGGAAGCCAACCTTCGTCAGCCGGTCGTAGAGGTCCTGGTCGCGCTCGCGAACCTCCTCGTAGAGGGGTATGGCCCGCTCCGGAACGAGGCGATGGGGGACCGACGCCATGATCAGGTCGGCGATCTCGGTGGTGATGCCCTTCTCGAGCGCCGCCTCCGAGAAGAGGGGGCCATGCGCCAGCTCGATCAGCGTCTCGGAGCGCACGACGACGGTCGGTGAGCGCTGCACCATCGTCACGTCGGCGCCGTGCTCCCAGAGGTCGGCGGCGATGTCGTGGGCGGAGTTGTTGGAGCCGATGACGACACAGCGCTTGCCGGCATAGGCCTCGCCTGACGTGTGCCGGCTCGAGTGGTGCTGGACGCCGCGGAAGCGTTCCGCGCCGGGAAACTTTGGCACCTCCGGGAATCCCGACATGCCGGTCGCCAGCACGAGGTGCCTGGGGCGTAGCGTCGTGCGGGTGCCGCCACGGTCGACGGCCACGGACCATTCCTGGCGCTGCGCGTCATAGGTGGCGCCGACGCAGGTCGACGAGGTCCAATAGTTCAGCTCCATCACCTTGACGTACATCTCAAGCCAGTCGCCGAGCTTGTCCTTGGGCGAGAACACCGGCCAGTGGTCGGGGAACGGCAGGTAGGGCAGGTGGTCGTACCAGACCGGGTCGTGCAGGCAGAGCGACCTGTAGCGGCTGCGCCAGCTGTCCCCAGCACGCGCGTTCTTCTCCAGAATGATGGTAGGCACGCCGAGGCGCTTGAGGCGTGCGCCCAGCGCGATGCCGCCCTGACCGCCACCGACGACGACGCAATAGGGTTGGCGCGTGCGCCCGAGCTCGGCTTCCTCTTCGCTCTTCAGCTCGAGCCAGCTCTTGCGGTTTTTGTGCGCGCCGTGGGCGACACCCATGTCGCGGGCGCGGCCGGATTTCTCCTCGTGCCCTTTGAGCTCGCACGCGGCTGTGAGGAAGGTGCGGCACCTGCCGCCTCTGAGCCGCAGGTGGCCTCGGCCGCGCGCCACGCCGGTCTCGAATGTGATCCGCGCCTCGGTCGTGCCGTTGGCCTCGCGCGCGTCGCCATCGAGGCGGAGATTGCCCGGCCGGACCTGCCCCAGCGTGGCGTCGAGCATCGCGGCGATCGCCTCCCGCCCCTCTAAGGTCACGATGTTCCAGGTGAAGGCAACCATGTCGCGCCAGCAGCCGGCGTCCTCGAACAGGCTCGCCGCGGCCGAGGCCTGACGCGCGGCGAGGCAACCCTCGAGGTCGGCCAGCCAGCGGATGACTTTCTCGTTTGCGGCGGGATTAGGCATTGCGCTTCATCGCGTTGGTCGTCGGGGCATGGTCGCCCGAGTGTTGCAGCGTCGCGCGGCCGCGACAAGCCGAGCGTCGCGCCTAGCTATCCGCCCGCAGCATGCTAACGTTGTCGCACAAGCATGCATCAGCCGGGAGGAACGTCCATGGATTTCAAGGGCAAGGTCGCCGTCATCACGGGCGCGGGCAACGGTATCGGCCGGCAGACGGCACTCGGATTTGCATCGCGCGGCGCCAAGGTGCTGGCCGTCGACAAGGATGCAGCCGGCGCCGAGCGCACGGCCGGCGTCATCAAGCAGCAGGGCGGCGAGGCGCGGGCACAGCCGGCCGACGTGACCAAGGCAGCCGAGGTGCAGGCCTACGTCAAGGCCGCGCTCGACGCCTATGGCCGGATCGACTGCTTCTTCAACAATGCGGGCATCGAGGGCCGCATTGCGCAGATCGTCGACTACGACGAGGCGGTGTTCGACCAAGTGCTCAGCGTCAACGTCAAGGGCGTGTTCTTGGGCCTGCGCCATGTGCTCCCGGTGATGCTGAAGCAGAAGTCGGGCGCGGTCGTGAACACCGCCTCGGTCGCCGGCCTCGTCGGCACGCCCGGCATGTCGGCCTATGTCGCCTCCAAGCACGCGGTGATCGGCCTGACCAAGACGGCCGCCGGCGAGGTGGCGCGCGAGGGCATACGGGTCAACGCCATCTGTCCGGGGCCGATCGACACGCGCATGATCCACTCGGTCACGAGCCAGCTCAATCCGTCCGATCCGGAAGGCGTGGCCGAGCGCTACCGGGCAGCCATTCCGCTTGGACGCTACGGCACGCCCGAAGAGGTCGCCAACATCGTGCTGTTCCTGTGCTCGGACCTCGCCTCCAATATCACCGGCGCGCAATACGTGATCGATGGCGGGCGGACGGCGACGGGCGGTGCGATCAGCGCAGCCGCGGCGGCCAAAATGGATTGACCGGGCCGGCCGACCGTTCGAGCCATGTTCGCGATCCCGTCATCGAGTGACGCCACGCGGCGACTTCCGAGAAGGAACAAAGCATGCCTCAGCTCGACGTCGCCGGCGCCAATGCTGTCCTGGCGGATAACTTCGCTCCGTGGGTGCTGGCGCTCGGCATCAAGGCGGAGGCGGTGGGCGCCGAGGCAGCGACGCTGCGGATCCCGTTCTCCGACCAGCTCTGCCGCATCGGCGGCATCATGTGCGGCCAGGCGCTGCTGACCGGCGCCGACACCGCCATGGTGATCGCGCTGGCGGCGGCCGCCGGCGGCTTCAAGCCCTGCACCACCGTCGATCTCACCATCAACTACATGCGCCCCATCACCAAGTCGGATGCGCTGCTCGAGGCCCGCGTGATGCGGCTGGGCAAGACGCTGGCGTTCGCCACCTGCGAGATGCGCGAGGCCGGCGCGGCCAAGCCCGCCGCCTTCGCAACGGGCACGTACGCCATCCTGGGGTGATGGGATCCTTGCGTCCCCGGCCGGAGCGCCCCCGACCGGGGCGCGAGAGCCGGGGTCTTGCCGGGTGCGATTGATCGGCCACGGGGAAGATCCCCGATAACCACGGCCGAAATGCCTCGGTTTTCCGAGAATGCAAGGCCGCCTCAAATCACCTCCTCGGTCTTGTCGTCGGTCTCGCCGTAGCGGCGCATGGTGGCAGGCCTGGTGCCGGCGTAGAGCGCCTCGATGCCCGGCGCGATCTTGGCGTTCTCGCGTTCAAACAGCGAGTTGCCGGTAAGATCGCTCTCGACCAGGAACGGCCCGAAATTCTCCACCTCCAGCACCCAGATGCCCTGCGCCAGCCCCAGCTCCTCGATCCAGTAGGTGGCGGCCACGCGCTTGATGCCGCGACCCAGGAGCGCGCCGGTGCCGTAGCCGACGGTGGTGAGGTAGACGGCGTTGTTGGGCACGAACGAGCGCCTGTAGATCTCGCCCGTCATGCCGCCCTTGCCGATGATGATGTTGCAGCGGGAAAGGGCGAACCAGCCGTCGAGCCACTTGGCGAAGCGGAACGAGGCAGTGGCCGTGACCGCGCCGACCGTGGCGCTGCCGTCGGGGTTGAGCGTGGCGGCCGGCGAGCAGTGGAAGTTGGCGAGCCCGAGTTCCTCCGGCGCCGCCGGCAGCCCAGCGCCGTCCTCCACCGCCTTCTTGTAGACGCCCTCGCGGGCCGTGTAGACGCGGCCCGTCAGGTAGGCGACCGTGCCGATCTCGAGCGCGGCCAGGTCTGAGGTCGCGGCAGGGAGGCTCAGCTGGACCGTCTTGAGCGCAGCGGTCATCCACTTGCCTCTCTTTCCGACACGTTAGGGTTAACACTGAACATCGAATTGTTTCACGTGAAACAATTCGCTGCCCGATCCGGCCGGCCCGCGCGAAGGTAACTTCAGAACACGATCACCCCGCGCGCCACCGCGCCGGTGGTCAGCAGCCGGAAACCCTCGTTGATCTCGTCGAACTTGTAGGTGCGGCTGATCAGGCCGTCGAGGTTGATGCGCTTGTCCATGTCGAGGTCGGCCAGCACGCCGAAGTCGATCGGCGGGCGGATCGAGCCATAGTAGGTGCCGGTGAGCTTCTTCTCGGCGAACACCATCTGGAACGGATTGATGGGCGCCCGGTCGGTGAAGGCCGGCATGCCGACCAGCACGGCGTGCCCGCCCGGCGCCACCGCCTCCACGCAGGTGACGGCCGTCTGCGCGCCGCCGATGGCATCGAAGGCGTAGTCGACGCCCAAGCCGGTCAGCTCCTGCACCCGCCTGATCGTGTCCTCCTTCTTGGCGTTGATGGTGTGGGTGGCGCCGAACTCGCGCGCGAAGCCCAGCTTGTTGTCCAGCAGGTCGCAGGCGATGATGGTCTTGGCGCCGGCGAGCTTGGCGCCCTGCACCACGTTGAGCCCGACGCCGCCGCAGCCCACCACCAGCACCGAGGAGCCCGCTTCCACCTTGGCGTGGCGGATGGCGGCGCCGACGCCGGTGGCCACGCTGCAGCCGATGATGGCGGCGTGGGTCCAGGGCAGGTCCTTGCGCACGGACACGACCTGCTCGGCCGGGCAGACCACGTATTCCGAGAACGTGCCGATGCGCGCCATCTGGTTCACCGGCTCGCCGTTGAGCTTCACCCGCGAGGTGCCGTCGTGCATGCGCCAGCGCGCCGAGTCGTTGTGGCCGATGCAGATGACGGAGCGTCCCTGCGCGCAGTAGCGGCAGTGCCCGCAGTTGGGCCGGAACGAGAAGATGACGTGGTCGCCCTTCTTGACGTTCTGCACGCCGGGACCCAGCTCGACGACAATGCCCGCCGCCTCGTGGCCAAGCACCATCGGCAGGGGCAGCGGCCAGTCGCCGTTCATGATGTGATAGTCGGAGAGGCAGACGCCGGCGGCCTTCACCTGCACCCGCACCTCGCCGGCCTTAGGGCCTTCCTGCTCCAGGTCGAGGATCTGCAGCGGCTTGTTGACTTCGGTCAGGACGGCGGCGCGCATGGCCTTCACTCCCCAGTTGGATGGTGGTTGGCCCAGCTTGGCGCGAAGCTGCCGGGCTGGCAATGGCTGCCACGCCTATTCGGCGGCCTCGGCCCGGCCGGCCGGCTCCCACTCGACCGTCGCACGCCGCATGTAGTCGGTGAACCACTGCGGGTCGGTGCGGAATTCGGCCCGCCCGTCGGCGTGGATACGGGCGGTGGCGCGCCGCGATGAGAGGCAGAACATGTGCACGCTCATCGGCATGCCGCCGGTGTGGCAGTAGCCGACCTCGATGTGGCAATCGACCACCATCGAGCTGCCCATGAATCCCATCGCCCCCATGCCGATGCTGTTGCCCAGCTCCTTCAGCTCCGCTTCCAGCTGCGCGATTTTCGCATCGGGATTGCGCGAGCCGACGGTTCTTAGGCACGCCGCCTGCTTGCCGAGGATCATGCAGATGTCCTTGGAGCCGCCGAGCCCGACGCCGACGATGGCCGGCTGGCAGGCAAGCCCACGTCGGCCGAAGGCGATCAGCGTGTCGAGATAGAAGCGCTTGATGCCCTCGAGCCCATCGCCCGGGAACAGCATGCGGTAGTCGGTGCCGAACAAGCCGCCCTTGTGCACGGTGGTGAGGTCGATCCAATCGGCGTCCGGGTGGAAGGAATACTCGATCTCCGGCGCGCCGATGCCGCAGTTGTTGTTGTGGTCGGTGCGCCAGAGCGGGTGCACCCGGTTGGGGCGTAACGGCACGTCGTGGGTGGCGGCGGCAGTGGCGCGGCGCAGCGCCGCTTCCAGCGCGATCGGCCCGCCATCGATCCGCGCCTCGTTGCCGATCTTGACGTACCAGCGCGGCACGCCGGTGTCGCCGCACATGGCGCGCCGGTCTTCCTTGGCTGCCTCGTAGTTCTCCAGCATGGCCTGGATGACGAAGGCCGAGAGGTCGCCCTTCTCGGTGTCGGCGCACTTGCGCAAACCCCCGAGATAGTCCTCCGGGATCTCGATTGCCGCCTTGGCCATCAAGGCCTCGGCGGTCTTCTGCAGCGATGCGATGGGGATCATTTGTCCGCCTCCCGCGCCGCACATGTCATCGCGGGGCTTGTCCCCGCGATCCATCGCGCAGCACACTCCGCTCGCAGATGGTGGAGCAGGCCGTGCGCAGCTACTGGGTCTACATGCTCGCCAGCAAACCGAGGGGCACACTCTACATCGGCGCGACCAATGGCATCATCCGACGCCTCGAGCAGCACCATGCTGGCAAGGCATCGAGCTTCACCCGCAAATACAAGGTGCATCGGCTGGTCTGGTTCCAGGAGCACGCCAGCGTACGAGAGGCGATCCAGCGCGAAAAGACCATGAAGGAGTGGCCGCGCGCCTGGAAGATCAATCTGGTCGAGCGGGAGAACCCACATTGGATCGATCTCTATCCCTCGCTGCCCGGTGTGCGTCCTGCCGTGATCAAGGGCGCTGGCGGATGGTTGGATCGCGGGGACAAGCCCCGCGATGACACCTGACTGCGCTGAACCGTTGGAGATCACTCCGCCGCCTCCTTGAGCAGGCTTTCGCCCGGCTTCACGATCGTGAACCGCACGGGCTCGTCGGCGATGGCGAGGCGGCCGCCCTGCTGGCGCGCCACCGTGAAGGTCGAGCCGGCGAGATCGCCCTCGTCGGGAAAATCCTCGCGGTAGTGCGCACCGCGGGAGTTCTCACGCTTGATCGCGGCGGCGGTGATGACCTTGGAGATCTCCACCAGCGAGCGCAGGTTGAGCCAGTCGTGCCAGGTCAGGTTGAAGGCGCGGTCGCCGTCGGCCACACCGGTGGCCAAGAGCTCCGTCTCGATCGCCTCGAGCTTTGCCATCCCGCGTCTCAGGCCGGCCGCATCGCGGATCACGCCCACATCGTCCCACATGGTGTCCAGCAGGCTCTCCCGCAAGCGATTGAGGTCGCCGCCGGCCCCGCCGAAGGGATGCTGCGCCCGCTCGACCTCGGCGCGCAGCACATCCTCATCCGGCAGGCGATGGTCGGGATTGCGCGCAACCCACGCCGCCATCGTCTCCCCGGCGATGCCGCCGAACACCGTGGAATTGGCGACGCCGTTGCCGCCGAGCCGGTTGGCGCCATGCGCGCCCCCCGCATCCTCGCCCGCCACGAACAGGCCGGCGAGCTCCGTCGAAGTGTCGACATTGCACACCAGCCCGCCCATGAAGTAGTGCGCCGTCGGCACCACCTCGACGAGCCCGCCGGCCAAGTCGAAGCCGCAGTCGGCGCAGCGCTCCACCATGCCCTTGAACTGCTTGGCGACGTTGTCTGGCCCCAGGTGGCCCATCTTGATGTAGACGCCACCGTTGGGCGTGGTTCGGCCTGCCCGCATCTCGGCGTAGATGGCGCGCGAGACGATGTCGCGCGTGGCACGCTCCAGCTTGGGGTCGTAGTCCGCCATGAAGCGCCGCTGCGCGCCGTCGAGCAGATGCCCGCCCGAGCCGCGCAGGCCCTCTTCGAGAACGGTGCCGGTCATGCGCGTGTCGGGGCCGGCGAGCAGGCCCGTCGGGTGGAACTGCACCATCTCCATGTCGCGCAGGGGCTGGCCGGCCCGCAAGGCCATCGCCAGCCCGTCCATGCTCTTGTCGCCGGAGGGCGTGTGGTAACGGTACATGGTCGGCCCACCGCCGGTGGCGAGCAGCACCGCCTTGGCCGCCACGAAGCGGAAGAGGCCGGTGCGCACGTCGATCATCAGCACGCCGGCGAGCAAGCCGCCGTCCTTGGCCGGGATCAGCGCCACCGCGCGATGCTCCTCCAACCGCCGGATGGGCCGCGCCCACACCTGCTCCATCAGCCGGTTGATGATCTCGATGCCGGTCAGATCGCCCTTGTGCACCGTGCGGTCGAAGGTCTGCCCGGCGAAGGCCTTGCCGTGCAGCGTGCCGTCGGCGTTGCGATCGAAGAAGCAGCCGATCTCGTTCTCCAGCTCGCGCACGCGCTCGATCGCCGTCGTCACCAGCGTCCAGGCCATGTCCTGGTCGGGCAGCCACTTGCCACCCTCGATGGTGTCCATGAAATGGCGCTCGATGGAGTCGCCCGGATTGAGCGCGACGTTGTAGCCACCCTGCACCATGCGCGTGCAGCCGCATTTGCCGAGCAGGCCTTTGGTCGCAACCGTGATCTCGAGCGCGGGGTTTGCCTGATGCGCATGCAGCGCCGCGAACAACCCGGCGCCACCGGAGCCCAGGATCAGAATGTCGGTCGTGAGCCGTTCAATCATGAGGATGCCGGCGATGCTGCGATCCGGCCCAGTGTGGCGTCTCGGAATTGCCGACCAACTTTGCGGGCTAGGTGGTCATCGGCAATTCGGAGACAGGACACTAGACGGTTACATCGAAGTAAACGCGGGCGAGGTCGACGAAGGTGTCGAAGGCCTCGATGGTCACAGACTCGGTGCGGCGTAGCGCGCTCAGCATCGGTTCCTCTCTGCGGCGAGCAGTCTAGCCGTGCTGGGCGCCCATGTCATTGGCCGGACTAGACAACGGTGCTCAGTAGAAACAGCGCGGCAACCACCAATGCCGTGCCACTGGCAATAAGGGCCAGCCGTTTCTGCCCCTCCTGCCAGGGTAAATTCTCGATCACCAGCACGCGCAAGCCCCCCAGCATGTGCACGGCCAGCAAGAGCACGAGCACCGCTTCGGCAATCTTGACGGCCGGATGCGCGGTCCACTTGAGGAAACCATCGAGCCGCGCCTCGCCATCGATGGCTAGGGCCAGCACCAGGAAATGCAGCGGCAGAAAGCACGCCAGCGCCAGCCCCGATGTGCGATGCACTATGAAGGCGACCCAGAGCGCATTGCCGCGGTGGCCGCGCGTGTGCTGTCGCCGGCGCGGGCTCATAGCACCACCGCTGCGATCGCCCGCAGCCCCAGCGCGGCCAGCACGATGCCAAAGCCCCACATGAGGACGTCGAGCTGCGCCCCCCTTAGCGGTGTCCACTCTGAGGCAACCGCGCGCACGCCGATGGCGCCGTGCGTGGCAGCAGCCAGCACGAACAGCGCATAGAACACCCCCCAGCCGACGCTGCCCTTGGTGCGCCCGAGGATCTCGGCGGCGCTGAGGCCCCGGCTGGTGGCGTAGAAGATGAGCGCGAGGTGGGCCAGCACCAGCGGCGCCATGATCGCCGCCGTCGCCCGCTGCAAAATGTACAGCCGCACGTTCATTGCGCGGCTCCGGCGTAGGTTGGGTTAACGCGGCCGACCCCGTCACGGTGCCGCTCGAACGATGGTCCGCGCGTAACCCAACATCCACAGCCGGCTCGCACATGTTGGGTTACGCGCGGAACCAGCCGTCGCGAATGGTGCCTCGCGGTGTTGGCCGCGCTAACCCAACCTACGGAGCGGGACGCAAGATGCGCCGAGGCCATCACAGCTCACCCTTGAGATACGCCTGCATGGTCCGCCGCTTGAGGCCGGCAATGGAGGCGGTAGGATTGAGCGCCTTCGGGCAGTGCTCCTGACAGCTCTGGTGCGAATGGCAGGCGTGACAGCCGCCGTTCGCCGCCACGGCGCCGAGGCGCGCGGCGTTACCCGCATCGCGCTGGTCGTTCACCAGCGTCCAGGCTCGGTTCAGCGCCGCCGGCCCCAGATAGTCCTCGTTCCAGCGCACGGTATCGCAGGCGGCATAGCAAACCCCGCAGTTGATGCACTCGACCGCCGCATCCGCGGCGACGCGCGCCGGCGTCGCCGGCGATATCTTCTCGATTCCGTCGGCCCTGGTCTTGCTCGGCGCGAATACGCCTTTCGCGGTCTGCCACTTCTCGAAGAAGGCCGCCATATCGCAGACGAGGTCCTTGATGACCGGCAAATTGGCGAGCGGCCCGATCTCGAGCTTGCCGTCCTTGACGACCTTGGAGGTGTGCGTGCGGCAGGTCCAGCGCGGCCGGCCGTTCACCGTCATGGCGCAGCTGCCGCACATGCCGACCCGGCAGGCAAAGCGGTAGGCGAGCGTCGGATCGGCGTGGCGCTGCACCCACGTCACCACATCGAGCACGGTCTGGCTCTCGCGCAGCGGCACCGAATAGCTCTGATAGCGGCCGGTCGCGCTGCCGCGCCAAAGCGAGACCTCGATCGCATCGGTCGCCGCCATCTACCTCACCGTGACCTGCACACGCTGCGCGATGTTGTTGCCGAAGCCGCCTGAATCCCAGCGCTGCACCAGCGGCTGGGTCTCGCCGTCGGCGGCGGTGGCGCGGCAGGACAGCTCGTGCTCGCCGGGCTCGGCGTCCCAGGTGAAGCGCCAGCCGCGCCAGGCGAACGCGCCTTGCGGCGGGTCGAGCTCGGCCCCGTGCCAGACCCCGTCAATGGCAACTTCCACCTTGGTCACGCCCACCCCGCCGCCGCACCAGGCGCGACCGAACAGCTGGGTCGGGGCCGCCTCCACCATGCGCCGGCGCGTGTAGAAGTCGGGGACGCCGGGCGGTACCAGCAGCGACTTCACGCGCATGTGCGTCACGGGCGTCGCGGGCCCGTTCGGCACCGGCCGGTACATGTAGGAGCCGATCTGCTGGAAGCCGTCGTAGGGCTTGGCCAGCGCCTCGATGCGGTTGAGCCATTTGACGCTCGCCATGCCATACCAGCCGGGCACGATCAAGCGCAGGGGATAGCCGTGCTGGGGTAGTAAGGGCGCCCCGTTCATCGCCCACACCAGCAGGATGTCGTCGCCGAGCGCCACCTCGCGCTTGAGGCTGCGGCCATAGGCATGCTCGTGGCCGCGGTCGAACCCCCGATCGGCGCCGATGCAGGCGACCTCGATGGCGTCGCCCAGCAGCCCCGCGGCTTCGAGCACAAGCCGCAGCGGCGTGCCGGTCCACTCGGCGGTGCCGACCGCCTCGTAGCGCCAGGGCACGCTGAGGTAGCGCGGGCTCTGGGCGCTGCGGCCGTTGCCGGCGCACTCGAGCGTCACGCGCAGGGTGCGGGCCGGCAGGGCTTTGATCTCGTCGATCTGCAGGAACTGGGGTTTGGCAACCCGGCCGGCCACCTCCACCTGCCATCGGCCGTCCGGGACGTAGGGCACGTCGAAATGGTTGAGCAGGTAGTGCAGGCCGACCGGTGTCAGGTCGTGGCGCAGCGTCTCGAGCAGGATGCCCGAATTGCGGTTGGCGAGGCCCACCTCCTCGGCCTGGAAGGGCCCTTCGTGGTGCGGGCGGCGCTCGGTGCTCAGGAACGGATTGGCAGCTGTCATCGCTTGGTCTCCAGCGGGCCCAGGCTAGCAGCGCCACGGCGCCGGCAAAAAGCGAATAAGTGTCACCCCTACCCCCTCTCCCCGCGCAGCCGGGGTTGGTAGGAGGCGGCCGCCTCGACAAAACCGCTTGCGCGCTTTAATTCTCGCGCGAGAAACGACCATGGCCACCAAAGTCAAGATCTGCGGGTTGAAGACTGACGTCGCGCTCGAAGCTGCGCTGGCGGCCGGCGCCGACTACGTCGGCCTCGTATTCTTCCCGCCGAGCCCGCGCAACGTGACGCCCGATGCGGCGAAGGCCCTGGCGGCCAAGGCCCGCGGCCGCGCGCAGATCGTCGCCCTGATGGTCGACCCCGACGATGCCCTGATCGATGCCGTCGTCGCGGCCGTCGCGCCCGACCTCATCCAGTTGCATGGCGACGAGACCCCCCAACGGGCTTGCGAGATCCGCAGCCGCTGGGGGCGGCCGGTCATGAAGGCGATCAAGATCGAGACCACGCAGGATGTGGGTGCAGCGCTCGGTTATGGCGACGCAGCCGACCTCATCCTCTTCGACGCCCGCGCCCCCACCGACAGCACGCGTCCCGGCGGCAACGGCGCGCCTTTCGATTGGCGGGTGCTGGCTGGTGTCACGGAGCAGGTGCGCTACGTGCTCTCGGGCGGCCTGACGCCCGACAACGTCGCCGAGGCCATCCGCGTCACCGGTGCCGGCATCGTCGATGTGTCCTCCGGCGTCGAGATTGGCGCCGGCGAGAAGGACCCCGAGCTCATCCGCCGCTTTATTCGCGCGGCAAGGGAGGCGTAATGGCGATGGCGATCGGCCGGAGGAGTGCAGCGATGTGGACGCCTTTTCGCGCAATGCTCGGCACCGCGACACTGGCGCTTGCGCTCGGCCTCGGCGGTGTTTCGCGGGCGCAAGGGACGATGTCGGAGGAGCGGTGCCAGGCGCTGATGTCCATCGTCGGTGGAATAGCCCTCGAGTATCAGGGCCAGATCAGCACCGACTTCATAGGCGACTTGCAGAAGAAGATTGGAGAGAACGAAAAGTGCGATGGGCCCGACCAATACAGGCTGTGGCCGAACACCAAGGACAGGGAAGCGCTGGGCCGCATAAGACAACTGCTGACGGTCTGGGACACCTGTCAGAAGGAGCCCAACCAAGAGGGCTGCAAATAGGCGGCATGCTCTCGTCGGTATGCGCTAGGATCGCCACCTCATGACCACGACCGACACGAAGAGCACAGACGCCAAGCTCAACACCTATCGGGCCGGCCCCGACGATGCGGGCTTCTTCGGCCTGTTCGGCGGCCGCTTCGTCGCCGAGACCCTGATGCCGCTGATCCTGGAGCTCGACCGCGCCTACGCGGATGCCAGGGCCGATCCCGCCTTCCAGCAAGAGCTCACTGGCCTCAACACGCACTACGCCGGCCGGCCGAGCCCGCTCTATTTCGCCGAGCGGCTGACCCAGCATCTTCGTCAGTCAGCGGTCTCCGGCCGCGGGGGCGGCGCCAAGATCTACTTCAAGCGCGACGAGCTCAATCACACCGGCAGCCACAAGATCAACAACTGCCTCGGCCAGATCCTGCTCGCCCGCCGCATGGGCAAGACCCGCATCATCGCCGAGACCGGCGCTGGTCAGCACGGCGTGGCCGTGGCCACCGTGTGCGCCAAGTTCGACATGCCCTGCGAGATCTTCATGGGCGCCGTCGACGTCGAGCGCCAGAAGCCCAACGTGTTCCGCATGAAGCTGCTGGGCGCCAAGGTCAACGCCGTAACCTCCGGCGCGCGCACGCTCAAAGATGCCATGAACGAGGCGTTGCGCGACTGGGTCGCCAACGTGCGCGACACCTACTACATCATCGGCACGGCGGCTGGCCCGCATCCCTATCCGGCGATGGTGCGCGACTTCCAGTGCGTGATCGGCCAGGAGGTGCGGGAGCAGATGGCCGCGATGGAGGGCCGGCTGCCCGACACGCTTGTTGCCTGCATCGGTGGCGGCTCCAATGCGATTGGCCTGTTCCACCCCTTCCTCGACGACAAGGGCGTGGCGATCTACGGCGTCGAGGCGGCGGGCCACGGCCTCGAGGTGCCGAACGGCCATGCCGCCTCCATGAACGGCGGCCGGCCCGGCGTGCTGCACGGCAACCGCACCTATCTTCTGCAGGACGACGACGGGCAGATCCTGGAAGGGCACTCGATCTCGGCCGGCCTCGACTATCCGGGCGTCGGCCCGGAGCATTCCTGGCTCAGGGACAGCGGCCGCGTCACCTACGTCTCCGCCACCGACAAGGAAGCACTCAACGCCTTCCAACTCTGCAGCAAGATCGAGGGCATCATCCCGGCGCTCGAGCCTGCGCACGCGCTGGCGTTCGTGACCAAGCTCGCGCCGACGCTGCCCAAGGACAACTTGCTGGTGATGAACATGTGCGGGCGTGGCGACAAGGACATCTTCGCCGTCGCCGACCACCTCGGCTTGAAGATGTAGCCATCCCCTCTCCCCATTCTTCTTCAGAATGGGGAGAGGGTTAGGGTGAGGGGCAGCCAAAGACGCCGGCGCAAGCTTCTGCCCCTCACCCCGACCCTCTCCCCGTGAAGTACGGGGAGAGGGGAAGGCCGCGAATCTTGAACGACTGGAATTCTAGGCAATGACCTCACGCATCGATCGTCGCTTCGCTGCGCTCAAGGCGCAAGGACGCAAGGCGTTCGTCGCTTTCGTCACGGCGGGAGACCCCGACTACGCCACCGCCGAGAGGATCCTGCACGGCCTTCCTGCCGCCGGCGCCGACGTCATCGAGCTCGGCATGCCGTTCTCCGACCCCATGGCCGACGGCCCGGCGATCCAGGCCTCCTCGCTGCGCGCGCTGAAGTCCGGGCAGACAATGAGGAAGACGCTGGCGCTGGTGCACGCCTTCCGGGCCCGCGACCAGGACACGCCGATCGTGCTGATGGGCTACTACAATCCAATCTACGTCTATCCCCGCGAGGCCTTCCTCGACGAGGCCAAGGCCGCGGGCGTCGACGGCCTCATCATCGTCGACCTGCCGCCCGAGGCCGACGCGGAGCTGTGCCTGCCGGCCATGGCGCGCGGGCTCAACTTCATCCGCCTGGCCACGCCGACTACGGACGATGCGCGTCTGCCCGCCGTGCTCGCCAACACCTCTGGCTTCCTCTACTATGTCTCGATCACCGGCATCACCGGCACCGCCGCCCCCGATGTGAGCGCCGTTCATTCCCACGTGGAGCGGATCAAGAGGTCGACGACCCTCCCCGTGGCCGTAGGCTTCGGCGTGCGCACGCCCGAGCAGGCGCGCGCCATTGCCGCCGGCGCCGATGGTGTCGTTGTGGGCACGGCCCTGGTTAATGCCATCCGCGAAAGCCTGGGGCCGCGCGGCGAAGCGACTGGAAAATCCGTCACTAACGTTCTAGATCTGGTGAAAAGCCTGTCCCAGGCATTGCGCGGCGCCTGAAGCCGGCGCCAAATCGCCGGTTCGGGCGTATAGTCGGTCCTGGGGCGGGATCAGGACACCAGTGCTGAAGGAGCACAAGGCGTGAACTGGATCAACAATGTCGTTCGTCCCAAGATCCGCAACCTGCTTACGACCAAGCGGGAGCTGCCGGACAATCTTTGGGTGAAGTGCCCCGACACCGGCCAGATGGTGTTCTACAAGGATCTCGAGGCCAACCAGTTCGTCATCCCCGGCTCCAACTATCACATGCGCATGGAGGCCCAAAAGCGCCTCCAGCACCTGTTCGACGACGGCGAGTTCGAGAAGGTGCCGGTGCGCGAGGTCGCGCAGGACCCGCTGAAGTTCCGCGACGGCAAGCGCTACAGCGACCGCCTCAAGGCCTCCAAGTCCGAGACGCAGCTCGACGATGCGGTGCTGATCGGCGAGGGCAGGCTCGAGGGCCAGGACATCGTCGCCGCCGCGCAGGACTTCCGCTTCATGGCGGGCTCGCTCGGCATGGCCGCGGGCGAGGCCGTCATCGCCGGCATGCTGCGGGCGGTGGAGAAGAACACGCCCTTCATTCTGTTTGCCGCCTCGGGCGGCGCGCGCATGCAGGAGGGCATCCTCTCGCTCATGCAGATGCCGCGCACCACCATTGCCGTCCAGAAGCTGCGCGAGGCGCGCCTGCCCTACCTCGTCGTCCTGACCGATCCGACCACCGGCGGCGTCACCGCCTCCTACGCCATGCTGGGCGACGTGCACATCGCCGAGCCCGGGGCCCTGATCTGCTTTGCCGGCCCGCGCGTCATCCAGCAGACCATCCGCGAGCAGCTGCCCGAGGGCTTCCAGAAGGCGGAATATCTCCTGGCCCACGGCATGATCGACATGGTCGTGCACCGCCACAAGCTGCGCGAGACGCTGGCGCGGCTCTGCCGAATGCTCGGCGGCCACACGATTTCGCCGCGCGCCGGCAAGGCGATTGCGGCCAAGGCCGGCGAGCGCGGTTATCTCAACGGCAGTGTGGTCGACGGCAAGACCATCGAGACCCTGGGGCGCTCCTCCGACGTGATGGAGCCGGAAGCCGTCGACGAATCCGACCGCTTCGAGCCGCGCGATCGCACCGGCGATCCCAAGACCCGGACCAAGACCGGACCGCGCGACGTCCGCAGCTGAGGCCGTAGCTCGGTAGCCCGCTTCGCCCACACTGCACGAGCCGACGTGGCTGGATTTTGTTCTGCCTTGCCGGTGTGCTAGAGGGCGCGATGCGCACGAGCGATCAGGTGCTGGCCGAGCTGAGGAAGCTGCATCCGCGGCTGATCGATCTGTCGCTCGGCCGCATCGAGCGGCTGCTCGCCCGGCTCGGCAATCCGCAGACCCGCCTGCCGCCCGTCATCCACATCGCCGGCACCAACGGCAAGGGCTCGGTGAGCGCCTTCCTCAAGGCCATGCTGGAGGCGGCGGGCAAGCGGGCGCACGTCTACACCTCCCCGCATCTCGTCCGCTTCAACGAGCGCATCGTTCTGGCCTCCCCCGACGGCCCGGCGCACCCCATCGGCGAGGCCGGGCTGGTCGAGCTGCTCGAGCGCACCGGGCGCATCAATGCCGGCGACCCCATCACCTTCTTCGAGATCACGACAGCCGCCGCCTTCCTCGCCTTCGCCGAGCACCCGGCCGACGCCCTCATCCTCGAGGTCGGGCTCGGCGGCCGGCTCGATACCACCAACGTCGTCGAGCGCCCGGCGCTCTGCGTCATCACGCCCATCTCGCTCGACCATCAGGACAAGCTGGGCGCGACGCTGGCCGAGATCGCCGGGGAGAAGGCCGGCATCCTGAAGCAGGGCGCGAGCGCCGTCGTCGCCCGCCAGCCCGACGAGGCGATGCAGGCGATCGCCGCCCGGGCCCGACAGGTCGGTGCGCCGCTCGTCGTATGGGGCGCCGACTACGAGGCCTTCGAGCAGCGCGGCCGGCTCGTCTACCAGAGCGCCGAGCGGCTCATGGACCTGCCGTTGCCGGGGCTGATGGGCCAGCACCAGATCGGCAATGCCGGCACCAGCATCGCCGCCGCCCTGCAACTGCGAGGGCTCGGCATATCGGACGCCGCCATCGAGCAGGGGCTCCTCCAGGTCCGCTGGCCGGCGCGCATGCAACGCCTCGACAACGGGCCCCTGTCGCGCGTGCTGGCGCCCGGCTCCGAGCTGTGGCTCGACGGCGCGCACAATCCCGCCGGCGCCGAGGCCCTCGCCCAGACCATCGCCGAGCTGGAGGAGCGGGCGCCGAAGCCCGTCGGCCTGGTCATCGGCATGATGGGCCAGAAGGACGCAGCGGGATACCTTTCCCATTTCCGCGGCCTGGTGCGCCGCATCGTCACCGTGCCGATCCCGGGCGCACACGAGGCCCCGCACGATCCGATTGCACTGGCCAAGCTCGCCGCTTCCCTGGGCCTCGTCGCCGACGCCGCGCCCGACGTCGAGGCCGCCATCGCCCGCCTGCAGAAGGTCGAGGCGGGACCGCTGCGCGTCCTGATCTGCGGCTCGCTCTATCTCGCCGGCCACGTGCTGGCGCTGCAGGACGGCGTGCAGGCGCAGATGAACTGAGCGAGGGTGCTTCCGCATCAGTTGCGGGTAGGTTGGGTTAGCGCGGCCACCGAAGATGATTTGGTGTTCAAACGTCGATCCGCGCGTAACCCAACTTTGCTCTCGAAACGCGCGCGGTGTGTTGGGTTACGCGCGGAGCCGGCCGATCAGAACACAGCTCGCCGCCGTGGCCGCGCTAACCCAACCTACTTGGCTTCGCTTGCGAACGGCGCCGGGATGACGCACGTGGGGGAAAGGCAAGGCCCCGGGATAGCTCCCGGGGCCTTTGCAATTCGCGCAGTCGTAGCGCGCGGCTCAGATCGAGCCGTTGATCCAGTCCTGCAGCTGCTTCTTCTGCGTCAGCGCGCCGACGCGCTCGGCTACCTTCTTGCCGCCCTTGAAGATCATCAGCGTCGGCATCGCCTGGATGCGATACTTCTGCGTCACGTCGGGGTTCTGGTCGACATCGAGCTTGGCGACCTTCACCTTGCCCTTCATCTCGGCCGCCACCTGCTCCAGCGCCGGCGCCATCGCCTTGCACGGCCCGCACCACTCGGCGAAGAAATCGACGAGCACGGGCTCGGCCGACTGCACCACCTCCTGCTCGAAGGTGGCGTCCGAGACTAAGAGCGTCGCTCCTGTCGGCATTGGCAGTCTCCTTGTGAGCGCCCTCGGCTGCGAGGGCATGATCGGTCGGCCGGAACGTAGGGAGGGGTCCCTCAGGCGTCAAGGCTTGCCGGGTCGAGCTCCCAGAGGCGCTGTTGGGAGGCCTCCAGCCTAGCCCTCGGAATTTCCATGATTCGCGGGCCGTCGGTCCACAGAATGGCAGCCCTGATATGCGATTCGGGGAAGATGCGCTGCACCGCAAGGCGATAGGCGGCGAGCTGCAGCAGGTAGGCATCGGCAACCCCGTCCACGTCGGCAGGCGGCGGCCGGTTGGTCTTGTAGTCGACGATGAGGACCTCGCGGCCCTGCCGCACCAGCCGGTCGATCTTGCCGGCGAGCCGCAGCGTCGGCCCGCGCCCACCGGGCCGCGCGATCTCGGCCACGATCGGCACCTCCGCCCGGCTGTCGGGGCCGAACAGCGCGGCAAACGTCGGATCGCCCAGCACGGCCAGCGTCTCCTTCACGATCTCCGCCTGCGTCTTGGCAGGCAGCTGCGCGGCCCGGCTCGCCACGAACGCCTGCGCCGCCGCCTTCCAGCGCGCGGGCGGCAACGGCGGCAGGTGCTCGAGCAGCGCGTGCGTGAGCGTGCCGCGCAGGAAGCGGGCGTCCTGGGCGAGCGCCGCCGGCGGCAGGATCGGCGGCTCGGCAGGCGTGCCCCGCTTGCGCTCGCCCCGCTCCTCGGCCGCCTCGCTCTCGAGCGGCGCCAGCCGCGACGGTGCCAGCGGCACGCCGATCACCGGCTCGCGTGCGGCCGGCGTCTTGGCCCAGGCAGGCAGCTCGGCCGCCACCGCCGAGGCCGTCGCAGCCGTCCTGGCCGGCTCGTGCTTGGCGGTCTGCGCGGTTCTGTGCCGCAACAGGGTGCGGCCGTCCTCGAGCTTCACCTCCGCGAGGCTGTCCACCAGCGCGCCCTTGATGAGATTGTACCAGCAGTCCGGCGGCGGGGCGGTCGTCTCGAAGCCCGCGACGTAGAGCCGATCCCGGGCCCGCGTCAGCGCCACGTAGAGCAGCCGGTTCATCTCCTCCGTCTCCGCCCGTTCGACGGCGGCCTTGGCCTGCTGCACCACGCCGAGCGAGTTCGTGCCCTTGACGGGCCAGAGGAACGGCACCGTCCCAGCGCCAGTGGCGACCGCCGCCGGCTTGACCAGGCTGCCGGGCCAGCGCCCCGATCGCGTCGAGCAGGTGTCGGGCAGGAACACGATCGGCGCCTCGAGACCCTTGGCCCCGTGCACCGTCATGACGCGCACCTCGTTGCGGCCCTGCTCCATGTCGCGCTTGACGGTCCGTGGCGTCTCGCGCAGCCAGGCAAGGAATCCCTGCAGCGACGGCGGCGCGGCCTCCTCGTAGGCGAGCGCCAGGTTGAGGAACTCGTCGATGGCGTCCGCCGCCTCGGCGCCGAGCCGGGCCAGCATGCGGTCACGCATGCCGTCCGCGTCGAGCAGGCCGGCGTAGAAGGCGAAGGGCGGCAGATCGGCCGCGCGCACTCGCCAGCGATCGAGGGTTTGGGCTGCGGCGCGCAGGCCGGCGTGCCCGGCCGCGCCTCCCGTGAGCGCCTCCGACAGCGAGCCTTTGCGCCCGACCGCGATTGCCAGCAGCGCCTCGTCATCGAAGCCGAACAGCGGCGACTTGAGCACGGCCGCCAGCGCCAGGTCGTCCTCCGGCAGCAGCAGGACATCGCCCAGCGCCATCAGATCCTGCACGGCGATCTGCTCGGTCAGCACCAGACGGTCGGCGCCGGCGACCTTGATGTCGCGCGCCTTCAGCGCCGAGACCATGGCGGGGGCGAACGGCATGCGCTTGCGCACCAGGATCAGAATGTCGGCCGGCCGGATCGGGCGGTCCTCCGATTCGAGCTTCTCGCCGCCAGCCAGCCAGCCGGCGATGGTGTCGGCGATGCGGGCGGCGAGCCGCTTCACCGGGGAGGACGGGGTCGCCTCGTCCAGCGGCGCCCACGGCTCGGCGCGGTCGCGCTTGTCGCTCTTCTCCGTCGGCCAGATCTCGATCAGCCCGGCCTGGCCGCTGCGTTCGGCCGTATGCCGGATCGGCGCCCCCGAGGCCGTGAGGCCGGGGGTGCGTTCGGGCGCCGCGAATACCCGGTCGACAGCGTCGAGCAGCGGCGCAACCGCGCGAAACGATAGGGTCAGGGGCACCTTGCGCCACGGTCGGCCGGCACGCCCGGCGCGGTCGGCGAATGCCTCCCCCGCGGCGGCGAACATGTTGGGCGCGGCGCCCTGGAAGCCGTAGATCGATTGCTTCTCGTCGCCGACGGCAAACAGCGTGCGCGGCGCCTCGCTGGCGCCCTCGCCGGCGAAGAACTCGCCGGCCAACGCCTGGATCACGCGCCACTGCACCGGGCTCGTGTCTTGCGCCTCGTCGACCAGGATGTGCTCGAGCCCGCCGTCGAGCTTGTAGAGCACCCACGCCACCGCCGCCGACGAGCCGAGCAGGTCCGCGGCCCGGCCGACCAGGTCGTCGAAGTCGAGGGCCGCGCGCCGCGCCTTGGCGCGCGTGTAGCGCTCGAGTGTAGCGCGCGCGAGCCGCAGCAGTGCGACCGTCGCCTCCACGATCATCAGCCCGTTGTGCTCCTCGTGCAGCGCCACGAAGCGTGCCTGGGCATCCTGCAGAGCGTTGGCGAGGTCCGGACGCTGGTCGCTCACGCCCTTGGTCATCAGGCGCTTCCTGGGCTCGCTGTCGCCGGTCAGGAAGAACCGCTGCAGGGCCTCCGCCCGGCCTCGGGCCGAGCCCGCCGCCATCGCCGTCTGCAGTCGCTCGGCCTGCTCGGCATCGCGCGTACCGCCGGCGCGCAGGAGTGCGGCCAGCATCGGCAGCAGCTGGTCGCCGACCACGCCGGCGAGCTCGCCTATCATGACGCCGCTGGTCGTACCGGCGCGCACGCCGCAGGCCTGGCGCAGATCGCGCTCGATCCCGGCGAGGCCATCGTCGCTGAGGCTCTCGAGCCGGAACCCGCGGTCGGCGAAGGCCTGCTCGAGGATGGCCTCCAGCCGGTCCTCGACGGCATAGCGGATGGCCGTACTGAGGCACGCCCACAGCATGCCTGCCTTGTCGGCGGCGGCCTCGGCCAGCATGTCGTCGACGGCCTCCGCCAGCAAGCCTTTGCGCTCGTGCTCGTCGAGGATGGCAAACCCCGGCGCCACGCCGGCTTCGAGCGGAAAGCGCTGCAGCAGCCGCTCGCAGAAGGCGTGGATGGTCTGCACCTTGAGCCCGCCGGGGGTCTCGATGGCGATGGCGAAGAGCTGCCGCGCCGTCTGCATCTCGGCCGCGGTCGGCTTCCGGTCGACCAGCCTTGCAAGCGCGCTCTGCAGCTCGGCCTCGGGCAGCGTCACCCACTTGGCGAGCGCGTCGAACACGCGCTTGGCCATCTCGGCCGCCGCGGCCTTGGTGTAGGTCAGCGCCAGGATGCGCTCCGGCTTGGTCCCCGCCAGCAGCAGGCGCAGGATGCGCTGCGTCAGCACGTGCGTCTTGCCGGTGCCGGCATTGGCGCTGACCCACGCCGAAACGGTTGGGTCGGCGGCCTCGGCCTGGTTCCGGCGCGTCTCGCTGCGCACGGTCTCGAGCCTGGACTCGAGCTTGGATTTGAACAGGAAGCCCATCACACGGCCTCCTCCATCAGCTCGGCCGCCGACCATTCGGCAACACGCGCGAGATGCGCGTAGACGTCGTAGTCGTAGCGGAAGCGAGCCCGGCGCAGGGCCTTGTAGGGGGTGGCGGGGTCGTCGTAGGCGGCGATCAGGCGCTCGAGGCCTTCTTGGGCCCGCCCCGCAAGCGCCCCGGCATCGTCGGTCTTGAGCGGCACGTCTTGTCCCGGCGGCTCGCCGCCCGCCGTCGAGATGTAGCGCAAGGCTGCCACCTGCGCCGCGCCGAGACCCGTGAAGCCCCCCGCCCGGGCGATGGCCGCCTCCAGCGGCAGCTGCGGCGCCTCGCCCTGCACGGCACTGGTTGCCAGCCCCTTGAGGTTGGCGCTGCCCTTGTAGTCGGTGATGACGAGGCCGGTGCCGCCGACGTCGATGCGATCGGCGCGGGCTGTCAGCGTGAAGGGACCGTGCCGGCCTTCGAACACCATCGCGCCCTCGACCTCGGCGATGACCTTGGCGATGCCGCTGCGGCGGGCGGGTTCCGTCTCCGCGAACCAGGCCGCGAAACGCTCGAACCGCGGCGCCCAGAAGGCGGCGACGCGCGCCGATCCGGTGAGCTCGGCCAGCGCCGCCTCGGCGCAGGCAACGAGCGCGCTGGCGATATCCTCCGGCAGCTCCTCGGGGAAGCGCTGGGCGAAGCGGCCGAGCGCCTCGTGCACGATCTGGCCGCGCAACGCCGCATCGGGCTCGAGGCCTAGAACGGGCAGCGGCTCGAGCCGGAGGATGCGCTGAGCGAAGATGGCATAGGGGTTAGCCATCCACGTCTCGATCGCCGTCACGCTGAGCTTGCGCGGACGCAGGGTAGCGGGCGGACGCGGCTCCGGCGCTCCCACCGGCTGCGCCGGCCCCGCCAGCCTGTTGCGCGCCTGCGCCCACGCCAGCCAGGGCCGGTCCGGGGCCGCGCGCTGCCCCATGCCGTCGAGCAGCGCCTGCAGCCGCAGCAGCCAGCGCGAGGGCACGGTCGGCACGCCGTCGACCTTGGCGGCGCGCGTGAGATGCACGCGCGGCGCCCCCGCGAGCAGCGCCGAGAAGATATGCGCCGCATCGCCGATGCGCTCCTCCGGCGCCGACATGCCGAGGGCCAGACGCATCGGCCGGTTGAGCCAGGGGCCGGGGTCGGCGGCTTGCGGCCAGGTGCCCTCGTTGAGCGATCCCAGGACCACCACGTCCGGTTGCTGCAGGCGCGACTCGTAGGGCTCCCAGATGAAGATGCGCGGATGCGAGGCCCCGCGCGGCCGGATCGTCATGTCGTCGACGAGGCCGCGGTAGAAGTCGGGGTAGTCGACCGCCACCATCTCGGGGGCGAACGTTCCCGTGTCGAGCAGGGTCGCAAACAGCTTCGCCGCCTCTTCTCCGGCCTCCCGTTGCCAGAGCGGGTTGGCCTCGCCTTTGCGGTCCGTGGCGGCGATCGCCTGAGCCGCCTCCATGTGCGCCCTGGCGATGGCCGGGAGCGCTGCCGTGTTCGGCACGGAGAACATCGCCTCCAGCGGGCGGAAGATGCGGGAGAGCGCCTTGCCGAGCTTGCGCGCCGCCTGCCAGTCGCCGGCCCCGAGCCGATTGACGGCCGCATGCCGACGCTTGCCTGCCCGCAGGTCGGCCTCGGCGCGCTCGAGCGCGGCCTCCACCCCTGCGAGGCCGTGCCCGAAATAGGGCGCGCGCATGGCGCCGAGCTCGAGCGCCCGCACCGCCCGGCCGAGATCGCGCGCCGGCAGGCCGAGCCGGCACAACGGATGCTTCAGGAGCGAGATCAGCGCCACCGGCGCAAACCGCCTGGCGGTCGCCTCTACCACGAGATCGAGCAGGGTGCCGGGCAGCGTCTTGGCAAGCGGCGCGCCGGCCGAATCCTCGACCCGCATGCCCCACGACTCGAGCCGCGCCGAGACGCGCCGCGCCAGCACCCGGTCGGGCGTGACGAGCGCCGCCGTCCGGTCCGGTGTGTCGGCCGCCTCGCGCAGGATCAGGGCGATTGCCTCGGCCTCCTCCTCCGCGCTCGGCGCCTCCAAGATGCCGACGCCGGCGAGCGCGTGGCCCATCTCCCTGGTGTTGGCCCGCTCCGTGAACCGATGCCAGCGTTCCGTGGTGCGGGCGGGCCGCATGGCCTCGCTCACGAGCTTCGCGCGTTCGGCCTGGGCGGGCACCGGCACCGGTCCCGGCAGCGCCGCCACGTCCTGGCGGCCCACGCCCAGCGCATCCAACAGCTTCCTCAAGCCGAACTGCGGATGCTCCGGATGGTCGGGCAGGATCTTCTCCCAACTCTCCTCGTCGAGCGTCTGGTCGAGGCCCGGCAGCAGCACGGCGCCGTTCGGCAGGGCGGCGACAGCGCGCAGGAGCGCCGTCACGGCCGGCACGCTGCTCATGACGCCGGCGACAATGATGGGCGCCCGGGGCGGCGCCTCGAGCAGGCGGGCCGCGAGCTCCAGCACCAGGCGCTTGTCGCGCTGCATCTTGGAGTTGCGCCCGCCGGCCACCTTGGGCCAGTGCTCGGTGATGATGCCGAGGAACCGGAGCGTGCGCTCCCAATGCTCGGCGAGGTCGTCGGGGACGAGCGTCTGCATTCGGCCGCTGTCGACGTCCTCGATCTCCATGGTGTCCATCAGGCGCGCGAGTTCGCGGGCGAGCTTGGCCGCCTGCGCCGGCGTGCGGCCGGCGTTGCCGCCGTCATCGCCCTCGGCACGCTCGGCTTGCGACCATCTGAGCACCAGCGTGGCGAGGGTCAGCCGCCGCTCCATCTCCCCCATGGGGAGGGCAATGTCGGCGGCAACGTCCTCCGCACTCGGGAACATCTCCTGCTCGTCTGCCGCACCGAAGATCGGCCGCACCCTCGGTAGCAGCAGGGCGTTGCCGGAGGACGCCGCGAGGAATGCCTCTTGTAGCGCGCGCGTGGCCCGCCGCGTCGGCAACAGCAAGGTGGTGTCGGCGAGTTCCAACGGGCCCGGCCGCGGCCCGCCGGGATTGGGCAGGTTGCCGGCCAGCAGCGCCTCGGCCAGCGCCGGCAGGAACGGCCGGCCCGCCGGCACCGTGTAGATGCGCTTGCCGCCGGGCACCGCTGCCTCCTTGCGCTTAACCCCGAAGATCATGGCTCAGCCACTGCTCGGCCTCGGTCAGGGCTTCGGGCGTGCCGACATGCATCCACACACCGTCCATGCGCAGGCCGTAGGCGCGGCCCGCGGCGATCGCCTTGTTCCAGACCAGGTTGAGCGAGAAGGCGCTGCCGGGGCTGCCTTCGAACAAGCGCGGGTGCGCGATCGACACGCCGGTGAAGGCGAACGGCACGATCTCCTGTTCGACGCGGCGGCGGCGGATGCGGCCGTCGCTTTCCAGCGCAAAGTCGCCGCGCCCGCCGTAGCCATGGCTCGACGCCGCCAGCGCCAGCATCATCAGGCAGTCCATGCGCCGGTCGTCCCAGGCCGCGGCCAGGCGGTCGAGGTTGGCGCCCACGCCTTCGATCCACACCGAGTCGGCGTTGTGGATGAGGAACGGGCCTGGGCCGAGCCGCGCCAGCGCTTTCTTGACCCCGCCGCCGGTGTCGAGCAGCCCGGCGCGCTCGTCGGAGATTTCAATCGCCGGCTGGCGCCGGTCGTGCAGATGCGCCTCGATCAGCTCGGCCTTGTGATGCACGTTGACGACGGCGCGCTTGATGCCGGACGCCGCCAAGCGGTCGAGCGCATGATCGAGGAGAACCTTGCCGCGCAGAGCGACCAGGGGCTTGGGCAGGCCGTTGTTGAGCGGAGCCATGCGCGCGCCAAGCCCGGCGCACAGCACCATCGCCGTCTCCAGCCGCAGGACCGCCCCTCCCTTGCCGCCCATCCCGCGCGTCCACCTCTCAACCCTGCACGCCTGCCGCACGCGAGGCGGGCGGAAAGTGGTGATCGTACCATGCGGCCAGCGGCACCAGTTGTGACGCCCGCAGGTTGCGCGCAAGATATCCCCAGGTGCGGGGAATATGTTGGAGATACTGGGGCTTGCCGTCGCGCTTCAGTAGCCGCAGCCACAGGCCCAGGAGGCGCGTGTTGCGCTGGGTGCCGAAATCGCTATAGGCCGCCGCAAACGTCGCGGCATCGAAGCCCGGCTCCCGCCGCTGAACCTCGGCGCAGTAGTGGGCGAAGAGGTTGGCCTCCTGCTCCTGCGGCACGGTTACGCGCGCGTCCTGCAGCAGCGAGACGAGGTCGAAGGCGAAGTGCTCGTCGAGCGCGTCCTGGAAGTCGAGGATGCCGACGCGCGCCACCCCTGTACGCTCGGGCAGCCAGACCAGGTTGGGAGAATGATAGTCGCGCAGGAACCAGCCGCCCGGCAGCGCCAGCAGGCGGTCGAGCACCGGCGCCCACAGGGCGTTGAACTCGCTGCGCACGCTCTCCGGCACGGCTGCGCCCTTGACCGCCGGCCAATACCAGTCGAGCAGCAGCTCGATCTCGATCTCGAAGGCCGCACGGTCGCGGCGCGGCAGCACGTAGCGCGTACCATCGGGCAGCGACAGCGACGGCGGCACCGGCACCCCACGTAGCGCGATCAGCGCATCGACCGCGGCCCGCCACAGCTCGCCCTGCGACGTGCGACCGGCGACGATCTCGGCGCCGAACAGGCGGTCGCCGAGGTCCTCCACCAGCAGCAGCCCCCTGTCGAGGTCGTGGGCCAGCACCTCAGGGGCGCTGAGCCCCGTACGCCTCAGCACTGCCGCGATGGCCGTGAACGGGCGCGCCATGTCCTCCGCCAGGTGGGCGATGCGGCTGTAGGACCGCCCGTCGCGGATCGGCGGGCCGTCGGGCTGGCGCGGGGCATCCATCAGCAGCACGCTGGCACCGTCGGCCGACAGGCGCGCATAGGCGCGGGTCGACGCATCACCCTGGAGGTAGGCGATGCGTGCGCCGCGCCAGCGCACCTCGCGGGCCAGAAGGTCCATCAGCTCTCCGATCCGCCGCGCCTGCGCCGCCGCCGCGCCGAGCCCGCAAAGCGTGACGCGCCGCACGCCCGGATCGGCCGTCTCCGCGAGCGTGACCTCGAAGCGGCTGTCGGGCAGGAGCGAGGCGGCGTGCTCGGGCCATTCGATGATGGCGGCGCCCCTCTCGAGCGCATCCTCGACGCCGAGCTCGAGCGCCTCGTTTGGCGATGCCAGGCGGTAGAAGTCGAGATGCGCGATCGCCAGCCGCGGCGTGGCGTAGGTCTGCTGCAGCGAGAAAGTGGGGCTCGGCACCTCGACCGCGTCGCTGCCCAGCAGGGCGCCGATCAGGGCGCGCGCGAAGGTGGTCTTGCCGGCGCCGAGCTCGCCCGACAGCGCCACGGCATCACCCTTGCGCAGCTTGAGCGCGACCAGCTCGGCCAGGCGCGCAACGCCCGTCTCGTCGAGCTCACCCGCCCACGCCGCGCTCATGCACCGGCGGCCTCCGACGGTGGCTCGGGGCGGCGCACGCCGCCCTCGGGAAAGCGCACCGTCACGCGCGTGCCTTCGCCCGGCTCCGATTCCAGCGACATGGTGCCGCCGTGCAGCTCCACCAGGCTCTTGACGATCGAGAGCCCCAGTCCCGCGCCGCGATGCTTGGAACCCTGGCTGCGGCTCTCGAAGCGCTCCAGCACGCGCTGCTGCTGGTCCTTCGGGATGCCGACGCCGCGGTCCTCCACGGCGAATGCCACCATGCCGGCCTCCCGGCACACGCTCATGCTGACCGTGTCGCCGGGCTTGGAGAAGCCGATGGAGTTGGAGAGCAGATTGTAGAGCACTTGCCGGACCCGCGCCTCGTCGGCGATGAACTCCACCGCATCCTCGGCAATGCGGATGTCGAGATTGAGGCGCGCCCGGCTGGCGCGGTCGCGCACGCCGAGCACGGCCGAATCGACGATGGTCGCGACCTCGACAGGGGCGAGCTTCAGCTCCAGCGCGCCGGCATCGATGGTGGCCAGATCGAGGATGTCGTTGATAATGGCGAGCAGCGTACGCGATGAGGCCGAGATATCGTTGAGGTACTCGCGCTGCTTGTCGTTGAGCCCGCCGGTGCGGGGGCTCGTGAGCAGCTCGCTGAAGCCGATGATGTTGGTGAGCGGCGTCCTCAGCTCGTAGGATACGTGGCTGATGAACTGGCTCTTGAGCCGGTCGGCGGCGACCAGCGCCTCGTTGCGCTCGATCAGGGTCTGCTCGTAGCGCTTGCTGTCGGTGACGTCGACGAAGGTGATGAGCGTGGCGCCGTCGGGCAGCGGCGAGACGGCAAAGTCGATGACGCTCTGGTCGGGTCGCAACATCTGCCCGGCGACCTGTTGGCGGCGGTCGGAAATGCCGGTGACGGCGCGGCTGATGCGCGCCCAGGTGGGCATGTCGTCGTAGAGGCCGCTGCACTGGGCGATGATCTTGTCGATGTGCGGGCCCTCGCCCAGCGTGCTGCGCGACAGCCGCCAGATCTGCGCGAACGCATTGTTGAACAGCTTGAGCCGCCCGTCGGTGGCGAACACGGCCACGCCTTCCTTGAGGTTGTCGAGGGTCTCGCGCTGCACACCAATCAGCGCATTGTAGCGGCTCTCGAGCGCGAAGCGCTCGGTGGCGTCGTCGTAGAGATAGGTGAGGCCGCCGTCGGGGCGCTGCGCGGAGAGCACGTGGATAGTGCGCCCGTCGAGCAGATGCCACCAGTCCTCGTACTCGGACCCGGTCTTGTAGCCGGCCAGGATCTTGGCCTTCCAGTCGCGATAGTTGACGACCTCGGGCAGCCGGGACAGCTCGCGCAGGCGGTCGAGCAGCTCGCCGTCGGTCGGCTTGGTGGCAAGCCAGTCAGCATCCAGCTGCCACAGCGCCCGGTAGGCTTCGTTGAAGAACGTCAGGCGCTGGTCGGGGCCGAAGATGGCGACGCCGGTGGCGACGCGGTCGAGCGTGCGCTCGTAGGCCGCCACGTGCCGCACCAGCTCGCCTTGCGCCGTCTCCAGGGCGGCAACGTCGATGGCCGCGCCGACGCTGGCGCCGTCCAGCGGCAGCACCACGACGTCGTGGGCCTTGCGCGCGCCGGCGCTGATGATGTGCAGGCGCTCGCGATAGGGCGAACCCTTGGCCAGCGCCGCACTCACGGCCTCGCGCTGGCGCATCTCCAGGAGCTCGATCTGGCGCTGGCGCACCTCGGCCTCGCCGCCAGCCTCCACCGCCCGCACATAGGCCTCGTTGATCCACTGGATGCGGCCCTCGGCGTCGCGATACCAGGCCGGCATCGGCAGCGCATTGAGGAGCGTGCGGCCTGCCAGGGTATCGCGCACGAGCTGGCGGTGCTGGTCGAGGATCTTGGCCAGATCGCGCTTGCGCCCGGCGACATCACGCAGCCGCAGGATGGCGCGGCCCCCCGCCGCGCGGCCGTCGGCCTCGATATGGCTACCCCTGCTGGTCTTGAGCAGCAGGCTAAAGGACTTGCCGTCCGCGAATAGTGCGTCGAGGGCCTTTTTGAGCTCCTGGGCCGATGCGGGGTCGAGCCAGCTACCGAACTTCATGACCTCGGCATGTTGGCGAGGCAGTCCGGCGATGCCGGTCAGGGTGTGCGCCATCACGCGCGCGCCCTGACCCTGTTCCCAGAACACCAGCACCTGCGGCTCAGCCTTGAGGATCGCCTCGGCCGTCAGCAGGTCCTTGCGCAGCCGGGCGGCTTCCTCTACGGCCGCAGGGGCGGCGCGCTGCCCGCGCATGGCGCGATAGGCCATGGCTGCCGTCAGGGCGGCGCCTCCGCCAGCGAGCGCAAGAAGAAGGAAGGTCCGCGGCGGGCCCGAGAGCGCAACAATGCCACCGTCGGCAACGGCCACCAGCAGGGCCACCACCACGACGATGCTCGCCAGCACGAATGAGACCAGCTCCCCGCGCATCCTGCTGGAGCCGGCTTCTGCCCGCCACCTCACCGTCGATCGATGCGGCCGCCACGCACCGGTTTCACGCACAACAATCCCGAGCGCGAGGACCGTTCCCTCGTTAACGAATCATTAACCGCTGCTGCGAGCTTGGCTCGCACGGCCCGTGCGCGCAAGGCTCAGCGCGCCGCGACGATGCCGCCGCGCCGCGCTGTTGGGTCTCAACTCAACTCTGGCTCGAGAGCTTACTGCAGGTAGGGGCAGAGCTTCTTCTCGCCCCGATAGGTCGTGTAGAGACCCGTATTCCACTCGAACGAGCGGAAGTTCTGGGCGCAGATGGTGCGCGGGTCGCCCGAGTAGCCGGAGGGGTAGTAGTACGGGCCATCATAGGCCTCGTCGTCGTAGTAGCGGTCCCGACGCGGCCGATAGGCCTCCGAATAGATGATGCCGGCGCCGAGGATGCCCAGGCCGAGCCCGATGCCCAGGCCCGTGCCGATCCCGCGCCGGTGGCGATGACCGCGATGGCCATGACGCCGATACTGCACCTCGGTCACGGCCGACTCGCCTGCCGATTGTTCGGACAGGGGGGCAGCTGCCCGCTGGGCCGGGCCGGCCTGCGCCGGCGCAAAGCCCAGCGCCAAGGCCAGGGCGCCGATGGATGCTGATTTCCACGTGGACATTGGTGTCTCCGCGAGATTGATGAAAAAGGCCCTTGGGCCTTGGATTGCAGGGCGTTAACGGTCCAAAGGTCAACGCTCCGTCGCAATACCCGGTTCCGGTAAGCCTTGTTTGCGGCAAGGTCGAGACGGCCGGCGGCATGATCCCACCACCCACTGCGGCATTCGGTACGCTCCGGGCCGGTTGCTGCGCTGCGTTCGCCATGGTATGCGCGGGCCTGAATCAAGAGGGGGACGCTGGCGGCTGGCCCGCGGGCTCTTTTTGGTTTTGTCCGCCCAGGACGCGGCCCGCGCTTCCCCTGACGAGAGCTTGCGATTCCCGTGTCGACCGACGATCCCATGACGGCGAGCATGCCCGGGCGCTACGCTGGCGCCCTGTTCGAGCTCGCCAAGGATCAACGACAGCTGCCGCAGATCGAGCGCGATGTCGTCGCCTTCCAGGCCATGCTTGCCGGAAGCGAGGACCTGCGCCGCCTGGTGCGCAGCCCCGTGATCTCCGCCGAGGCGCAGGCAAAGGCGCTGGGGGCCGTCCTGGACAAGGCCGGTATCTCCGGCCTGACGGCCAACTTCCTGAGGTTGATCGCCAAGAACCGGCGCCTGTTTGCCGCCGGCGACATGATCCAGAGCTTCCGGGCGCTGATTGCGCGCGAGCGCGGCGAGGTCAGCGCCGAGGTGGCGAGCGCTCACGCGCTCACGCCCGGGCAGATGCAGCTCCTGGGGGACCAGCTCAAAGCCTCGATCGGCAAGAACGTGCACATCGATACGCGCGTCGATCCCAATCTGCTCGGCGGCCTAATCGTCAAGATCGGCAGCAAAATGATCGACAGCTCGCTCCGGACCAAGCTCAGCAATCTCAAAGTCGCGATGAAAGGTACAGGCTGATGGACATCCGCGCCTCAGAGATCTCCTCGATCCTCAAGGAGCAGATCAAGAATTTCGGCCGCGAGGCGGAGGTCTCGGAGATCGGCCAGGTGCTGTCCGTCGGCGACGGCATCGCCCGCGTCTATGGCCTCGACAAAGTGCAGGCCGGCGAGATGGTGGAGTTTCCCGGCGGCATCCGCGGCATGGCGCTGAACCTGGAAGCCGACAACGTCGGTATCGTCATCTTCGGCGAGGACCGCGGCATCAAGGAAGGCGACACCGTCAAGCGCACCGGCGCCATCGTCGAGGTGCCGGTCGGCAAGGGTCTGCTCGGCCGCGTGGTGGACGCGCTCGGCAACCCGATCGACGGCAAGGGCCCGATCAAGGCGGACAAGCGCATGCGCGTCGACGTCAAGGCGCCGGGCATCCTGCCGCGGAAGTCGGTGCACGAGCCGATGGCCACGGGCCTCAAGGCCATCGACGCGCTGATCCCCGTCGGTCGCGGCCAGCGCGAGCTCATCATCGGCGACCGCCAGACCGGCAAAACCGCCATCATCCTCGATACCTTCCTCAACCAGAAGCCGCTCAACGCCACCGGCGACGAGAAGATCAAGCTCTATTGCGTCTACGTCGCCGTCGGCCAGAAGCGCTCCACGGTCGCCCAGTTCGTGAAGACGCTGGAGGAGAACGGCGCGCTCGAGTATTCGATCATCGTCGCCGCCACCGCGTCGGACCCCGCACCCATGCAGTTCCTGGCGCCCTTCGCCGGTTGCACCATGGGCGAGTTCTTCCGCGACAACGGCATGCACGCCGTGATCGCCTACGACGACCTCTCCAAGCAGGCCGTCGCATATCGGCAGATGTCGCTGCTGCTGCGCCGCCCACCGGGCCGCGAGGCCTACCCCGGCGACGTCTTCTACCTCCACTCGCGCCTGCTCGAGCGCGCCGCCAAGCTCAACGACGCACACAAGGGAGGCTCGCTGACCGCGCTGCCTGTCATCGAGACCCAGGCCAACGACGTGTCGGCCTACATCCCAACCAACGTCATCTCCATCACCGACGGCCAGATCTTCCTCGAGACCGACCTCTTCTACCAGGGCATCCGCCCGGCGGTGAACGTTGGCCTGTCGGTTTCGCGCGTCGGCTCCTCGGCCCAGATCAAGGCCATGAAGCAGGTGGCCGGCCGCATCAAGGGCGAGCTCGCCCAGTATCGCGAGATGGCCGCCTTCGCCCAGTTTGGCTCCGATCTCGACGCCGCCACCCAGCGCATGTTGGCGCGCGGCTCGCGTCTCACCGAGCTCCTCAAGCAGCCACAGTTCTCCCCGCTCAAGGTCGAGGAGCAGGTGGCCGTGATCTTCGCCGGCACGCGCGGCTACCTCGATCCCATCGCCGTATCGGCTGTCGGCAAGTTCGAGCAGCAGCTCCTGCGCCTCCTGCGCGAGGATAACGCCGGCCTCCTGGCCGATATCGCCACCCGCAAGGAGATCACAGCCGACACGGAGAAGAAGCTCGTCGGCGTGCTCGACGCTTTCGCCAAGAACTTCACGGCCTGAAGCGAGCAGAGAGCGGCCCATGCCGAGCCTCAAAGATCTTCGAAACCGCATCGGCTCCGTCAAGGCCACGCGCAAGATCACCAAGGCCATGCAGATGGTGGCCGCGGCCAAGCTACGCCGCGCCCAAGAGGCGGCCACGGCCGCACGTCCCTACGCCGAACGCATGAGCCGCATGCTCGCCAACCTCAATCGGAGGCTGGCGAACAAGCAGGGTGCCTCGCCGTTGCTGGTCGGCACCGGCAAGGACGACACGCACCTCCTGATCGTCATGACGGCCGAGCGCGGGCTGTGCGGCGGCTTCAACTCCAACATCGTCCGCCTCGCCCGCGCCGACGCCCATCGCCTGGTGCGGGACGGCAAGACCGTCAAGATCCTGTGCGTCGGCCGCAAGGGCTCCGACCAGCTGCGGCGCGAGTTCGGCCGCCAGATCATCGACCGCGTCGACCTCAAGAGCGTCAAACAGATCGGCTTTGCCAACGCAGCAGGCATCTCGCACAAGGTGTTGGCGCTGTTCGAGGCGGGCGAGTTCGACGTCGCCACGCTCTACTTCTCCGAATTCAAGTCGGTGATGGCGCAGAAACCCACCGCCCTGCAGCTGATCCCGGCCAAGGTGCCGGAGGAGCCGGCCGCCGGCGGAGCGGCGCGGCACGAGGCGATCTACGAGTACGAGCCAGACGAGAGCGAGATTCTGGCCTATCTGCTGCCGCGCAACATCGCCTCGCAGATCCTGCGCGGGTTGCTGGAGAACGCGGCCTCCGAGCAGGGCGCGCGCATGAGCGCCATGGACAGCGCCACGCGCAACGCCGGCGACATGATCAACAAGCTGACCATCCGCTACAACCGCCAGCGTCAGGCCAACATCACCAAGGAGCTGATTGAGATCATCTCCGGCGCCGAGGCACTTTGAAGACGAATACGTAGGTTGGGTTGGGCCGAAGGCCGTAACCCAACAAGAGCTTGCGCAAGGATTGTTGGGTTACGCGCAATCGCACTAACCCAACCTACAAGGACGAGGACCAGGAGAATGGCAACCAACGTAATCGGCCGTGTCCGCCAGGTGATGGGCGCCGTCGTCGACGTACAATTCGGCAGCGAGCTGCCGGCGATCCTCAACGCTCTGGAGACCAGCAATCAGGGCAACCGGCTGGTGCTCGAGGTGGCCCAGCACCTGGGCGAGAACTCCGTGCGCACCGTCGCCATGGACTCCACCGAAGGCCTGGTGCGCGGCCAGGAGGTCAGGGATACGGGGCAGCCAATCGCCGTGCCGGTCGGCGACGGCACGCTCGGGCGCATCATCAACGTCATCGGCGAGCCGGTGGACGAGGCCGGACCCGTGCCCCACACGGAGCGGCGCGCCATCCATCAGCCGACACCCTCCTACACCGACCAGTCCACCGAATCGCAGATCCTCGTCACCGGCATCAAGGTCGTCGACCTGCTCGCGCCCTACGCCAGGGGCGGCAAGATCGGCCTGTTCGGCGGCGCCGGCGTCGGCAAGACGGTGCTGATCATGGAGCTCATCAACAACGTCGCCAAGGCGCACGGCGGGTACTCGGTATTCGCGGGCGTGGGCGAGCGCACACGCGAGGGCAACGACCTCTACCACGAGATGATCGAGTCGGGCGTCAACAAGGACCCCAAAAAGAACAACGGCACAGCCGCCGGCTCCAAGTGCGCCCTCGTCTACGGGCAGATGAACGAGCCGCCGGGCGCGCGCGCCCGCGTCGGCCTGTCGGGCCTCACGGTCGCCGAGTACTTCCGCGATCAGGGGCAGGACGTGCTGTTCTTCGTCGACAACATCTTCCGCTTTACCCAGGCAGGCTCCGAAGTGTCGGCGCTGCTCGGCCGCATTCCCTCGGCCGTCGGCTACCAGCCCACGCTCGCCACCGACATGGGGGCGCTGCAGGAGCGCATCACCACCACCCAGAAGGGCTCGATCACCTCGGTGCAGGCGATCTATGTGCCGGCCGACGACCTGACCGACCCGGCGCCCGCCACCTCTTTTGCCCACCTCGATGCCACCACCGTGCTCTCGCGCCCGATTTCGGAGAAGGGCATCTACCCGGCCGTCGACCCGCTGGACTCGACCTCGCGCATGCTGACGCCCTTGATCGTCTCCGAGGAGCACTACCAGGTCGCCCGTCAGGTGCAGCAGATACTGCAGCGCTACAAGGCGCTGCAGGACATCATCGCCATCCTCGGCATGGACGAGCTCTCCGAAGAGGACAAGGTTGCCGTGGCACGCGCGCGCAAGATCGAGCGCTTCCTGTCGCAGCCCATGCACGTGGCTGCGGTGTTCACGGGCCTCGACGGCGTGTTCGTGCAACTGGCCGACACCATCAAGGGGTTCAAGGGTCTGTGTGCCGGCGACTACGACCATTTGCCGGAGCAGGCGTTCTACATGGTCGGCACAATCGAAGAGGCGGTCGCCAAGGCAGAGAAGCTGGCCGAGGCGGCGTAACCCAAGAGGGGGAAGAGGGTATGTCGGCAGATGGCGCAGGCAAGTTCGGGGGCTGCTGCGAGATCCTCAAGGATGTGCTGGAGAGCGACGAGTTCGAGCCGTTGATCGCCTCGGACGAGGACGGCGTTCTTTACATGTCCATCGGCGTGGTGGAGGCCGAGAGCGAGGACGACCCCAACATGGTCGATCACCCGCTGTTCTTCTGCCCGTTCTGCGGCACCAAGCTGCAGACGCCCGAGGAGGTCGACGCCAAGGGCGGCGGCGACAAGAACTGACAAGGCGGCGCGGCCGCTGACGCGCTTTTCGAGGACTGCACCGTATGGCAGGCACGTTCAAGTTCGAGCTGGTGACGCCTGAGCGCATGGCCCTGTCGGAGGACGCGGCGCAGGTGGTCGTGCCCGGCGTCGAGGGGCAGTTCACGGTGCTGCCGGGCCACGCGCCGGTGCTCTCCGCGCTGCGCCCCGGCGTCGTCGAGGTGACGCTGCCCGACGCCAGCAAGACCCGCATCTTCGTCAAAGGCGGGTTTGCCGAGGTGGATGCCGAGAGCGTGACCGTGCTGGCTGAGCGGGCGCTTGCCGTGGAGGCGATGGACGCCGCCACCATCGCCGCCGAGATCGAGACGGCGGAGGCGGAGCTCGCCGCCGCCGGCGACGATGCCGCGCGCCTCGCCGCCGCCGCGGCGCTGGAGGGCCTCAGGGCGCTCGGGCGTTAGCTGCTCAATGCCCCCATAGTCAAATTTATTTGTGGTAGCGGAGCCGGCGATAGAAGGCGCGTGGCGTAGCTTCCTTCGTGAAGACCCAAATTCGGAGAATGCCCTTCACGATTACGACTGCCATCACCAGGTGGAACGCCAGCAAGAGCTGCTGATTGAGGATGTTGCTCTCAACCGGCCGGATGTCGCCGAAAATCCACGGGAAGCGGATTATCGCATAGACGATCACCGGGATGTTCAACGCCGCCTGCTTACACAGACTCCATACAATCTGCAGAGCCGACGCTGTCTGCTCGCCGAACATGACATTGAGCGCGATCTGAAGCGATGCAAATGCCAGCACCGCATACCCAGTCCAGGTGACGAGAAGCCTAGCCGCCATCGCGGCGCGCTTGCGGAAGGTGTCCAGGGCAATGAGGTCGCTATCGCGCCGGTCCATATGCGGATTGAGCTGCCGCGCCAGCCATTGCTCCCATCTTCTCGGAAACAGCCGGAATATCCAGTTGAAGATCTTGTCCATGCTCGTAAGGTAGAACACGATCGACAAGAACGCGGCGATAGCAAGCACCGTCAGTTGAAGCAGCGCCATCGGCCACCCTTGCATGCCGAAGATGCTGCTGAGCCATTCGAGGTGCCTGCGCAAGAACTCGGACCCGAGGATCTCAAGGATCGGGAACAGCGCGCTCAGCGCCCACAGATAGGCTAGCGCCGCCGCAACCGTCCAAGTAATGAGGCGTCGCATCCCACGTAACAGCTTTCCTGCCGCCTTCTCAGCCCAAGCCTTGAAATCGCGCCAAAGCCTTTCGGGATTCAGCCTTTCTGATGCGGGAAGTGCGCGATCCGAGAAAATGGCTGGTTCAACGAGCCCGCCCTGGTACAGCAGCTCCGGATTGCTGAGAGTAGGGACGCCCGACGCCTCCGGGATTTTGACGTCGACCGCAAAGAGCGCGTCCTTGTATTGAATGACGACCCTGCCTGAAATGCGCGACGCCCCAATTTTCACGCGCTTGAACCTGAGCGAAACGAAGCGCTGATGGTCATCTTCATCGAGGTGGCGCCAAGCTGCACCCCGAACAATGCACTCTTGGCTGCACTCGATACCACCGGAACCCGCGACGCGCGAACCGCGCGTCGTGTCGGCTGACACCAACACGACATGTGCGATCGTCGTCGGGACCGAGTATTGCGTTGGCCCTAGCATCAGGGGCGCGATGCGATCTAACGCTGGGGTGAACGTGTAGTAGAACCTCAGATACTGCAGGAAGTTGTCTTCCGTCACCGTGATCCTCATTTCGCGGTTGACGCGCTCGATCGATGCCGGCGCGTTGGCGATCGGGATCAGGCGCCGAAGCCTTTGGCTCCGGCGCCGGGTTTGGACCACAAAGTAGAGAGGTGTCCCGGGCTCGGCCGTGCCAATTCTCGGCCGCTGGATATACCCGAGCCATGCATCCCGATAGAACGTGACCTGGACGCCGAACAGCGCCCAGGACGCCGAGGAATTTGCGTCCTCGATGCCACAGTGCCTGGCAACATGCTGACGGATATCGGCTTCCAGATTCCCCGGAAACGCGCCGAACTGATCGGTCACGAATACCCTCCCCCTCGGGCTCGAAGGTCGGTGTCGTCTAGCGAGACTAGAGATCGGACAAAGCCGCGATCGCGCTGCCTTCATATGCTATTTTGGCATATAGTATGTAGTGCAACTAACAGGTGTCAATACGGACAACTGTTGCAGTTGGGAGCGGCCAAGCGCTCAGCCCCTGCCGGGACCCTTCGAATTCGTTGGACCGGGCGGAGCTTCGCCGCTACCCCACCACCCGCGCAAAGGCCGCCACCACGTCGGCGTAGACTTGCCGCTTGAAGGGCACGATCAGGCGGCCGAGATCTCTCACCGGGGCCCATCGCCAGGCGTCGAATTCCGCCTTGTGGCCGCCGCGGGGGGAGATGTCGATCTCACTGTCGTGGCCCGTGAAGCGCATGGCGAACCACTTCTGGCGTTGGCCGCGGTAGCGGCCCTTGAGCGCCACACCCAGCAGGTCGTCGGGGAGATCGTAGGTGAACCAGCCCGGCGCCTGGGCCAGCACTTCGACGCTGGTGACGCCCGTCTCCTCCTCGAGCTCCCGCAGGGCCGCCGCGCGCGCCGCCTCGCCCGCGCTGATGCCGCCCTGGGGCATCTGCCAGATATAGCCCGATGCGTCGCCGGCCCATTTCGGCCGCCGCCGCCCGATCCATACGAGCCCGGCGTCGTTGATCAGCATGATCCCGACACAGGGGCGATAGGGCAGGTCGATATGCGTCGTCGTTGCCATCGTTTGCTGCGCAGCCCTGTGCGGTCTCGGAGCGCTATCGTGCAACTCTTCAGTGATTTGCGCGGCTTGTCACGCCCTCGCGTGCAGCCGGGGTCAAGGCGAAAGCAATCAATCGGCTGCGATCAGGGCTGCGGCGTGGCGAAGGGCGCAAAATCGCGCACCACCTGCTCGTAGACGCTGCGCTTGAAGGGCACGATCAGGCCGACGAGCTCTTCGATGCCGGCCCAGCGCCAGGCATCGAACTCGGGCGCGTGCCCGGGGCGCATCAGCTGCACCTCCTCGTCGCGCCCCAGGAAGCGCGCCGCGAACCACTTCTGCTTCTGGCCGCGATAGCGGCCTCCCCAGGCCTTGGGGCGCAGCGCGACGGGCAAGTCGTAGGTATACCAGCCGGGGCTCTCGACCATGATCGCCACCGAGCGGATGCCGGTCTCCTCCGCGAGCTCGCGCAGCGCCGCGCGCGCCGCATCCTCATGCTCGTCGATGCCGCCCTGGGGCATCTGCCACCAGCTGCCGGGCCCCTCCGGCTCGCCCGGCGCATCGGGGCGCCGCCCGATCCACACCTGGCCGGCGCGGTTGAGCACCATGATGCCGACGCAGGGCCTGTAGGGGAGGTCGTTCTGGTCCATTGCTGCCACGCGTAGCGGCTGCCGCACCCGTCCGCACCGGGCTCGATACAGGCGAGATGAACGAGCGCCGGGCCTGCAAGGGCCCGACGCCGCTCGATCACTTCTGCTTCGGCTGGCCCTTCGGCTGGGCCTTCGGCTCGCCTGCCTCTGAGCGCTGCGCCGGGGGCGGCAGCGGCTCGCCACGCAGTACCTTCAGCGCGTACTGGAGCTGGGTGTCTTTCTCGGACTCCTTCGGCACGTAGTTGGACGAGCCGGAGTTCTCCTTGCCGTCCTTCGCCTCGCCCTTCAGGTGGCCCCTGAGGCCGGCTTCGCTCGGCGCCCGGTTCTGCGACCGCGACTGCATTTCGGGCGGGAGCTCCTGCTCGACGACCACATCCGGATCGATGCCGCGCGCCTGGATGGAGCGCCCCGAGGGCGTGTAGTAGCGCGCGGTGGTGAGCCGGATGGCGCCGTTGGCACCGAGCGGGATAATGGTCTGCACCGATCCCTTGCCGAACGAGCGCGTGCCGATGACGATGGCGCGCTTGTGGTCCTGTAGGGCGCCGGCCACGATCTCCGACGCCGACGCCGAGCCGCCGTTGATCAGCACGATCACCGGCTTGCCGTCGGCGATGTCGCCGGGACGGGCGTTGGCGCGCTGCGTCTCTTCCAGGCCGCGGCCCTTGGTGAGGACAATGGCGCCCTTCTCGAGGAAGTCGTCGGACACCGAAATCGCCTGATCGAGCAGGCCGCCCGGATTGCCGCGCAGGTCGACCACAAAACCTTTGACGTTCTTGCCCTTCTTGAGGGCGTCGACCGACTTTACCAGGTTGGTGTGCGTCTGCTCGTTGAAGGTCGAGACCTTGATGTAGACGATGTCGCCTTCCATGCGCGCCTTGACGGCGTTGATGCGGATCACGTCGCGGACGATCTTGACGTCGAAGGGCTCATCGCGGCCCTTGCGCACGATGGTGAGCGTGATCGGGGTGTTGACGGGGCCGCGCATCTTCTCGACCGCCTGCTCCAGGGTCAGCCCGACGATCTGCTCGCCGTCGAGGTGGGTGACGAGATCGTTGGTTTGCAGGCCCGCCTTGGCCGCCGGCGTGTCGTCGATCGGCGAGACCACCTTGACGACGCCGTTCTCCATCGTCACCTCGATGCCGAGGCCGCCGAACTCGCCGCGCGTCTGCACCTGCATGTCGCGGAAGTTCTTCGGATTGAGGTAGGCCGAGTGCGGATCGAGCGCGGCCAGCATGCCGTTGATCGCCGAGTCGATCAGCATGGAATCGTCCGGCTTGTCGACGTAGTCGGCGCGCACGCGCTCCAGTACATCGCCGAACAGATCGAGCTGTTTGTAGATCTCCGAGTTGGTCGAGGTCGCCGAGTAGGTTCGGCCGACATTCAGAACGGTCGTGGCCCCCGCCAGGCAGGCCAGCATCACGAATGTCCAGAATGCGTAGTCCGATTTGCGCGTCATCCTTGCACCTTTCGCGAGGCATCCGCCCACCAGGGGTCGGGGTCGATCGGCCGCTGGTCCTTGCGGAATTCGATATACAGGACCGGGGCGTTGTCCTGGGCCTTGGCCTGTGGAGTTTTCGCAGCTGTACTCATCAGGCCCACCGGCTCACCAGCAAGCACGAACTGCCCCAACTGCACGTCGATCTGAGATAACCCAGCCAGAAGAATATGATAACCCCCGCCGGCGTTTACGATCAAGAGCTGGCCGTAGCTGCGGAACTCGCCGGCGTAGACGATCCATCCATCGCTCGGCGATACGATCTGTCCGCCGTGGCGCGTCTGGATGACGATGCCCTTGGACTGGCTGCCAAACTGGGTCTTCTCGTTGAAGGTCAGGACCCGCCGGCCTTGCGCGGGCAGGGGCAACATACCCTTGGCCTCGGTGAAGGGGATGGCCGGCTTGATGCGGCCAGGCGTCAGCATCGCCATGCGCTGTTCGGGAGCCAGCACGATCGACGGGCCGCGGTCCTGGCCGGGGTCGGGAGCAGGACCGAGGCTTGCTCCCGGCAGAGCCGGTGCGCGCGCGACCGCGCGCGGGTCGGCTGCGGCAATCTCCTGCTCATAGGTGCCGAGGCCGGTGCGCTCGGCCACCTCCTTGTCGAGCTTGGAGATCAGCTCGCTCAGGTCGGAGACGCCCTTGGAGATGTCGGCGGCTGCCTGGCGCATTTGGGCCAGCTCCGCCTGGCGCTCGGCTAGAGATTGTCGCTTCGTCTCCTGCAGGCCCGACAGTCGCACGCGGGCATCGTTGAGCCGGGTCGTCTCCGCGCGCAATTTCTCGCCTTCTGTGCGGATCGAGGTCATCACGCGCACGAGGTCGTTGAGCTGATCGGCCAAGGCCAGCGCCTGTTCCCTGAGCTCGGGAAAGGCGGTGGCGAGCAGCATGGCGCTGCGCACCATGGCGAGCGCGTCCTCGCGCCGCGTCACCATGACGGGCGGCGGGTTCCTGCCCATCCGCTGCATGGCGGCAAGCAGCGCAGAGATCGATCCGTGCCGGGCCTCCAGCGTCTCGCGCAGGTACTTCTCCTGCGCCTGGAACTCGCCGAGCCTGGATTCGATCAGGCTCAGCTGTGCCTCGCTCTGCTGGATCAGCTTGGCGGTTTCCACCAGGCGCTGGTTGATGCGCTCGCGCTCGGCGGCGATCGCCGCCATGTCGGCCTGCAGCTCCTTGGTGCGGCGCTGCGTGGCCTCGAGCCGCAAACGATCGGCTTCGAGGCGCTTGCGCGCGTCGTCAGCGCTCGTGGAGCCCTGCCCGGCGACCTGCATGGGGAAGCCAACGGTCGCGGCCAGGCACAGCAGGCTCAGCATCCTCAGCCTGTGCGCCACGTCGCCGCCCCATCCACTTCTCGAAACCATGCCGGTTCCCCAGGCCCGGCGAATCGCCGGCGGCTAATCTATCCTGGAATTCCCTATCAAGGATCACGCCAATTATGGCATTGATGCGTTGACAAGCCACCGAGACGTTCGCGGGCATTGCCAGGGCGTGGCGAGCATGCGCGCCGCCCCAGAAGCTCTTCTGGTGTGCACAAAATCCGGGCAAGCCATATGGATATCGTATTCCGCTACCTGACGACGCTGGCCATGATCGGCGTGCTGGTCGTGCTGCTGGCCGGGTTGTGGAACATGATGCGTGGCTCCAATCCCAACCGCAGCCAGCTGCTGATGCGTTGGCGCGTCGGGCTGCAGTTCTTTGCCATCGTGTTAGCCATGTTGCTCCTGTATGTGTGGCGCTCCTGACGGCTGCCGGAGCTGCGCTTGACCGCATCGGCCCTACCGCTAGGGTGAAGCTCGAACCGGCGCTCGGCACTTCTGTCGAGCAGAGTTGTGCCAGTACCATGGTCATTCTCAACAAGATCTATACGCGTACGGGCGACGCTGGCACGACCGCGCTCGGCACCGGCGAGCGGGTGCCCAAGCATGCGCTGCGCATCGTTGGCTATGGCACCATCGACGAGACGAATGCCGCCATCGGCCTGGCGCGTATCCACCTCGGCACCGGGCACGCCGACATCGATGCCATGCTCGGCCGTATCCAAAACGACCTGTTCGACCTCGGCGCCGATCTGACGATCCCGGATCGGGGCGTGCAGCCGGCGCGCAAGGCCTTGCGCGTGACCGACGCCCAGGTCAAACGCCTCGAGGATGAGATCGACGGGCTCAACGGCGAACTACAACCCCTGCGCTCCTTCGTACTGCCTGGCGGGTCTGCAGCGGCGGCTGCTTTGCACGTTGCGCGCACGGTGTGCCGCCGTGCCGAGCGTTGTATGGTCGAGCTGGCCGGCGAGCCAAACGAGCCTGTCGGCGCGCCGGCGCTGAAATACGTCAATCGCCTGTCCGACCTCCTGTTCGTGGCCAGCCGCTATGTCAACGACCGCGGCAGGGCCGACGTCTTGTGGGTGCCGGGCAAGAACAGTTGAGGCCGGGGCGGCGGCGATCAGCGGGGATTGGCTGAGCACAAGCAAGGGAAGCAAGCCGTGGTCTTCATTCCGCTCTCAGACGACAATCCGCTGCACAAGATCGGCTTCCAATGGGTCACGATCGGCCTGATCGCTGCCAACGTCGTGGTCTTCTTGATGCAGAATGCTGGGGCTGGACCGTCGGTTGCCGCGAGCTTTGCCGTAGTGCCGGCCGAGCTGTTACAGGTACGCATCTTCGGCGGCTCGGCGCACGGGCCCTACGACAGCATCGCGGTGCCGGAAGGCTATACGCTCATCTCCTACATGTTCCTCCACGGCGACATCTTCCACCTGTTGTCGAACATGCTGTTCCTGTGGGTGTTTGGCGACAACATCGAGGACGCGATGGGGCACATCAAGTTCCTCGTGTTCTATCTGGCCTGCGGCGTGGCCGGCGGCTTGGCCCACTCGCTCATGCTGCCGACGTCGCAGCTGCCGCTGATCGGCGCCAGCGGGGCGGTCGCGGGTGTGATCTCCGCCTATCTCATCCTGCACCCGCGGGTGCTGGTCTGGGTGCTGGCGTTCCGCATCATCCCGCTCAAGATCCAGGCGATCTGGGTTCTCGGCATCTGGGTGGCGACCCAGTTCGCGATGGTCCTGATGAAACAGGCCGACCAGGTGGCGTGGTGGGCCCATATCGGCGGCTTGGTCGCCGGCGCCATCCTCATTCTGTTCATGCGCAGACCGGGCGTGCGCCTGTTTGATCGCGGGCTGAAGCCGGTCTGAGACGACCGTTTACCAACCTTTGCCCTGCTCCCTGGCCGCCGTAGCGCATGCGCTGCGACCTTTGGGCAACAACGGGCGCCGCCCAAGTCTTGTCCAATCCAGCGTCGCAGTTGCCCAATTGACACCCAATTGTCACGGCCCTACCCTTTTCTCGCACTTGCGAAGCGCTGCCCCTTGCCTTCAAAAACTCGACACAAATTACCGGGGTTCGTAAACAAGATCGCAGTGCAACACGCCGGACGTCTCGGGGGACGGGCGTGCGCTAGATGGAGCATCTTGGGGAATGAAGGTTCTTGTCGCTGTAAAGCGGGTGGTCGACTTCAACGTCAAGATCCGTGTCAAGTCGGACGGGTCGGGCGTCGAACTCGCCAACGTCAAGATGTCGATGAACCCCTTCGACGAGATCGCCGTCGAGGAAGCGGTGCGTCTCAAGGAGAAGGGCCCCGTGAAGGAGATCGTCGCGGTCTCCGTGGGTCCCACCAAGTCGCAGGAGACGCTGCGCACCGCACTTTCGATGGGCGCCGACCGGGCGGTCTTGGTGGAGACACCGGAGGGGCAGACGATCGAGCCGTTGGCGGTCGCCAAGCTGCTCAAGGGCGTGATCGAGGCCGAGAAGCCCGCGTTCGTCATCCTCGGCAAGCAGGCGATCGACGATGATTGCAACCAGACCGGCCAGATGCTGGCCGCACTCCTCTCCTGGCCACAGGCGACGTTCGCCTCCAAGCTGGTGATCGAGGGCGAGACCGCACTGGTGACGCGGGAGGTCGATGGCGGGCTCGAGACCCTGAAGATCAAGCTGCCGGCCGTGATCACCACCGACTTGCGCCTCAACGAGCCGCGCTATCCCTCGCTGCCCAACATCATGAAGGCGAAGAAGAAGCTGCTCGACGTCAAGAAGCCAGCAGATTACGGCGTCGACATCGCCCCGCGCCTGAAGGTTCTCAAGACGGTCGAGCCGCCGGGCCGCAAGGCCGGCGTCAAGGTCGCCAATGCCGCGGAGCTGGTCGCCAAGCTCAAGGAGATGGGGGCGCTGTCATGACAGTGCTGCTCCTCGCCGACCACGACAACAAGTCGCTCAGCCCCTCGGTGGCCAAGGCCATGAGCGCCGCCAAGGCGCTCGGACAGGACGTGCATGTGCTGGTGGCCGGCGCTGCGTGCCGCCCGGTTGCCGAGGCCGCCGCCAAGCTCGAGGGCGCGGCCAAGGTGCTGCTCGCCGATGCACCCCAACTCGGGCATCAGCTGGCCGAGGAAATGGCAGCCCTGATCGCGGGCCTGATGGGCAGCTACGATGCCGTGGTGACCTCGTCGACGGCGTCGGGCAAGAATGTCATGCCGCGCGTTGCCGCGCTTCTCGACGTGATGCAGATCTCCGACATCATCAAGGTGGTCGCACCTGACACGTTCGAGCGGCCGATCTACGCCGGCAACGCCATCCAGACGGTGCAATCGGTCGACAAGAAGAAGGTAATAACGGTGCGAACCACCGCCTTCCAGGCGGTCGGCACCGGTGGATCAGCCCCCATAGAGGCCGTCGCGGCGCCAGCGCCCGTCGGCCTCTCGAGTTTCGAGAGGGCCGAGATCCAGAAATCGGACCGGCCCGAGCTCACCGCCGCCAAGATCGTCGTCTCCGGCGGGCGCGGCCTGCAGTCGGGCGAGAACTTCAAGAAATACATCGAGCCGGTCGCCGACAAGCTCGGCGCCGCGGTCGGAGCAAGCCGCGCCGCGGTCGATGCCGGCTACATGCCCAACGACTATCAGGTCGGCCAGACCGGCAAGGTGGTGGCGCCCGAGCTCTACATCGCCGTCGGTATCTCCGGTGCCATCCAGCATCTCGCCGGCATGAAGGACAGCAAGGTGATCGTGGCCATCAACAAGGACGGCGAGGCGCCGATCTTCCAGGTGGCAGACTACGGGCTGGTGGCGGACCTGTTCCAGGTCCTCCCCGAGCTCAAGGCGGAGCTGGAGAAAGCCGGCAAGTAAGCCCGGCCGCAGCGCGAGTTGAACCGGGGTGTTGAAGGAGCAAGGCGTCATGGACGCAGGCGTCAAGACGAAGAAGGCCGGCGCTCAGCAGGAGCGATCGCGCAAGGGCGATGCCGGCACGTACCCCGCCATCAAGAGCGTCGGCATCATCGGCGCCGGCCAGATGGGTAACGGCATTGCCCACGTGGTCTCGCTGGCGGGTTACGACGTCACCATCAACGATCTGCGCAAGGAAGCCATCGACAAGGCGCGCGCCACCATCGAGCGCAATATGGCGCGCCAAGTCTCGCGCGGCCTCATTTCGGACGCGGACATGCAGGCGGCGCTCAGGCGCATTCGCACGGCGTCCGACCTCGAGTCGCTCGGGGACGCCGACCTCGTGATCGAGGCCGCCATCGAGGACGAGACGGTCAAGCGCAAGATCTTCCAGGACCTTTGCCCGAAATTGAAGAAGGGCGCGATGCTGGCGAGCAATACCTCGTCCATCTCGATTACCCGGCTGGCCTCCGTCACCGACCGGCCCGAGCGCTTCATCGGCATCCACTTCATGAATCCCGTGCCGATGATGCAGCTCGTCGAGCTGATCCGCGGCATCGCCACCGAGGACGACACCTTCTCGCAGGCGCGCGTCTTCATCGAGAGCCTCGGCAAGACCATCGCCGTGTCGGAGGATTTTCCGGCCTTCATCGTCAACCGCATCCTGCTGCCGATGATCAACGAGGCGGTCTACACGCTCTATGAGGGCGTGGGCACGGTGGACGCCATCGACAAGGCCATGCGGCTCGGCGCCAACCATCCCATGGGCCCCCTCGAGCTCGCCGACTTCATCGGCCTCGACACCTGCCTGTCCGTCATGCAGGTGCTCTACGAGGGCCTGGCCGACTCCAAGTACCGGCCCTGTCCGCTGCTGGTCAAATACGTCGAGGCCGGCTGGCTCGGGCGCAAGACGCAGCGCGGCTTCTACGACTACCGCGGCGAGAAGCCCGTGCCGACGCGGTAGTCTCGCGCAGATTCCCCGAACTCTGGGCGCCGGGGGCGCGCTCAATTTTCGTCCATCTTCAGTGCGGCGATGAAGGCCTCTTGCGGGATATCGACCTTGCCGAACTGGCGCATCTTCTTTTTGCCGGCCTTCTGCTTGTCCAGCAGCTTGCGCTTCCTCGTGATGTCACCGCCGTAGCATTTGGCGATGACGTCTTTCCTCAGCGCCCGGATGGTCTCGCGCGCGATGATGCGTCCGCCGATCGCCGCCTGGATCGGGATCTGGAACAGGTGCGGCGGGATCAGCTCCTTCAGCTTCTCGCACATGGCGCGGCCGCGGCTCTCGGCGCGCGCGCGGTGCACGATGATGGAAAGCGCGTCGACCGGCTCGGCGTTGACCAGGATCGACATCTTGACGAGGTCGCCCGGCTCGTAGCCCTTGATCTGGTAATCGAACGAGGCATAGCCGCGGCTGATCGACTTCAATCGGTCGTAGAAGTCGAACACCACCTCGTTCAAGGGCAGCTCGTAGACCAGCATGGCCCTGCTGCCGACGTAGGTGAGGTTTTTCTGCCGCCCGCGCCGGTCCTGGCACAGCTTGAGCACCGACCCCAAGTGCTCGTCCGGCACCAGGATGGTCGCCTCGATCCACGGCTCCTCTATGCGCTCGATCTTCACGGGATCGGGCATGTCGGCCGGATTGTGCATCTCCAGCTTGGTGCCGTCGTTCAGATGGATGTGGTAGATGACGCTTGGCGCCGTGGTGATGAGCTCAAGGTTGAACTCGCGCTCCAGCCGTTCGATGATGATCTCGAGGTGCAGCAGCCCGAGGAAGCCGCAGCGGAAACCAAAGCCGAGCGCCGCCGAGCTTTCCGTCTCGTAGGTGAAGCTGGCGTCGTTGAGGCGAAGGCGGGCCGTCGCCTCGCGCAGATCCTCGAATTGCGCGGCATCGACCGGGAAGAGGCCGCAGAACACCACGGGTTGGGAAGGCTTGAAGCCGGGCAGCGGCGTCGGCGTCGGGTTCTTCTCGTCGGTCACCGTGTCGCCGACGCGGGTGTCGGCCACCTGCTTGATCGCCGCCGTGAAGAAGCCGACCTCGCCGGGGCCCAGCTCGGGCAGCATCTCCTGCTTCGGGCGGAAGATGCCGACCCGCTCGACCTGATAGGAGCCGCCGGAGGCCATCAGCTCGATCTTCTGGCCCTTCTTCAGCACACCATCGATGATGCGCACGAGCACGACGACGCCGAGGTAGGCGTCGTACCAGCTATCGATCAGCAGCGCCTTGAGCGTCACCTTGGGGTTACCCTTGGGCGGGGGAAGGCGCGCGACGATGGCTTCCAGCACGGCCTCGACGTTTTGCCCGGTCTTGGCCGAGATCGCCACGGCGTTGGAAGCGTCGAGCCCGATCACCTCCTCGATCTGCTGCCTGACGCGATCGACGTCGGCAGCCGGCAGGTCGACCTTGTTGAGGACGGGCAGGATCTCGAGGTCGTTGTCGAGGGCCTGGTAAACGTTGGCGAGCGTCTGCGCCTCCACGCCCTGGCTGGCGTCCACCACCAGCACGGCGCCTTCGCAGGCAGCGAGCGAGCGCGAGACCTCGTAGGCGAAATCGACGTGCCCCGGGGTGTCCATCAGGTTGAGCTGATAGGTCTTGCCGTCTTTGGCCTTGTAGTCGAGGCGAACGGTCTGCGCCTTGATCGTGATGCCGCGCTCGCGCTCGATATCCATCGAATCGAGGATCTGCTCCTTCATCTCCCGCTCGGGCACGTTGCCGCACAGCTGGATGAGCCGGTCGGAGAGCGTCGACTTGCCGTGGTCGATGTGGGCGATGATGGCGAAGTTGCGGATCAGGCTGATGTCCGTCATGGAGCGCTGCTTAGCATCAGGGCATGGCGGTTTGAACATCTATCCGGCGCGTAACCGGCGCGGCACATTGGGAATGTCCACGCTGGGCCAATGACTCCTACAATTAGTGTCGCGATTTACCACGTCTTCTACAGCGCCCTTGGCATAGCCTTGCCGGCTCGTGTGGGACAATGTAGGATAGTGGAGGTAACCAGTGTGTATATCGTCCTTGGCGAGGTGCTTGAGAAACTCCGTCTCCGCATAGCTTCACTTCAACAGAACCGCATATTATTAACTGACTCTTCGAATATAGGAGATGCGCTTCTGTTCGTGATCTGCGAAACCGCGAGCCATGGTTCCGCTCGCGCCCGATGTGCGTTCGCGCTTCGCGAAGCGCCTGAGATCGATTCGAACTCAGCGCGGGTTTGACCGTGCGCGTTATTTCGCCCGCTCCCTGGGGATCGAGGAAAACCGCTACACGCGCTACGAGCGCGCCGAGGTGGAGCCGAACCTCAGCCTGATCCATAAAATGTGCGAAACGCTGCGCGTGTCGCCCAACGAGCTTCTGGGATTTTCCGAGTCCGGCGGGGAGTCCGCGCTCGGGGCAGGGCTGGGGCTCGCCGAGGCCGGGCCCGGGGAAATCACGCTCACGCACGATCGCCCCGGCAGCGCGGGCAATGGGGCCGATGCGGCAAGCTCGCTCGCCTGGCGGCTCGCCGCCGAGACCATCGCCATCCGCCATGAGCACGCGGGAAAGTCCAAGGCGCCGGGCGATCCCCTGGAGACCATGCGCGAGACCGGTGCCCTCTTTCGCAGCCTGCAGGCCAAGCCCTTCGAGACCGCGGCCGAGCTTGCCGCCGATCCGGCGCTGGAGCGCGTAGACAGCAAGCGCCGATCAGCCGTCGCCGGGCTCATCCGCGCCTTCACCGACAGCATCAGCGAGGCGCCGCAGCGCGCTCGCGCGCGCTGAGGCCCGTCTCAGGTGCGGATCACGCCACCGGTCGCCTTGCCGACGGCGGCAATCACCTTGGCCGCGACCGCCTCGATCTCCTCGTCCGTCAGCGTCTTCTCGGTCGGCTGCAGCGTCACCTCGAGCGCCAGCGACTTGCTGCCGGGACCCAAGCTCTGCGCCTCGAAGAGATCGAACACGCTGACACCGGCGATCAGCTTCTTGTCGGCCCCGAGTGCCGCCTTGATGACATCGCCGGCAGGCACCGCCGCATCGAGCACGAACGCGAAGTCGCGGTGCACCGGCAGTAGGTCGGCCGCCTGCAGTGGGTTGCGACGCGGCCCCTTCCTGCGCTCCGCGGGAAGGGCTTCGAGATAGACCTCGAAACCCGCGGCAGGCCCGGCCACGTCGAGAAGGCCGAGCGTCTGCGGATGCAGCTCGCCGAAGTGGGCGAGTATGGTCTTGGGCCCGAGCCGCAGCGTGCCCGACCGCCCGGGGTGGAACCATGCCGGTGCATCGCGCGTGATCTGCGCGCGCGCGGCATCGAGGCCGAGCGCACTCAACAGCGCCGTGGCATCGGCCTTGGCATCGAACACGTCGGCGTCCTTCGCCGCCCCCGTCCAATGCCGCCCGGCGCCGGCAAGCGCCGTAGCGCCCGCGCGCATGCCCGCGGCGGCCATGTACTGGTCCTGGGGCGCGTCACCGCGGTAGGCTTGGCCCACCTCGAACAGGCCTATGTCCGTGAAGCCGCGGTTGCGGTTGCGCGCCGCCGCCGCGAGCAGCCCCGGCAGGAGGCTCGGCCGCATCGACGACATCTCGCTCGAGATCGGATTGGCGAGCTCCAGCGCCTCCAGGCCGCCCCCGAATTGGCGGGCGTGCGCTTGCGGAATGAACGACCAGGTGATCGCCTCGACCAGGCCGCGGCCGGCGAGCGTGCGGCGCGCCCGGCGCACGCGGCGCTGGCCCTCCGTCAGCACGGCTCGCGCCACGCCGCGCGAACGCGGCATCGCCGCGGAGGGAACCTTGTCGAGGCCGACGATGCGCACCACCTCCTCCACCAGGTCGGCGGCCCCGTGGATGTCCGGCCGCCAGCTCGGCGCCGTGACCGTGGCCTGGCCGCCCTTGCCTTCCACGACAAATCCCAGCGCTTCCAGCGTCGAGCGAATCTGCTTCTCGGGAAGCGTGATGCCGGCAAGCTTGGCGACCATGCCGAAGTTGAATCCGATGGCGGTCTTGTGCGCGGGCGGCGCCCCGGCGACCTTGCGCTTCGAGGCAGCCCCGCCGGCGACCTCCATCATCATGGCGGCGGCGAGGTCGAGGGCGGGCAGGATGAAAGCTGGATCGACGCCCCGCTCGAAGCGGTAGCGCGCGTCGCTGATGATGCCGGCCTTGCGCCCCGTGGCCGCCGTACGCAGGGGGTCGAAATAGGCGCACTCGATCAGCACGTTCTTGGTCGCTTCGGTGCAGCCCGTGTCCTCGCCGCCGAGAATGCCGCCGAATCCCAGCACGGCGCGCTCGTCGGCGATCACGCACATGGTCCCATCGACCTCGTGCGTCTTGCCGTCGAGGCCCTTGAACCGTTCGCCCTTGCGTCCGAGCCGCGCGCGGATGGCGCCCACGAGCTTGTCGGCGTCGTAGACGTGCAGCGGCCGGCCGCGATCGAGCGAGATGTAGTTGGTGACGTCGACCAGCGCGTTGATGGGGCGCAGGCCAACGGCTTTGAGGCGCTGCTGCATCCAGGCCGGCGCGGCACCGTTCCTGACACCCTTGATGTAGCGGCCGGCGAAGCAGGGGCAGGCATCCTGCGCCTCGTTCGGGAACTCGAGCTTGATGTCGACGGGGCAGTCGTAGTCGCCTTCGACGCCAGCGACCTTGCGCTCGGGTTTGAGCGTGCCGAGGCCGGCGGCAGCCAGGTCGCGGGCAATACCGCGCACGCCGGTGCAGTCGGGCCGGTTGGGGGTGAGCTTGACCTCGATGACGGGATCGCCGAGGCCGACAACGTCCGCGTAGCGCTGCCCGACCTTGTCGGCGAGCTTGGCATCGAGCTCGATGATGCCCGCGTGCTCATCGGACAGCTCGAGCTCGCGCTCCGACACCAGCATGCCGTTGGAGACGACGCCGCGCACGGGCTTGGCCTCCAGCGTGATCTTGGTGCCGGGGATATAGCTCCCCATCGGCGCGAACACGCCGATCATGCCGGCCTTGGCATTGGGCGCGCCGCACACGACCTCGACCACGCCCGAGCCGGTATCGACCGTGCACACCTGCAGCTTGTCGGCATTGGGGTGGCGCTTGGCCTCGATGATACGGGCGATGGTGAAGGCTTGGAGCTTGGCCGCGGGGTCGTCGATGCTCTCGACCTCGAGCCCCATGGAGGACAGCTTGTCGGCCAGCTCCGCAACCGGCGCCGCCGTCTCCAGATGATCCTTGAGCCAGGAGAGTGTGAGTTTCACGGTTGAACCATCACCTTTAGGTAACGCTGCGGGGTCGTCGACCCGAGGTGCCCACTCTTGGCATCATGCCCGCGAAGGCGGGCACCCACGCAACCATCCTCACGACAGACGAGAGTGGCGTGGATCCCCGCCTGCGCGGGGATGACGTCGGCTCTGGATCGAACGAACCGGGACATTCAAGTGACCTACGAAGAAAATCCGCCGGCCAGCGTCGGCACGTCCAGCGCGGTGAAGCCGTAGTGCCTGAGCCAGCGCAGGTCGGCGGAGAACATGTCGCGCAGGTCGGGGATGCCGTATTTCAGCATGGCGATGCGGTCGAGCCCCATGCCGAAGGCGAAGCCCTGATACTTCTCGGGATCGAGCCCGCAGTTGCGGATGACGTTGGGGTGCACCATGCCGCTGCCCAGGATCTCCAGCCACTGGCCCGGCTTGCCGATGGCCGCCGCATCGAGATCGACCTCCATCGACGGTTCCGTGAAGGGGAAGTGCGAGGCGCGGAAGCGCATCCGCACCGCGTCGACCTCGAAGAACGCCTTGCAGAACTCTTCCAGGCACCACTTGAGGTGGCCGAGGTGCGTCTCCTCGTCGATGACGAGCCCCTCGATCTGGTGGAACATCGGGGTATGGGTGGCGTCGCTGTCGATGCGGTAGACGCGGCCCGGAACGATGACGCGGATCGGCGGCTTCTGCGACATCATGGTGCGGATCTGCACCGGGCTCGTATGCGTCCGCAGCAGCATGCGCGTGCCGTCGGCCTTGGGGTGGAAGTAGAAGGTGTCGTGCTCCTGCCGGGCCGGATGCTCGGGGGGGATGTTGAGCTTGGTGAAATTGAGGTCATCGGTCTCGATGTCGGGCCCCTCGGCGATCGAGAAGCCCATGTCGCCGAAGATCTCGGCGATCTCGTCGAACACCTGGCTGACTGGATGCACGCGCCCGTCGAGTTGCGGGCCGAGCCGCACCGGCAGCGTGATGTCGGCTCGCTCGGTCTCGAGCCGTGCCGTGAGCGTGGTGCGTTCGAGCTCGGACTTGCGGGTCTCGAGCGCGCTGGCGACCCGCTGCTTGAGGCTGTTGACCGATTGCCCGAAGGCCTTGCGCTGGTCAACCGGCAGGGTGCCGAGCCTGGCCATCAGCTCGGTGACGCGCCCTTTCTTGCCGAGCGCGGCAATGCGCACCCGCTCGATTGCGGCGAGGTCGCCGGCTGCGGCGATCTCCTCGATCAGCGCGCGCTCCAGCGCTGTGATGTCGGCAGTCTCTGTCATCATTGTCATCCCGGTGCTGCCGGGACCGGCGTCCCGGCCGAGGCCCGGGGGCGCACCCGGCCTACGCCGCCTTCAACTGGGCCGCTGCCTGGTCCACCAGAGACTTGAAGGCGGCGGCGTCCTGCACAGCGATATCCGCCAGCACCTTGCGGTCGACAGCAATGCCGGCTTTGGCGAGACCGTTGATAAATCGCCCGTAAGTGAGGCCGTGCTCGCGCACGGCGGCATTGATGCGCTGGATCCAGAGCGCCCGGAAGGTGCGCTTCTTGCGTTTGCGGTCGCGATAGCCGTACTGCAGGGCCTTCTCGACCGCCTGCTTGGCGACGCGGATCGTGTTCTTGCGGCGGCCGTAGTAGCCTTTCGCCTTCTTCAGAACTTTCTTGTGCTTGGCATGGGCCGTAACGCCGCGCTTGACGCGTGCCATGGGTCTACTCCGTCAGCAAGGAATGAAGGTTGTTGGCCGTCCCGCCATCGCTCGAGGCGCTCAGCGGTGGTAGGGCATGTACTTCTTGACGATGCGGGCGTCGCTGTCGTTCAGCACCATGGTGCCGCGCGCCGTGCGCACGAACTTGGCCGTGCGTTTGATCATGCCGTGCCGTTTGCCCTGCGCCTGGGCCTTCACCTTGCCGGTGCCCGTCATCTTGAAGCGCTTTTTGGCACCGCTCTTGGTCTTCAGCTTGGGCATTTGGCTTGCTCCTTTTTGCTCACGGGCCGCATCGCGCCCTTGGGCGCTGGCCCTCCGCGGGGACGGCATTTGTGTCATGCTGAAAGCATGCCTTCTGCATGATGCGCCGTCGTGCGCTCGTGACCCCGCCTGCATTACTTGCCGCAAACATGCTTAAGCCGCCACGGCATGCCCCGCCGGGCGACTTCAGGGCCTCTCATAATGCCAACGGCACGGGCGTGCAATGAGTTTTGCGCCACCATGCCGCCGTAGCCCCACAGGCAAGCACAGCCTGCCCAACCCCTTGCGCGAGACGGGAGCCGAGCCGGCGAGCGGGCCTGGAGGGGTGGGAGTGGCGCCGCCTCAGCGCGGCGCCAGCACCATCACCATCTGGCGGCCCTCCATCCGGGGCTCGGCTTCCACCTTGGCGATGGGCTCGGTGTCCGCCTTGACCCGCTGCAGCACCTGCCAGCCGAGCTCCTGGTGCGACATCTCGCGACCGCGGAAGCGCAGCGTCACCTTGACCTTGTCGCCTTCGTCGAAGAAGCGCCTGATCGAGCGCATTTTCACGTCGTAGTCGTGATCATCGATGCTGGGACGCATCTTGATCTCTTTGATCTCGACGATCTTCTGCTTCTTGCGGGCCTCGGCGGCTTTCTTCTGCTCCTGGTACTTGTATTTGCCGAAGTCCAGGATCTTGGCGACAGGGGGGTTGGCGTCGGGAGAAATCTCGACCAGGTCCAGCCCGGTCTCGACGGCGCGGGCCAAGGCATCAGCAGTCGGGACGACGCCGACGTTCTGGCCGTTCTCGTCAATCAATCGAACCTCCCGGACGCGGATGCTTTCGTTCATGCGTGGTCCGGATGCTTCGCGCTCAGGCGCGGGGCGTGGTGGGCGTCGTATCTTGCAGTCTCCATCGATTGTTGCAGATCGCTCTGGGCCCCCGAACGGGAGGCACAGCGTTAACAGAATCGCCGCAGATCATAGCCCAAGTCAAGATTGGCGTGGCGACGTCGTTGCCAAATCCGGTTTATCGGCTTGGGAAAAACGGCGTTCAAGGACAGTGCCGAGCAGCCGATCGTAGACCGCCAGCGTGCGCTGCTGCATGGCCTCGACGGTGAAGTTGGCCAGCACATGCCGGCGTGCCCGCCCGGCCAGGTCAAGGCGGGCCTCGGGCACGAGCTCGAGGGCCTCGGCAAGCCGCCTGGCCAGGGCGCCGGGGTCCCCCGGGGGCACGAGCCAGCCCGTCACGTCGTCAGAGGCCGCCGCCGGCTCGGCCATCACCGTCTCCGGCGGGGCGCCGATGTTAGTGGCGACCACCGGGCAGCCGAGCGCCGCCGCCTCGATGGCCGTGCGCCCGAAAGCCTCGGCCTCGGTGGAGGCAATCACCGTCACATGGGCCGCGAGATAGGCCGCGGCGATGTCCTCGACGTGCCCGACGAGCCGGACGCGGCCCTCGAGCCCGGCCTGGGTGATCTGGCCCTGCAGGGCCCTCGTGTAGCCGTCGCGGCCTTGCGCGTCGCCCGCAAGCACCACCATCGTGCCCGCCAGCCGGCCTTCGCGCGCGAGGCGGGCCGAGGCATCGATCAGCACGCTCTGGCCTTTCCAAGCCGTCAGCCGCGCCGCTTGCAGGATGACGCGCGTCGCGGGCTCGACGCCCCAGGCGGTGCGCAGCGCGGCGACCCGTTCGGGCGCGATCTGGGCCGGATCGAAGGCGGCCGCGTCCACGCCGCGGTGGATCACCACCATGCGCTCGCGCAGCGTGCCGTAGCGGCTAGCAATCAGGTCGGCGGTGTAGCGCGAGTTGGCGATGACCACGTCGCCGCGGGCCATCACGCTGTTGTAGAAGCGTTTGGCCGCGTTCGCCTCGCCGTACGCACCATGATAGGTGGTCACGAACGGCACACCCGCCCGGCGCGCGCCCAGCAGCGCGCTCCAGGCCGGCGCGCGGCTCCTGGCATGGACGAGGTCGACGCCTTCGCGGGCAATGATGCCGGCGATGGCAAAGCCATTGGCGAGCATCCGGGCAGGGTTCTTGCTGCCCGCAGGAAAGGCCACGACCTCGCCTCCGGCAGCCGTAACGTGCGGCGCCAGGCGACCTGCCTCGGCCAACACCAGCGCCCGTCCGCCCGCCCGGGTGATCGCGCGCGTGACTTCGACCACGGAGAGCTCCGCCCCGCCGGCATCGAGACGCGGGATGATCTGCAGTATGGTAGGCCGATCTTTCGGCACGGCGGGCCCTTTCGTGGCAGAGGCTTCATAGGATGGCAGACGAGCAACCGCAATTCCTCGATGTCGGCATGGGGCCGCAACGACGCCGCATTGCCTACCTGCGCTCGACCGGCACTGATGCGGCCAAGCCCGGCGTTGTCTGGCTCTGCGGGCTCAAGTCGGAGATGACGAGCACCAAGGCTGCCGCCATCGCGGATTGGGCAAGGGAACGGCACCTCGCCTGCCTGCGCTTCGACTATTCGGGCCATGGCCAGTCCGAGGGCCGCTTCGAGGAGGGCACGATCAGCCGCTGGCTCGAGGAGGCGCGCGCCGCCGTCACGCGGCTGACCAGCGGTCCACAGGTCCTCGTCGGCTCCAGCATGGGCGGCTACATCGCCCTCCTTCTGCTGCGCGCGCTGATCGCCGAGAACCCGAAGGAGGCGGCGCGTCTCAAGGCGTTCGTCCTCATCGCGCCGGCCTGGGATGCGACCGAGCTGATGTGGCGAAATCTGCCCGCGAGCGCGCGCACGGAGATCCAGGAGAAGGGCGTCTATCTGCGCCCCTCCCGCTACGGCGATGGGCCCTATCCGATCACGCGCGCCTTCCTGGAGGATGGCCGCCAGCACCTGATCGGGTCAGCGCCGCTCGATCCGGGCCGGCCGGTACACATCCTGCACGGTCTGCAGGACCCGGACGTGCCCTGGGAGCATACGCTCGATCTCGTGGCGCATCTCTCCGGCGACTGGGTACGCGTCAGCGCCGTGCCGGACGGGGAGCATCGCCTGTCGCGCCCGGAGGACATTGCGCTGCTGCTCGATATCGTCGGCCAGCTAGTCGATTGAGTGTCGGTTGGATTGGGGCGAAGCCCGTAACCCAAAAGGTTCTGCGACATTCGATGTTGGGTTGCGCGCTGACGCGCTAACCCAGCTACATTCGATGAACCCTCATCGCTCCGTGCGCATCGGCAGCTCGGCCGAGCGCGGGGCGTTGAGACCATCTGCCAGAGCGCGTTCCAGCCCCGCCGTGCCGGCCGCTTCTGCCACCGCCTCGGGCACCACCCACATGGCATAGGTATCCGTGTAGATACCGCGACTGCAGGAGAGCCGCCCGACGTTGGCGCGGCAGCTGGAGTCGCCACTGATGACCTGGCCGCGGCGCCGGTCGTGCCTGATGATGCGCAGATCGACCGGGCGCAGGAAGCCCGGCACGTCGAGCTCGATGGCGCGGAACACGCACCCGAGCGAATCCCGGCAGGCCCCGGCGCGCGCGCCCCAGGTGTTGGCAAACCCCAAGGCCTTGCGGCCCGGCATGAGCTGAGCGGGTGTGCTGGGGCCGGCGCTGACGTAGCAGCCATCGAGCGTGCACAGCACCGGATCGGCCACCTTGTGGTGGCGCCGAATGCCGCGATCGCCAGGTACCATGACGAGCAGCACCGTTACGCGTATCTGGGCCGCGCCGGTCGTGGGGCTGGACGCCGGCTGCGCCTCCGCGGCGCGCGTCGGCGCCGGAGCCTCTGCCGCTACCGTCGGCTCGTGGGCTGCCGGCGCGGTGGCCAGAGGCAGCTTGGAGGTCGTGGGCACCGACGGCGGCGGCGCGGAGGGCGCGACCGGCGCCGGTGCGGCCGCTGGCGGCGTTGCCACGGGGGCAACCGCGGTGTCCACAGCCTCGCTGCGCGCTTGCTGGGCGCGTTCGGCCTGCGCGGCGAGGCGCGCCTCGCGGATCTCCCGCACGCGACGCAGCTTCTCCGTGAGGCGGCGAAGCTCCTCGGCACGGGCGAGCACCAGGCGCTGCTCTTCGGAAAGCGTTGCCTCTGCTCCCGGATCGGCGGCGGCTTCGGCGGCCGGAGGTGCCAGAGCTTCGCCCTTCGCGGGTTCTGCTGGGACGACCTTGGCGGGTTGTTGGGCGGTCGTCTGGCCAGCGAGCAGGGCCTCGGCCCTGGCGCGTTCCCTTTCGGCCTCGATCAGCAGCCGGCGCGCCTCCTCGGCGAGCCCAAGCTGCTCGTCGGCCGCCTTCATCTCGTCGGCCTCGCGCCTGGCGCGCGCGAGCATCTCGGCTTCCTCGGCCCGGCGTGCCTGCAGTGCACGGCGGCGGTCCTCCGCTGCTTTGGCCTCGGCGCGCCGCTTGGCCTCGGCCTTGCGTGCGGCTTCAGCCTGGCGAGCGGCCTCCGCCTTGCGGGCAGCGTCCGCCTTGCGCTCGGCTTCGGCCTTAAGCTGGGCGTCCTCCTTGCGGGCGGCTTCGGCCTTGCGGCTGGCGTCATGATTCTTGGCCACATCCGCCTTGCGCTCTGCGTCCTTCTTGGTGTCGGCCTTCCTCTCGCCGGCGAATTTTTCAGCCAGCGAGTGCGCCGCGTCGTTCGCCAGCGCCGGCTCGCCCAAGACGAACGCCGCAGCGATCACAATGATCGCGCGGCGTACCACCGCCCTCCTGGACATAGCCCACTCCCTGCGTGATGGTCGTCGGCAGGGTGCGCTCCCCGCGCCGCCCCGACCGTTGGTATGCCAATCTTGTCGGGCTTTGCGGCGGAAAGCGGGAACTGGGCTGAACCGCAGCTGAACGGCTCAGGTTGCAGCTAGTGTGATGATCGAGAAGTCCGCCGCATCGCGCCGGGCTGGGATTGTGAGCGGACTTCTCGATCTGAACCACACTAGAATCATTGACTTGGCTAGTGTCCTTCAGATCGCGAAATTGGTTCCGAGCAAGCCGCACACTGAGACGAATTTTGCGATCAGGACACCAGCGCTCTGAGGCCTTCGCGGTAGGTCGGATAGAGCAGGTCGGCCCTCAGCTCGCGCCGGATGCGCCCGTTGCAGACCCGCTTGCTCTCGGCCCAGAAGGTTGCCGCCATGCCGCTCAGACCGGCGCCGGCGAACGCCACCTCCGGCGGAACGGGAACGCCCAGCAGCTCGGCAGCATAGGCAACCACGTCTTGGAGCGGCGCCGGCTCGTCGTCGCTCACGTTGTAGATGCTGTGTCCGGTTGCCCGGTCGATGGCCGCGACCAGCACCCGGGCGATGTCGTCGACGTGGATGCGGTTGAAGACCTGACCCGGCTTGACGATGCGCCGCGCCGTGCCCGCCCGCAGGCTGTCGATGACGCTGCGCCCCGGTCCGTAGATGCCGGACAGGCGGAAAATCTCGACGCGCCGCCCCGTCTCCTGGCCGAAACTGGCCCACGCCTGCTCGGCCTGCAGGCGGCGCAGGCTGCGTTCCGAGGTCGGCCGGGTGGGGCTCGTCTCGTCGACCCACCGGCCCTGCCAATCGCCGTAGACGCCGACCGTGGAGAGATAGCCGACCCAGGCGAGGTCGGGCAGGCCGGCGACGTCCTCGCGGTGGAGGCGGAGCACCACGTCGCCCTCGAGGTCGGGCGGGATGCTGACGAGGAGGTGCGTGGTGCCCTCGAGCGCCGCGGTCACGTCCAGCCGGCGCGCATCGCCGGCAAAGGCGACGAGCTGCAGGCCCGGAAATGGCGCATCGTCGGCCAGGCTGGTCCTGGTGCCGGCGAGCGTGTGGTCGCGCGCGGAGAGGCGGAGCGCGAGCGCCTGCGCCGAATAACCAAAGCCGAAGCAGAAGAGCCGCATCAGCGGGCTCCCATTCCCCATTCAGCGCGGACCGCGTCGTCGGGTTCCGCAGCGGCACGCCGGCGCGCGTGCTGCTTCCAGTTGGCCTCGCTCGCGAGCCGCGCCAGCGCCCACACGGCCATGGCACGGACCAGTGGCGAGGCATCATCGAGCAGGCGCTCGACGGCCGGGATCAAGCTCGCGTCGCCGGAGTTGCCGGCGGCGATGAGGGCGTTGCGCACCACCCGGTCGCGGCCGGTGCGCTTGACGGGCGTGCCGGCGAACTTTGCCCGGAAGGCGGCATCATCGAGCGCCAGCAGCTCGGCCAGCGGCGGCGACCCCGTGCTCGACAACGCCTGCAGCTTGGTGTGGCGCGCTGCCTCGGCGAACTTGTTCCACGGGCACACCGCCAGGCAGTCGTCGCAGCCGAACACGCGATTGCCGATCGGCGCCCGGAACTCGGCCGGGATGTGGCCCTTGTGCTCGATCGTCAGGTAGGCGATGCAGCGCCGCGCATCGAGCTGGTAGGGCGCCGGAAACGCCTTGGTCGGGCAGATATCGAGGCAGCGGCTGCAGCTGCCGCAGCGGTCCTCCTCCGGCGCATCGGGCTCGAGCTCGGCTGCGGTCAGGATGGCGCCGAGGAACAGCCACGAACCATGCTCGCGCGAGACGAGGTTGGTGTGCTTGCCTTGCCAGCCGAGCCCCGCGGCCTCGCCGAGCGGCTTTTCCATCAGCGGCGCGGTGTCGACGAACACCTTGACCTCGGCGCCGCTCGCCTGTGCCAGGCTGCCGGCGACGCGCTTGAGGCCGGCCTTGACGACGTCGTGGTAGTCCTTGCATTGGGCGTAGCAAGAGATGGCGCCGCGGCTCGGCTGCGCCAGCACCTCGAGCGGGTCACCGGCAGGCGCGTAGCTCATGCCGAGCATGATGATCGACCGGGCGTCTGGCCACATGGAGAGCGGATGCCGGCGGCGCTCGGCCGTAGTCGCTATCCAGCCCATGTCGCCATGCCGGCCTTCGGCGATGAAGTGCTCCAGCCGCTCGCCGGCCTTGCCGATGGCGGCCGGCGTCGTCACGCGCGCCAACTCGAAGCCGGCGCTGCGCGCTTCAGCCAGGACGAGCTGTTTCAGAGTTGCGGTCATTTGCCCGAACCATAGCGATGCATGCCCGCCACAACCAGAGTGGAATGGCGGCGCTCCGTCCTGGTGAGATGGTGAGTGGTGAGATAGTGAGTAGATAACAGGGAGCGGTCGGGTCTCCCTATTCCTATCATCCCTCGTCGACTGAGCGACCACCATCCCACCATTCACCCGAGGAGACGCGGATGTCCAACTGGCACGTGATTCTGCTCGGGCTGATCGAGGGCCTGACCGAGTTCCTTCCGGTATCCTCCACGGGGCATCTGTTGCTCGTCGGGCACTTCCTGGGGTTCAAGTCACCGGGCAGGACCTTCGAGGTGCTGATCCAGCTCGGGGCCATCCTGGCGATCCTGTCGGTCTATGCCGCCAAGCTCATTCGACTGCTCGTCGACCTGCCGAGCGATCGGCGCACGCAACGCTTTGCGCTCGGCGTGCTCCTTGCCTTCCTGCCCGCCGCCGTCATCGGCGCCAGCCTGCACAAATACATCAAGGGCGTGCTGTTTGAAGAGCCGTGGCTCGTCTGCACAACCCTGATCGTCGGCGGCGTGGTGCTGCTGGCAGTCGACAAGATGCGGTTGGAGCCGCGCTATATCGACGTCATGGACTATCCGATCGGGCTCGCCTGCATCATCGGCGTCGCCCAATGCCTGGCGCTGGTGCCGGGCGTATCGCGCTCGGGCTCCACCATCGTCGCCGCCCTGTTGCTGGGCGCCGACAAGCGGTCAGCCACCGAGTTCACGTTCTTCCTGGCCATGCCGACTATGGCGGGCGCCTTCGCTTACGACCTCTACAAGAACTGGGCCGTGCTGGCGCCGGAGGACGTCAAGGGCATCGCGCTCGGCTTTGCCGTCTCCTTTGTCGCCGGCGTGCTGGTGGTGCGCTATCTGCTCGATTTCGTCTCGCGCCACGGCTTCGCCCCGTTCGCCTGGTGGCGCATTCTGGTTGGCGGCCTCGGGCTCGGCGCGCTGGCGGTGCTGGGCTGAGCCGTCAAACCGGCCAGGGCGCGTCACGCCGCATGCACGGCGGGCTCGGTCAGCACCGAGTAGAGGGCGGCGCGGTCGCGCGAGGCCCGCAGCCGCTCGATCGAGGAGGGCTCCCGCAGCAGCCGCGAGATGCGTGCCAGGGCCTTCAGGTGATCGGCGCCGGCGTGCTCCGGCGCCAGCAGCAGGAAGATGAGGTCCACCCGCTCGCTGTCCAGCGCATCGAACTCGATCGGCTCGTCGAGGCGACCGAACACGCTGACGATCTTCTTCAGCGCGGCCAGGCGGCCGTGCGGAATGGCAATGCCGCGGCCGACGCCGGTGGAGCCCAGCCGCTCGCGTTGCAGCAGCGTCTCGTAAATGTCGCGCTCGTCCAGCCCGGTCAGCCCGGCGGCCTTGTGTGCGAGCTCCTGCAGCGCCTGCTTCTTGGTCTTGGCCTTCAGCGAGGGATAAATCGCTTCCGGCGATATCAGATCACGGAGATCCATCGGCCGTCTCTTGCATCCAATTCTGTCGCTTCGACGCCGTTCCAGCGTCCTCGCCTCAAGCGCGTTCTTGCACGTTTCGCGCCGTTCTTCGCGTCCCCGACGCCCAAAGCGTTAGCGCGCCGGATCGGGCCGGCCGCCGGGGCGCCCTCGCCCTCATGACACGATACCCCCCCTCGGGATACCCGATCGCTCGGACCAGCCGGCTCGCTCTGCGCGCCTCGCCGATCCACGCGGCCGTCCACCGTGCACGTATGCTAACCCGCCCGGCTCCTGCTTGCGCATTCCCCGGCCGGAGGGCCGATCCCTGCCTTGCCCAATTGACGGAACTTTCGG
>Ga0247727_10000642_pt1 | contig 85375 bp, 63 predicted proteins | sample WisWelCaveWW1625_FD_202498 | JGI IMG/M metagenome (GOLD analysis project Ga0247727, IMG submission 202498) | Biofilm microbial communities from Wishing Well Cave, Virginia, United States - WW16-25 | ecosystem: Environmental > Aquatic > Deep subsurface > Groundwater > Cave microbial mat | place...
TCGGTCCGCCGGCGGCGGACTGCGGTGCGGCAGCGGGACCGTCGGGGAGGGGCGAGCTGGCGACGCCGCCGGTCGATCCGCTCACTCTGAGCCACGTCACGATCGGGTTCGCCGGAGTGTCGCTCGGCCGGAGCCCGACGAGAAAAATCTCGGATCGGAGCAGTCGGCCCAGTGCCTCGGAGAGCGGAATCTGTTGGTACGACGCCGCGAAGGGGCGATCGGGCGCTTCGTAGGCGACGAGCTTCACGTTCGCGCGCTGGCAGAGCTCGGCGATCGCGGCGCGGAGCGAATCGGAGCTGCCGTTGATCGTTACGGCCTGATCGCCGTCCACCTCGATGGCGATCGAGGCCGCCGACACCGATCGCGCCCCCACCCCGACAACGGCGCTGAGCGCGAGCGTCCCGGCGAGGCGCACGATCCGTCTCCCTTCCACGGTCAGATTCCGAGCTTTCGTCGTCCCTCGTCGGAGATCATCCGAGGGTTCCAAGGCGGATCCCAGACGATCTCCACTCGCGCGGAGGAAACTCCCGGTACCGCTCTGAGCTTGCCTTCCGCATCGGCGGCGATCGCCCCGCCCATTCCACAACCTTGAGCCGTGAGCGTCATTTTGATCTCGACTCGGCTCGAGCCGTCGTCCTCACGGGCAATGCGAGTATCGTAAACGAGGCCGAGGTCCACGATGTTCACGGGAATCTCGGGGTCGTAGCAAGTCCGGAGCGCTGCTTCGATGTGCTGCTCGATGTCGGAGCCAGCCGGCATGACATCGGCAAGGGCCTCGGGCGGCACGTCTCGCCCAAGCGCAGCGGCGTCCGTTCCGTCGATGCGGAAAAGGCCGCCGTGGCTTCGCACTTGTACCGTAAACGATCCGCCGAGCGCTTGCGTGATCACGCATTCGGTACCGGCGGGAAGCGCCACTTGCTCCCCCGACGGAATCTTCACGGCGTCGCAAGCGTGGCTCAGCTTTACGAATTCCATCTGCGTCATGGTGACCTCCTCAGCGCGACATCGCAGCGAGCAAGATGTGGAAGATCACGTTCTGCTCGAGGGTGCCATGCACGAGATGAGAGCGCGGGCCTTGCGCATAGACGGGCACGTCCTCTCCGGAGTGAGTTTCCGAGTGCAGCGGCACGGTGCTCTCTTGCAGGTAGTCGGGGGCCGTGGTGTCGACACCGGTCAAGTTGCGCCGGCCCACGGCTGCGGCATCCGTCGAAGGCGCCCTCGCCGTTTCGTCGCCCGCAACTTCGCCGGTCGGCGGCGCAGGCGCGAGTGAGGGCGGGCAGGCACGAGTATGACCGGGGCCGTTCGCGTAGCTCAGCGTCGTGTACGGGAGACCACAATGGTCTACGGCTTTCTGTCGCGCGCCGGTCGCACCCTCGTAGCTCTCGTCGACGAGCCCTAGAATAGGATTCCCACGTCGCGGGTACCCGCTGATGGTCAGAACGTGGCCATGGTCGGCCGTGACGACGATCAAGGTGTCGCGGGGATTCGTGGCCGACGCAGCGGCCTCCACTGCGCTCGCGAGCTCGATGGTTTCGCCGAGCGCCATGAAGGCGCTGGCTTGATGGTGGGCATGGTCGATGCGTCCCCCTTCTACCATGAGAAAGAATCCGTCCGGGTCGCGACTCAGGAGCCGAATCGCAACGCGAGTCATTTCGGTTAGGGACGGCTCTCCTGCGGTATCGCTCGCGCGTTTCGACTCGTATTCCATGTCTTCGGGGGCGAAGAGTCCGAGCACTCGTCCCGTGGCGTCGGGGTCGAGTTCGAGGAGCTGCTGGCGGTTCCACACGAAGGCCGCGTGGCGCCCGCTCGTCAACCACTCGCCGATGAGATCGCGGCCGTCGAGGCGCCTGCCTTTGACGCCCTTGTCTCCCGGGTCCTCGATCGCAGCCGGGAAAAAGCTCGTGCGGCCGCCGCCTAGGACGACGTCGATGCCGTCGCCGACCGCGTGCTCGATGAGCTGGCGCGCGATGTCGGGAAAGCCTGCGCTCTTCGCTGCGGGCGCGAGCGCGACCATGTCCGCGTCGTCTTCCCAGTGCCGGTCGGGAGTCTTGGCGTAGAGCGCCGCCGGAGTACCGTGGGTCACGCGGGTCGTTGTGACCATGCCCGTGGCGAGACCACGGCTCTCGGCGATCTCGAGAATCGTCGCGACCTCGTTCCCGCTGACGGCGACGAAGTCTCCGAGCGCGACGCTTTCGTTCACGCCGATGACACCGGATCGCGTTTTGACGCCGGAGAACAACGCCGTGGCGGTCCCTGCGGAGTCCGCGACTTGGTGATCGACCGTGTAGGTCTTGGACAGCGCGACGTAGGGAAATCGTTCGAAGGAGAGAGTGTTCTCTTCCCCGGTGGCGCCCGCCAGTTGTCCTGAGCGAATTCTCGCGGCGGTGATCGTAGAGAGGCCCATGCCGTCGCCGACGAAGAGAATGACGTTCCGTGCGCGGCCGCGTGCCGGCGCGAGCGTCTTCGCGTCTCGGACGGCGGCTCGCCCCGCTTCGTACCACGGGCTTCTCCGCTGTGATTCCGGCACGAAGTCGCGATCGTCGCCGACGTCCCCGTCGCTGAGCCGGCTCATTTGCGCAGCGCTCGTCGCGCGCGTCGACTGAGCCCGCGCGTGCTCGGTGCCGGTCGCGCCCGCGATGATCGCCAGCGACAGCACGAGAGGGCCCAGATGCCTCGACGACATTCTAACTCTCATAGCGCAAACCCCGAGCCGTGGTGAACCGGGAGCGCCGACCCGGTTCCTTGACGCCTTCGGATATGGTACCCGACGTCGGAGTGATCGCGCAGCGAGGCCTCTGATGAAAGCGGTGTTATGTAAGAGCTTCGGACCACCGGATTCGTTGGTGGTCGAAGACGTACCGTCACCTTCGGTCGGCCCCGGCGAGGTGAGGGTGGCGGTGCACGCGTGCGGGGTGAACTTTCCCGACACGCTGATCATCCAGAACGAGTACCAGTTCAAGCCCCCCTTGCCGTTCACGCCCGGCGGCGAGGTAGCGGGTGAAGTGGTGGAAGTGGGCGCCGAGGTCACGCGGGTAAAGCGTGGCGATCGAGTCATCGCCATGGTGGGATGGGGCGGCTTCGCGGAAGAGATCGTGGTGACGCCCGACCGGACCATGCCGATTCCGAAAGGGATGGATTTCGTCACGGCCGCCGGCTTCACGATGACCTACGGAACCTCCTACTACGCCCTCAAGCAACGAGCGCTACTGCGTCCGGCTGAGACGCTGCTCGTGCTCGGCGCCGCCGGCGGTGTCGGTCTGGCAGCGGTAGAGCTCGGAAGGGTGATGGGCGCGCGAGTCATCGCCGCGGCGGGGACCGACGAAAAGCTCGAGATCTGCAAACAGTACGGTGCCGACGCCACCATCAACTACACGACGGAGAGTCTCAAGGATCAGGTGAAGGCGCTGACGGACGGTCGCGGCGCAGACGTCATCTACGATCCCGTCGGCGGCGACGTCTTCGATCAGGCCATCCGCTGCATCAACTGGAACGGGCGACTTTTGGTGATCGGATTCGCGAGCGGTCGGATTCCGGAGCTTCCGGTGAATCTCGCGCTGCTCAAAGGCTGCGCGGTCGTGGGCGTATTCTGGGGCGCGTTCACGGCGCGCGAGCCGGCCGAGAACGCAGAAAACTTGGCCGAGCTCGGTCGTTGGTACGAAGCGCGAACGATCAAGCCCCACGTCTGCAAGACGTTTTCGCTCGAGCGCGTAGGCGACGCGTTGACCGCCATCGAGCGCCGCGAGGCACTAGGAAAGATCGTTCTCGTTACCGGGCGCAGCTGACCGCGCGCCTCTTTTGTCGCTCACGTGCTTCCGTCGCCGTCGTGCAGCGCGACGAGAAACGCCAGCTCGGTCGTCGAATCGACGCTCATCGTGCGCAGCACTCGTGCTCGGTGCAGCTCCACCGTTCTCTCACTGATGCCGAGATCGGCGGCGATCGCTTTGTTCGGTTTGCCGAGCACCATGAGCGCCATGACTTGGCGTTGACGGTCGGTCAGTCTCGCTCTGCGGGTATCGAACCCTTGGCGCTTGGCGTTGCGCTGGTGGCGTTCCTGATCGCGATGAATCGCGACGTGGACGGCGTCGAGCAGCGCTTGGGGTCGAAACGGCTTTTGGATCACCGTAATCGCTCCGCGCCGCATCGCATCCACCGCCAGCTCGACCTCCGCGAATCCGGTGCAGACGATGATCGGTGTGGAGCAGCTGCGCCTCACGAGCTCTTCGTGCAAAGCATGCCCGGTCATACCGGGCATGCGCTCGTCGAGAATGATGCAGCCCGCTGCATCATTCTCGAAATCGAAGCCTGAAAGGAACGCTCGCGCCGATCCGTACTCGTTCACGCGATGCCCGACCGATTCGAGCAAAACGCGCAGCGAATCGACCATCGCCGCGTCGTCGTCTACCACCGAGACGATGGGTCGTCCGTTTCCTTCCGGTGCAGCCGACTTACCGTCGTCGCCAACCTTCCGGCGCCGTACCGTCGCGGGACTCATCCCCAATTTTCTCCCCCCGGAGCGCTTGCTGCCGCAAAACCTACCGATCCCGAAGCGGCTAGTCTATGAGGAATCTCCACGTTTCGAGGAGCGGAATCCGTACGAACCCGTAGACAACGCGACGATTTCCCTTGTAGGCTCGAAGCCCGAGGTTCCTCATGTGCAGCGCCACGCCCGGTCGCGCCCGCCACGTGCGCTCAGCGCTCGCCGCGTGTCTCTTGGGGGCGATCGCAGGCGGGCCCGCGACTGCTGCGGTGGACCACGCCGACGACATCTGCGCCCCGACGGCCAACCCCTGCGTCGTCACGGCACCGATCGAGGTTCTATCGGGCACGACACTCGATTTCGGAGTTCGCGAGCTCCGGATCGCAGCCGGCGGCCAGGTCGACGTCGGCTCCGGCGCCGTCGAAATCCTCTCGGGCCCCTTCAACGCTCAGACTCCCGGCGAAGTAGCGATCAAAGCGCGCGGTCCGTCGGGTACCGGAGGGCAAGACGGAGGCAGCCTCGCGCTGCGTGTGCGCGGTCGCTGCTCCGATGATCCGTCGCATCCCTGCCTCGAGCACGAAGATTGCTCCGCGGGTACCTGCGACACGACCGGTCGCTTGTCGTTGCTCGGTCGTATCGAGGCCCAAGGCGACACGCCCGCGACTCTCTTCATCGAAGCCTCGGGCGACGTGATCCTCGGCGAGGACATCGACATCGACAGCACCAACGCGGACAACGACGGTGGCGAGCTGGACGTGATCTCCCACCTCGGCTCCGTTTTTCTCGCCGGCCGTGTCGAGGCCACCGCCGGGCGAAACGCGACGGGAGGTATCGTCACGATCCGTGCGGGCGGCAGGGTGAGCATCGGCGGCTTGGTCGACGCCTCGGGCGGCGACTTCGACGGCGGCGAGCTCGACGTGACGGCGGGCGGTGACGTAACGGTCAGTGGAACCGTTCGTGTCGATGCGACCAACGGCGAAGGCGCAGGCGGTTTCGTCGGGTTGGAAGCCGGTGAGACGTTGCGGCTGACTTCGACGGCCGCGCTATCCGCCAATGGTCATCGGAGCGCGGAAAATTTCGGCGGCGACGGCGGCACGTACTTCCTTACGGCCGGCGAGAGTCTTTCGATCGAAGCGGGCGCGACTCTCGACGGCGACGGTGCGCGCCCCGACGCGGCGGCGGGGACAGTGGACATGTTGGCCGGAGCCGCGGTGACGATCGCGGGCGACATTGCGTTGATCGCGCGCGGCCCGCAAGGAGTCGGTGGCAGCGTGGCGGCCAGCGCTTGTGAAATCACAATCAGCGCCGGCGGCTCCATCACGAACGGAGGCGAAGGCGGGGAGAACGTTCTCACCGCCGCGGCAACGCTCTCGATCGCGAGCGGCGCGGTGCTTTCGGCGGACACGAGCACCGGTCTCAATTTGCTGCGCCATCGCAGCGCGACGGAGCCGCCGACTGTGCTCGGAACCGTCACGCCGGCTGCACAGATCGAGCTCCTGCCGAGCATAGAGCCTTGCGCATTCGGATCCACGACCACGACGACGTTGCCTGCCGATTGCGGCAACGGATCTCTCGATGTCGGTGAGGACTGCGACGACGGCGACACGTCGTTCGTTCGCGGCGACTCCTGCGACGCCGCCTGCAACCGCGTGGCTTGTGGGGACCCCGACGACAGTGGTGCGGTAAACGCCACCGACGCTCTCGTCGTGCTGCGTGTGGCGGTGGGGATCGAGGACTGCGATCTCTGCGTCTGCAACGTCGATTCCGTCGGCACCTTCACGAGCGCGTCCGACGCGCTGAGAGTGCTCAACGCAGCCGTCGGCTTGCCGGCTCCTCTGACCTGTCCGACCTGCGCGGACTAGTCGACCTGCTCGACTTCACGCGAGAGACGGCGCTTCGAGCTTCTTCAGCGCGCGCATGAGCTTGCCCATGCGCGCGAAGTCGGAGAGACCGGCGCCCGTGAAGCTCGCGCCCATGTTGGCGAGAATGAAGTGCCGGCATCCGGCCGTAGCCAGTGGCGCGGCGTCGGCGAGAATGTCCTCCGGCGTTCCCATGTAGAACAATTTGTCGAGCAACGACTCGTTCAACGCGGCGAGTGCTCGGTCGACCGTAGGGCGATCGATGCGGGACGGAACGATCTCTAAAAAGCCACCGAAATCCTCACCGAGAGGGTGGCGAGTTCCGGCTTCCTTCCACACCTCCGGCGGTAGCCCGAGCGCCATATAGGCGCAGTAAGGATTTCGGAGCGCGAGATCCAGAACCGCGCGCTTACTCTTGCCGAACGCGAGGAGCAGAGTTTGGCCCGGCACGAAGTCCGCGAGCGAGCGGCCGGCTTTCGTGGCGCCTTCGCGAATGATCGAGAGGCGACCGGCGTACTCCGCCGCGTCCACTTTTTGACCCGGTAGCCAACCGTCGGCGTAACCTCCACACATACGGAGCATGCGCGGGAAGTGCGCGCCGACGAAAAGGCGCGGCGGCTTTCCGCGATAGAGGGGAAGGTCGAAGACGGCGTCTTTCAAGGTCCAAAACTTGCCCTGGTAGTCGATCGGCTTGCCGCCGCTCTCCCAGAGCAAGCGGATGATGTGCAACGCCTCCTCGAGGCGTGACACGCGCTGATCCGTAGGAAGCCCATAGGGCTCGGTGTTCTCGCGGAGCCCGTTGCCGATACCGAGGATCGCGCGCCCCCGCGAGATGTGATCGAGCGTGACGAAAGTTTGCGCGAGCGACATCGGATGGCGTCGAATCGGCTCTGTCACGGACGTTCCGAGCCAAACCTTCCGGTGCTTGAGCGCCGCGATCGTGAGCAAGGGAATCGGGTCGAAGAGCGCGTCCATCGAGTGGATGATTTTCGCCGCCGGCACGATCTCCGGCACCCACATCCACTTCGGCGCGAAGCCCATGAAATGATCGGGCAGCCAGATGGCGTCGGCACCGAGAAGCGTGCTGAGCCGCATTCCCATACGCGACACCCAGAGCGGGTGAAGCGATCCATCCTGGTACCCGACGGTGACTTTCCGCGTGGCCATCGATCCTTCTCGCGAGCTATTTCTCGAGCTTGCCGTGACGACCCGCGCCGTCCGCGAAACGCGCAGCGCCGGCACGCGTCACCCCGGATTGAATCACTTCGCGGCCGAGTCTCGTCTCGTTCGCCAGCGCGGCATCGACGGCGAGGTCCCATTGCTCGTATGCGGAGCGACGATCGCTGCGCGCGCAGAGTTGCGGAAACGCGGCGATTCGTCTCGCGAGCGCGAGAGACTCGTCGAGCGCGCGACCCGGCTCGACGACGCGACTCACGAGCCCGATGCGAAGGGCTTCTTCCGCGTCGACCGCGCGGCCCGTCAAAATCAGATCCAGCGCGACTCCGTGCCCTACGAGGCGCGGCAAGCGAATCGTGCCGCCGTCGACGAGGGGTACGCCCCAGCGACGGCAATAGACTCCGAAGGTCGCATCGCGCGCCGCGACACGCAGATCGCACCAGAGCGCGAGCTCGAGACCGCCAGCAACCGCGTAGCCTTCTACGGCGGCGATCACGGGTTTCGAGAGCATCATGCGAGTCGGGCCCATCGGCCCATCGCCCGCAATATCGACCCGGTTTCCGGTGTCGGCGGAAACGGCTTTCAGATCGGCGCCTGCGCAGAAGCAGCCGCCGGCGCCCGTCAAGACGGCGATCGATAGCATCGTGTCGGCGTCGAAGCGGCGAAACGCGTCAGCGAGCGCAGTCGCGGTGTCACGATCGACGGCGTTGCGGACCTTCGGCCGGTCGATCGTCACGACGACGATTTCACCTTGGGTTTCGTAGCGGATCACGCGAGCTCGGGACGTTAGCCGAGCCTTCTGCGTGTTCCAAGGCGTCAGCCCACCTTGACTGTCTGCCGCCTGAGCCGTAGCGTCCGCGGCGCGCGCATCGATCGATCGATCGATGAGCGCCGGGAGGCTCGATCATGGGCGAAGCCGCGGTTGCCGTTTCCAAGAGTTCTCTCGTACCGCCCGGCCCACGACAGCTCTTCATCGACGGTCGCTTCGTCGATGCGGTGTCGGGCAAGACCTTTGCGACGATCAATCCGGCGACGGAAGCGGTTCTCGCCGAGGTGGCCGAGGCCGATGCGGCCGACGTAGACAAGGCGGTCGGCGCGGCGCGACGCGCCTTCGAGGACGGCGAGTGGGCGCGAATGCGCGCGCGTGATCGTGGCCGGCTTCTCTACCGCCTGGCAGACCTCCTTGACAAGCACCGCGACGAGCTCGCGCGCCTCGAAACGCTCGACAATGGGAAGCCGATCTCCGAGACGCGCTCGGTCGACGTGCCGAGCGCGATCGAGATCTTCGCCTATTACGCCGGGTGGGCCGACAAGGTCTACGGCGAGACCATCCCGACGGGTGACGACGTCTTCACGTACACGCTGCGAGAGCCGCACGGCGTGTGCGGGCAGATCATTCCGTGGAACTTCCCGCTGCTGATGGCATCGTGGAAGCTCGCGCCCGCGCTCTGCTGCGGCAACACCTGCGTGCTGAAGCCAGCCGAGCAGACGCCGCTCACCGCGCTTCGTCTCGCCGAGCTTGTGCAGGAGGCAGGCTTTCCGCGGGGCGTCGTCAACGTGTTGACGGGCTTCGGGCCGACTGCCGGCGCGGCCATCGTCCGGCATCCGGGCGTAGACAAGATCGCGTTCACCGGCTCGACGGAGGTCGGTCGCCTGATTCAACGCGAAGCCGCCGGCACGTTGAAGAGTGTTTCCCTCGAGCTCGGCGGCAAGTCGCCAAACGTGGTTTTCGCCGATGCCGACATCGAAGCCGCGGTGCAAGGCGCCGTGCGCGGCATCTACTTCAACCAAGGAGAAGTGTGCTGTGCCGGCTCGCGGCTGCTCGTCGAGGATAGCGTGCACGACGAGTTCGTCGACGCGCTCGCCGGATACGCGCGGAAGATCCGCGTCGGCGATCCCCTCGACGAAAGTACCGAAATGGGCGCGCAAGTGAGCGAAGAGCAATTTCGGAAGATCTTGGGCTACATCGAACAGGGGAAGGGCGAAGGCGCGAAAGTGCTTGCCGGCGGCGGTCGCGCACACGAGAAAGGCTACTTCGTCCAACCGACGATTTTCGACGGCGTGACCAACGACATGAAGATCGCGCGCGAGGAGATCTTCGGTCCGGTGATCGCGACGCTCACGTTCCGCGACATCGACGAGGCGATGGCCATCGGCAACGACACCAGCTACGGGCTTGCGGCGGCGGTATGGACTCGAGACGTGAAGAAGGCGCACCGTGCAGCACGCGCTCTCAGAGCGGGCACGGTGTGGGTGAACACGTACAATGCTTTCGATGCGGCGGTGCCGTTCGGCGGCTACAAAGAGAGCGGTCTCGGGCGCGAGTGCGGGCGCCAGGCTCTCGATCTCTACACGCAGACCAAGAGCGTGTGGATCTCGCTCGCGTGATCGCCGCAGCGCGCATGCGAGACTGAAGAGTAGCCGCAGGCTCCGTGTCAGGGGACGAGCTCTCGCAAGCTCCGTACGCGAACGTCCGCCAGGTCCGGCCACTCGAACACACCGTCCGTTGCGACATGAACCGTGGGGACACCGGCTGCACGACCCGCGTCGAGGTCATGGCGGTGATTGCCGACCATGACGCCGGTGGTGGCGTCGCCGCGCCACCGCTCGAGCAGCTTGTGAATGCCGTCGGGATCGGGCTTCGGCCGCGCGTTGTCGCGCGTCATGATCGAATCAGGATCGAAAAACGCGTGCAGACGGGCCGCACGGAGCGTCACTTCGACGTTGCGCGTGTTGTTGCGGGTAACGATGCCGAGCGAGCAACCGATTTCACGAAGCGCCGTCAGTACCACCGAAGCTCCATCGGCGGCTTCCGCGCGCTCGGCGAGCTCGAGCTCGTGCCGATCCAGCTTGTGGACGAGTGGTGCACGCTCGGCAGGGGGCAATCCGGCTAGCCACTCGAGGATCCCGCGCGAGGCGGGAACTCCGAGGAGCGCTCGGATCGCGTCGAAATCGTGGAGCGGCTTGGTGAGCGTTCCGTCGAGGTCAAAGATCCAGTGTTTTCGTCGGTGAATCATGCGAGCGGACGAGAGGCTAGCTCATCCAACCGAGACTCGCACGCACGCGCCGCGGCGGTTTCGCGTCTTCGAGCAGTCCGCTAGGATCAGGATCTCTACGGTGGCACGGATCCTTCTCATGGCTCTCGCGGAGCTGGCGTGTGTTCTGTGCATCGCGGTTGGCGCGACCACGTCGTTCGTTCGCGACGCGGAAGCCGCGTCCTGCGTCGGTACGTCGGTAGACGACCCGCTTTTCGGAGATCTCGATTCGGAGTTCGAAGGAGCCCCCTCGGGGTTTCCCGATCCGCTCGAGCCGGTGAACCGCCAAACGCTGCGCTTCAATCGTGGAATCGACCGGTGGGTGTTCGACCCGCTCACTCGTGTCTACAAAAAAGCGCTTCCCGACGGCATCAAAGCGTCGATCCGCTCCGCGTTCCTCAACATGGCGTCTGTTCCGGTGCTGGCGAATCAACTCTTTCAGGGCGAGGTGGTCGAAGCCTCCGTCACGACCGGGCGTCTCGCGATCAACACCACCATCGGAATCTTGGGCCTGCTCGATCCGGCCACCGGATTCGGCCTCGAAGCCGAGCACGCCGACTTCGGACAAACACTTGCCAAGCTCGGGTTCGGCAGCGGCCCTTACGTCGTTGTGCCGCTACTCGGTCCGGCGAACGTACGCGACGGTCTCGGCGGCCTCGTCGACATGTTCATCCACCCGACGACCTTCATCTTCGGGCCGTTCCAGCGACTCACCTACGGCAGTGGCTCGGGCTTGTCGCTGCGCGAAGCGCGCTACGAAGCGCTGAAAGCGCTAGACGAGTCGTCGATCGACTACTACGCCGCGCTCAGAAATGGGTACTACCAAGCGCGAATTGCGGACATTTGGGAAGGAGAGCCTCCGCCTCCGCCTCGAAGACGCATCTGCGAGAGCATGAAGGCCCGGATTGGGCGCCAACCGTGGCGCCGCCCGACCTACTGTTCGGAAGCCTCGCTATCGCGGCTCCCCGCTAGCTTGGCCGCCTGGCCCTGAAGATTCTCGATGACCTTGTCGAGCCCATCTCGCTCGAGCGCGGAAGAGTACTCGGCTCGCCTGAGCGCGAGCTCGCTGACGGTGCCGTGCATGTAGATGTCGATGATTCGCCATTCCTCGGCTCCCTTCTTCATCCGATAGTTGAGCTGAACGTCTTCACCCGTAGGATCTTTGAGCGTGGTCTTGACGAGCCGCGTATCGAAGGGGCTCTCTTCGTCGCCGTTCGTGACGAAGCTTTGGCCGGAAAAACCGTCGAAGCGGCCGGCGTAGTTGGCAATCGTGTTTCCCCGAAACGCCGTCACCCATCGCGCGCGATCCGGTTCGGAAAAGTCTTTCCAATACTTGCCCGCGGCCTTCTCGGCCATGAAGGCAAGGTCCATCGTACGGTCGAGCGTCGGCTCGAGCAGCTTGCGGCGCCCTTCGTAGCCAAGCGTGCGCGCGCCTTTCATCACTTCGAGGAGCGTCGCGTGAAGCTTCTCGATCGTCGGCATCGGGCCCGTGTCTTCGCCCTCGGCCCGACTCTGTAGCGGCACGGCGGTCACCACGGCAGCGAGCAGCGCAAGACGAAAGGCGAGCGCAAGTCCAAGGGGGAGGGGCTTTCCGTTGTTCCGGGGGGTCGTGCTCACGGCGGCGAATATACACGCCGAATCCATTCGCCGAAACGTAAGGACGTGAGACGGAGCCAACCTTCGGCTCCTTGCCTCCGCGTTGACCCGGGCTCCCCGCTTCGGCACTCTCCGCTCCGCCACGGGAATTCGTGAGGCTAGGTCGATGCAGCAGAAGCGGAGAGCGAAAATGGTGCGGGCGTATGCGGGGTGGTGCGCGGTCATGCTGCTCGCGACCGCTGTTTTCGCGGTGAGCTGCTCGGGCAAAGCGTCGAGCAAAGCCCCAGGTCCCGGACCGGCGACCGAACGAGGAGAGCCCTGCTCGACCGAGTGCTGCTGTCGCACCGAGGACGGCTACTATTTGAGGCATGCCTGCACGACCGCGGCCGAATGCTCGGCCACAGGCGGGCGTTGTCTCGAGCCCGATGCTCAGCGCTGTCGTCACTAGCACGCGTCGTACGGCTGGTACCCCCCGGCACCCCCATCGCCCACGGTCCGGCTCGCCCCCGTTCGGGGCAGGAACGCAGCGGACGTGACAGACGGTGTGAGGACTGACCAAAACTTCGAGCTGGAATCCCCCGAACGGGCTTTCTAGCTCGAAATGTCCGGACTACGCTGGGCTTCAGAGCTGGCTCTTGGCAGTCGGGCTCCACTCCGAAGAAATCCCGAGGCGAGGCACGACGATTCCATGGCGATGATCCCCAGGGCCCTTCCTTTCGCATTGATTCTGGCCGTGAGGGCGACGACCGCCGCTGCGGGTGTCTGCGGTGACGATATCGGCGGCGAGCGCGTAGCCTGTGCTTGCGGCGACACCGTCGTGTCGACCGCGAGACTGCAACGCTCCGACCCCATCGTGGGTGGGAGCTGCCCCGGCAACGGTCTCGTGATCGACGCTGCACGCGACGTCGAGTCCGTCACGCTCGATCTCGCGGGATTCTCGATCATCGGCGACGGCGGCGGGACGGGAATTCTCGTTCGCGACGGTGGTAGCGAAGGCGCCTACGTCATCGGCGGCCCTGACGGGCGCCCCGGTCAGATCGCTGCTTTTCGAGTCGGCGTGAGCGCGCGCGCAGCTCGTGGAATTCGCGGGGCAGCAAATCTCATCGTCTCGGGCAATGCGCAGGACGGCGTACGCATCTCCGGGCGTGCCTCCGTGTTGAGCGGGATCGTCGCTGACGAGAACGGGCGCAGCGGCATCGTCGCGCGAGGGCGAGATCACGCTCTCGACGGCGTCGCGGCCCGTGACAACGGCCACAACGATCTCCGTGTGTCGGGTAACGGCAACTTCGTCGCGACTGAAGAGACGACGACCTCGCGTGGCGCCACTCGAGTCACGGGTCGCGGCAACGTCGTCACCGGGTCCGAGGTGCCGCGATGATGCGGGCTCGCGGGTTGTTCCTGGCGGGCGGCGTTTTCGCGGCGGCTCTTTTGCCGAGCCCCGCGCGCGCCGTCGACAGTGCGGACGACGTGTGTGCTGCGGCGACCAACCCTTGCGTGGTTTCGAGGGTGATAGCGATCGACGACGGCGCCACGCTCGATTTCGGCACGCGCACGCTGGAGATCCAAGGCTTGGGCCAGTTCGACACCGGCGCGGGCGCCGGAATCATCAAGTGCGGAAAGTTCGTCCTCAACACGGGGACGAACCTCGGTTTGAAAATTCGCGGTCCGAGCGGATTCGGCAGCACGGACGGCGGAAATCTCGTGGTGGACGTCCTTCGGCGCTGCAGTGTGCAGACCACAACTCGTTGCATCAAGGACACCGAGTGCGATTTTGGCACCTGCACGTCGTCGGTCTGCGAGCTCGACGCCGACCGGCTCTGTGTAGGCGACGAGGGCTGCGAGCTAGGCAACTGCGGCAGCACGGTATGCTCGCGCGACGCGGATCGCTTGTGCGGCGCCGACCCGGCCTGTGACGTGGGCCCCTGCAATCTGACGACGCGGCGCTGCGCTCAGGATTCCGGCGTGGTCTGCTTCAGCAATTCCCAATGCAATTTCGGGCCTTGCGCTTTGGACGATCCCCGCTGCGCGGGCGATCTCTCCACGTCCTGCACGAACAACGGCGACTGCGATTTCGGAGCTTGCGACGTTCCCGTTTGCACCAAGAAGGAAGACGGCGTGTACCGCGAGTGCGACGTCGACGGCGACTGCTTCGACGGCACGTGTACCGTCGGCGACGGGAGCGCAACCCTCAACGGTAGGTCGCGGGCCGACGGCGCTGAGCCGGGCTCGATCTCCATCCGGGCTGCTGGAGACATCAGCGTTCAGCAGACGATTCAGCTCGACGCGAGCAACGCGCAATTCGACGGCGGTTTTCTCGAACTAGAGTCCGGGAAAGGTGCGGTCACCTCCGGGGCTGCCATTTCGGCGACAGGCGGCGGCCAGTCCCAGGGCGGCGAGATTTGCATGATCGCCGCGGGCAACGTGACCATCAACGAGCCCGTCGATTGCAACGGCGGCGACTTCGACGGCGGCTTCATCGAATTCATCGCCGGCAACGACCTGCTCATCAACGACAACTTGCTCGCGAGCTCCACGGCAGGTGCGGGTCTCGGCGGCGAGATCGACGTATCCGCCGATCGCGACATCATCATCGGATCGGTTGCCCAGTTGCTGACCAACGGTCACCAATCGGTCGACAACTTCGGCGGCGACGGTGGCCCGCAATCGTTCTTCGCGGGGCGTAACATCTCCGTGGGATCCGGTGTGAAGATGGAAGCAGCGGGCTCGGCGCCCGATGGCTTCGGCGAGGACGTCTATTTCGAGTCCGACGGCAACACGAACATCGCGGGTAGTGTCTCCGTCGAAGGGCGCGGCACGCAGAGCGCTGCCGGCTCGATCTCGACCGACGTCACCGGCGCGCTGACGATCCAAACGACAGGCAAGTTCGACGCGACGGGGGCGGCGTCGGGCGGTGGAGCAGTCGATCTTTTCGCGACCGGGAACATCACGTTCGCGGGATTGATCGATGGCCAAGCCACCAACGGCGGCAGTCCGGACTCCGTCCTCATGGTGAGCGAAGCCGATCTCGCGATGACGGGTGACATCGTTCTGAACGGCGGCCCTAGCGGTCTCGCTCGAGGCGACGTCGAGCTCGAAGCGTGCCGAATCAATCTCAACAGCGGCGCGCTCATCAGCAATCTCGGTGGCGGTGGGACCAACACGCTGATCGGCCGCGAGCGCGTGAGCGTGAATACCGGATCGAGTATGCAGAGTGCTACGAACGGCACGAACCTCATTCGCTTTCGCACGCTTGACAAGCCGCCGGTGCTCGCCGGCGCGATCTCGCCTGCAGCCGAGCTGGAAGAGGTGCCGGGCCTCGCCGGTTGCCCCATTTGCGGCAACTCGGAGATCGAGGGCGGCGAGAGCTGTGACGACGGCAACGTGATCGGAGGAGACGGCTGCAGCGCAATGTGCCAAGACGAGGGCTGCATCGCCGAGACTCCCGGATACCCGAGCGTCCCCCTTTGTGACGACTCCGAGGACTGCACCGTCGACACGTGCAACAGCGACACCAGCTCTTGCGAGCACGAGCTCAACTGTGAAGACGGAAGCGAGTGCACCGTCGACAGCTGCTCGGGCGAAATCTGCGTGCACGTCAAGGACAATGCTCTCTGCGACGACGAGAATCCGTGCACGCAGGACATTTGCGGCACGTTCGGTTGCACATACGCGATCGCGAACGGCCCATGCAATGACGGTCTTGCTTGCACGATCGCGGACGAATGTGCGGCTGGAAATTGCCAGGGCACGGACAATTGCCCCGATGGGAAGATTTGCAGCACCGAATCGGGTGTCTGCGAGAGCGAGGGCGGCGGCTGCGGAGATCCGACCAACGATGGTCGCACCACGGCGTCGGATGCGCTCTTCGCGCTCAACACGGCCGTGGGATTGATCACGTGCGAGGTCTGCGTCTGCGATGTCGACAGCTCGTCGGCGACGACCGCGAGCGACGCACTCCGCGTGCTGAATTTCGCGGTTGGGATTCCCAACGTCACGCTGAACTGCCCGGCTTGCTAATCGCCCTGAGCCTACCTAGGCTCAAGCGCTTAGTCGGGCGCTAGCGTGCCGCGAACCTGGGGGTACATCATCGTTGCGTTGGCAGCCTTCCTCGGCGCGGGCGCGTTGATGCTACCCATGCCCGAGCAAGTCGAGGTGGAGGAGATCGAGGCGCCGGAACCGGCACCTGCACCGAAGCCTCCTCGCCCCGCGGCGGCCCCAGCCGCCAGCCGCGCCGCAAAGAAGCCACCGGCGCCGCCTCCTCCGCCCCCGACTGCGAAGCCACCCGACGGCGCACCGCCGCCTCCGCGTCCGTTCCCGATGCAGGATACGACTAAGACGCGCGCCATGGTTCAGCCGAAGCCGGCCGACAACTGAGTCATGGCCGTCACGGCCGCCGATGTCGATTGGATGCGCGTTGCGCTCGCCGAGGCGAGTCTCGCCGCAGCGCTCGGCGAGGTGCCGGTCGGAGCCGTGCTCGTAGTCGCAGGCGAACAGATCGCTCGCGGCTTCAATCGAACGAGAACCGACACGGACCCGACGGCTCACGCCGAAGTGGTCGTGCTTCGCGATGCCGCAAGTCGGCTTGCGGACACGCGATTCGGCGGCACGCTCTACGTCACGCTCGAGCCCTGCCTGATGTGCATGGGCGCGTTGGTCCAAGCGCGAGTCTCGCGGCTCGTTTTCGGCGCGATCGACCCGAAAGCCGGTGCCGCCGTGTCGCTCTACCGAATCTCCGGCGACGAACGTCTGAACCATCGTTTCGCGGTCGACGGGGGCGCGCTCGCGGCCGATTGCGGCCGTTTGTTGACGGACTTTTTTCGCGACCGGAGACGATGAGTCGCGGCCCTGCCGCGGGTTGCGCTGAGCGCGGGCTGCGGCTTAAATCGCGGGCCGTCTCGAACGGAGAGGTGTCCGAGTCCGGTTTAAGGAGCACGACTCGAAATCGTGTGACCCCGTGAGGGGTCCGTGGGTTCGAATCCCACCCTCTCCGCCACCTTTGACTCGGTAAGCTATGTGTCGGGTACGACACTCGATGGGTGCGCTTCTCTGAAAACGATCGAGGAGGCTGAGCGCGAGTTGCTCGGGCCGGCCGGGATCTTCGAGCTCGGTCCCGGCAGCGTCTGCGGCGAGCAGATGCCCGTCATGACGCGACGGTTGCCGTCGCTTCGCGCCATGCTCGAGCTCTCGCGTGGCTACGGTGTCGCCGAGTACCTCGTCTGCGGAACGACTCGACTGACTTTCGAAGACCATTTCACCCGCGTAGCCTCGGTCGCTCGGGTACTGCGCGATCGGTTCGGCGTCGGCAAAGGCGATCGCGTCGCGATTCTCGCCGAGAACGGCCCCGAGTGGATCCTCACGTTTTGGGCGACGGTCAGTCTCGGCGCGGTCGCGGTCGGTCTCAATGGTTGGTGGGTGCGAGACGAGATCCTCTACGCGATCGGAGACGCGGACCCGAAGGTGCTCGTTGCCGACGAGAAGCGCCTGGCTCGCTTGCTCGCGAGCGACGTGCGCGTGCCGATCGTCCGAATCGAGCAGGATTTCGACGCATGCGTGCACGCCGCCGAGACGTCGCTCCCCGATACGCCGATCGACGAGGACGATCCGGCTTGCATCCTCTACACGAGCGGCACCACGGGTAGACCCAAGGGAGCCGTCGGCTCTCATCGAAGCATCGTCGGCCTGACGGCACTTCAGTTCTTTCACGGCCTTCGCGTAGCGATGTCGTCTCCGCCGCCGGAGACGACATCGCTGCCGCCCTGCCAGCTCGTGACGAACCCGCTCTTCCACGTCTCCGGGCTCTACACGGGCGCCGTCGCCATGCTCGCGGCCGGGGTGAAGACCGTGTGGCCGAAAGGACGCTTCGACACGGAAAGAATTCTCGGGCTCATCGAGAGCGAGAAGGTAACGAGCTGGTCGCCGATGGGCACGATGGCCTATCGCGTGGTTACCTACCCGAGCCTTGAGCGCCACGATCTTTCGAGTGTCCGCAACATCGGGTCCGGTGGCGCACCGATGCGCACCGAGTTGCAAGGCGCGATACGACGCGTCTTTCCGAACGCGTCCACCTCGCTCGGCCTCGGCTACGGGCTGACCGAGAGTGGGGCGCTCGCCACAATCGCGTTCGGCGACGAGCTCGCGGCCCGGCCCACGTCGGCCGGGCGACCGATGCCGACCGTCTCGATCGAGATCCGCGATGCATCCGGCCGCGCCGTCGCCGACGGCGACGAGGGGGAAATCCATATTCGATCCCCGCTCCTCATGCTCGAGTACTGGCGTCGACCGGAAGAGACGGCAGAGGCGTTGCTGCCCGGGCGCTGGCTCCGAACCGGCGACATCGGGCGAATGGAGTCCGGCCACCTCTACATCGAGTCGAGGAAGCGTGACCTCATTCTACGAGGCGGAGAGAACGTCTATCCGACCGAGATCGAGCTCTGCCTCGAGGCGCATCCCGACGTCGTCGAGGTCGCGGTGGTCGGGGTGCCCGACCTGGAGCTCGGACAAGCTGTCAAGGCCATCGTGGTGCCGCGCGAAGGGACGACCCCCGAATCGGAAGCGCTGCGTCGATGGGTCGCGGCCAAGCTCGCGTACTATAAAGTTCCCGCTCACTGGGAGATTCGCCGCCTCGCGCTACCTCGCAACGCGACGGGCAAAGTCATGAAGCAGGTGCTGCTCGGGGAAGCCGAGGATCCTTTCGAATCCGCCTGAAGACCTAGGCCTCGGAAACCCCTCACGGCTCATGACTGCGCAGGTATGGACAGGCGCCGCGCGAACGTGCATTTCATCATAGACAATGGCCTCGAACGGCGGCTACGGTACGGTGACTCCCGAAGAATTCCGCGTGACTTCGTCGACTACACGGCATCGATCCGCTTCGCCTCGCCGCTCTGGCGCGGCATCGCCCCCGTCTGGCGCTCGTTTTTCGAGCCTCGCGATGGCAGTGGTCGCCGTCACCGCGCTCTCGACCGGTTCTCTCGCGGACTGCGGGGAAGACGTAGGCGGGCGACGGGTCGCGTGCGAGTGCGGTGACATCGTCGTTGCCGATTTGAGGCTCCAGCCGGGCGATCCCATTCTTCGCGAGCCCTGCGTCGGAGATGGCCTTCTCGTGCGTCCTCCCCTCGACGGCAGGGCGCTCGTGATCGATCTCAACGGGCAAGAGATCGTCGGGACGGGCGTGGGCTCGGGAATCCGCGTTTTGCCTGGCGGCACCACCGGTGTCGACATCGTGGGCGGTGTCGGCGGCGTGCAAGGTACGCTCACCGGATTCAGGGACGGGATCCGGGCGCTCGCCAATGGCGCGCTTTCTCGCGTCATCAACGTGACCGTCCGCGGTTCGATCGGTACCGGAGTTCGCGTGAGGGGCGATGGCCTGACGCTCGAAGGTGTTCGAGTCGAGGACAGCGGCCGCGACGGCGTGCGCACAAGCGGACGAAAAGTGGATCTCGTCGGCATCGAGGCGGAGCGAAACGCCCGGCGAGGCGTCGCGCATCACGCGAAAAGTGGCGAGGAAGAGCTCGAGTCGCGAGGCAACGTGGTACCCGATCGGCTCGAGAGCGCGCGTTCGGGGATCACCGGCGGCGTCGAGGGCGGCGTCGAGGGCGGCGTAGATGGCGTAGAGATGGATCCGCGATGAGCTGCAGGCGCGACATCGGTCTGCGTGCGCGCGTAGCTCGGGTCCTGTTTGCCATCATCGCCTCGGCGATGGCGCGAGACGCGTCGGCCGTGATCGTGGCCGATCACGCGAACGACGTCTGCGGGGCCGCGGTAGATCCCTGCCTGATCACGCAGGCGGTGGTCATCGTAAGCGGCAGCCTCCTCGATTTTGGGACGCGAGCTCTGCGAGTCCAGGGTTCGGGCGAGATCGACGTTGACGGCGGGACGGCACGCATTCGCGCGGGCAGCTTCACGGTCACGGTCTCGGGCACGGGCATCAAGCTGAACGAGGGCGCGATCGGCGGCTTGCTCACGGTCGAGGCCTACGGGAAGTGCTCCGGCAACGCTGCGGTACGCTGCTTGAACGACATGGCCTGCACCGGTGTCGGCAGCTGCACGGGCGGTAGCGGCGACGTTTCTCTCAGTGGGCGCACGGTGGGCAGCGCCGAAGTGCCGAGCTCGTTCGTCGTTCGCGCAGCCGGTGACGTGGACATCGTCGAGCGCATTTTGCTTGAGGGCAATACGTTCATCGCCGACGGCGGGTCGGTAGACATCCAGGCCGGCGGCGATCTAATCGTCGACGAGATGGTGGTGGTCAACTCGGGCGGAGAGGGGACCGGCGGCGAGATCACGCTGACCGCGGGACGGGACCTCTTCGTCCGCGATGGACTCGATGCCCTCGGCGGCGACTTCGACGGCGGCACGATCTCGCTCGTTTCCGGACGTGACATTCTGGTGACCGCTGCAGCAAACGCCGACGCCAACACCGGCGAAGGCTTCGGTGGATCGATCGAGCTGGACGCGGGGCGCAACATCGAAGTGATCGGCGGGACCTCCCTCAACAACCTCTTTTTGACGACTGAAGGCCACACGGGATACGACGGAAACGTCGCTTTCGCCGGCGACGGCGGGTACCAGGACTACATCGCGGAAGGTAGCATTTCGTTCGGGCCTTTCGTGCGTCTGCGCGCAAACGGCGCTGCGCCGGACGGATCGGGTGACGAGATCGCGATCTACGCGACCGGTCCGTTGACGATCTCCGGCACCTTGGAGTCGATCACCAGGGGCGCGCTGGGAGCGGGCGGCTACCTCGACCTGAGTAGTGACGACGCGCTCACTCTCACGAGCACGAGTGCCTTGGAGGTGGTGGGCGGAGAGAGCGGGGGCGGCGAAGTGATCGTGTTCGCACGCGGGAACGTGACGGTCGGTGGCCTGATCGACGCGTCCGCCACCAACACGGGCATCGGAGGGCTCGTCGAGCTGGAAAGCGAGCTCAAGCTCTCCGTATCGGGAGACATCGAGAACGACGGCGACAGCTTCGGCGCGGCGGTCGGTCTCAACACGTTCAGCGGCTGCCAAATCGAGGTGCTCTCGGGCGGGAGCATCGCGAACCCGGCTCCGGGTGGGCGCAATAGTTTCTTCGTGGCCGATCTGATGAAGGTCTTCGCCGGCGCCAGCGTGACGGCCGGCGCAGGCGGGCAGAATCGGATTCAGTATCGTGACGCGGGCGTCCCGCCGGTAATCCTCGGCACGGTATCGCCGGCCGCGACAAAGACGGTCAATGCGAATCTTCCGTCGTGCCCTCTCTGTGGAAACGGCGCGGTGAATCTGGGTGAGACCTGCGACGATGCGAACTTGATCGGCGGCGATGGTTGCAGCGCGGAGTGTCAGAACGAAGGATGCATCGCCGGCACACCCGGATATCCCTCGGTGCCGCTCTGTCACGACGCCAATCCTTGCACGCTCGATCGATGCGACTCGGCGACGAGCGCTTGTGTGCACGAGACGTCATGCGACGACGGCTACGCTTGCACCGTCGACGAATGCGTCAGTGGCAGCTGTGTCCACACGCCGTCCAACGCGCTTTGTGACGACGGCAACGAGTGTACGTCCCAATCCTGCGGCGCGACGAGCGGATGCACGATCCTGGGGATGTCCGGAGCTTGCGACGACGAGCTGTTTTGCAACGGTACGGACGCCTGCCTGGGCGGCGGCTGCGGCGCGCACACCGGAGACCCTTGCGCCGGCATGTCGGAGTGTCTCGACGTATGCAACGAGCTCACCGACGAGTGCCGTGCGTCGTTCGGGCATCCTTGCTCTACCGATTCCAACGGCTGCACCGACGACATCTGCAGCGGCCTCGGGACTTGCCTGCACATCAACAACGCGAATCCGTGCGAAAACGGCGTGTTCTGCGATGGGACAGATTTCTGCTACGAGGGTACTTGCTCGGTGAGCTTCGGCAATCCCTGCGACGCGGGGTCGGCCTGCGCACACACCTGCGACGAGGGCGCGGCGATTTGCACGGCGGATGTCGGCGAACCGTGCACGGACGACGGCGACGTGTGCACGGACGACACGTGCGACGGCGAGGGCGCCTGCTTGCACGCGGCGAACACGGCGCCCTGCGACGACGGCGACATCTGCACGCAGGCCGACATTTGCGCGGCCGGCACGTGTTCCGCGAACGATCGCGTCGGGTTCACGTCGGTGCGCCTGGCTGGTTCGAGGAAGCCGCTGGCGGACGACGATCGATTGACCATCAAGGCCGCGGCTACGACGGCGGACCTCTCGCAGAGCCCGCTGGACGGGGGGGTCTTGCTCTCGCTCCGGGACGAAGCCGGGACGGAGATTTGGGTCGCTTATCTACCAGGCAACACGATCATCGACCAAAACGGGCGGGGCACGACGTTCAAGTTCAAGGACAACGACGGAGTGGTCGCCACCGCCAACGGCGTGTCGTCCGCCACTCTCAAGCGCGTGGCGAGCGCCGGTACGGTACGAATCGGCGTGAAAGCGCGAGGGCTGGAGCTGCCGAGCTTCACCGCGATCGACTCGGTCGATCTGTCGGTGCTCGTCGGAAACGACGCGATCCAAGGCGACTGTTTGTCGTCGCTCGCGATCGAGTGCCCGACGAGCAGCACCACGGCTCTTCGCTGCGCGAATTGACCGACGGCGATCTCCTGGTAGCGTGACGGCAGCCATCGGGCGCGAGATCGCGCACGTCGTCGCCGAAACCCCGTGATCTCGTTGCCACCGACCCTCAAGATCTTCCCGCTCGGTGAAGTCGTTCTGTTTCCCGACACGTTGCTGCCGCTCCACGTCTTCGAGCCTCGCTACTGCAGAATGCTCACGGACGCGCTCGAGAGCGATCGGACGATCGGCATGGTTCTCGTGCGGAACGTGGACGGTCCGATCGCTCCGCTACCTCCGGACCGCCCGGATCACCCCGAGGTCTATGCGGTGGGATGTGCGGGCCGGATCGTCGAGCACGACGCCCTCGACGATGGGCGCTCGTTGATCGTGCTCCGCGGCACGGTGAAGTTTCGCATCCGCCGCGAGATCGCGAGCATGGAGCCCTATCGCGTCGTCGACGCGCAAGCGCTCTACGAAGCCCCGGTACCGGCCGAGCACATGCGCGCGTGGCGGGACGACCTGGGCGCTCTCGTCACCGAGTACATCGTTTCTCTCGGCGGTGAGCGCGGCGTGGCGGAGAACACGTTCGCCAAGCTCGACCTCGAAGGGTTGGTCAACTATCTGTCGGCGTCCTTACCTCTCAACGTCGTCGAGAAGCAGGGGTTGCTGGAGTCGCCGACTTCGGAGCAGCGGTTCCATCGCCTCTGCGACGTGCTCCGCTATCGCGTCGCCGAGGCGAAGCTCGGCCTCGATGCGACACGCGGGACCAATTCGTGAACGTCGGAGCGACGTGAGCTCGCTCTGCCGTCGCGCCTTCCGGTTGCGCGTAGCCGAGCGTAGCGCGGCCCGCGCCGCGGCCCCTGCGGCGCTGCTCTTGGCGGTGGCCGCTCTCGTTGCGAGCTGTGACGCCTCGGCACGTCGCTCCCCTGCGTTGCCGCTTTGCGAGGGTTGCAATGTCGTCGTCATCTCCCTCGACACGCTCCGTGCAGATCACGTCGGCGCGTACGGATACGATCGCGCGACCACGCCGAATGTCGACCGACTCGCTCACGGATCGGTGGTCTTCGAGAATGCGATCAGCCAGTCCGCGTGGACGCGCCCGGCGCATGCATCGATGTTGACCGGGCTCTATCCCGCCGAGCACGGCATTCTCTCGGTCTCGCGCGGGCTCGCTCTTGCCCCCGATCTACCGACTTTGGCGGGCACGCTCTCGGATCACGGCTACGCAACGGCCGCATTCACCGGTGGTGGAAACATGTCGGCCCATTTCGGGTTCGACGTCGGTTTCGACACCTACGTCTCTCCCGGCCGCCGACTGACCGATGCCCTCGACGACATCGAAAGCTGGCTGCATACGCGGGACGAGGCTCCGTTTTTCCTCTTCGTGCATGCGTTTGACCCGCATCGACCGTACAAGTCCGATCCCGTAGATCGCGCGGCGCTCGGGATCTCGGGGCGCAAAGTGACAGGCGGAGTTCAACGCGCGTGCCGAACGGCGGGTTCTCGGGCAGATCTCGTGCCTTTCGTCGACGAGTACGACGCTGCGATTCGACACGGCGATCGAGCTGTGGGTCGTCTGCTCGAGCTGGTGGAACGGGGGGCGTTTCGGCGCCGAACCATCGTGGTGTTCACGTCGGACCATGGAGAGGAGTTTTTCGACCACGGCGATTGCTTCCATATCCAAACGCTCTATCGCGAGATCACGCACGTGCCGCTCATCGTGAAGGTGCCGGGCGTAAAGCCGCGTCGCATCTCGGAGGTCGTCCCGGCCTCCGTGGCGATCGCACCGACGGTGCTCGAGCTCGTGGGTGTGGGCCCGCGGCGAGGGCAGGGGCCGTCCCTCGTCAGCGTGATCGAAGGGCGACGTCAAGCGGGCTTCGAGTACGTCGTGAGCGAAACCGCCATCCGTTACCGAAATCGCGTGATCGGTCGCGTGCGTGCGCTCACGGGGCAACGCGACAAGCTCGTTCATTGGGTCGCCGAGAATCGAACGGAGTACTTCGACCTCATGCGGGACCCCTTCGAGCGAGACCCGCTCGCGAGCCCGGCAAGATCTCGTACTTTGCTTCGCCACCTCGATCTCTGGCTCGCCGCGCATCCGCCTCGCCCGAGTGCCGTGCTCGCGCGCCCGCTGCCCGTTGCGCTGCGGCGCGAGCTTCGAGCGTTAGGGTATGTGGATTGAGCCTGCCGGCCGCTTGAAGTCGCGGCGTGGAGCGTAGTCGTGCGGTGGCTCGGGATCGTCGTTTGCGGATCGGCAGCTTGGCTCCTCGTCGGCACGCCGCTTTTCGTCGCCGCCGCGGTGGTCGCAGTCTTGAACGTCGCCACCGCGATCACGGGAATGGCGCTCGCGAAGCGCGGAAGCGGCGAGCGAGCGGTCACAGCACTCGGCCACCTCACGATGGCGCTCGGTGGCTTTTTCTTGTTCGTGTGGCTGGCCGCGCGATGAAGCCCGCCGGTGACGGAGCGGAGCGAAGAGATTGAGAATCCGACGCCGACCGATTGCCGTGATCTACGATCTGGACGGTGTGCTGCTCGACACCGAGCCGTTTTACACCCAAGTCACGCAAGAGATCGTCGGCCGCTTCGGTAAGACCTTCGACTGGTCGGTAAAGAGCCAGATGATCGGCCGTCCCTCCCTCGAGGCGGCACGACATCTCGTCGCTGCGCTCGAGCTGCCGATCACACCGGAGCAGTACCTCGGCGAGCGTACACGACGGCTCGAGGAGCTTTTCAAAGCGTCACCGGCCATGCGAGGCGCGGAGTCCTTCACGCGCGCGCTCGCCGAGCGCCGCGTTCCTCAAGCCGTGGCCACGAGCAGCGAGAGGCGGCTATTCGAATTGAAGACGCTCGCGCATTCGCACTGGTTCGCCGTGTTCCACTCGATCGTCACGGGCGACGATCCGCGTGTTCTCGCCGGCAAGCCGGCGCCGGACATCTTTCTCCGCGCAGCTGCCGACCTCGGTGTTGCGGCTGTCGATTGTCTCGTCTTCGAAGATGCACCGGTAGGCGTGACGGCCGCGCGGTCGGCCGGAATGCAGGTGATCGCGCTGCCGGACCCGGCGATGGATCGTGAGCCCTATCGCGAAGCCGACCTCGTCGTGGCGAGCTTCGACGAGCTCACGCCGATCGACCTCGGCATTTTTTGATCGTCAGCCGGCGATGCCGTCGCGCCTGAGAGCTGCGATCTCGTCCGCCGTGATTCCCGCTACTCGCAGCACCTCGTCCGTATGTTGGCCGGGCAGCGGAGCGGCCCCGCCGACGGTGCCGGGCGTTCTCGAGAGACGCGGCGCCGGTTGCGGCGTCGGAGCGCCGTCGGATTCGACGAAAGCGCGGCGGGTGACATTGTGAGGGTGCTCGGGAGCTTCACCGAGCGTCAGAATCGGCGCCACGCAAGCGTCCGTGCCATCGAATACTTTCGCCCACTTGTCGCGGCTGCGCCGCTTGAAGACTTCCGCGAAACGAGCTGCCGTTGCGGGCCACGCATCGCGGTCGAACTGGTGAGACAGAGTCGCAGCGTCGATGTCGAGCCCTTCGAGGAGCTGCGCGTAGAACTGCGGCTCGATGGCTCCCACCGCGACGTACTTCCCATCCGCCGTCTCGTAGGTGTCGTAGAACGGCGCGCCCGTGTCGAGCAAGTTCGTCCCGTGCTCGTCGGACCAAAGACCCGCGGCGCGAAAACCGAAAAGGAAGGTCGCGAGATTGGCAGCACCGTCCACCATTGCGGCGTCGATCACCTGGCCCTTGCCGGATCGCTCGCGCTCGAAGAGAGCGAGCGCGATACCGAGAGCGCAGAGCATGCCACCACCCGCAAAGTCGCCGAGTAGATTGACGGGAGGCAGGGGGCGCTCGCCCTTGCGGCCGAAACAGCTGAGCGTGCCGGAGAGCGCGATGTAATTGATGTCGTGGCCGGCCATGGGGCCGTACGGTCCTCCCTGACCCCAGCCCGTCAGGCGCGCATAGACGAGCCGCGGGTTGCGCGCGAGGGCGACGTCGGGGCCCACCCCCAACTTCTCCATCACGCCCGGCCGAAATGGCTCGACGAGAACGTCGGCGCTCGCCATGAGCTTCAGAAGAAGCTCCACGCCGCGCGGATCCTTCAAGTTGACGCCGATCGAACGCTTGCCGCGCGCAAGACAGTCACGAGTGGGGTCGGGCTTCGCGCCCGCAGCCGGTGACCGGTCGACACGAATCACATCGGCCCCGAAATCGGCGAGGATCATCCCCGCGTAGGGCACCGGCGCCAGGCCCGCCATCTCGATGACCTTCACTCCATCCAAGGGTCTCATGTGGGGTTCGTCCTCCGTCGAGGCTCTGGCGCTACCGCGCGGGGTTATCGCAGTCAACGTGCAGTCAACCCGCCGCAACCGATATGCGTTCCGCCTGCATTCCCGCTGTCTCGGTGACGGTTTTGACATTGACAGAAGCGCGAGCGCGGGGACATATTCGACACGCGGCTACGATCGCGACCATACCCCCATGTGGGTAGGCGCTCGCACCGCGTGGAACGCCGGCCACCACCAGCAATGACGCGATCTACATTCGGATTCCGGTTCGGCTTTTTCGCCGGCGCGGTGCTCGTGGGCGCGACTCTCGCCGCCGACGTCGCGACTGCCGCGTTGACGGAAGCGCAGAAGTGCCGCGCCGTCATCCAAGACCAGAACACGCGGTACCTCGGCCGAACCCACCGCATTCGACAGCGCTGTCTGCGCGGTGTGTTTCGAAGCCGCCTCCCGGTCACCACCGACTGTGTCCGTGGCATCGGAGACGACAAGAGCGCGCTCTATCTCGATCAAGTCCGCACGCGGGTCGGGAAGAGAATCACGAAAGGCTGCATCGGCATCGATCTCGTCGAGCTCGGCTATCCGGGCCAGTGCACGGATTCGAGCGGCGCGCCTTTCGATACCTTCGATCTCGAGCAATGCATCGCGAACGAGACCGACGAGATCGTGGCGGAAATGCTCGATCTCGAGTATCCGCCCGCGACTTTTCTCCCGCCTCGCTACTTGAGCTGCGTCAACGGTGTCGGGGCGCGCGGCGGTGACGTCGTCCGCTCCGAGGTGAAGGCACGAAGCGGCTGTCTCCTCCGTGACGAGCTCGATCCGTTCACGGAGTCGGAGTGCCGCTCCCAAATGATGCCGTACGGGCCGGGAACTACGGACGCGAAGACCGACGATCGCATTCTCAGATCCTACGTCGGATTGCTGGCCGGAATCCCGGACGTCTGCAGCGGGCTGAACGTCGATTTTCTCGGCTACACGGACGACTGCGAAGATCCGACGGGCGGGCGCTTCAACACGTTCGACCTCAAGCTCTGCCTCTTCGACACCCATCGAGTGCTCGCGCAACAGAGCCTGCGGCTCGCGTTTCCGACCGCGCCCGTCTGCGGCGATGGGGAGATCGGCCCCGACGAGGAGTGCGACGACGGCAACACGAGTGACACGGACGCCTGCCTCGCCGATTGCACGCTCGCGATCTGCGGCGACGGATTCGTGCGAGCCGGTGTCGAAGAGTGCGACGACGGGAACGCGGCCCAAACCGACGTCTGCCTCACCACATGCAAGCTCGCCAAGTGCGGCGACGGTTTCACCCGCACCGGCGTCGAGCTCTGCGACGACGGCAACACGAGCAACACGGACGCGTGCCTCAGCAACTGCGTCTCGGCCACGTGCGGCGACACCTTCAGGTGTACCGCACTCAGCTGCACGAGCGGGCCGGGCTCGGGCCCCGAAGACTGCGACGACGGAAACTCGGCGAGCGGCGACGGTTGCACTTCGACATGCGGCATCGAGTTCTGCGGAGACGGCATCATCAACAACCGCACCGAGGAGTGCGACGACGGTTCGGCGAACGGCAACGCACCGAACAAGTGTCGCCTCGGCACTTGCCAGCTGCCGGAGTGCGGAGACGAGATCATAGACGACGCGTCGCCGTTCGATGAAAGCTGCGATCCGCCCAATGGCGTGACCTGCAACGACGACTGTGTGGCGCTGCTCTGCGGGAACGGCGAGATCGATGACGGCGAAGAATGCGACGACGGCGTCGACAACTCGAACACGGTGCCGGATGCCTGTCGTGACAGTTGCCGAAACGCGGGCTGTAGCGACGGCGTCGTGGACAGCGGTGAAGACTGCGACGATGCGAATCAGAGCAACACCGACGCTTGCACGAACCAGTGCGTCGATGCGGTCTGCGGCGACGGTCTCGTGCGCGCCGGAGTCGAGGACTGCGACGACGGTACGGGAAACTCCAACACGGTGCCGGATGCTTGCCGCACCACCTGCGAAGAGGCGGGCTGCGGTGACGATGTCGTGGATTCGGGAGAGCAGTGCGACGACGGCAACGCCGTGGCGACCGACGCTTGCACCGGAACCTGCCGGAACAACGTCTGCGGAGACGGCGTCCTGTTCGCCGGCGTAGAAGACTGCGACAACGGAGCGTCGAACTCGAATACAACGCCGAACGCCTGCCGCACGAACTGCGAGGCGGCGGGCTGCGGCGACGCCGTGGTCGACACCGGAGAGGAGTGCGACGGCACCAGCGACGCGGCCTGCCCGGGCGAGGAAATCTGCAACACCAGCTGCGACTGTCAGGGCGCGGCGCAGGAGTGCCCCGGCTCCGGTGAGCTGACGGTACTTTCCGGCCACGGAAAAATCTGTAGCGAGACGACCGATTGCGAGGCCGGCGAATGCATCGACGGCCGTTGCCGAACGGCGACGCGCCTCGACACGGGGCTTTCGGGCATTGCGCACGACTCCGACATCACGGACGAAGTGACGGTGCGAGGGTTCCTGAATTGCGGCGGGACTTTCCCTTGCGGAGTTTGCGAGCTCGAGGGCATCGACCCGAGCCCCGGATACTGCCGCTGTGCGGATGACAATCGGACGGTCTGCGACCAGCCTTTCGTAGCGGACTCGGACGATTGCGGCGGACAGATCTGTAACTGCTACTTCGGACCTCCGCTTGCACTGTCGGCGGGCAATACGCCGGCCTGCGTCGTCAATCGCTTCCGCAAAGACGTGAGCGGAACCGCAAACGTCGATCTGGGCGCGGGCGAGGTAAACGCGAGCCTGAGCTCGATCGTCTTCCTCGGCATCAGCACCATCAAGCCTTGCCCGTCCTGCAATGGAGACGTCATTTCCAACGACGGCGTTCGCGACGGAACGTGCTCGGGTGGACGCAACGACGGCTTGGATTGTGACGTCAACGGCACGAACCACAGCTTCCCCGCGCCGGGCGGCGGTGGACACAGCATCGATTGTTTGCCGGATCCGGGCGTGAACGTGTCGGGTGCCAACGGTCTCTTGATCGATCTCACCCAGGTGACGTCGCGGGTCGAGCTCGGGGTGAGCGGCGATATCGAGTGCAACTTCCCACCCGCTCCTGCGACGCCTCTCATCCGCAACACGTGTTTCTGCGCTTTGTGCTCGGGTGACACGTCTCTACCCTGCAGCACCGACGCCGAATGCGCGGCCGTCGGAGCTGGGACTTGCAGCTCATTCGGAGGCGATTCGTTCCCGTTCGTCAACAACAAATGTGCGGGCGGCAAGAACGAATCCTGTGTCCCGATCGATGCCGAGGGAATTTTCGGTCAATGCGATATTGGACCCGACGACAAGTTCTGCGACGGGATCTTGCGCGCGAGCGGCGAGGGTTTCTTCCAGTGCAACTCGAACGCCGACTGCGCAGAGACGATCGTCGGAATTCCGGCGGGAAGCTGCGCGTTCACGAAACGGCGGCCCTGCTTCCTCGATCCCGTCGTGGCGATCGGCGAGCCGAGCCCGCAGACGCCCATCGGTGCCGCAGTCTTCTGTATTCCGCGCGTCGCATCGAGCCCCGCGATCAACACGGTGGCCGGTATTCCGGGCCCGGGCCGGGTGGTCAATCAGGTTCGCTCGCAGCTTTTCTGCGAGTCGGACCCGAGCGTCCAGTACGTGCCGGGCGTCGGCGGCTGTCCCTGATTCACGCTGGGTTTGACGCGGGCGCCGTGCTCGGCGCGTCCTCTTGCACGGCGCGATCCCCGATCGGAATGTAAAACAGCATGCGTGCGCCGGTTCCGACCGGCACCGCTTCCGCCCAGATCTCGCCGCCGTGGTGGTTCACGACTTCGCGACAGATCGCGAGACCGAGACCGGTTCCTTTCGGCTTGTTCGTCGCGGTTTTTTTCACTTTCACTTGGTGGAAGCGGTCGAACACTTTTTCGAGCTCGTGCTCTGGAATGCCCGGGCCGGTGTCTTGAACGACGAAGCGAACGACGTCCTTGCCCCGGATTTCCATGCGCTCGCCGCCCACCGTGATGCTTCCGCCACTCGGCGTGAACTTCATCGCGTTGCTGAGGAGATTCGTCAAGACCTGGATCAGGCGATCCTTGTCTCCCGTGACACGCGGGAGCGATGCCGCGCAATCGAGGCTCAGATCGACGTTCGATTCCGCAGCCAGAGGCTTGAAGGTCGTCACGACGTGCGCGATGAGATCGACCGGATCGTCGATGGGCTCGAAGGTCCATTCGACACGGCCCGCCTCGATCTTGGCGAGGTCGAGCAGGTCGTTGATCAGTCGTCCGAGCCGGTCGGATTCATACATGATCACGTTGCTGAACTTCGCGCCGTCCTTTTTGCTGCGGTCGCCGTACTTGTCGATGATCTTCGCGGCCGACGAGATCGCCGCCAGCGGGCTACGCAACTCGTGCGAGACGTTGCTCAAGAACTCGCTCTTCAGGCGATCGTTCTCGGTGAGGCGCGCGTTGATGTTCTGCAGCTCCGCCGTGCGCTCTTGGACCTTGAGCTCGAGAAGCTTCGAGTGCTCCTGCAACTGGGCTCTGAGACGCTTCTCTTCGCGCGTCGCTGCTTCTGCTTTTTCCTTCGCGATCACCAGCTCGCCGATATAGGTGCGGACGGAACGCCGCATCAACTCGAACTGCTGCGCCAGAAATCCGATCTCGTCTCCGGAATCGACGGCGCGGATCTCTCGACTGAGATTTCCCGCTGCGATGGCCGACGCGTCGTCGGCGAGAATCGTGATGGGCGCGAGCAGGCGTCGACTGAGCACGACGGAGCCGGCGATCCCCATCAGGGTGACCAAGCCTGCGAAGAGCACCGCGGTGCTCTTCGAGCGGATCATGACCTCGCGACCGTGGAGCAACGCCTCCGCGGCGCGCGCTTGCAACGGCCACAGGTGGAACGCGAGCACCATGTTGCCCCAGACTTCGCCGCCAACGGCGATCGGGTGATAGATCTCGAGAATGGGCCGGTCGCCGGGCACTTCTTTCGACCCGCCGACTTGTAGGGCGAGCGGGATCGCGCGGTGCTCTCCAACTTGGTTCGTGTCCGTGTGGACGATCACGGTGCCCGCAGAGTTGGTGACGTAGCCGTAGGCCAGGTTGTCCTTGCTCTCCTTCAGGAGATTCATCGACTCGGCGACGAACGTGAAGTTGTAGCCGGCGAGCGCGTTCTCCATGCTCTTGGCGAGCGATTCGCCGAGGATGCGGCCGCGCTCGACCATCGCGGTGCGGAGCTCGGCCGTCGATCTCCCGATCTCGGCCTGGAAGACGTGAACTTGTTGGTAGACGAGGAAGCCGCAGACCGTGCCGATGCCGAGGAAGGACGTCAGCGCGCCGGCGAAGACCAGACGAAGATGCAGGCCGAGCCCATAGCTGTTTCCCGAAGCAGCATTCGCTCGTGTGAGTAGCCGTCGCAGCATTGCCATCGTCCTCAGAATTCCTGCTTCAGTCGGAGGTACCAGGTGCGCGTGATCTCGGACGCGGGTCGGACGAGGTCTTCGGAAAACTCGACATGGGAACGGTTCGTCAGGTTTTGGCCGACGAGACTCACCGTCGGCCACCGCTCGGCGTACCGGTAGTGCAGCGCCGCATCCACACGAACGTAGTCGTTGATGCTCGCGGACGGGGTCGACAGATCGAAGATCGACGGCACGTCGAAGTCGCCGACGTAAGACACCGTGGGGACGAAGGTCAATCCGGGCCGCATCGTCCAGAACCACCGCGTGTTGAGCTTCCACTTCGGAACGCTCGGATTCTCCACGCCGCGAAGCGTGACCTGCTGCCAGGTCGCGTTGAACATCCCTTTGAGCGTGTCCGTTGCTTGCGCGTCGATCGCGCCTTCGATGCCGTAAGCGTAAGCGTTCGCACGGTTGTCGAGCAGTACGACGGCGTCGACGGTGGCGGGATTGCCGTCATCGAAGCCGTAGTCGTCCGGATCGCCGAAGGTCTGGCCGGTGAACGTGACGATCCCGTCGTAGTCGTTGTAGAACGCCGCGAGGTCGAGGGAGACGCGATCGATCGGGCGCGTGCGAACACCCAGCTCGTACGCGATCATTTCGGTGTCGTCGACGTCTCCGCTACCCGCGAATAGGGTGCGAAGCGGCGGCGGTGCGGGCACCTCCACTCGTACGCCGCGATCTCCGTAGGCGGGTGTGTTGATGGCTCGTGACACGGAGCCCCATACGGTCGTCGTCTCGCCGAATCGCTGGGCGAGACGCGCGGAGGGCTGAACGTTTGTATCCGTGAACGAGTTGCTCTCGATCTTCGTGCCGAGCGTCAACTCTGCCCCTTCCCAGAGCTCGATCTCGTCTTGAATGAAGCCGCCAACGACGTTCAGCGTGTCGTCGGTCACGACGAGGCCGACGCTTGCGCTGTCGTGCACGTCGATGTTGGTGGTCCGGAAATTCGCTCCGAGCGTGAGTCGATGTCGACGGAAAGGCCGGAATCCGTACTGAGCCTCGACGTCGATCGAGCGACGGAGAATCGAGAAGGGGTCGTCGGCGAACGGGGAGGTGAAGGCGAGCCACGGCACCGAAGTCTTCTCGTAGTCGCCCGAGAGCTGAACGTGGCCTGCCGCACCGTTCGAGAAGTCTTTCTCCGCGCGCCAGAGCGTCGTGTAGAGAGTGGTATTCCACTTCGACGTGGCGTCCGCGCGTGAGACGACCGGGTTGCCGCCGCCGTCGAACGAGAGCTCGGTGATCACGCTGCCGAGACGGCTGTGCAAGAAGTCCCCGGTGCTGCGTAGTATGATCCCGTCGCCGAGATCCCAGTCGAAGCGATAGCCTCCGCGCTCTTCTTGCTTGTCGTCCTCGATCTTGTCGCCGCCGTCACCGCCGAAGCCATTGTCAGTCGCGAATCGACCCCAGAGTCGAAAGTCGAAGCCGCCGATCTCGTCGCCGTAGCGCATCTCGGCTTGGCCTTGATAGTTGCTCCCGCCGAGCACGCGAGCGACGCCGCCGTGGGTGTCTTCGGCACTCTTCGTGATGATGTTGATCACGCCGTTCATGGCGTTGGCGCCCCAGAGCGTCCCGCCCGGGCCGCGTATGACTTCGATTCTCTCGATGTCGGGCACGAATTGGTTCCATTCGTGCCAGATCGTCCCGCCGAAGACCGGATTGTAGATGGGCCGACCGTCGAGCAGCACGAGCATCTTGTCTGCAAAGGTGTTGTTGAGGCCGCGGGCCGAGATCGCCGTCGTGTTGCGATCGACCGACGCGACGTCGAGCCCCGGCACGATGCGAAGCGCGTCCGCCAGCGACTCGGCTCCGGACGCCTCGATCTCGTCTCCCGTGATCACGGTAATCGCAGCGGCAGCCCCCCAGAGCGATTGCGGGTGTCGCGAGACCGAGGTCACGATGTCGGATTCGACCTTGAAGAACTGGAGCTCGGTGCCGGATGATTCGACCCGCTCGGGCGTCGTGAACGGGTCGGCGGCGGATTCGGCACCCGCCGGGGGCGCTGAGAGGAAGATCCCGAGCGCCAGCAACCCGCGAAGGCGCGATCGAGGCGACCTAACGTGCACGTTCGTCGTCCTCGTCGATGACTTTGTCCGCAAGACGGAGAATGCTCCCGTTCACGTCGATGCCGAGCTCGCGAGCCGTCTCGGCGTTGATGACGAGCGAGCTGCCGATCGGATCCTGCACCGCGAGTCGGCCCGTCCGCCGCTCGAGGGTGCGCTCGACCAGCACGGCCGCCTGCGATCCCATGGTCGCGTAGTCGGGAGCCACGGAAAGGAGCGCCCCGGCGCGCACGAAGTTCTCGGAGAAGGCGAGGAACGCGATGCCATCGCTGCGCGTGCGCTCGGCCAGATATCGGAAGTTGTCATGCGTGACGACGACGGGATCCGGAACCATCCAGAGCGCGTCGATGTCGCGGCGCATGCGACGATACGCGCCGGCGACACCCTCCGCGTGGGTGACGCCTTCGGCGCGAAGCTCGATTCCGAGTTTGGCTGCCGCAGCTCGCGCCGCCTCGAGCGTGGTCGAGGACGCCTGAGTGCTGTGGATCACGCCGAGGCGACGGAGGTTCGGCAGCAGTAGCTTGAAGCGGGCGAGCAACGCGTCGACGGGGAGCTCCACCGCGACTCCGGTCGCGGATTCACCGAGCCCATAGCGCTGCCAGTCGATCACCATTGCGAACGTGAGCGGTGCGCGGGGAAGGACCTCGCGGCTGAGCCACGCGGCTTGTGCGCCGAGCGCGAACACGGCGTCGATCGACTCGTGCTTCGCGGCGCGCAGCAGGCGCGCGCGACCTTCCTCTTTGGATCCGCCGAGATTCACCGTGGTGATCTTTCCGGGATGAGCCGCAACGAAAGCGTCGATGGGCTGTTGGTACTGTGGCAGGTCGTCGCTCTTGACGATGAGGACGTGCGCGGGGGCTGCCGCGGGGGCAGCGGCCGGCGTCGAGCTCACCGATCCAATCGCGAGCGCGACAGCGACAACCCGCAAAGGGGTCGCGATTCGCTTCCGCAACGCGCTCATTTCGCGCTCTCCTTTGAAGGTCCGCACATCGATGCCGTCGACTTCGTCCGCCGCTTGGCTGCCTCGGCCGAGCCGACGAGAACCCAATCATCGTACCCGAGAAGGCCGATGAGCCGCTTCCCAGTTCCGGTGCTGGCGACGCTGGATAGGGCACTCCGCACGTCCTCCGCCTGTTCGTCGGTGGCGTATGCTGTTGCGTAGATCATGGGGAAAGGCGTGCTCTCGGCGTAGCCGATCTCTTTGAGGTCCGTTCCGAGTTTCGGACTGACACCGGCGAGGAGGTCGACCTGTCCGGTGGACACGAACGCGGCGTCGACTTGACCGAACGCAACCGCCAGCAGCGCATCGATCTCTTTCGGTACCGGAATGATCCGAACACCCGGATGATCGCGACGAATGCGATCCAGAGCCGAGCCGGAAGCGGGCCCGCCGGGCGTCATCGTCGCCGCGATCGAGCCCTTCGCGATGTCGGCAACGCGGCGAACGGTAGGTCGCGCGATCAGCGCTTTCCGTCCGTGCGACTCTCCTGCTCGTACCGGTTTTGCGAGCGCGCGAAACTCGCTACCGAGGCAGAGGGTGTCGTTTGCCCAGTCCGGCACCAGGACGAACTCCGGCTTTTGAGCGAGGAACTCGCGCTCGAAATCCTCGAAGCGCACGAAGGCTTGGAAGCGGGTATCGGCTTTCGATTCGCGGAAGTAGGCGTCGGCCGCCTGCGCAAGCACGCTCAAGTTCCCGGGGCTGAAATCCGGACTGAAGAAAAACAGTCGCATGGGCTCCGCCTGAGCGAGCTCGGCGGAGCCGAGCAAAGCGATCGTGAAGGCGAGCTGTACGACGCGACGCATAAATCGAAAGACGGAGAGGTGCCGTCGGCCGATTAAAGCAAGGCGAGTGCCACGCCCGTTGTGAGGCGAGAAAGAGACGATATATCAAGTGTTTCTCGTGCTCGCGTAGAGGGCGACGCGGCGTCGGGTGTCGAGAATGTGACGCCACGTGGTGCAACACTCCAGCCCGCGGACGGAGATGTCCGCGGAGGTTTGCGCGCGGTCTCGCGGGTGGTGCCCAGCGCTCGGGCGGGCTATGTAGGCGCGGCCTCGCGCACGATCCCACGCAACCGACAAGGAGCCTCGATGGACTTCGCATACTCGGCCCGCACGCAAGACTACCTTCGTCGCATTGGCGCTTTCATGGACGAGCACCTCGTTCCGAACGAGCGCGAGCTGATGGACCAGCTGGATGCGCCGCCGACACGTTGGAAGGTCTTGCCGCTGCTCGAGGACATCAAGAAGGAGGCTAAGCGCCAGAAGCTCTGGAATCTATTTCTCCCGGACAGCGAGCGCGGCGCCGGCCTCTCGAACCTCGAGTACGCGCCTCTCTGCGAGCTCATGGGCCGCTCTCGCTTTGCCTCGGAAGCGTTCAACTGTTCCGCACCCGACACCGGAAACATGGAAGTTCTGGAGCGTTATGGTGACGCCGCGCAGAAGAAGGAGTGGCTCGAGCCGTTGCTGGCGGGCGAGATTCGCTCTTGCTTCGCGATGACCGAGCCCGCGGTCGCGTCGTCGGACGCGACCAACATCTGCTCCCGCATCGAGTCCGACGGCGATTTCTACCGCATCAATGGCACGAAATGGTGGACTTCCGGCGCGGGAGATCCGCGCTGCAAGATCGCCATCTTCATGGGCGTCACCGATCCGGGCGCCGAGAAATACCGGCGCCAATCGATGGTGCTCGTACCTCTCGATTCTCCCGGGGTGACCATCAAGCGCTTGCTCACCGTGTTCGGCTACGACGACGCACCGCACGGCCACGCCGAGGTCGAGTTCAAGGACGTGCGGGTTCCGAAGAAAAGCATTTTGTTAGGCGAGGGCCGGGGCTTCGAGATCGCACAAGGACGCCTCGGACCTGGACGCATTCACCACTGCATGCGAACGATCGGCGCGGCCGAGCGTGCGCTCGAAGCGATGTGCGCGCGAGCCACGTCGCGCGTTGCATTCGGGCGAACGCTCGCCGAGATGGGCGTCACGCGCCATCACATTGCCCAGTCTCGCATGGAGATCGAGCAGGCTCGCCTGCTGACGCTCAAGGCCGCGTACATGATGGATACGGTCGGCAACAAGGAAGCCCGGATGGAGATCGCGATGATCAAAGTCGTGGCGCCGAACATGGCGCTACGAGTGGTGGACCGCGCGATGCAGGTACACGGCGCCGCCGGAGTCTGCCAAGACTTCTCGTTGGCCGAGGCTTACGCGAACCTCCGTACGCTGCGCTTCGCCGATGGCCCGGACGAAGTCCACACGGATCAAGTCGGACGGCTCGAGCTCCGAAAGTACAAGTAGCGCCGCGGTGAGCGAGCGGTCGAGCTCCGCGGGACGGCTCGCATTGATCGGGGCTGCCGTGCTTTTCTCCACGGGCGGCGCGGCCATCAAAGCGACGAGCCTCGATGGGCTTGCCGTCGCTTCGCTTCGCTCCACGTTCGCGGCACTCGTGTTCGTCGTTCTCGCGCTCGCTCGACGCAGAGCACCGGGAGCGAAGGAATACCTGCTGCCGGACAGGACGACGCTCGGCGTCTCGTTCGCGTACGCTGCGACGATGACGCTCTTCGTGCTCGCCACGAAGTGGACGACGGCCGCCAACGCGATCTTCCTGCAAGCGAGCGCACCGTTGTTCGTGGCGCCGCTCGCTTATGTAACGCTCGGCGAACGCATTCGGCGCTTCGACCTAGCCCTGATGGTGGCGCTCGCGCTCGGCATGGGTCTCTTCTTTGTGGGTGCGGGCGCGCCGCTCGCGACGGCGCCCGCGCCGCTCCACGGAAACATCGCGGCCACGGTGTGTGCGCTGGTCTGGTCGCTGACGCTCGTCGGGCTTCGACGCCTCGAAGCCGAGGGCAGCGACGCGGCGCGCGCGACGTTTCTGCCCGGCAATCTGATCGTCGCCCTCGGCTGTGGTGTGCTCGCGCGCTTCGACGGGGGCATCAGCGCTCTCGACTGGGGCATCGTCGCCTACCTCGGCGTCGTGCAAATCGCTCTTGGCTACGAGTTGCTCGCGATCGGTCTGGCGCGAGTTCCGACTTTCGAAGCGTCGCTCCTGCTACTTCTCGAGCCACCGCTGAACGCGCTCTGGGCCTATCTCGTGCATGGCGAGCCGGTGACTCCTCTCGCTCTGGCCGGAGCGCTCGTGGTGCTCGTCGCGACTTCGATCGGTGCGCTCGGCCGCGCCCGTGCACCTCGGGCTGGCATGAGCGCGTAGCCCCGGCAAAAGTGACCCCGAATGAAACCTGCTAGCAGAACCGCCCTGGTCGTGGCCTTCGCTTCCCTCCTGTCTTCTCTTGTGATTTCCGCCTGCGCGTCTCGCCAGTCTGGATCGAGCGCCGTGGCCAGTAGCGACGCGAGTACCGGCGATAGCGCATCGGCGCTCCTGCTTCCGGCTTCGCTCGTGCTGATGCCGGTGGGCGACGAGAGAGACGCCCGCTTCGAGGATGTCGAGCTCAGTCGCTACGTGCGCGACGCCGCGGTGCGCGTGCTCGGTCGCAAGGGCTACACCGCGTTGCCGCGAGACGAGATCGAGAAGGAAGGGCTTCCGGCACCTCGCCACATCGATGACATGACGGCGAGCGATCTCGCTGCTCTTGCGCCACCCGGCGCCGAGGGCTTGCTCTTCCTGACGGTCACGCGGGTCCGGCGGGAGTACGGATACGGCGGCGAGCAGTACGATGTCAGCGTCTCCGGCATCCTCGTGAGTCCGATCACGCGCACGATCGTGTGGCGCGGCAGCGGGTCGGGGCGAACGAGCCTCGGTGGCTTCCTTCGCGTTCTCTCCCCCAGCTCTCCAGCCTACGATGCGATCTACGAAGCACTGCAACACCTCTTCCGCGACGTTCCGAAGCGTCGAGCGTGACGTGCGTGAGTGATCGGATGAGCGCGTCGGAGAAGGTCCTCGCCGACGTGGCGCTGCTGCTGCCGGCCGTGCGAGCCGCAGCCGATGAGATCGAGCAGGCCGGTCGACTGCCACGCTCGATCGTGGACGGCATGGCAGCAGCCGGTGTGTTCAAGCTCTGCGTGCCTCGCGATCTCGGTGGCATCGAGACCGATGTCCTGATTCTTTTCGACGTGCTCGAGACGATCGCCTCGGCCGATGGATCGACGGGCTGGTGCGCCATGATCGGCGCGACCACGGGTCTCGTCGCGGGCTACCTCGACGAGACGAACGCGCGTGCGATCTTCGGTGCCCCCGACGCGATCGCGGGCGGCGTGTTTGCCCCTTACGGCCGAGCGGTGCGCGAAGGTGCCGACGTCATCGTGAGCGGACGGTGGCCCTTCGCGAGCGGGAGCAGCCACTGCACTTGGCTCCTGGGCGGTGCGATGGTCGAGGCGCCGAAAGGGGCGGAGGACGCAGGAGCGCCGGCGGCGCGCATGGTCGTGTTCCCGGCGCGCGACGTCACGATCCACCCAACCTGGCAGGTGAGCGGTCTCTGCGGAACGGCGAGCAACGACATCGAAGTCCAGGAGCTCCGCGTGCCCTACGCGAGGACCGTCTCGCTCGTCGCGGATCGGCCGCGCTCCGACGGCGCGCTCTATCGCTTTCCGGCGTTCGGTCTCCTGGCGCTCGGCATTGCTGCCGTGGCGCTCGGTATCGCGCGAGGTGCGACGGACGATTTTCGAGAGCTTGCTGCAGCGAAGACACCGTCCGGCAGTCGGCGTATGTTGCGCGAGCGCGCGACGGTGCAGGCCGACATGGCTCAGACGATCGCGGAGACGGAGTCGGCGCGCTCCTACCTTGCAGACACGGCGGCTCGCTGCGGACGCGAGGCGGCGGCGGGAGAGATCTCGGTGGACGCGCGTGCGCGACTTCGTCTCGCGGCCACTCATGCGACGAGGCAAGCGGCGCGTGCCGTCGATCGCCTCTACGACGCCGGCGGCGGCACGTCGATCTATCGCCGGAGTGCTTTGCAGCGGCGCTTTCGCGACGTGCACGTCGCCACCCAGCACGCGATGATCGCACCGGCAACGTACGAGCCGGTCGGCCGATTGCTGCTCGGTCTAGAGACCGACGCGAGTCAACTGTGAGCGCGCGTGACGCCATGAGCACGCCCGCGTTCGAGGCCTTGAAGCTCGAGCGTGAAGGCGCCGTTCTCGTCGTGACGATCGACCACCCTAGGAGTGAGCTCAACGCCGTGGACGATTTGCTCCACGGCGAGCTGGCGAAGCTGTTCGCCTACCTGCGCGAGGGGTGCAACGCGCGCGCCGTGTTGCTCACCGCTCGCGGTCGCGCGTTCAGCGCCGGCGGAGACTTCGCCTGGTTTCCGACGCTTCGAACGCCCGAGCGCCTGGAGGCGCTCCGCCACGACGCTCGGAGCATGATCTACGACCTGCTCGACGTCGAGATTCCCATCGTCGCCGCGGTCACCGGGCCGGCCGTCGGCCTCGCCGCGTCGATCGTACTGTTCTGTGATGTGGTCTTCATGTCGGAAGATGCCTTGCTCGCCGATCCGCACGTGAAGGTGGGTCTCGTCGCAGGCGACGGTGGAGCGGTGATTTGGCCCCTCGTTCTCGGGCCGGCGAGAGCGAAACGTTACTTGCTGACCGGCGATCCGGTACGAGCAAGCGAAGCGCTGGACATGGGGCTCGCAAGCTTCGTCGCGCCGGCCGATGCCGTAGAGCAGCAAGCGAAAGCTTTCGCCCGGAGGCTCGCCGCGGGCGCACCTCTGGCGATTCGTTACACAAAAATGGCAGTGAACAAGCTCGTGAAGACGGCGCTTGAAACGGCATTCGACGTGTCCACTGCGTGGGAGCTTTCGACCTTCCTCAGTGAAGACCACGAAGAAGCACTTCTGGCGCTTCGCGAAAAACGCGCGCCGCGCTTCAAGGGGCGGTGATGGACCTCTTCGATGCGATTCGGACCAACTGGGCGGTTCGCCGATTCTCGGCGGAGGCTGTGACCGACGATGAGATCCTCGTCTGCCTCGATGCTGCTACGCGTGGCCCGAGCGGCGGAAACATCCAACCCTGGCAGTTTCTCGTCGTTCGTGACGAAGAGACGAAAGAGCGCATCGCGGAAATCTACCATCGCGCGTATCTCCGCTATGAGCGGGCGCTGCTCGCCGTTCGGCGCCCTCTCCCCGACCCGGCGGACGAGGCGAGCTTTCTTCGCACGGTTCGATCCGCGCGACACCTGGCCGAGCACCTTTCGAGCGCTCAAGCGTACGTGTTGGTGCTGCTTCCCGAGCTCGGGCTGATTCTGAAGGACGATCAGGGCCATCTCGACATCGGAACGCCTTACGCTTCGGTCTATCCCGCCGTGCAGAATTTCATGCTCGCGGCGCGCGCGCTCGGCATCGGGAGCACGCTGACGACTGTCTACCGGATCTATCAGGGCGAGGTTCGCGCTGCGTCGGGAATCCCGGATCGGTACGAGATCGTGGCCTTGCTGCCGCTCGGGCGTCCCGCCAAAGGCTTCGGCGTAGGCCGCAGGCGAGCGGTAGGGTCGGTTACGCACTGGGATCGTTTCGGCAATCGTCGGAAGACCGAGCCCTAGTCGCGCCCAACTCGTGAGCTCGGATCTGGGCCGTTCTGCGCGGATTTGTGAAGGTATGGCGGACCGCGTCCCTGTCGTGCTATCGATTGAGGTCGGCGGCAGGCCTTCGCGGACTGCAGCCGAGGTGACGGCGAGGAGGAGAGGATGAGCGGACGAGGCTTGGCGCGATTCGGCGCTGTCGTATTTTTCTCTTGTGTAACAGTATCTTGCTCGGCTTTCTTAAAGCATGAGTACGAAGATCTCGCGCCGGACGCGAAAGAGCAGCACCTCGGTACCCAGGTCGGCTTTCACCGGCTGTCACCGTACTTCGCGGTCGCCGTGGGCGGCGGAAGCGCGGGGACGGAGCGCCTGATGCAGATCTATTTCTACGAGAACGGAACAAGCCGACGTCACCTCATCGGGACCATCGAAGCGGTGACCTTCGAGTCTTCCGACTTCGGTCCCCGCGATCAGCACTTCGCCATCTCCGACGACGGCCGGAAGCTGCTCTATTTCCACGAAGCTAGATACGGCTACGGAGCGCTCGACAAGCCCGACGGGCTCTACGTCGCGAGCGCCGACGGCAAGGAGATCCTCGTTCGCGCGAGCGGCGAGCGGATCATTCAGCCGGCGGAAGCGACTCAGTACTTGAGCCCGTGATCTCGCCCCGCCAGCGGTTCCCCGACGCGCTGTTCCCCGAGCTCGCCCGGTACAACCGTTGGATGAACGAGCGTCTCTACGCCGTCGCGTCGACGTTGACCGACGAAGAGAGGCGGCGGGATCTCGGTGCTTTCTTCGGCTCCGTGCATCTCACGCTCACACATCTGCTGATCTGTGATCGTGCCTGGTTGGCGCGCCTCCGCGGCGATCGCGGAGAATTCACGTTCTGCGATGCCGACGGCAAGCCGCTCCCCGTCTCCGGATTCAGCGACGACGTGTACCCGGACTTCGAAGCGCTCACCCGCGAGAGGCGGGTCACGGACCAGCGCATCGCGCTCTGGGTAGATCGTCTCGGTCCCCGAGATCTCATCTCAGAGGTTGCGTACAACGACACGAAAGGCGTGACGCACCAGCATGCGCGCTGGTGGGCCGTCCTGCATCTTTTCAATCACCAGACTCATCACCGCGGTCAAGCAACGACGCTCTTGAAGCAGCTCGGTAAGGACGTAGGTGTGACCGACTTGATCGCGATGTTGCGAGAGCCGACGTGATGCGAGCGCTAGCACTCGACCCCGTCGATGCCTGACCTCGGCGGGAAGACCGCGCTCGTCACCGGCGCGAGTCGCGGCATCGGCGCGGCGATCGCGGAGCGCTTCGCAGCAGAAGGCGCGACGGTGGTTCTTGCGGCCCGGACGCTCACCGAGCATGCGACGCTGCCGGGCACGCTCGCGGAGACCGCTGCGAGAATCACTGCGCGTGGCGGCCGCGCGATTCCGATCGTCGCCGACCTCGCGCGATTCACCGAGCGCGAGCGGCTTGTCGACGAAGCGCTCGCGACGGCCGGGACGGTCGACATCTTGGTGAACAATGCGGCAGCGTCGTTCTATCGCCCGTTTCTCGAGTGGACGGAGAAACGCTTCGCCGTGGCTTTCGAGCTCAACGTCCGCGCGCCTTTCGACCTCGCCCAACGCTTGCTCCCGCGAATGATCGAGAAGGGAGAAGGCTGGATTCTGAACGTGTCGTCGCGCACCGCCACTCATCCGGCCGGCCCGCCGTATTCCGACTTTCATCGTCACGGCGGAGACCTTCTCTACGGCATGACGAAGGCTGCCCTCGATCGCATGAGCACCGGGCTCGCAGCGGAAGTGTTCGCGCAAGGAGTGATCGTCAATTCGTTGGCCCCGGTGGCCGCCGTTCTGACCCCAGGAGTCGAAGCGCTAGGCATCGTCCCGGAGGAGTTTCGCCGCGAGGCCGAGCCGGTCGAGGCGATGGCGGAGGCCGCTCTCGCTCTTTGCCGTCGCGGGGCTCCGACCGGTCGAGTCGCGTACAGTCTCGAGCTTCTCGCCGAGCTCGGCCTGCCCGTTTGCGAGATCGACGGGTCGTTGCGCGTCAGCTGACCACAATCGCCGGCCGCTTCCGCTTGCGCCACGCGGCGAAGCGGAGAATCGCGTCTCCGACCACGAGGAGACCGAAAGGAAGGTATAGCGGCTCCGTCAGCGCTCGGCGTGCAAACGATTGGAAGAAGATGAACCAGTTGTAGTGCATGCCCAGGCGGTGGAGACGTCGCCATCGGTCGAGTCCCAGGGCCGCGACTGCGCGATCGCTCGACGTGAGCGCCATGAGGTAGAGGAACACGTACGCGATTCCGCCGTGTCGCTCCGCCAAAACGTGCGCAACGACGACGCGACGTACGCGGCACTGAAAAGCACCAACGATGTGCGCGCGGTGGCGCGAATGACGATGCGCCAGCCTTCTTCGCCGACACCGTGAATGGCAAGGAGCCCGGCGCACATGAGCGTCAGCGCCACGCTCGCGTAGGCCAGGAAATTAGGTCCCGACATCCGATCCCCCGAAACGGCTGAAGTAGTACGCCGCGCCGCCCTGATACGCCACGCTCACGAGCGCGACGGTTGCATAGGCCATGTTCGCAATCTCCGCCGCCATCGCCGCTACATCGATGTCGCCGAGCCCGAGCGAGTCGCCGAGCAATGCGGGGTCCGAAAGGGTGGGGCTCGGAAACACCGTCATGCGAAGCGCGGCGTAGGCGACGATGGCTCCGCAAAGCGCGAGCTCGTTTCGAGCGAGAATTGCGCCGGACCTGCCGTCGCCTTGCTCGAGCGACGTTGCAGCCCGACGCTCGATCAGGCCGGCGGCTGTGAGCCAAGCACCGAGCAGGGCGTCGAGCGCGGCGCTAGGGAGAGCCCCGGCGAGGGTGAGAAGCCCGAACACGACGTAGCCGAGGCCGTTCGCGCGAGCGAAGCGGACGGCGCGCGCGGTAGGAGGTCGCGGCTCGCTCGGCATGCCGACCATCGTGACACGGGGCGGAGACCGGCTGAAGAGCGCGCTGCAGAGATGACGGCGAGGATCGCGGGAGCTAGACTGTCTCAGTGCTCGCTGCGATCTTCGTCGCGTTCTTTTGTTTTTCGAGCATCGTGCAGTGGAACGATCCCGACGCCCTTCCATGGGCCGCCGTCTACGCTGCGGCTGCGGTCGTGACGGTGCTCGTCGTCTGGCGGGGCCTCGGACCGACGGCACCTAGCGTGCTCGCTGTCGTTGCCTTGGTCTGGGGTACCGCGCTCCTGCCGACGGCGATGGGAGCTTCGTTCCCGGAGCTATTCCGGAGTTGGAAAATGATGAGCTCGGAAATGGAAGTCGGCCGCGAAGCACTGGGGCTGCTCATCGTCGCCGCCTGGATGCTCGTGCTTCGTCGCCGCGCCGGCCGACGACCCGGTTGACCGAGCCCGTACATTGAAGGACAAGACGGCCGAGGTGCTCTCATGACCGAAGCCCGCGTCGTTCACCCTTCGATCTCGAAAACGCCGATTCCCCTCGACGCCACCGATCTCGCGACGGTTTGCGTTCTCTGTAGCCACAATTGTGGTATCCGCGTCGACGTTGCGGGTGGGCGCATCGTGGACGTACGTGCCGACGAGCGAAACCCCATCACCGCCGGCTACATCTGCAACAAGGCGGTCACCGTCCCGCACTACGCCCATCACAGCCAGCGAGTCGAGCATCCGCTTCGGCGAAAGAGTGACGGCGCCTTCGAGCGCGTTTCGTGGGACGTCGCCATCGAAGAGATCGCAGCGACGCTCTCTCGCATACGCGAAGACCACTCGCCCCGCGCCGTCGCACTCTGCGGTGTGGGAGGGCAGGCGAATCACCTGGACGCGCCGTATGCGATCGCGTTTCTGCGAGCGGTCGGCTCGCGGCGTCTCTTCAACGCCTATGCTCAAGAAAAGACCCAACACCATCTCGTCGATCAATGGATGTTCGGCGCGCCGGCGTCGACGATGTTCCATCCCGACTTGGAGCAGGTTCGTTACCTCCTCGTGATGGGCACCAATCCCCGAATCAGCAATCGCGGCCACAACCCGACCGAAACGTTCAAGGATCTCGGCGCGCGGAGCGACGTGACGGTCGTCGTCGTGGATCCTCGCGAGACGGAGACCACACGAGGTGCGGATCGTCACGTACGCGTCAGACCGGGCGGCGACGTGTATTTTTTGCTTGGGATGGTGGCGACGCTGGTCCAGAACGAGCTCTATGATGCCGAATTCGTCCGCGATCGCACGACCGGCTTCGGCGAGATCCGCGACCTGCTCTCGCGCATCGACGTGTCCGAGATGGCAGAGCGCGCGGGCGTGACGCAAGCGGAGGTGGTCGAGACGGCGACGGGGCTCGCGGAGTCCGAGGCAGGCGCGATCATGTTCGACCTCGGGGTCGAACAGACTCCTTTCTCGACCTTGGTGTCGTATCTCATTCGTTTGAACACCGTGCTCACGGGAAATGTCGGCCGGCGCGGCGGCAACGTCTTCGTCGAGACGGTCGTGCCGCCGCAGTTCGTGGCCGGGCCGAACGAGAACACGGAGCGTGCGCTCGTGTCGGGCATCCCGGGAATCGCCGCGCTCGGCAGCTTCCCGATTTTCTCGCCGACTCTCGTGCCCGAAGAAGTATGCGTCGACCATCCCGAGCGAATCCGAGCGCTCATCGTCGAGGGCTCGAATCCGATGCTCTCGTACTCCGACACTCAGGCGTGGCGCGACGCGTTCGCGAAGCTCGATCTCTCGGTGGTCATCGATCCGGCCTTCAGCGAGACCGCGCGTTACGCCGACTACGTGCTGCCGACCCCTTGCGGCTACGAGAAGTGGGAGATGGCGATTTTCCCGAAGCGTTTTCCGGAAATCGACGTTCAGCTGAGGCCGCCGGTGATTCCCGGACCGGCAGACGCGCTGCCCGAAGCCGAAATCTACGCCCGACTCATCGAGAAAATGGGCGTCCTGGATCCAGTGCCCGACGACTTGGCCGCGCTTGCGTCGACGGTGAGCGAAGAAGCGCGAGCTGCGTTTCTCATGACGGCGATGGGCCGGCTAGCTGACGTCGCTTCGCGCGGTATCGACGGTGAAGCGCAACTCATCTTCTGGGGCTACCGAGCGCTCGGCGATCATTTCGCGTCGCCCGTCCTCGCGGCGATGTGGGCGCAATCGCAGGTGAACGCGCTCGCAAGGCGCGACGCCGTCCTCAGAACGCTCGGCTCCGAGTGGAACGAGCGCAATTCCTTCGAGATCGGGGAGGAGATCTTCCGTCTCATGCTCGCGCACCCCGAAGGAGTGGAAATCGCGCGCATCGATCCTGCGACGAATCTCGACGATCACCTCGGGCATGCCGACAAGAAAATTCGCGTGGCGCCCGCTGAGATGCTGGGTGAGATCGAGCGCGCGATCGCGACCTTGCCCGCCGCAGATCCCGCCTATCCCTTCGTGCTCGCGAGCGGGCTGAGAACGCGTTGGACGGCGAATACGATCCAACGCGATCCGTCGTGGCGGAAAGGCCGCGGCCCTCACTGCGAGCTCAACCTCTCGGTCCCCGATGCGGCACGTCTCGGCATCGCCAAAGGCGACCGGGTCCGAATCGAGACCAAGCGCGGCGCGATCGAGCTGCCGGCCGCCATCGACGCCAAGCTCGTCGCGGGACATCTGTGGATGCCGAACGGTTTCGGCATGCAGCACGACACGAGCGATGGTCCCTCGACCGAGGTCGTCGGCGCCAACTGCAACGAGCTGACCGATACGGCCGACCGCGATCCGTTCACAGGCTGTCCGCATCATCGGTATGTGCGGGTGAAGCTGACGCGGCTCGTCGCCGCTGCAGCGTGATCGAATCCCGCGTTGCGTCCACGTGAAGCTTTACGTCGCGACGGCAACCAAGCGACTGACGCTCGGCACCGCGGTGGCGAGCGCCCTGTACGCGTCGACCCCCGCGTACAGGGTGGTATTGGAACACCACGGATGGGGGGGTCTCCAAGCCGACCTCGGCCGCCTCGCCAAGGAGAATCGCTGGCTCGAGATGATCGAGCAGGTGGGTGACGACGTGCTCGATGCCGTCGGTGTGACCGGCCGTCCGGCCGAAGTCGGCCCCAAGATTCGCGAGCGCAATCATTTCGCGGATCGCACGACGCTCGTGCTCTACAACGAGGCCGAGCCGGAGGCTGTCGTCGAAATCGTCTGACCGCCGGGCGTCGAGGCGCGCGAATTCCCGTTTCCTAGCGGTCCCAGCTGAGCTAGTATCCGCGGAGCGTCGGGGGGACGCGGGTCCTGAGTCAGGAGGAGCTTTCTAGATGAAGCACTTGTCCGTCGTAGCGCTCGTACTTTTCGTCGCCGCCGTCGCCCCGAGCGAGGCTCAGGAGCTGACCGTCGTTTCCATAAGCCCGACCCCGAACAGCATGGCTCCGGCAGCGGGGCCGATCATCATCACCTTTGATCGCGCTGTGAAGCGGCCTACCTTGACCTCGTCCAGCGTTCGCGTGTTCGGTCGAGGCACCGGAACCGCAAGCGGCGCGATCTCGTACTCCAATGCGGACGCGACGGTCACGTTTACGCCGTCGACGCCACTTTCCGCCGGCGAGCTCGTCACGGTCAACCTCGCGAATACGCTCGAAGCCGCCGACAACTCGCCGATGCGGCCCGAAGGCTACGCGTTCCAATTCTTGATCGAGGTCGAGGCTAGTCTACGCACCTTCGACATGATCGACGTGCTGTCGAATCGGACTAGTCCGGGCACGGGCACGCGCATCTACGGCGCAGCTGCGACGGACCTCGACAACGACGACTACCTCGATCTCGCTACCGTCAACGAAGACAGCTTCGACATCCGGGTATTTCTCAATGCGGGGGATGGATCCGGTACCTTCATCGAGCCGTTTCTCGCGCCCGAGCCGATCGGCCAGCAGGCGAGCCCGAACGAGCAAGCGGATCTAGACAACGACGGCGACACCGACCTCGTGGTTTCGGCGACGACGACCGAAGACGTCTGGATCCTGCTCGGGCAGGGTGACGGAACCTTCGGCACTCCTCAGTCGGTCGAGATGGGTAGCGAGCCCCATGGTGTGGTCGCGCTCGACGTAGACGGCGACGCGGACTGGGACATCGTGAATGCGGCTGTCGGCAGCAGCGATCTCGCGTTGCTCATCAACGACGGCAACGGCGTGTTCGGCTTGCCCACGTTCTTCGAGGGCGGTGTAGACGGCGAGTACGGTCTCACCACCGCCGACATGAACAGCGACGGAATCATCGACTTGGTAGTCGCCGCAAGAAACGGCGGTGAGATGAACGTGATGCTCGGCGATGGCGACGGAACCTTCACCCAGGCCATGCCGGTGGCACAGAGCTCGGGGGGCTTGAGCTGGGTCGTCGTCACGGGAGACGTGGATGGCGACGGCGACGTGGACACCGCGGTCGCGAACAGCGTGAGCGGGAACGGTGCCATCCTCCGCGGCAACGACGACGGTACGCTCAATGCGCCGGAAATCTACAACGTCGGATCTCACCTGCCGTCCGTCGATCTCGGCGACATGGACGGCGATGGAGACCTCGACATGGTTCTCTCGAGCTACGGCGGCGGCTTTTGGAACATGTACACGAACGACGGTCTCGGAAATTTCACCTTCGACCAGGACTTCACCGCCGTTTCGAATCCATCTTGCTCGATTCTCTACGACGCCGACAACGACGGCGATCTGGACATGGCGCTCACCGACGAGATCGCCGATCTGGTCATGCTGATGGAAAACGAGAGCACTTCGTCGTGCGCACCGACGCCGCTCGTGTGTCGCGAGCCGACCGTGTCGGCGAAAGCCAGCGTGTCCATCCAGGATCGCGCAGAGCCGGAGAAAGATCAGATTTCGTTCAAGTGGCGGAGCGGTGCGGCGACTACGATTGCGGAGTTCGGTAACCCGACCGCGTCGGACGACTTTGCACTCTGCGTATACGACAACGACGTGCTGGTCTACGGCGCCGAGATTCCGTCCGGATCGAGCTGGTCGGCCAACACGAAAGGCTACAAGCTGCGCGACAAAGACACGTTGCCGGACGGCGTGAAGAGCGTCGTGTTCAAGGAGAGCGCCATACCTGGCAAGGCGAGCCTCACGCTGAAGAGCAAGGGCGCGCAGGTGGCACCTCCGAGCCTCGCGGTGGTCGTGAACCCGGTCGACGTACAGGTACAGCGAGGCGACGGGCTCATCTGCTTCGGCGCCACGTTCAGCAGTCCCTTCGACGTCTACGATCTCACCCAGCTCAAAGACAAGTCGGACTGAACGGAGATGCGCACTCGAGTCAGTGAGCTCGTCGGCATCGATTTCCCGATCTTCGCATTCACGCACTGCCGCGACGTCGTCGCGGCAGTGACCAACGCCGGCGGGATGGGCGTGCTCGGCGCCGTCGCGCATTCTCCGGAACGACTCCGCGTCGATCTCGAGTGGATTCGTGACCAAGTGAAGGGGAGGCCCTTCGGCGTCGATCTCCTCATTCCTCGGAAGTACGTTGGCGCCGACTCCGGCGGTGTCGAGCCCTCGGCGCTCCGCGACATGATCCCGGAAGAGCATCGCGAGTGGATCGATGCGCTGCTCGATCGTTACGGGGTGCCGCCGTTTCCGCCGGAATCAGACGCCGATCTCGAGGAGCGGGGCATGGCCGGGCTCCGAGTCGACCCGAAACGGATGGCACCGCTCATCGACGTCTCGTTCGAGTACGGCGTGAAGCTTCTCGCCTCCGCGCTCGGCAGCCCGCCGGCTTGGCTCGTAGAGAAGGCGCACGCGGCTGGCGTCCCGGTCGCTGCTCTCGCGGGTAGGCTCGATCATGCAACCGCTCACAAAGAGGCGGGCTGCGACATCATCATCGCCCAAGGGACGGAAGGCGGCGGTCATACCGGCGAGATCGCGACCATGGTGCTCATTCCCCAGGTCGTCGACGCCGTCGCGCCGATTCCAGTCCTTGCCGCCGGCGGCATTGCGAGCGGCCGCCAGGTTGCCGCGGCGCTCGCGCTCGGCGCCGAAGGAGTCTGGTGCGGCTCGGTGTGGCTCACCACGAACGAGGCGGAAACTTCGCCGGCCGTTCGCGAAAAGTTCATCGCGGCGAGCTCGTCGGACACGCGACGGTCGCGCTCGCTCACGGGCAAGCCCGCACGCATGCTCCGATCGGCGTGGACGGACGCCTGGGACACGCCGGAGGCGCCTGCACCTCTCGGCATGCCGCTCCAGAGCGTGCTGGTTGCGGACTCCCAGCGTCGCATCCATCGCGTCGCGCACAACGCGGATTCGGGAGATCGAGAGCTTGTGACGTACTTCGTCGGCCAAGTCGTCGGGCAGATGAACGAAGTGAAATCGTCTCGTCGCGTGGTGAGCGAGATGATCGAAGAGTTCGTCGATACGATGGAGCGCTTGAATGCGCTCGTCGAAGCCGAGTGACCGCGCAGAGCGAGTAAGATAGACCCGGTCAGGCGAGGCGTTGGCCGTGCTCGCGCGTGGCGTGGAATCCGACCGTCGGCCAGCGCTCGAGCGTGAGCTCCAGGTTGTACTTGTTCGTCGCGAGAAACACCGGGTTGTCGTCCACGTCGCGGGCGAGCGATACGGCTTCGTCTTTCTCGAACTTCTTCCGGGTGGGCTCGTCGGGAAACGTGAGCCAGCGTGCCGTGAAGATACCGACGTTGTCGTAGACGGCATCCACTTTGTACTCGCTCGCGAGCCGGTGCGCGACGATCTCGAACTGAAGCCGCCCGACCGCGCCGAGCAACGTGCTTCCGAACGCCGGCGTGAGCACTTGAATCGCGCCTTCCTCGCCCAGCTCCTGTAAGCCCTTCTGCAATTGCTTCGCTTTGAATGGATCGCGGGGACGCGCCGAGCGGAAGAGCTCCGGCGCAAAGTAGGGTATTCCCGTGAACGCGAGGGTCTCGCCTTCCGAAAGCGTGTCGCCGATCTGAAGCTGGCCGTGATTGTGGATGCCGATGATGTCGCCGGCGACGGCATCCTCGCTCGACACGCGCTCGTTCGCCATGAAGGTGAGCGCGTTGGCGATCTTGATCTCGCGGTCCTCGCGCAAGTGCCGAACTTTCATACCGGGCTGATAGCGCCCGGAGCAGATGCGGAAGAACGCGATTCGGTCCCTGTGCTTCGGGTCCATGTTGGCTTGGATCTTGAATACGAAGCCGGAAAAGGCGCCCTCGGCCGGCGCTACGGAGCGCGGGCCGCCGTCCCGAGGCTGAGGAGGTGGCGCCCAGTCGATGAGCGCTCGCAGCACTTCCTGGACGCCGAAGTTGTTGATCGCGGAGCCGAAGAAGACGGGAGCCTGCACGCCCGCGAGAAAGCTCTCGATGTCGAACGGCGTGCTCGCACCGCGGATCAGATCTACGTCGTTTCGAAGAGACGCGATGTGCGCCGGAAATAGGGACTCGAGCCGGGGGTTGTCGAGGCCCTCGATTTCCTCGGCGTCGGTCCGTCGCTCCTCGCCGGGGGTGAATCGCAGCAGACGGTTGTCCAACAGATGAAAGACTCCACGAAACTCCTTTCCCATCCCGATCGGCCACGTCACGGGTGCGCAGTCGATCGCCAGCGTGGACTCGATCTCGTGCAGCAAGTCGATGGGACCGCGCACTTCGCGGTCGAGCTTGTTGACGAAGGCGATGATCGGCGTGTCTCGAAGACGACAAACTTCGAGGAGCTTGATCGTTTGCGCCTCCACACCTTTTGCGGCGTCGATGACCATGACGGCAGCGTCGACGGCCGTGAGCACGCGGTAGGTGTCTTCGGAAAAATCTTCGTGGCCCGGCGTGTCGAGCAAATTGATCGTGTGATCCGCGAACTCGAACTGCATCACTGAGCTCGTGACCGAGATACCGCGCTGCTTTTCGACCTCCATCCAATCGGAGGTCGCGTGACGCGAGCTGCGCCGGGCCTTGACCGTCCCGGCGAGCTGGATCGCGCCGCCGAAGAGCAGCAGCTTCTCCGTCAGCGTCGTTTTGCCGGCGTCCGGGTGAGAGATGATCGCGAACGTGCGGCGTTTCGCGACGTCCCGCACGAGATCGGGTCGAAGGGGAGGGGTCGGCATGGGCGAGAGCGCGGGATGATAGCCGAGGCGGCGGCAGAGGTCACCCGCTTCCTTCGGGCTCGAGACGGCCTTTGTCAGGGCAAGGGACCGCAAGGGCAGCGAAGCTCGACGTTGCCGCCGACGGCGGCGGTGAGACAAACGAGCGCATCGGTTGCCGAAACCGGCAAGGCCCCCTTCGGTGCGCAGATGCATTCGGGAGTGCAGACGGCGAGACCGACGGCCGCGTTCAGCAAGAAGAGACAATCTGTCGCGATCGGAGTCGGGCCGGAGCTCGAAGGTTGTGCGCAGCGCGACTCGGCGTCGAGGGTCGTCGTCGTGGTCGTTCCGAGAGTCGTGGAAGTCGACGTGGTCGTACTCGCTCCGAGCGTCGTCGTGGTGGTTGCCTGCGCTTCCGTCGTCGTCGTCGTCACGGTCGCCGTCGTCGACGTGACGGAGGTCGTCGTACTCGAGGAGGGGAATAGCGTCGTGGTCGTGCTCGTCGTCGTCGGGGACGGCAAGGTCGTCGTGGGCGCGGCTCTCACTTCTACGTTCCACGTTCGAACGCGTGTGAGATCGGGCCTCGTCGTCGGATGGAGCACCGAGCTCGTGTCGGTGACACGAAGCTGCACGACGTGATCTCCGGGCGTAGTCGCGAGCGTATGCGAGACGACGGCGCCGGATTCCGCGGTCGAGACGTCCACTTCGATCTCGTCCACGAGCCAGCGAACGTCCAGGTCGGGTCCTACCGCCGGGCCGAGGACTCGTGCCGAGAACGTCGTTCCGGGAAATGCGACGACGACGGCACCCGGCGCCGGTGTCTCCGAGCGAGGCTCGATGACGTCGATTCCGCCAAGAGGAATACCCCAGCCTCCTTCATATAGGCGGAGCACGTAAGCCTCCGCCGCGGCGTCGCAGAACGGCCTCCCGAGCGCTCGCATGATGCAGAGGTAGCCTTGGCGGAACATGCCGCTTTGGAGGTAGCGCGCGCCCGACCAGAGGCCTGCGTCCGTCGGAAGCGGTGGCGCGCCCGCAGACGGCACGGCCTGCGACGGATCGATCCACTTCGCCCACTTGATGAGGTTGCGATCGGTCTCGTCCGTCACGTTTCGCTCGCAGCTCGGCAGCTCGTGGTCGGCGTCGCTGCAGGCGGGATAGCCGGGGTAGGGTGTGGTGTACTCGTCGGCGAGAGCGCCGAACGTGTGACCGTACTCGTGCTGAGCGACTTCGATCGCCGAGCCGTGCAAGGAGATCACCGAGAGGCTGCCGCCGCTTCCGCCGTACACTGGCGAGTTCACGATGACGAGGATCTGATCCCAATCCGGAACCGTCGCGGCCGCCGTGAAGATCTTGGCTCCGTCCACCGTGAGCAATCGCTGGATGTTCAACGTGCAGAACGTCGCGTCGAAAGCGGTGCTGACGAAGCGCGGCGTGAGCGACGAGGCGGATGGGTCACCGCAACAGGTCTGGGCGAAGCCATACTGCGTGCAACCCGACTGATACGGCGGCTGGTCGGCGCCTTCCTCGAGAGACGGGGTGAACAGTGCGGTCGCATTCACGTAGTTTCGATAGTCGCTGTACGGCGAGATCGAGAACATGCCGTCTACGACCTCGAGGGCTGCGCTGGTGAACTCGGCTTCCTGGCTGGCGGTAAACCCGTCGCCGAGTACCAAAAGATCCACACGATGGGCCGAGTCGCCGTTGGTCCAGCCTTCGAGAGGCGCGAGTTGCGGAGCCGAGCCTCCATCTCGCGCCGACACAGTGGATCGGTATTCCGCGAGAAGCGCCGAGACGTCGAAGCGCTGAGGACGCCGTGAGCCCGGCGCCGCGATCTCGACCGTCGCCTCGGCGAGCGCAGGCAATCTCACCACGAAGGGACGTGAGGCCTGCTCGTGGACGTGACCGTCGATGACTCCGCCCTTGCCGCCATGAAACTCCCCGCGGACGATTCGGGGCACTTCGACCGTATCGCGAAACACGACCGCTCCCGCGGCGTCATCCACGCGAATCGCGATCGAGTCGGCGTCGCGCCGCATGCCGGCGGTCTCGTCCGTGGAATGGCTTTCGTCCAAGCGGCCGGCGATGCTGACCTCGGCTGCATGAGCGGGTGTGACTCGTCCGTCCGGAGCGAGCGTGAAGACGAGATAGATCGCGCTGCTCGTCTCAGCGCCGGCGGAGCTCGTGGCAAACAGAATCGCGATCGTGATCGCGGCCCCCGAGCGGAGGATGGGAAAGATGCGCATTCGCCTCACTTCCGCGTGCCCCACGCGAAGCCGTAGCCGAGCGCGAGTCCGATCATCAACGCGAACACGAAATGCCGGTAGCGCGGCGCTGGAAACAAGGCTCGCACCTTCGCCACCATGCCGTCGTTCGAGCCCGGCAAGCCGGCGCGACCCCAACCTTGCTCGACGAAGTAGTCGGCCAAGCGCGCGGCTTGAACCTCGCTCACGCCCTGATTCGGCATCAACGATACGCTCGTGTCGAAGCGCGGCTCGAGAATGCGGTACTTGAGCCAGAGCCGCACTCTCTCTTTGCCTTCGGCGGCGAGCACCTGCTTTCGCGCGTCACGAAAGCTCGCGTAGGGTTCGTCGGTGAGCGCGTCAATCTGCTCGAGAGAGCGCCGATAGGAGTCCGAGCCCAACTCCTCCGCCACTCTTGCTACCAGGGTAGGCGGATCGAGCGATGGGCCGATGCTCGTCTGGCCCTCGTAGCTCGCGTGACAGCCGTTGCAGCCGTTCGCCGCGAGCAGAACGGCCGGTGAATCGTCGCGATCGATACGGAAAGGGTGGTCTCGCGAAGGATCGTAAGACAAGCGGAGAATCGCCGATGATTCGCCCCTGACGTCGAATAGCGGCGCTACGTAGAGGCCGTCCGGCCCCGCCGCTACGCCTACCGGCATCTGCAAGCGCTCGCCGCGATACCGAAGCACGGGCTCGGCCGTCCTCTTAGGCCGATCGGCTGCCGCATCGTAGGCGAGCTTCACGACGCTGCGCTCGCCGCGAAGCCCCGGCCCCGCCGGCGTCGTCACGCTGCCGCCGAAGGTGACGTAGAAAGCGTTGCGATGCTCCGGGGGCAACGCATCGTAGCTCTGTGGCACCCAGGCCGTTTGCGCCGGTCCGACAGCCGGCGCGAAAACCGCGAGCGCATTCGTCCCTATGCTCCAGTCGCTACCGTCGTAGCCGTGATCGAGACCGCGCTCGATGCGGAGAAAACGATCGACGCTCGGCCCGTTCTCGGCAGTGTAGAGGCGCCCGTTCGCTTCGACGAGACCGAAGGGATTTCTGAGCCCGTAGGCCCAGACGTAGTCGCGCGGCCGCGGGGGGCGCGCGCCCGAGTAAAACGGGTTGTCACGGACCGGCTGCCCGTCGAAGGTCATTCTCAACACTTTGCCGAGGACGCTGTCGATGGCGCGTCCGGCGCTCGACTGCAGAGCGTCTCCGACGGCGACGAAGAGGGTGCCGTCGCGCACGACCATGTGCCCGATCTGATGGGACCGCGACGAGGGGAACTCGTCGAAGATGTCGGTGAATCGTACGGAGTCGGAGGGCGTGAGCGCGAAGGTGCCGGGCTTCGTCTCGAAACGGATGATGTCGTTGTGGAGCTGGCCTTGGTCGTCTTGGTAGGCGAACGAGGCAAACACGTAGCCGTGCTCCGGGTCTAGGCAGACGGCTCCGATGCCGATCTCGGCCCGCATGTTCGGCAGCTCGTAGGGGAGGCGGAGGTGAAAAAAATCCTTTGCGAACGTGTGAACGCTGCGATCGTTTGCTACGACCTTCAGGGTGCCCCGGAGCTCGCTGACGAAATAGAGAGGGTCTTTGGGTGCTTTTCCAGGCCTCGGAACGAACGCAACGGAAGTGGGAAAGCGGTAGCCTTCCGTATCGATGTCCAAGGCGAAGCCTTCCGCGACTTCCCACTCCTCCCGCCAGGATTCTACGGGGTCGGCACGTCCCGGGGGCGGCGCCACTATGGGCGTGGCCAGCAATGCGAGCAGGAAAAGCGCCGAGTCGGCGCGTAGTCTCTCGCGAGGTTTCAGCACGACTCCACCGACGTTATAGAAAGGAGAGGCCGTGAGCGAGCACCCCGTCCCCATCCTGAGTCCTGACTCGGACGAGAAGATCAAGCTTCGTGCAGGATTGGCCTCGCTCGTCGTCGGGCTCTTGCTTCTCGCGGTCAAGTACGCCGCCTATCAGCTGACGGGCTCGGCCGCGGTGCTTTCGGACGCCCTCGAGTCCATCGTCAACGTCGTGGCGGCCGCTTTCGCGCTCGGAAGCCTCGTGTTCGCCGGCCGGCCGGCCGACCGCGGACATCCGTATGGACACGGAAAGATCGAGTTCTTCAGCGCGGTGTTCGAAGGCGGTCTCATCGCTTTCGCCGCGCTGGCCATCATCGGCTACGCGATCGCGGACCTCCTTCGCGGACCCGAGGTAGAGGCCATCGAGTTTGGCGCGCTGCTCACGTTTGCTGCGGGTCTCGTCAACGCGGTGCTTGGTTGGTACCTCATTCGGACGGGCCGTCGCACGCGGTCCCTCGTGCTGGTAGCGGACGGACAGCACGTACTCTCGGATTTCTGGACGAGCTTCGGTGTCGTGGTCGCCTTGGTCCTCGTTCGAATCACCGGACTCGCGTGGCTCGACCCGGCGGTGGCGCTCGTCCTCGGCTTGAACCTCGCGCGAACCGGGCTCGGCCTCGTGCGTCACGCGGCCGGGGGGCTTCTCGACGAAGAAGATACCGCACTCCTCACCCGCATGGTCGAAGTCTTTGACGAGACCCGCAGCCCGGGCATCATTCGAATCCACCGGCTCCGCGCGATCCGTGCGGGTCGCTTCACCCACGTGGACGCGCACGTGGTGCTACCCGAGTACTGGACCATCGAGCGCGCACACGAGGTTACGGATGCGTTCGAGAGGCGGGTGATGGACGCCTGCAAGATCGAAGGAGAGATCGTTTTTCACAGCGATCCCTGTCGACGCCTTCTTTGCCCCGCCTGCGACGTCCCCGACTGCCCGATTCGTCGCTTCGCCTACGAAGCTCGCCCCGCGCTCACGATCGAGGAAGCTCGCCAAACGGACGAGTCCTTCTGGGGCGAGAGCGGCTATCCACTTGCTGAGCCGCGCACTCGATCCAGCTCCTAACGAGACGCGAACGGTTCTCGCCCCGGCGTGATATCGACCCTCACCTGCTCGCCCCAGTAGAGACCCCGCGCGCCGTCGGGTGGTCGCGTCCGAAAACGGCGAGCTTTAACTCGGCGCATTTGGCAAAACGGTCGGCATGAAGCTGCTCGACCGAGATGCCTGCTACCGAGCATTGCAGACGCGAGACCGGCGTTTCGACGGCCGCTTCTTCATCGGCGTCAAGACGACAGGCATCTACTGCCGTCCGATCTGTCCGGCTCGTACCCCCTACCGCGAGAACGTGACCTTCTACCCGAGTGCTGCTGCCGCACAGGAAGCGGGCTTCCGACCCTGTCTGCGCTGTCGCCCCGAATCGTCGCCGGATCTCGCCCTCTGGCGGGGGACGTCGAACACGGTGGCCAGAGCACTGAGCCTCATCGCAGGTGGGGCGCTCGACGATGACGATGCCTCGATCGATGCGTTGGCCGCGAGGGTAGGGGTCGGCGAGAGGCAGCTCCGGCGGCTCTTCCGGCAGCATCTCGGTGCTTCACCGATCGCAGTCGCGCAGACACGCCGTGTTCTGTTCGCAAAGCAGCTCGTCCACGAGACTCGCCTTCCGATGACGCAAGTCGCGCTGGCGTCCGGCTTCGGCAGCCTTAGACGCTTCAACGCGACGTTTCGCTCGCTCTACGGCCGCTCGCCGAGCGAGCTCCGCAGGACGCGGCGGGACGGGAGCGAGCAGCCGACTCTCGACGTTGCGGAGGGCGTGACCCTCTACGTCGCCTACCGGCCGCCTTACGATTGGGACGCGATGCTGAGCTACCTCGCTGCGCGTGCGATACCCGGGGTCGAGCAAGTCGAAGGCGGCTGCTACCGGCGTCGCGTCGCCGAAGGCGGTTACGAGGGGCTGATCGAGGTAAGTCATGTGCCGGAGCGACGCGCCCTAAGCGTGGCGATTCAATTTCCGGAAGTCCGAGCGCTGCCGGCGCTGGTCGGGTGCGTAAAGCGACTGTTCGACGTCGGCGCCGATGTCGAAGCGATCGGAGCGCAGCTCTCTGCGGACGCCACCCTCGCTCGACTCATCGCGCGACGACCGGGACTTCGAATGCCCGGCGCGTGGGATGCTTTCGAGCTCGCGGTGCGTGCCATTCTCGGCCAACAAGTGACCGTCGGCGCGGCCCGGCGACTAGCCAGCGAGATCGTGAGCGCTTGCGGCGTGTCTGACACGAATCGTAACGGCGAAGGAATCACTCTCGTGTTCCCGGCCCCCGCACGACTCGCGGCGGCGGACCTCAGTGCGGTCGGCATGCCTCGCGCACGGAAGGCCGCGCTTCAAGCGTTGGCAGTTGAAGCTGGAAGCGACTCGAGACTCTTCGAACAGGCTGCGACGCTCGACGAAGCGATCGCGCGGCTTCGAGCGATACGCGGGATCGGCGAATGGACGGCGCAGTACATCGCGCTTCGTGCTCTCCGCGAGACGGACGCGTTTCCGGCTGCCGATGCCGGATTGCTGAGAGCGGCGCGAGCTCTCGGCATCGGTGCGACGCCCGAGGCTCTGCTCGCACGTGCGGAAGCGTGGCGGCCCTGGCGGGCGTATGCGGCGCAGCATCTCTGGGCCGCGGATGGCGATGAACGGTGGACGGAAAGGGAGGCGGCGTATGGCTGAGCTGTTGCGACTACTGGTTGATCGAGTGGAAACCGAGATCGGCGAGCTCGCGATCGTCACGGACGAGCGCGGACGACTACGCGCGATCGACTGGAGCGAGTTCGAGCAGCGTATGCGGCGATTGCTGGACATTCACTACGGACGCGGCGGCTGGACGCTCAGCGAGACGAACGACCCGTTCGGCTTCAGCTCGGCGCTTGCTGCGTACATGGGCGGTGACCTCGCTGCGATCGAGAGACTCGACGTCGAGACCGCAGGCACGGAGTTCCAGCGCAAAGTCTGGCGTGGGCTTCGAGAAATTCCGGTCGGAACGACGACGACCTACGGCGCGCTCGCGAAGCGAATTGGGCATCCGAGCGCGGTGCGTGCGGTAGGGCTCGCCAATGGGGCCAACCCGATCGGCATCGTCGTGCCATGCCATCGCGTGATCGGGTCCGACGGGTCGCTCACGGGCTATGGCGGTGGCCTCGAGCGCAAACGCTGGCTTCTTCGGCACGAAGCTTCCGCCGTGCTGACGCCGAATTTGTTCGCCGAGGGAGCACGATGAACGCGAAGCAAAACGACATGGCGAAAACATTTCGAGCATTTCACGACGGGAAGCGCCTGCTCGTGCTCCCGAACGCTTGGGACGCCGGCAGCGCGAGGCTCATGGAGAGCGCGGGTGCGCGCGCGGTTGCGACGAGCAGCGCGGCGGTGGCCTGGTCCCACGGGTATCCAGACGGCGACGCGTTGCCGGTGAAGCTGCTCGCTGCAACGACGGCCGCTATCGCGCGCGTCATCCGAGTGCCACTCAGCGTCGACAGCGAGGGGGGCTACTCGAAGGATCCGGTCGCGGCGGCCGAGGCGATCGGTGCGGTGATCGACGCGGGAGCAGTCGGTATCAACATCGAGGACGCAGACCAGGGGACGGACTTGCTTTGCGCGAAGATCGAGCGAATCCGAGATGTCGCGGCGAAGCGCGGAGCCGACCTCTTCGTCAACGCTCGCACGGATGTCTACCTCTTTGGCCTGGTGTCGGAGGAGCGACGTTTGGAAGAGACGCTCGCCCGCGCGGCTCGCTATCGTGCAGCCGGCGCGGACGGGCTCTTCGTTCCGGCGGTCACCAACGCGGACGAGATCCGGACGATCGCGGCCGAGTGTGGATTGCCGCTCAATGTGCTCGCGCGTCCCGGATTGTCGGACGGCGCGACGCTCGCATCTCTCGGCGTGCGACGACTGAGCGCCGGATCTCAGCTGGCCCAGAGGATCTGGCTCGAAGCCGGCGCGCTCGCGCGCGAATTTGTCGAGACAGGGTGCTCCGATCCGCTATTCGCAGCCGGAATGGCCTACGGTGACTTGAACGCACTCATGACAGATCGGCGCTGAGCCGAGCGTACTCTAACGAGGCGCTAACGCCGACCAGGGAGAGTCGCGCGGCGTGACGCGATGCCCATCTTTCTCCTGAGCTTCGCCTCGGGCTTCATCGGCGGGCTCGGCCTGGGGTCGCTCTCGAGCCGGATCCAGTCGCCTGAATAGCCCCACCTTTTCTCGACGTCGATAAACGTGAATGATCGGAGTGGCGGTCCCGCACCTTCGGGATCCGGCGAGTTGTGACAGAGGAATACCTGCCGGCGCATCCGCGGACGCATCCCTGCTTGCTGAAGCCCGTGCAGGCCGAGCAGCTCGTTGCAGCGATGCGCGAGGACTGAGCGTCGACCCTGGTGAATCGCGGCTTCTGCTACAGAGACGAGATCGATCGGGATGGCGCCGGCGAATCGGTGCTCGCCTTCTACACGTCTCGCTATGCGCACTCGTCCGAGCACGAATGGCTGGAGCGTATCGAGCGAGGCGCCGTTCGGCTGGATGGCGCGGTGGTGACGCCCAGTACCGTGCTCCGTACCGGCCAAACCCTCAGCTACGAGCGCGCGCCTTGGGCCGAGCCGGAAGCGCCGTCGACTTTTGATGTGCTCTACGAAGACGATGATCTCGTCGCCGTCGACAAGCCTTCCGGTCTTCCCGTGCTGCCCGGCGGTCACTATCTCGACCACACGTTGCTCGCTCTCGTGCGCGCGCGATTCACAGGCGAGGTGCCGCCATCGCCGCTGCATCGGCTCGGCCGTGCGACCTCCGGCGTCGTGCTCTTCGCCCGGACGGAAGAGGCACTGCGCCGAATGACCTCCGAGTTCGTCGAGCGCCGCATCGTCAAAATCTACCGCGCGCTGGTCGCGGGCGTCGGGCTTCCGAGCGAGCAGGTCGTGGACGTACCGATCGGGCGTGTGCCGTATGCCCCGACTGGCGAGCTGCACGCGGCGACGGGGGACGGTGCTCCATCGAAGAGCGTCTTTCGTCTGCTCTCGGAAAACGGTGAGCGTTCCGCGTCGTTGGTGGAGGTGAGAATCGTCACCGGCCGCCCCCACCAGATCCGTATTCATGCGGCCGCGATCGGGCACCCGCTGATCGGCGATCCTTTATATATAGCGGGCGGCGGGCCAGCCCCTCTCGTTGGTCGCCGGCGCCCGCCGTTGCCGGGTGATTGCGGGTATCATCTTCACGCCATGCGCGTTGCGTTCAAGCACCCAAAGACCGGGGAGGGCCTCGAAGTATTCTCGCGCCCGCCTCCGCTGCTCCGGACACTTGACGAGCCGGCGTTTACATAGCGCCTGAAGCGCCAGCCGATGAAGAGCCAGACGAGCACGGCAACCGGCAAGTTGACCTTGGCAACTTCGGCCGCAGCGATGGCGCGAAACAAATCGGGAAACAGTTGCCCGAGAGCAATCTCGGTGACGATGCAGATCAGGACCCGCATCGTCAAATATCGTTCGAACGTCGACATTCTTCGCATAACTATCCAGCCGTGCCTGCCCGATTTCGCGAGCCGGACGGGCTGTGCCACGCTGCGAGAATGCGTGAGAGCGGTGTACTCGTCCGCGGCGGCCTCGACAACGGCGACGCTCACCGCATCGTCGTACTTCTCGCGTCGATGGGAATCGAGTCGGCCATCGACACCGACGGGTATCGGAGTCTCGGGGTCTACGTAGCGCAACGCGACGCAGATGCGGCGCGGCGCCTGGTGGCCGAGGAGCTCGCGACACGGAGCGCGCTCGATTCGCGTCCACACTACGAAGAGATTCCGGCTCCGAAAGCGTGGTTTGGGCGCGGCAGTGCCGCCGTGGTCGCGGTTGGGGCCGTGTGCGTGGCGGTGTTCATGCTCGCGATGCAAGGGGAAGGGGCGGGAACACACGCGCGCTGGGTGGAGCTCGGCGCGATCGAGCGCGTGCGAGTCGCTAGCGGAGAATACTGGCGTCTCCTGACGGCGCTATTCGTTCACTTCGACGCGAGTCACTTACTCGGAAACTTGTCAGTGCTGCTTTTCGTTGGGCCGCCTCTCGCGCACTGGCTCGGACCTTGGCGCTTCCTGTTCGTGTTCGTCGCGTGCGGGGTGGGCGGCAATGTCGCGAGCTATGCCATCGCAGCTAGCGGTGGCCTCAAAGCCGGTGCCTCCGGCGCGATCGCCGGCGTGCTCGGAGCGCTCGGTGGTCAGTCGCTACGACCAGAGCGCTCTCGCCGTCGAAAGGCTTGGCAAACTCTCGGCGCGCTCGCTGCGCTCTACGGACTTCTCGTCGGCTTCGGCCCTCGCGCCGATCACGTCGCGCACGTCGCGGGCCTGCTTGTTGGCCTTGCGATCGGGCGGTGGCTCGAGCCGTCTCGGTAGCGACCGCAAGCCTTCGCCAGAAAGGGGTGATACGGTCCGGTCAAGGGAATTCGAATCGGAAAACTGCAGAGTACGGGCCCCAGCGGCCGGTTTCGCTTCACCACGCGCCGCGCCCACGTTGCTTGGCGTGACCTAGAAGAACCGATTCGCTCCGAGCTCTTTAGCCTCGAGCGGCTCGAGCAGCACGCGCACAGCCTCGCCGAATCACAGAAGAACACGATCAAGCGCGGTCTCGGCCGTAGGTTCACGAGGCGGCTCCGCGACAACAGCGGCGCTTTGCTCGCCGCCTACCGTGCGATCGCCGCGGCAATCCGCGAAGAGCGCGCCATCACTCCGGCCGCGGAGTGGCTCGTAGACAACTTCCACGTCGTCGAAGACCAAATTCGCGAGCTGCGTGACGACTTGCCCCACGGTTTTTACCGGCAGCTGCCGAAGCTCGCCGACGGCCCGCTTGCCGGCTACCCGCGGGTGTACGGCCTCGGGTGGGCTTTCGTCGCGCACACCGACAGTCATTTCGACCCGCAGATGCTCCGCCACTTCGTGCGGGCGTATCAGCGCGTACATCCGCTCACGATCGGCGAGCTGTGGGCCGTTGCGATCGCGCTGCGCTGGGTGCTGGTGGAGAACCTCCGTCGCTGTGCTGAGCGTATCGTCAGCAGTCGCGCCGCTCGTCAGGAAGCGGACGCGTTGGCTGATCGACTGCTCGGTGTTGGCGAATCTCAACCCGAGCCAGCCACCGCCGCGTTGCCTCACTTGGGCCGTGAACCATTGTCGCCCGCCTTCGCGATGCAGCTCGCGCAGCGTTTGCGTGACCAAGATCCGGCGGTGACGCCGGCGCTGCAGTGGCTCGATGAACGCCTGGCCGCACAAGGCGTCACCGTGGACACGATCGTTCACGAAGAGCATCAGCGGCAATGGGCGATGAACGCGACAGTGCGGAACGTCATCACCAGCATGCGGCTCATGTCTGCGGTGGATTGGGCGGACTTCTTCGAGAGCGTGAGCCACGTGGACGCGGCACTACGGACGGCGAGCGACTTTGCGGCGATGGACTTCAAGACTCGCGATCAATACCGGCACGCTATCGAGATGCTGGCGCGAGGCTCCAGCCGCACCGAGCTCGAGGTCACTCACCTGGCCATCGAAGCCGCGAAGCTGGCGGCGAGCGAGAAGGGAAGCACGGACGACACGAGCGCTCGACGACAGGAAGACCCCGGATTTCACCTCATTGCCGGCGGCCGCAGCGCGTTCGAGCGCGTGCTCGCGTTTCATCCCCCGATGCGCGATCGGCTTGCACGCATCGGAACGCGCAGCGGGCTTCTCGGATATCTGTTGACGATCGCGATCGTTGTCGCGCTCTTACTCGCGGTACCGATACTCGCCACTGCCGGGTCTATGTCCGGCACGGTGCCGCTCTTGCTGCTCGTGTTGCTCGCGTTGATCCCGGTATCGGACGCCGCCGTAGCGATCGTGAACTACGCCGTCACCCATCAACACCGCCCCTACATACTGCCGGGTTTGGAGCTTCGCGACGGCGTGCCCACGAGCCTGCGTACGCTCGTCGTCGTGCCGATCGTGTTGACCACGCCCGAAGACATCAAGGAGCATGTCGAGCGCTTGGAGGTGCGGTACTTGGCGAGTGGCGAGGGTGACCTGTACTTCGCTCTCCTCTCGGACTGGATCGACGCTGAAAGTGAGAGCGCACCCGGCGACGCGGCGCTACTCGCAGTGGCTGTCGATGGGATCCGAGAGCTGAACAAACTGCACGGGGCGGGAGCAGGCGGCGATCGATTCCTTTTGCTCCATCGCCGGCGCGTCTGGAACGCGGGCGAAGGCGAGTGGATCGGATGGGAGCGGAAACGCGGCAAGCTTCACGAGCTGAATCGATTGCTGCGCGGTGCCACGGACACGACACACGTGGCCATCGACGGTAGCGCCCCGGTCGTGCCCGCGGGGGTCTGCTACGTGATCACTCTCGACGCCGACACGCGTCTCCCCCGCGGCGCGGCGCGCCGGCTGGTCGGCAAGATGGCCCACGCTCTCAACCGTCCGCGCTTCGATTCCGAAAGAGCTCGTGTCGTCGAGGGGTACGGCGTGCTACAGCCTCGCGTCACTCCTGCGCTGCCGTTCAGCAGCGAGGGATCGCTGTTGCAGCGTGTGTTCTCGGGTCCCTGCGGCATCGACCCTTACGCTTTTGCCGTATCCGACGTGTACCAGGATCTCTTCGGCGAAGGCTCGTATACCGGAAAGGGTATCTACGACGTCGATGTTTTCGAAGCAGCTCTCGCCGATCGTGTGCCAGACAGCAGTGTCCTCAGTCACGACCTGCTGGAAGGAACGTTCGCGCGGGCCGGGCTGGTGTCCGATATCGAGGTCGTCGAAGAGTTTCCGTCTCGCTACGACGTCATGGCGGCGCGCCAGCATCGTTGGGCACGCGGCGACTGGCAATTGCTGCCGTGGATTCTCGGACGGGGCCGCGACGCGCGCGGCGATGCGAGATCCAAAGAGATCCCCCTCGTTGGGCGTTGGAAGATGCTGGACAATCTGCGTCGTACGTTGACTGCGCCGGCGACCTTGGTCGTATTCGTGATCGCGTGGACGCTGCCGATGCGAGTGGCGGCTGTATGGACCGCTTTCATCTGTGCGACGATCGCAATGCCCACGTTGCTCGCGGCAATCGTCGGGCTCATTCCGCGCGGTCTCGGAATCTCGAAGCGAAGTCACGTGCGTGCCGTCTTGGATGACGTACGGCTCGCCCTGTCACAGAGCTTTTTCTCGATCACGCTGCTCGCGCATCAAGCGTGGTTGATGAGCGATGCCATCGCGCGAACCTTGTTTCGTCTGTTCGTGCGACGCCGTCGGCTGCTCGAATGGTTCACCGCTGCGCAGGCGCAGTTCAGCCTCCCTCTCGATGTCCCAGGATTCTACCGTCGCATGGCTGGTGGCGTCGGGCTGGCTATCGTGGTCGCGGTCGTCGTCGCTCTGAGCGGGCAGTCCGGCGGCGCTGTTGCCGCACCCTTTGTGCTCTTGTGGTTGCTGTCGCCCGCTTTCGCTCAGTGGGCGAGCCGTCCGCCCCCACTCGCAGGTGGCACGCCGACAACACCGGACGACGCACGCGCGCTGCGGCTCATCGGACGCCGCACCTGGCGTTTCTTCGAGACCTTCGTCACGGCCGACGACCACATGCTGCCGCCCGACAACTTCCAGGAGGAGCCGAAGCCGGTCCTGGCTCACCGCACGTCCCCGACGAACATCGGGCTCTACTTGCTGTCGGTGATCGCCGCTCGGCACTTCGATTGGCTCGGCACGCTCGACATGGTCGAGCGGCTCGAGGCTACGCTCGCGACAATGCGGCGGCTCGAGCGCTTTCGCGGCCATTTCTACAACTGGTACGACACGCGTGATCTGCGCCCTCTCGACCCGAGGTACGTCTCGTCGGTGGACAGCGGAAATCTCGCAGGACATCTGCTCGCACTCGGCAACGCATGTCGGGGAATGTGCAATGCGCCGCCTTCCGGCCGTGGATGGATCACGGGCGTCGACGATGTGCTGGCGCTGACCCGCGATGCTCTGCATGCGCGGACCGGCAATCAGCGTGCGCAGACGGTCACACGGAAGCAGCTGGACGAAGCGCTCGATCTCGTCGCTGCAGAGCTCCAGTCCGATGCCGGAACCGTTGCCGAGCAGATCGCGAGACTGTCTCAGTACGCCGACGCGGTCACCGACATCGCGCGCACGCTCGGTGCCGAGCGTGGCGATGCCGCTGGCAGCGACGTCATCGTGTGGGCCGAAGCCCTGAGCGCGACCATCCGAAGCCACGCGCGCGACGTCGCGAGCGAGTGTCTCACCGAAAGCCTGCAGGGCGTCGACCGACGACTCACTGCAGTCGCCGACGAATCGACGAGGCTGTTCGAGACCATGGAGTTCGGCTTCCTGCTCGACGCGAGCCGTCAGCTCTTGTCAATCGGCTACAACGTTCCGGAGGGCACTCTCGATTCGAATTGCTACGACTTGCTTGCCTCGGAAGCGCGCTTGGCAAGCTTCGTCGCGATCGCCAAGGGTGACCTTCCGGCACGTCATTGGTTTCGGCTCGGACGCAGTCTGACGCCGGTGGACCTCGGGTCGGCGCTGGTGTCCTGGTCGGGCTCGATGTTCGAGTACCTGATGCCCTCGCTCGTGATGCGCGCGCCGACCGGCAGTCTGCTGGCCCAGACCAATCGCCTGATCGTCCGACGCCAGATGAGATACGCGGCTGCGCTCGGTGTGCCGTGGGGTGTCTCCGAGTCGGCTTACAACGCGCGTGATCTCGAGCACACCTACCAGTATTCCAACTTCGGTGTCCCTGGCCTTGGACTCAAGCGCGGGCTCAGCGACGACATCGTCATCGCGCCCTATGCTACCGCGCTGGCGGCGATGGTGGATGCGGGCGCGGCAGCGCGAAACTACGCGGCCTTGGGAGCGGCCGGCGCCGGCGGCGCTTACGGGTACTACGAGGCCCTCGACTACACGCCGATGCGTCGCCCGGAAGGCGACACGGTAGCGATCGTTCGTGCGTACATGGCCCATCATCAGGGCATGACGCTCGTAGCGCTACTCAACACCTTATGCGACGGGATCATGCGCAAGCATTTTCACGCCGAGCCGATTATCCAAGCCACCGAGTTGCTGCTGCAAGAGCGCACGCCGCGGGGCGTGGCGGTGGCTCGCCCCCGCGCCGAAGAAGTGCATGCGGCGGGCAATGTTCGTGAGATCGTCCCGCCCATGCAGCGCCGCTTTCTCTCCCCGCACTCGTCGGTTCCGCGCACGCACCTTCTGTCCAACGGTCGCTACGCCGTGATGCTCACGAGTGCGGGATCGGGATACAGCCGTTGGCGTGATCTCGCGGTTACACGTTGGCGAGAAGACGCCACCTGCGATGCCTGGGGTACGTATGTGAGTCTGCGCGACGCGGAAACGGGCGATGTGTGGTCGGCCGGCTATCAACCGAGTGGTATTGAACCCGATGCCTACGAGGTGAGTTTCTTCGAGGAGCGCGCCGAGATCATTCGACGCGACGGTACGATCACGACGACGCTCGAGGTTGCGGTCTCGCCCGAAGACGACGCAGAAGTGCGGCGTGTCTCGCTCTCGAATCTCGGCAACCGCGCGCGCGATATCGATCTCACCTCCTACGCCGAGTTGGTCCTCGCACCGGCGGCGGCCGACTCCGCTCACCCTGCGTTCTCCAAGCTGTTCGTGCATACGGAGCTCGACGGGAATAGCGGCGCGTTGCTGGCGACACGGCGACGGCGCGCGCCCGACGAGCCGGAAGTCTGGGCAGCTCACATTGCAGTAGTGGAAGGCGAAACGATCGGCGAGGCGGAGCTCGAAACGGACCGCGGGCGTTTTCTCGGACGCGGCTGCGATATCCGGGCGCCGATCGCGGTCATGGACGGGCATCCTCTTTCGGGCACAGTCGGGGCGGTGCTCGATCCCATTTTCAGCTTGAGGCGTCGCGTGCGGCTGGCACCGGGTGCGACCGCGCGTGTCGCATTTTGGACGTTGGTCGCGTCATCGCGCGAGGAAGTGCTGGATCTCGTCGACAAGCACCAGGAAGCGACGGCCTTCGATCGTGCCGTCACCCTGGCGTGGACCCAGGCCCAGGTGCAGCTCCATCATCTCGGTATCGATCGTGACGAGGCACATCTATTTCAGCGGTACGCGAATCACGTCCTCTATTCCGACGCCGCGTTGCGTCCTTCGTCCGCCGTACTCGAGCGGGACGCGCGCGCGCAAGCGGCGCTGTGGCCGCAGGGTATCTCGGGTGACCTGCCGATCGTTGTGGTCCGCATCAACGACGTCGAGGACGTGGAGATCGTCCGCCAGCTGCTCCGGGCTCATCAATATTGGCGAATGAAGCAGCTAGCCGTCGACCTCGTGATCTTGAACGAACGCACTACGTCGTACTCGCAAGAGCTCCAGGCTTCGCTCGAAGCACTCGTGCGTGCGAGCCAGTTCCGAACCTCCGTCGAAGAAGCGGGCGCGCCGGGAAGCGTGTTCGTGTTGCGCGCCGATCTGCTTTCTGTCGAGGCGCGCGGCGCGATTCGCAGCGCGGCCAGGGCGGTACTGCTCAGTCGTCGGGGTGGGTTGGCGGAGCAGGGTGCCCGCAGCGACGACCCCGCGTCTACGAAGGCGGCTCGATTCGACAAGCCCGCGCCGCCGCGCGCTCACTCGAGCGAATCGGGATCCGCGTCGAGCCGCCGGCAGCCATCGGAGTTGGAGTTCTTCAACGGGCTCGGCGGCTTCGCGGCGAACGGGAAAGAGTATGTGACCATACTCGGCGAAGGGCAGTGGACGCCGGCGCCGTGGATCAACGTGATCGCGAATCCGGCTTTCGGTTTCCAGGTGTCTGTCGAAGGCGGTGGGTACACGTGGTCGGTGAACAGCCGCGAGCACCAGCTCACTGCGTGGTCGAATGATCCTATTGGTGATCGGCCGGGTGAGGTGTTCTACGTACGCGACGAAACGTCGGGAGAGCTCTGGTGCCCGACGGCGCTGCCGATTCGAGAAGAAACAGGACAGTACATCGTGGCTCACGGCCAGGGCTACAGTCGTTTCGAGCGTGCCGCGCACGGCATCGCGCTCGCGTTGGTGCAGTACGTAGCGCTCGAGGACCCGATCAAGATCTCGCGACTGAGGATTCAGAACGAATCCGCGCAAACGCGGCGCCTGTCGATTACTGCGTACGTAGAGTGGGTGCTCGGAAATTCCCGAGCTGCCACCGCGCCGTTCGTCGTCACCGAGGTGGATACCGCCAGCGGCGTGATGCTGGCGCGGAATCCCTGGAGCAACGAGTACGGCGGCCGCGTCGCGTGCGCGGATCTCGGCGGACTGCAATCCTCGTGGACCGGAGACCGGAGCGAGTTCCTCGGCCGCTACGGCACACTCGCAAGCCCCGCCGCGCTCTTCGCCAAGACGCCGTTGTCAGGTCGCGTAGGGGCCGGCTTTGATCCCTGCAGTGCGCTCCAGGCGTCGATCGAGTTGGCGCCGGGTGCCGCCGCCGAGATCGTGTTTTTCCTCGGCGAGGAGACGAGCAGGAGCGCAGCGCTCGCAATGATCGAGCGCTATCGATCGACCGATCTCGACCGTGTGCTCACGTCAGTGAAAGCGCACTGGGACGAGGTGCTCGGCGCGGCGCAGGTACGCACTCCCGATCGCGCCATGGACCTGATGCTCAACCGTTGGCTGCTCTACCAGACGCTCGCATGCCGTGTCTGGGCTCGTTCGGCGTTTTACCAGGCAAGTGGCGCGTATGGCTTCCGTGACCAGCTTCAAGACGTCGCGGCTCTCACGGTATCGCAGCCGCAACTGACGCGAGCGCACCTGCTGCGTGCGGCGGCGCGGCAGTTCGCCGCCGGCGACGTGCAGCACTGGTGGTTGCCGTCCTCGGGACAGGGAGTGCGGACTCGGATGTCCGACGATCTCATCTGGCTACCCTACGTCACCGCCCAGTACATCGGGGTTACGGGTGACATGACGGTGCTCGACGAGCGAGTGCCCTTTCTCGACGGCCCGGCCCTCGAGCCCGGCGAGCACGAGATGTTCTTCCAGGCTTCACCGTCCGACGAGGAGGGAACGCTCTTCGAGCACTGCGCGCGCGCCCTCGATAGGAGCTTGGCCGTCGGCAGCCACGGCCTGCCACTTATCGGCGGCGGAGACTGGAACGACGGCATGAACCGAGTCGGCGCGGACGGTCGAGGAGAGAGCGTATGGCTCGGATGGTTCCTGCACGCATCGATCACCGCCTTTACGCCCTTGGCCGAGGCGCGCAGCGAGCACGCGCGGGCGGCAACATGGCATGAGCACTTGGTGGTCCTCCGTGGCGCTCTCGAGCGCGCCGGCTGGGACGGAGATTGGTATCGGCGAGGCTACTACGATGACAGCACGCCACTTGGCTCGGCGACGAGTGACGAGTGTCGTATCGATTCGATCGCGCAATCGTGGGCGGTGATTTCCGGTGCGGCGGACGCCGTACGCGCGGCACGAGCCATGGCCGCCGTCGACGAGCACCTGGTCCGTCGCCAGGACGGCCTGGTCCTTCTTTTCGCACCGCCCTTCGATCATACGGCTCACGATCCGGGATACATCAAAGGATACCCAGCCGGCATTCGTGAGAACGGCGGGCAGTACACGCATGCGGCGATCTGGTCAGTGATCGCCTTCGCGATGCTCGGCGACGGGGACAAAGCGGCGGAGCTCTTCTCGTTGTTGAACCCCATCCACCATACGAGCTCGCGTACCGCCACGCATCGATACAAGGTCGAGCCGTACGTAGTGAGCGCGGACATCTACAGTCAGCCGCCGCATGTCGGCCGTGGTGGCTGGACCTGGTACACGGGGTCCGCTGCGTGGATGTATCGTGCCGGTATCGAGTGGGTTCTCGGATTGCGCGTGCAAGGGACGACACTCACCGTCGATCCCTGCATTCCGAAAGCATGGCCGGGCTTCGAGATCGACTTTCGGCACGGCTCAGCGCGCTACGAAATCACGGTCCAGAATCCCGACGGTGTCAATCGTGGGGTCACCGCGGTCGAGCTCGATGGCAGCAGCCTGCCGGGTGCATCCATACGCATCCCATTGGTCGACGACGGAGCGACGCATCGAGTGCGCGTGGTACTTGGCTGATCCGCGGTGCGGCCTGTGATCGCGTCAGCGAGTGATCAGCCGCGTGCCGCAATCGACGCAGAATACGCTGCGCTCCCGTCGCGCCGCGGCGTGCTGCGCATCACTGCAGTGGTGGGCGGACACCCGCTCGTTGACGACACCACCGCACCCCGGGCAATGCCGGACGGGCGCGTGGGTTCGTCGATGATTCAAGTTCGCGCAAGAGATCGGTCGCTTGGCCTGCCCGATCACGAATCCCGCCTGCCGCTGTTCGCTTCCGCTTCGCGCCGCCCTTCTTGGACGTCAGCCCAGAAACGGGCTCGCGCGTCCGTGCCGCGCACTTCTTCGTGTCGCGGCCCCTTCGGGGTCTTGAACAGATTAATCAGCGCAAGACGCAATTTTTTCCACATTGGCTCGCTTTCTCCTTTCGGAGTCCGCGCCTGGCACACATAAGTAGGGACGGGCCCCCTTGCGGGGCCGCGCTGCGGGGCTTCAGACAGACTCGGTTGAACAGTAGTCCTCGGGTGACGGGAGCGCAATGCCTTTCTTAGTGTAACCAATGACCAAATAGTCGGTCTGCCGTTCGGGCTTACCCGGTGCTGGCGCCGGAGCGTTTCGCTCATCACGCGACTCCGCGGGCCTTGCCAGGTCATCAATCGTGACCATTCATGGAGCCCCATGCAGAAGGTACGGACCGGCTCGAGTTTCGATGGCCAGGTGCATGAGCCGGAGCTGGCCGCGAGCCCTACCAACCGCTTGATGCTGGCCGTGCTCGAAGAGGCCCTGGTTACGTTCAAAACAGGTTTGTGTTCGACCGGAGTGCTGCGTCGTCGTCACTCTCGGGAGGTCGATCGCTGGATCGCGTGCAAGGACGGAGACGGACTGTTCTCGTTCGAGAGTGTCTGCAGCTCATTGAATATCGATCCCGGATACGTGCGCGAGGGTCTCGCACGCCTCAGAAGCGCCGCGCGTGCAGGCCACGTTGTCCTCACGCCTCATGGGCTTCGCCGTGAGCGCATGTACGACCGGCGTGCGTGGCGGGGGCGCATACGCCTACCGTGACATCAGGCTGGTGGTAGCGGCATCTTCCAATCGGGCGCCAGCGCGACGATCGTTGAGGACTTCCGCCACTGAGCGGAGCGTGTCGCGCCTCCCTCGGAACGCGGGAAGCGCCTAGACCTGCGGGCCGGCATCTGCGCGGCCCACCCCCGCCCCCTACCCCCAGATGGATTCGCGCGCGCTCAGCGGCGGCGGTACCGGCCGTGCCGATTGCCGATTGCCGGAAGGGGGCCGCGAGTTTTCCCGTTGCGCCTCCCGTGAGCGATCGGATAGAACGAGCGGCATGCGGGAGGCGAAGCGTGCGCGACTTCGCCATTCGCGGTGGGCGCTCGGCCTACTGATTGCCCTGTGTCCCGGAGCGATCGCAAGTACGGCCGTCGCGCAGTCTTCGACTGCTGCAATCCCGAACGCGAGCCCTCCGCGTGTCACCGGCCCGTACCGCGAGGGAGAGATTCTCGTGCGTTTCCGCAGCAGCGCGAACGCGCGCTCGATGCGAGCCACGCACGGCAGCGTAGCCGGCAGAGTGTTGCGCTCGGCGCGATCCGTGCCGCGGCTAGACCACGTTCAACTTCCAGCTGGAGTGTCCGTCGAAGAGGCGCTCGCTCGCTACGGAGCCGATCCGTCCGTTGCTTACGCGGAGCCGAACTATCTAATCGAGCTGGCGGCAGTTCCGACCGATCCTTCCTTCTCTCAGATGTGGGCGCTCGACAACACGGGACAAGACGACGGAACGCTCGATGCCGACATCGACGCGCCGGAGGCGTGGGACATCGAGACGGGCGATAGCTCAGTGGTGGTGGCGGTCATCGATTCGGGCGTCGACTTCACGCATCCCGATCTCGCGGCCAACATGTTCGCCAACCCGGGCGAGTGCGACGGCGACGACTTCGACGACGACGGCAACGGCTACATCGACGATTGCCATGGGATCGACGCGGCCAACGACGACTCGATTCCCCAAGACGACAACGATCACGGGACCCACGTCGCGGGCACCATCGGCGCGGTCGGGAACAACGGCGTGGGCGTAGTCGGTGTCGCGCAAACCGTGCGCATCCTCGCTTGCAAGTTTCTAGGCGGGTTCGGTAGCGGCGCGACGTCCGACGCCATCGAGTGCTTCGACTACATCCACGCGACGAAGCTGAGTGGAATCAACGTCGTCGCAAGCAACAATAGCTGGGCGTCGCAATCTCTCTCTCTCGGCCTCGCTGACGCGATCGCTGCGCAGACCGCGGCTGGAATTCTGACGATCGCGGCGGCCGGCAATTCCGGCACCGAAGGCGACCTCTATCCCGCGTCCATCGACGATCCGGGAATCATCGCCGTGGCGGCGACGACGCGAGACGACGCGCTGTCTTCGTTCTCCAACTCCGGCGCCGTAACGGTTCATCTTGGCGCTCCCGGTAGCGCGATCTTGAGCACGGTCCCTTCCGGCGGCTACGCAGTGTTCAGCGGTACGTCGATGGCAAGCCCTCACGTCGCGGGCGCAGTCGCACTGCTCGCCGCGCAAGATCCTGGCCGCGATTGGATCGCGCTGCGCAACTTGCTGGTCTCGACGGGGGATCCGCTGGCCGCCCTCGCGCAGACGGTCTCGGGCAGGCGTCTGAACGTTCATCGTGCGCTGACCTGCACGAGCGACACGCTGCTTGCTCGGCTGCGTCCAGCGAGCGCTCACGTCGTCGCGAACGTAGACGTTCCCGTCCGTTTTTCGGCGATTCACGTGCAGTGCGGCGCGCCGAATGGAGACGTGACCGTGAACGTCGAGCCGGGAGCGACCGTGGTCTCACTCGTGGACGACGGCGCCGGGCAAGATTTCATCGCGGGCGACGGTGTGTATTCGGGGCAGTGGACGCCAGCCGCGCTCGGCAGCTACACGGTAGAATTCCCGGGTGGCGACGACGTCGTTGTGGACGTGACGCAGTCCGTGCTGCTCGATCCGACGCCCGGCGTGTTCGACATGTTCGGGTTCGCGCTCGCAACGGATGGAGGGCGCGTGCTGGTCGGCGCGCCGCGCGACGATGCTGCGGGCCCCGACGCGGGCGCGGCGTATCTCTACGACGGAACGACCGGAGAGTTCCTGCAGGCGCTATTCAGCCCCGCGCCGGACAGCGCGGACCTGTTCGGAGAAGCCGTGGATCTCCGCGGCAATCTCGCCGTCGTCGGCGCGGCCTTGGCCGACGGCACCGTGGAAGACGAGGGCGCCGCCTACCTCTACGATGCGACCACCGGCGCTTTGCTCCACTCGTTCGTGAACCCGTCGCCGGGAACGGGAGACGAGTTCGGCCTTGCCGTCGCGCTTACGGACCATGGCGTCTTCGTCGGCGCGTACTTGGACGACGCTCTCGGCGAGAACGCCGGGCGCGGATATCTTTTCGATTCCACGAACGGCGCTCTCATCGCTTCGATCAGCGATCCGACTCCACTCGAGTTCGACGGCTTTGGCTACGCCGCAACTGCGCTCGACGGCGGCGCGGCGATCACGACGGTTTACGACGAAGAGCCGCTCTCGGGCGCCCGAATCGCGATGGTCAAGCGCTACGATTTCGATCCCATCAGCCCGACTTTCGGGGATGCTTTGTTCACCTACGACATTGGCGCGGCGTTCCAGCAGACGGACACCCTCCCGCTTGCGTTCGGCTGGTCGCTCGCAGGATCGGGAAACCGTTTGTTGATCGGTGACCCTTTCGCGCTTGTCGATGCGCCGGAGTACCTCAATGAGCCGGGCAATGTTTTCGCTACCGGCGCGGCTTTCGTCTACGACGCGGATTCGGGCGGTCTCGTCGGCGTGCTCCACGACCCTGCGCCGAAGATCAACAACTTCTTCGGCTGGTCGGTAGGGATCGATGGTCGCTGGGCTGTCGTCGGAGCGCCTCAATCCGACGTGGCCGCGGCCGAGGGCGGAGCGGGCTACCTCTTCGACATCGAGACCGGCGATATGCGGCTCTCGCTTCTTTCGCCGAAGCCCGACGAGGTGGACATTCTCGGTGAAGCCGTGACGATCGGCCCGAGTGGAGCGTTCGTCGCTTCCATTCGAGACGATACGGCGCAGGTGGATGGGGGGGCGGTCTATCGCTTCGACATGCCGCCACTGCGAGGCGCCCAGAAGTGCTACCGAGCGAAAGGCGGAAAGCCGGCAGCGCAAGAGAGCGATGTCGTGGATCCCTTCGGTGCGTTGACCCTCAAGCCGTCCGGCACACGCGGGTTCTGCAGCGCAGTGGCGCGCGAATCGTTCGGGGCCGTCGATGGCGACGCCCACCTCGTTTGCTACACCGCGAAGTCGGTGACGGGCTCGCCGCCTTTCGTCGAACGCACGATCAAGTACGGTGACTCGTTCGGCGTGAGAGAGATGGTGCTACGAAAGCCGGCCGAGCTCTGCATCCCGGCCGCTGTGGACGGCGGTTCTACCTCCACGCTCATCGACGGGTACACCTGCTACAAGGCCAAGCCCCCGAGCGGCGCGCCGCGCTTCGTTCGCGCCGTGTCGCGGTTTACCGACGCATTCGAAGACAAGGACCTCGAGACGGTCAAGCCAGACACCTTCTGTACGGCGAGCAGCATCGACGGTGTGCCCGCAGGCGCGCCGGACGATCACCTTGCCTGCTACCGCATCCGCGATGCCAAGGGCGAGCCGAAGTTTCCCGGCACACAAGTAGCCGCGATTGATGATCTGCTCTCGCAGACGATCGACGTCTCCAAGGCTTCGCGGGTCTGCGTGCCGGCTCGCATCATCGAGGCGCCCTAGCGCGCACGCCCCGGGTTTCCGTTACTTCTTCCGCGCGGCATCGAGAAGATCCGCGAACGTGCCGAAGGAGCGCGGCTGATTGAGCTCGGCTATTGCGCGCTTTTCTTCCTCGCGCTCCACGCGCTCGGTGGCGTCGCGCTCACGGGTGGCGCTCTCGATCATGGAGAGACTCACCCGCCGCTGCGCTGCATCGATGGCGAGCACGGTGACATCGACCGCTTGATCTACGGCGAGTGCTTGGCGAGGGTGAGAGAGGCGGCGGCCAAGAGTGATCTTGGAGATGTGGACCAGACCCTCGACACCCGGTGTGATCTCGACGAAGGCTCCGAAGGCTTCGAGGCGGCGGACGGTGCCGGGCACATTCGAGCCGACTGGAAACCGCTCCGCGAGCGTCGTCCAAGGATCGGCGGCGAGCGCTTTCAAGGAAAGGCCGATCTGGCGCCTTCCGCGCTCGTCGGTGGTGGCTGCGATCTTGATGACCTGGACTTCGACCGTCTGGCCTACGGCGAGCACGTCGCTCGGTTTCGCGACGCGAGCATGGCTGAGCTCGCTCACGTGGATCATTCCTTCCACACCGCCGAGGTCGACGAAGGCGCCGAAGTCTCGCACTGAGCTGACCTTGCCGGTGAGCACTGCGCCGACTCGCAGCTGCTCCCACGTGCGTTCTGCCACCCATTCCGCCTGCGCTTCGAGCAGCGCTCGGCGCGAGACCACGACGTTGCGTCCGCCTTGCTCGATCTTGGTCACGCGAAACTCGAGTCGCTGACCGATGTACTCGGACGCCGCAACCCGCTCGCCGCCGCGACGACTGTCGATCTGTGAGCCCGGACAGAAAGCGCGTGTACTGCCAATCTGAATCTCGAAGCCGCCTTTGACCTCTGCGGTGACGACTCCTTGGATCGCCAGCTCGTGCGCGAGCGCTTGCTCGAGCTCGGCGGCGATGTGGCCGTGGCGGCCCCCATGGCTTCCGATGGAGCGGCGCAAAACGGGAGTCCCTGAATGGCTTCCGTCGTCGACGACCGTTGCTTCGATCGTGTCGCCCACCGCGATGCGGATCTCGTTGGTCGTCGGGTCACGAAACTCGGCCGCGTCGATCGTCGCCTCGCTCTTGTCGCCGATCGCGACGAAGGCGGTCGACGGGCTGAGCGCGATCACCTTGCCGGAGACGACGTCCCCGACAGCGATTTTCTGTGGTCGGCCCTTCTGCTCGCTTTCGGCGAAGAGGGCGGAGAAGCTTTCGTCATCCGCGTTCGACATAGCAGCGGCACGCTACATTTAGTCGCGTCGATTCGCGAGCCGCCGGAGACGGGCGCAGGCGAATGAGCGTCTGGCAGGCGACCGCCGCTCGCGCTAGAAGCACCCATCACATGCTCCCGGCCTCGAGCGACAACCTCGCCTTATACAGCGGCCGCGATCGCGACTGGCACGACGCGGTGATGGAGCGGTGTCCGTCTCTACGCGGGGGCTTCGAGCCGTCATTTTGGGTGCGCAACACGCACGTCCAAAGCGTGCTGACCGTCGTGCGTGGCGACGGAGCGCGGCCGCTCGAGTGGGATATCGAGGAACGCCTGACGATGCCGGACGGTGGCACCGTCTCGATTCAATGGCTGGGGCTAGGCGCAACGGAAGAAACGCCGGTGCTGGTCCTCCTCCACACGATCACCGGCAGCGGTGACGGTCTTCGTCGGTTCATCGCTGACATACGAGAGCGGCTCGGTTGGGTAGTCGCGGCGTGCAACCGACGTGGTCACGCTGGACTGGAGCTCACAGCACCTCGCATCAACACGATGGGCGCGACCCATGATCTCCGATGTCAGCTCCTCGCCATCGAGTCGCGACGTCCCGCGGCCGCGCTCTACGGAGTCGGTGTATCTGCGGGCTCGGGTTTGCTGGTGCGCTATCTCGGAGAAGAAGGCGAGAGCGCGCGCTTTCGTGCGGCCGTGGCGCTCTGTCCGGCCTACGATCTCCGCGAAGCGTTTCGCTACGCGCACCGCGCGTACGACCGGTATCTGACGCGGAAGATGGTCGAGTTCTTTCTGCGTCGGAACAGCGAAGCGCTCAGCCACATCGACGGCTACGACGACTGTGCCGCCGCGAAGACGATGGTGGATTTCCATGATCGCCTCTATCCGCTGGCCGGCTTCGAAACCCGCGAAGCTTTTTATCTCGCCTCGAATCCGATGGAGGTCGCGCGAGACGTGACCGTGCCGGTGCTCGTGATCAATGCGGCCGACGATCCGGTGTGCGTCGAACGAAACGTTCGTCGCCATTTGGGCGAGATGCAGCAGCTGTCGCGCATGACGCTCGCCATCACGCGACGTGGGGGCCACTGCGGATTCTTCGAGGGACTTCGAACGACGGACTCATGGGCCGACCGCGCGATCGCCGAGTATCTGAACGCGGTGCACCGGATGCGCGCCGGGTGAGCCCTACGCCGGGGTCCACCCAAGGATCGTCGCCGGCTAACGGTAACGGAAGCGGTCGCGCCGACCCGCCCCGTCCAACGTTGCGGTCGCATCGATGCGCAGCCGGGTGGTCGTGCGTGTCGTATCCAGCACCACGTCGGCCTTGCGCGCGCAGCCGCGTGTGGCGGGAGCGAAGGCCGCGCTCGGCAGCTTGTTCACACTCACTGCGGACAGGACGAGCCCGGGCACGTCAGCGTAGTTGACCACCACGCGGCAGACGGTCGGCGGAAGCGGATCCGGCGTGCCGTTGTTGTCGCTGTCACGGTTACAGTCCGCGTTCGTCACGCAGCTGTCGGCGATCTCGCCGACCGCGCAAAAGCCCGTCGCGCCGTATACGCAATCGGCGTTGCTGGTGCATGAGATACTGGTGTTCTCGATGCACTTTCTATTAATGCCGGCGGCTGGACAGCTGCCGAAGCGGTTGCACTTACCCACTACGGCGCATGACGGATCGCTGGATACGGTGATGTCCCGCTGTTTGGGCTCCACATAGGTCAGGAGGAAGTCGGCGACTCCGGCGGGTGAGCCGCCGTAGCTCGCCGACTGGGCCGGTATCTCGTTTTCATCATCGGCATTGCAGCCCGCGAGAGCTTCTTGGTAGTCGCAATAGCCATCGCCGTCGCTATCTGCCTCGCCTGTGGCCGACCCCTCGCAAGTGCCGGTGCTCGTGCACGCGTCTTGATCGGTGCAAGGGTTGCCGTCGCTGCAGGCCATGCCCTCTAGGGGCGCCGCGTCGTGCACACATCCGCCTTGCGGGACATCGCAGTACTCGAGCGTGCAAGCGTTGGTGTCGGTGCAGGAGCCGGCGCACGAACCGGTGGCATTGCAACGGTCGAGCTCGGTGCACACGTCGCCGTCGTCGCAGGCGGTGTTGTTCGGCTTGAACGTATTTGTAGGGCAGGCCGCGGCAGTGCCCAAGCAATTCTCGGCGTTGTCACAATCGCCCACGGCGGCTCGGCACTCGACCGTATTCGGCTCGAACTGATTGGCGGGGCAGCTCGGCCCATTGCCGGGGCAGAATTCCGCCACGTCGCAGACTCCTGCGACCGGGCTGCAGACGTCGGAAGCCACTTTGAAAATGTTGGGCGGACAGACGGTGGTGCTTCCGTTGCAAACCTCCGCAAGATCGCAAGCGCCTGCGAGGTCGCGGCAGACAGACAATGCCGGCTTCACACCGTCGGCGGGGCACGTAGTCGTCGAGCCGTTGCAGGTCTCGACCGCGTCGCAGAGATCGCTGGCCGTGCGGCAAACGCTACCGTTCGTGCGTACGCCATCCGCAGGGCAAGCAACGGAGCCGTCGCAGAATTCGGCCGCGTCGCAAACGTCGATTGCGGCGCGGCAGAGGGTGCTGGTTGGCTCGAGCGAATCGCCAGGACAAGTCGCGCTTGATCCCGTGCAGTTCTCCGCGATGTCGCATTGACCGGCCGACGGCCGGCACTCGGCGGTGGCCAGCGCGAACAAACAACCGGCGGTACAGCAGGTTCCGCCGTCACAATCCTCGACACCGATTTGCACGAAGGAATCGCCGCAGAAGGGGAGGGTGCAGTCGCTGAGACAACTGTCTGTGTTGGAAAGGTTGCCGTCGTCACATTGCTCGGGGGCCTGCGTGGCGCCGTTGGGCGCGCCGCCGATGCAGGCGCCGTAGGCAGTGCTCGCGAAGTTGAGAACGAGAACGGCGCAGATCACCCATGCATAGCGGCTACCCTTCATGATGGGGGCCCTCCTTCGCCGGAAGCCCGGCGACCCACCTTTGCGGTAGCAAAGCTATCGCGATGGCAGGCTGGGCGTCAACGCCAATCGTGGCCGTCGACCCCCGCGTGGGGGACGGGAACTGCACCCAGGCAACCCCGCCGGGTGCCTTCCGTCAAGAAGCGGCAAGGTCAATGATCGCCGTGCCGTCGGGTCACAGGCGGCGACGCGTGTCTGATCAGCCCCGAGAGGCGATGCTGCAGCGATGGTCGCACTGAGCTACGACCGCGCTTCGTCTCGGGTTCGGATCGTCGCGGCCCTCGCAGCCTCGACCATAGTGGCCGTGTTGGTTTTCAGCGTTTCCGAACCCGAAACGCTATTCTCGGATTTCTACAAGGCGTACTACCCGGCAGCGCAGGCGGTCCTCGGCGAGCGGGGAACGCTGGAAGCGAGTTTCGAGCGCGGGGCCGGGGGCTTCGTGAATCTCCCGATCTTGGCTTGGTTGTTCGCGCCGTTCGCCTTGCTGCCACCGACGGCGGCGGGTTATGGGTTCTTTGCGCTCGGAATCGCCGCCGCGATCACCGCGTGGCAGGGGCTCGTGCAGCTGGCCACATTGAACGCATCGGGCGCCATGCTCCTCGGCTTCGCGTTCGCGGCCAATGGCCCGCTGCACAACAGCCTGCGCGAAGGTAACACGACTCACTTTGCGCTCCTGCTGCTGGTGCTCGGCTTGCGCTCGCTGCGGCGACGGCGCGAGATCGCCGCCGGCGCTTGCTTCGCGGTGGCAGCGCTCCTCAAGCTACCGCTGCTGGCGATCGGCGTGTACTTCCTCTTTCGTCGCTGGCGCGTGGCCCTTGCAGGTGCGGCGGTTTGTGCTGCCGTGGGCGCCGCGTCGGTCGCACTCTTCGGGTGGGATCTGCACGTCTTCTGGTACGAGAACTCGCTTCTGCCCTTCATGCGTGGCGGCTTGTCTGCGTTCAACGTGCAGTCGATCCGAGGTTTCGTAGCCAGGCTCTTAGACGGCCCCACCCACCTTTTCGATTGGCAGCCACGCTCGGCGACGCCAAGCGTCGTGCTGCTTTCCAATGGAATCGTGGGCCTGCTGCTCGTGACGGCGGTCGCGGCCATGGCGTGGCCGCCGCGATGGCGCCGCGCTTCCCAGCGCGATCTGTCAGGCAGTACGGTGATAGAGATCGAGTTCCTCATCGTGCTCATGCTCGCGTTGATCGCGAGCACGGTGAGCTGGTCGCACTACTACGCCTGGGTGCTGGTTCCGGCGGCTTTCTTCATCGGATCGACGCCACACCTACCCGCATCGCCGCTCGCACGCGGAGCAGGCTGGTGCGCCCTGTTGCTGGCGTTCCCGCCCGTGATCTTCGTGCAGATCAGCGACCCGACTTGGCTCCAGCTGTATGGCCGGTTTGCCGTGTCGCACTATCTCGCCGGCGGCTGCCTGCTGTTCACGTTGCTCGTCCTGTCGCGGTGGAGCGCAACCCCGAGCGGGGCTGGGCGCCCGACTATTCCCCGTAGGTCGCGTTCAAATACGCCGTGATGTCGGCCGACTCGAACATTTCGCGCTTCGTGTTCGGGTCGACGAGGTAGGGGACCATCATCTTGCCTGAGCGCTCGACGAACGCGGGACGCCCAGCACCGTGCTTGCCGACGTTATGGAGCCGGTAGGGAAGCTCGAGCTCGCAAAGGGCTTCGCGCGCGATTCGGCTAAACGGGCTCGCTTCGAAGCTCCAGAGCTCGAGCGGCGTTTTGGGCCGCTTGGACGGCCGGGCTCGCGAGCCTCCGATCGGACGGAACGCCGAAGCGATCGACGAGCTCACGGTCGCGAGCGGCCCGCGCACTAACACACCGGGCTCGCGATCCCCGTAGGTCGCGAAGAGATAGGCGACGATGGCGTCGGACTCGTACATTCGCATGTCGGAGTTGGGATCGACGAGGTAGGGGAACTGCGTCTTGCCGCCGCGCTCGATCGCCTTCGGGCGGAAGACCGTGCCCCCCTTCGGGCAGGGATAGATCATCGCTTCGAGGTCGAGCTCGGTGAGCGCATCGCGGACCTTGCGACAGAAGGGGCAGGCCTCGAACTCGTAGAGCTCGAGGAGCTTCGCCGGACGCCGCGCGGGAGCTGTCGCCGTAAGACCGGCGCCGAGCCGGCTCACGGTCGTGAACACGGAGGTCGCGATGTCGAGGATTCGGTTCATCGTGATCGTCCTGCTCCGCTACTGAATCTCCCCCATCACCCACTTCGCCGTGTCGGCGGGGAGATCCGGCAGAAATTGCAGAAACTCCTCCACGTTTTCCCCCGCGGTACGCGCGCCGAAGTTCTCCTTCAGGAAACCGTGAAAGTGCGAGGCCACGCGCTCGGAGAGAAGGCCGCAGCGCCTTAGCGTCGGGATGACGAAGCCCTGCACCGGCCCGAGCCGTCGACCGCGCGGAAGGTCGCCCGTGATCTCCGCGCGCTCGTTGTGCAAGCTAGTGAACATCGCATTCGGGTCGATGCCGATCTCGGCCCAGATCTGGACCAGCGTGGTGAAGAAGCCCTGGGCGTTGCGATCGATGAGACTGCGAGCGCACTCGAGTGCGAAGTCCTCGAGCTCCGCAAGCTCCCGTTCTCCGAGGCAGGGCACGCAACGCTCGATGTACTGGATGCCGTAAGCGTGGTGGCGCGACTCGTCGCGAGCGACGTAGGTGAGCAATTCCTTCAGCAGCGGCTCCTCGGTCAGGTTCCGCATCTCGCGAAACGCATACAGCGCGAGCCCTTCGACGACGATCTGCATGCCGACGAGCTTCTTCATCCAGTCGCCGGTCTCGAGAGTCTGATCGAGAATGCCCTTCAGCGAAGGCGCGATCGGCCGAATCTCGTCGAGCTTTTCGATGTAACGGGCGAACACTTCCACGTGCCGCGCCTCGTCCATCGTTTGCGTGGCGGCGTAGAACTTCGCGTCGGTGTGAGGGACGGCGTTTACGAGCTGGGCGGCGACCATGAGTGCGCCCTGCTCGCCGTGGAGAAATTGCGAGAGCCGAAACCCAGCCGTGCGTCGCGTGAGCTCGACTCGCATCTCTTCGGATAGCGAACGCCAGTACGATGTCTTCTCGATCGGCACGCCCGCGCCGAGAGGCGTGCTCGAAAATTTCACGAGGTCGATCGGCTGCTCCCAGACTAGGTCCTTCGTACCGATCCACTGTGCCTCGGCCGCTTTCACATAGAGACTACGCAGCTCCTCGACCTCGGGATCGTAGTTCCATTGATAGATGACCTGCATCGCGGTCGGCAGGTCGGGCTCTTGGGTCGTGGTTTTCACTGTGAAGTTGCTCATCGGGGGCTCCTCGACGTCAGCATGCCACCGTTGTCGACATTGAAGCGACCACACAACGCGCGTCCATCTGGTCCCAGCGGCGCGGTTCCTGTAACAACTCACTCTTGGCACGGGGGCTTGGCGCGTGAACTGTCTAAGCTGCGGCTGCGCCGGTCCCGAGCGCGCGAAGTTCTGCCCGGAATGCGGGGCGGCCTATCCGCAGCCCTGCGCGAGCTGCGGCGCGGTGCTCACGCCGGCAGCGAAGTTCTGCGCCGAGTGCGGCGCGAAAGCCGACGGCGCATCTTCTGGTCCGGCTAGCACGCCGCAAGCCGCCGAGGCGCGCAAGGTCGTCACCATTCTGTTCGCCGACTTGATCGGCTCGACGTCTCTCCACGAACGACTCGACGCCGAGTCAACGCGTCACCTGATGGAGCGCTACTACCGGGCGTTGCGCGGAGCCACGGAAGCCCACGGCGGCACGGTCGTGAAGCTGATGGGCGACGGCGTGATGGCCGCTTTCGGTGTGCCGCAAGTCGCCGAGGACGACGCCCTCCGCGCCGTGCGCGCCGGCTTCGCCATGCAGCTGGCCTTCCGCGCTCTCGCGGACGAGCAAGCGGCGGCACAAGCGGGTACGACGGCCCGGCTCGGGCTCCGCGTCGGGATCAACACCGGAGAGGTCGTGGTCAGCGCCGACAACAGCGACGTCGTAGGCGATCCGGTGAACGTCGCCGCGCGTCTGCAAGCGGAGGCGGGGGACGGTGAAGTCGTCATCGGCGAGTCGACGCGCCGCCTCGTCGCGGCGCTGGTGACCCTCGAGCCGCTCGGCAGCTTTGCGCTAAAAGGCCGCGCGGCAGCGATGAACGCATACCGTGTCGTATCGCTCGAGCGCGGTGCGTCGGCAGCGATGGCGGCGTTCGTGGGACGCGACGACGAGCTTGCGCGCGTCACCGCCGTGTACGACGGCGCGCTCGCTCAGCGCGCGGCTCGTCTCGCCGTCGTGCTCGGCTCGCCGGGTCTCGG
>Ga0247727_10000643_pt1 | contig 85340 bp, 79 predicted proteins | sample WisWelCaveWW1625_FD_202498 | JGI IMG/M metagenome (GOLD analysis project Ga0247727, IMG submission 202498) | Biofilm microbial communities from Wishing Well Cave, Virginia, United States - WW16-25 | ecosystem: Environmental > Aquatic > Deep subsurface > Groundwater > Cave microbial mat | place...
GATGGCAATAAGGAAATCTACGTATACATGATAGTTACTGATGGCTCGGAGAATTGGATAAGTTTGACAAATGACCCGGCTATAGACACCGATCCGGCTTGGCAACCGTTGCTAGCTACTGAAATTCCGAGCGTAACGCTGACCAACACTGCCGTCCCCAGTTGCGGCATTCTCGGCACCGCCTCTAACGAGCCGCTCTACGTGTCTGGCGTCTTGGGCAGCGGCGGCGGCGGAAACAATCTAGTGAGCGTTCCTCTGACGAACCTTAGTTCAACGTACAACGTTGTCCTTACCAGCATTGAACTAAACTGGAATGGTGGTTGGCATGACGAGGTTGCTACAGCGGCAGAGCATGCCCTCAACCACTACCAGTTGGGCAACAACACCATTCTCGATCTTGCGCCTGACCTAAGTTTCAATTCCGGAGCGATTAATACGACGCATACCTTTGCCAGTGCTGCCAGATTGCGGACACTAGCTGCTAACGCCCGAAGTTTATTGAAGCTGGCCTTCACCCAAAGCACATCTTACCTGCACGCCAGGGACTTCAGACTCACCATCAGCTACACGGTAGGCAATTTGAATTGCTCGGTGGTGGTGCAGGGCCGCTACGGCCCGACAATCACGGCCAACGTGCCTGCTGGCTCCATCAACGGGCCGTTCGCTGTCGGTGCCACTGCCAGTGACCCCGACGGCACTATGAGCGAAGTGGTTTTTGAAGTATATGACGTGGACAGCACAATGGTGTTCTCGTGGCGCGAAACTGCTAACAATCCTTACTGCCTCAATCGTGACACGGATGGTGTTTGCACGACAATTGATCCGAGCGGCAACTGGCCCATCAGCAACAATGGCGGCCCCGGCGGCGACAAGATCGCAAATGGCAACTACACTATTTATATCATCGCCAAAGACAATGACCCTAATAATCAAGTAACGCGGATCAAGACTAACATCTCGATTAACGCGAAAGGTCAGTAGGTCTCACAGACTGTCAGACTTGTCACACGTACACTCAAATGGATCCCCTCACCCTCGCCTCCCTCCTCGGCACCGTCATCGGCCAGCACAACAACGAATTGGGGGAAGGAACGAATGGCTGAGGGGCGAAATTCGTCGCGAAGCGTCCTTGAATTCGCTGTAGTGTTGCGGCGGGACACAACAACGAATTGGGGGAAGGAACGAATTGGCTGAGGGGCGAAATTCGTCGCGAAGCGTCCTTGAATTCGTTGTAGTATTTGTGGCGGGACACAACAACGAATTGGGGGAAGGAACGAATGGCTGAAGGGTGAAATTCGTCGCAAAGCGTCCTTGAATTCGTTGTAGTATTGTTGTGCCATGCCCCAACTCGTCCATCCCGAACTCAGTTACGAAGTGCGCGCGGTATTGCTGGACGTGTATAACAAACTCGGCCCGATGCTGGATGAGAAGTACTACGAGGATGCTATTGCCATCGGGTTAGAGAAACGTGGTTTTCGATGTGAGACGCAGAAAACTTTCGAGGTGTATTACGAAGGCGAGCGCGTTGGCCTTTATTACACCGATGGCTGGGTCGAGAACGGCAAGATCGTTCTCGAAGTCAAAGTTGCGCCGCGCATCGAACCGCTCCACAAGGCTCAAGCAATTTCGTACCTGAAAGTCACGAGCGCCGATCTGGCAATCGTCGTAAATTACGGCGGGCCTTCACTTGAAGACGAGCGGCTTCCCAATTTCGTGCGCGACAAGCAGCCTGAGTTCGTGTGGGAGCCTCAACCGGCGGCGGAGGGCTTGCTCTATCCGGATTTGACGGAAGCCATCCGCCGCGCCTGCCATCGCGTCCATTTCACGCTGGGGCCGGGCTTTCTGCATCAGGTTTATCGGCGGGCGACGATGATTGAACTGCGACAGAGCGATTTGCGCTACGAGTACTTGAAGAAACTGCCGGTTGAATATGAAGGTCAATTGTTGGGCTATCAGGAAGCACGATTGATTTTGGTGGAAGAGAAAGTGCTTCTCGCCGCTTTCGCTCTGCAAAGCATTGACGAGGCGATGGTTCAGCAATTCAAGGCCCGGATGCGACGTTTGCAAATCAATCTTGGTTTGCTGGCCAACTTTTACGGCACGAAGCTGAATATCACTCCGGTGCGAATTGGGTAGAAGCACTACAACGAATTGAAGGACGCTTCGCGAACGAATGGCCGAAAGCGAGAAATTCGTTCCTTCCCCAAATTCGTTGTAGTGTTCGGTCAGTACTACAACGAATTGAAGGACGCTGCGCGAACGAATGGCCGAAAATGAGAAATTCGTTCCTTCCCCAAATTCGTTGTTGTGTTCGGCCAGCACTACAACGAATTCAAGGACGCTTCGCGAACGAATTTCGTCCCTTCAACCATTCGTTCCTTCCCCAAATTCGTTGTAGTGCCGTAGCGCTAAGTGTAATAGAATCCACTCATGGATCCCGTCACTCTGGCAACCCTCCTCGGCACCATCATCGCCGTCCTCGGCTTCCTCTATCTCGTCTTCATCGGCCAGAAGAGCCTGCCCGAAGTTCTGCACGAGCGGCGGGAGAAGCGCAAGGTTGCCACGCCTCTGCCGCCCACGCCTGCATCATCTACTCCCGCTTCGCGAAATCCGGACGCGCTCGCCACCCCGCAACTTGCGCCCGAACCGCCGCCCACACCCAAGCCCGCCAGGAAAGATATGCTCATCGGGCAGACGCTGGGGCAATACCGCATTGACAAGCTGGTGGGGTCGGGCGGCATGGCGACGGTGTACAAGGGCTATCAGGCCAGCATGGATCGCTACGTGGCGATCAAAGTTTTGCCGCAGAACCTCTCGCAGAACGCGCAATTCCTGGAACGCTTCGAGCGCGAAGCCAAAGCCATCGCCAAACTTGAGCATCCGCACATCCTGCCCGCCCATGACTTCGGCGAAGATGCGGACGCGGGCATCACCTACATCGCCATGCGCTACGTGGACGGCGGCACGCTCAAAGAGAAGATGGCCGAAGAGATGTTGCCGTTGACCGAAGTCAATCGCATCTTCCATCAAATCGGCGGCGCGCTGGATTATGCGCACCGCAAAGGCATCATTCATCGCGACATCAAACCCAGCAACGTGCTCCTCAGTGCGCAAGGCGACGCCTTCCTGGCCGACTTCGGCCTGGCCCGCGTCCTCGACGTGTCACAGCAGATGACCGGCTCCAGCGTGATCGGCACGCCTACCTACATGTCGCCGGAGCAGGGGCAAGGCCGCAAAGCCGATCACCGCTCGGACATTTATTCGCTCGGCGTGATGCTCTACGAATTGGCGACCGGCCACGTGCCTTACGAGGCCGAAACGCCGATGGGCGTCATCCTCAAACACATCCGCGACCCACTGCCGCCGCCGCGCACCATCTTCCCCGATGTGCCAGAGGCGTTGGAAAAAGTGATCCTCAAGGCGATGGCAAAAGAGCCGAAGGATCGTTATCAGAGCGTGGCCGAGATGGTGGACGCAGTAGCCGCCGCGGCGGATCCACTGGCGACTCCCAAACTGCAACCGTCTCGCGATGGGGAACCGCCGGCGCCTCCCACACCGCCGGTTGACGACACACCGGACATCATCCGCACCCCCAGCAGTGAACTGCCGCCCTTCATCGCCGGGCCGCCCATCATCCACCCGGCCCGCTTTTTCGGGCGTGAGCGGGAACTCAAGCGCCTCACGAACCTGTTGAAGCAACTGCCTCTGCAAAACGCGGCCATCGTCGGCCCGCGCCGCAGTGGCAAAACGTCGCTCCTGCACTACTTGAAGAACATCGGCGTTGCCACGCCGGAGCAGTTGCGCCCCGGCCAGCGCGCAAGCTGGCTTCCGGAGCCGGGCCGCTATCGTTGGATTTTTATTGATTTTCAGAACGCGCAGTTGGGAACCAGAGACGGCTTGCTCCGTCATCTCTTGAACGGACTCGGGTTGACGCCGCCCGCTTCCGCGCCGTGCGACCTGGACCGATTCATTGACGTCGTCAGCCGCAACCTGCGAACGCCCACAGTCATCTTGCTCGACGAAGTGGGCGTAGCCCTTCATCGTTACCGCGCCGAGTTGGACAATGCCTTTTGGGAGAGCCTGCGCTCGCTGGCGACAAATCAAGTGGGCGGCAATCTGGCCTTTGTGTTAGCCACGCACGAGCCGCCGAGTCAATTGGCCCAGCACAGCGATCTCGGCTCGCCCTTCTTCAATATCTTCGGCTACACGGCGGCGCTGGGGCCACTCACCGAACCTGAAGCTCGCGAACTAATAACGGCTTCACCAATAACTTTTTCTGATAGCGATGCCGAATGGATTCTCGCTCAGAGCGGGCGCTGGCCGATGCTGTTGCAGATTTTGTGCAGAGAACGGCTCATCTCCCTGGAAGACGGCGAAACCGGCGAAGACTGGCGGGAGGATGCTCTGAAGCAGGTGGCGCCGTTTCAGCATTTGTTGAGTAGTTGAGTTGAATCGCAGAAAGCGCGGCGCGAAACGCGCAAAAAGAAATGCATCGAGTTTTCCGGCTCTTCGGAATTCATGGCATTCAAATTTTGTACACGGATGAACGCGGATAAACACGGATAAGATAGAAAATCCGTGCGCGAAGCGTCCGTGAAAATCCGTGTCCCATTTCCCGCCAAAGTCGGGAGAGCCGTTTTTCTTTGTATTCTTCGCGAAGCGGCCTTTGCAGTGAAATCTCTTCTGAATAGATGGACGCCCAATCTCCAATCTCTATGCGAAGCATCCAATCTCCGGTTTTCACCGACTCGCCGCCCCAGCACCCCAACCTGATCCTCGGCAGTCTGCAAGTGCTGTTCTGGCTGTTCTTCCATCCGTCGGCCTGGCGCAACCATGTGGCTCGCATCGATCCGGAACTGCGCCCTGACTTTTGCCTGGCCGAGTTGACCGACAGGCAGTGGCGCAGTCCGGTTCTGCGGCGGCTGCTGCAGGGCTACCTTTTCGGGCCGCTCCTTGTGGTGCTGGCGCTCGTGGGGTTTTTGTTATTGTGGGAAGTGTCGCTCATTGCCATCCTGTTTTGGATAGCCGCCAGCGTTTTGCTGAGCATATCAATTAGCTTGACAGTCGCGATCTCGGCCAGCTTTGGTGTTGGACTTGTCCTGGCAGTTCTGGTTGGCATCGTCAGCGGGTTGACTCTTGCGCCCGTTGCTCGCGACAAACCCCTTTATATAGGCCTGATCATTATGACGGCCTCCGGAATTGCCGGGAATGTAGCCGTTCACATTGCCGACCAGCGTCAGGCACACTCGCTGGCCCGCCGAGTCGGCGGGGTGCTGGTCGGCCTGGTGATCGGCTTTGGCGTGACGGTGATCGCCGCCGGAGTGGGGGTGGCAGTTGTGGCAACAGGCTTGACGATCGGCGATCTGTCGCGCGGCGTAGTGAATGGCATTGTGGGAACAATCGCCGGGGCGGCTGTGGGCGGCGTGGCCTTTGGCGTCCGCCTCAAACGCTGGCGATGGGGAGCCGTCATCGCCGGGGCCGTCAGCCTGACGTTTAGCGTGTTATCCGGCTTGTATCAAGGCAATGGCTTCATCATTATCGGCCTGTTGTTAGCGGCCTTGTTCGCCTTGCCTTACCTTTTGGCCGGGCAGGTTGGCGGCGGGCGGGCCGCGGCAGTGGCCGGATCATTGGGCATCGGCGGCCTGGCCTTTGTGCTTGTAACCGCCGGCGCTGTTCAACTCCTAGTCGTGCCGTTGAGCCTCGTCAGCTTGCTGTTCATCCTGGGTTGGGATCGGCTTTTGCCCATCCTGCTTTACCCGCTTACACTCGTTTGGAATCTGCTCCTCTTGCGTTTGAACGACCGCTGGCCCGGCCTCCTGCGCTGGCACTCGGCCTTTTGGGATGAGCACCAACGCTTGCCTCTCGTCGGACTCGACGAACATCTAGTGCTGGCGCTTGAGCGACAGCCTGACGAAGGCCGGGCCGCCGTTGATTACCTTGCCACCTCCCGCCAGCGCTGGGCGGCGCAGGCGGCGCAAATCGAAATAGACGCGCGCTCGCTCGAACGTTGCGCCGATGTCAATGCGATCAAAGACGCGCACCGCTCGGTGAATGCCGGAGAACTCGAAGGCCCGGCCAGCGCCCTGCTTCGCAGTTTCAGCCGCCTCAGCCAGGACGCCGCCGCCGCCCTCGAACAGGAAAGCGCCTACAACCAACGCCTGGCTCTCAGCGCCGTCGAAGATCGCCTGGATGGACTCTTGCGCGAACTGACCCGGAGCAGTGAACGCTACGCCGCCCGCTTCCGCCCCATCGCCAGCCGCTGGCGCGAACTCGTCGCCGCCCACATCCGCGAACTGGCCGAAACAGTGGAACAACGGCAGGAGATCGACTCGCCTTACGTGATCGGCGTGCCGCTCACCGAGCAACAGGAAATTTTCGTCGGGCGAACCGACATCAGCGCCCGCATCGAACAACTTTTGCTCGACCGCCGCCGCCCGCCGCTTCTACTCTACGGCCAGCGGCGCATGGGCAAAACGTCTCTGCTCAACAACCTGGGCCGCCTCCTGCCCAGCACCCTCGTGCCGATGTTCGTGGATTTGCAAGGCCCGGCCTCGCGGGCCAGCGATCACGCCGGCTTTCTCTACAACGTGGCCCGGGGCATGGCCGACTCGGCGGCCAAAGGGCGCGGCCTGACTCTGCCTCCCCTGGCCCGCGAAACGCTGGCCGGCGATCCGTTCACTCACTTCGACGAGTGGCTCGACGACGTCGAGAAGGCGCTGGGCGATCACACCGCCTTGCTTTCGCTGGACGAGTTTGAGGTGTTGGAGAGCGCCTTCGCCGAAGGCCGCTTCAGCGAAACGGCGGTGCTGGGCATGTTGCGCCACCTCATTCAACATCGGCCCAAGTTCAAAGTTTTGCTGGCCGGTTCGCACACACTGAATGAAGTGCAACGCTGGGCCAGCTACCTCATCAACGTTCAGGTGGTGCAGATCGGTTACTTGGAAGAGGCCGAAGCGCGCCTGCTCATCGAACAGCCGGTGAAAGATTTCGCTTTGCGCTACGAGCCGGAAGCCAGCCAGCGCGCCTACGCCCTCACCCGCGGCCACCCGTTCCTCACCCAACTGCTCTGCGCCGAGATTGTGGCCCTCAAGAATGAGCAAGACTCATCAGTTCGCCGCCTGGCCCGCCTGGCCGACGTGGAAGCCGCCATCCCCGAAGCTCTGAGCAGTGGCAGTTTCTTCTTCGCCGACATCGAGCGCAATCAGGTGGATGCCGCCGGACTGAAACTGCTTCGCGCCCTGGCGGCAAGAGGGGAGGGGGCAGTGGCCGGCCGGGACGAGTTGGCGGCCCAACTCTCGGATCAACTTGATGGGACTCTTGCGGCGCTCGCCCGGCGCGATCTGATCGAGTTGGTGAATGGCGGCTATCGCTTCCAGGTAGAATTGGTGAGTCGGTGGTTTGTGAAGTGAAGCATTACAACGAATTGAAGGACGCTTCGCGAACGAACTCCGCCCCTTCACCATTCGTTCCTTCCCCCAATTCGTTGTAGTGTTCCTTACGCGGGAATGAAATACACATCCGTCGGCTTCAACTTGCTGTTCCGCAAATACTCGGCTTTCACCTTCATCCCAATCCAATCGAGCGAAGCCGCGTTTGGGTCAATGCCCAAGAGCCGCGTAAGGAAGAGCGTGTTTGCGCCCTCGAACTCGATCAGCGCCAGGACGAACGGGCACTCCGGCAAAAACTCCTCTGAGCCAAAATAGCAAACGGTGAAGGCGTGCACCGCGCCTTCGTTTGGCAGGACGACCCACTGCGTCTCATCGCCCGTATGCATGTCGTGCCCGCGCGGGTTGGCGTAGGTGTAGCCGGTCTTCGGGTCGCGCGATCCGAGAAAGACGCCGTTGGTCAGCCCGGCAAAGAAGGGCGAGTCTTGCCCATACGAATGCAGATAATTGATCTGATAGACCTGCTCGATCTGGATGGGCGACATCTGCTTGAGCAGAGCCAGCGTCTCGTCGTTCAGCACTTTGGGAAACGGGATGTTGTGAACAATGTAGCCGCCGAGGGTTTCAGGGCGGCGGTCAGGCAGTTTGGACATCTTAGGCTCCTTCAGATTATTTGAACCGCGAAGGCGCGAAGAACGCCAAGAGAATCAAAAAGAAAACTTTGCGCCCTTTGCGCCTTTGCGGTCAAACTATTCGCGCTCTAGGACCGAAACGGTGACGTACGTTCCGGTTCCGGCATGTGAGTGAATCGCGCCACGTTTGGCTCCCTTCACTTGCAGGGCGCTGTCGCCGAAGTGCTTCTTGATCGTGCCCTGCAATTGCCAGATGGCAAACACGGCCTGCATCAACCCCGTCGCGCCGACCGGATGGCCGCAGGCGATCAGGCCGCCCGACGGGTTCACCGGGCAGACCGGTTTCTCTGGCAGGTTGAGGCCGTATTCGATGCCGGGCATGAACGCTTTGCCGGAGGCGGCAAACGGCCCGCCTTCGCCGTAACGGCACAGGCCGAGGTCTTCGTAAGTTTGAATCTCGCTTGACGTATAAGCATCGTGCAATTCGATGAAGTTCAACTCGTGGAGCGGGTCGGTGATGCCGGCGTGCTTCCAGGCCATGTTCCCGGCAGTGCGCCCGGCCCGGAACGAGTGCACGCCCGGATAGCGAAAGCCCTCCTCCCACAACAGGCGGTAATAGGCTCGCGTCTCGTTAGAAGATTTCTCTTGCTCGGTAGCATAGTGAGTTATGAAGGTGTCGTAGTCCACGTGGGGGCGGTCGGCCATGCGCATGGCGTCGGTGCCCCGCCCGATGCCGGTGACTTTGACCAGCGGTTGCGCGATTTTCGCTCCGGCCTTTTCCAATTTCCGCAAACCCTTTTCAGAGCACAAAATCGTCGCCGCCGCGCCGTCAGACATTACGCAGATATCCAGCCGGGTGAGCGGCCAGGCTACCATCGGCGCATTGCGGATGTCTTGAATGGTATAGCGGTTGCGCTTCTGAGAGTAAGGATTGTGGTAAGCGTTGACGTGATTCTTCACCGACACGTGCGCCATTTGCTCGACGGTGGTGCCGAACTCTTTCATGTGGCGGGTGACCATCATCGCGTAGTAGCCGGAGTAGAAGCCCCCGACCGGGTAATCGAAACTCACGTCCGAGGCCAGGGCGATGAACTCGTTGCCCTTCCACGTCTCCACGTGGCTCATCGTCTCGAAGCCATAGGCCACACAGATGTCCATATGCCCCGAGGCGACTGACTTCCACGCCTCTTGAAAGCACAGGCCGCCAGTCGCGCCGCCGCCCTCCACCCGGTGGCCGGGCTTGGGGCAAAGACCAAGATAGTCCTGGGCCATGATGCCGGACATCAATTGTCGCTGGAAGTGGTCAGAGAAGTACGAGGCAACTGAGCCGTCCACCAGTTCGGTGAACTGCTCGAAGGTCAAGCCAATGTCCTGGATGGCATAGTCATACGCCTCCTTGACGACGGCCTGAAAGGTTTTGTCGGGGCGGGCTTTGGCGAATTTGGAGACGCCGCCAGAGACGGCGTAGACGATGGGTGGCATAGGAGACCTCCTTTGGCGAATTTACCGACGACTGTTCAGCGTAAGTGGGAAGCAAGCAGTCTGCCAGTATCAATTGCCACTAAAATTTCGGAAGATTGGCACAATTATTTGTACTTTGCCCTTATAGAACCATGCGGAGCCATTAGAAGTGATCCTATACGTGTCGAGAAGGCAAGATGTACAATAGCATTGTCCGCCGGGTTTGGCGAGAGAAAACTTGTTTCGGTCAGATGTGATTTATGAAGCGTTCCGCCGATTGGTTATACCAGTGGATATTTTATCTCGCCGCCGGCCTCTTGTTTGCCTCGACTTTGTTGCGTTCGCTCGTCATCTACCGCGACAGCCCGGAGCTAGGCCGGGTGCTGGGATTGCTGATGGCCTGGCTGGTCTTGCTGGGGGTTAGCGAGACGGCGCTCTCCCGCAGGCGGCCCAAGTATTTCCCGATCTATCTTGTCCTCCAAACGATCCTGACCCTGGCGCTCTTGTTCATGCTTGCTCCTGCGGACTATTTTGCGGTCCTGTTTGCCATTCTCAGCATGCAGATCATGCAACGTTTCAACCCGGGGGCGGGAGCGATATGGATTGGACTGGTTGCCCTGTTGATGACGTTCCCGCTGGCGATTGGCTATGAAGTTTTCCAGGCGATTGCTTTTGTGGTGTTCTACACCGCCGTGAATGCCATGCTGGCCGCTTACGCTCTGGCCACCCGCCGCGCTCAGGCGGCGCGCGCCCGGAACTACACCCTGGCGCAGGAACTGGCAGAAACGAACCGCCAACTGCAAGCCTATGCGAATCAACTTGAACAACTGGCTGTGGCGCGGGAGCGCCATCGCCTGGCGCGTGAACTGCACGATGCGGCGACTCAGACGATCTTCAGCATGACCCTCACTACGCAATCGGCTTTGCTGTTGCTGGAGCGCGATCCGGGCCGGGTGGGAGCGCAGCTTGACCGGTTGAATCAACTGGCCCAGAGCGCGCTCTCCGAAATACGCGCCCTGATTTCCGAACTGCGCCCGGAGAGGGTGGCCGAGGGCGGATTGGTGACTGCCCTCCGGCGGCATGTCGCAGACCGGCGCCTGCCAGAAAACATTTCGGTCTCTCTGGAAGTCGAAGGCGATAGACGCCTGTCGCCCATGGAAGAGCAGGGCCTCTTTCGCATTGTCCAGGAGGCGCTGAACAACATTGTCAAGCACGCCCAAACGCCTCAAGCGCGGATCCGACTGCACCTGCTGGAGCCGCTGTGGATTGAGATTGAAGATCAAGGGCAGGGTTTTGATTTACGGCAAGCCAGGGATAGCGGCCGAGTCGGCCTGGTCAGCATGAGTGAGCGGGCCGCCGAGATCGGGTGGACTCTGGAGATCATTTCTTCTCCCGGCGCAGGCACGCGTATCCGGGTTGAAAAGTCGTCAGGAGAGAAACAACGATGATGGCACAGGGAGAAAAAATCAAAGTGTTGATCGTGGACGATCATCAAGTCGTCCGGCAGGGCCTGCGGACTTTTCTGGAACTGCACGAGGATATCGTCGTGGTCGGCGAGGCCGGCGATGGGCTGGCGGCAGTGGACATGGCCCGCCGGCTCGAACCGGATGTCGTCTTGATGGACCTGGTGATGCCCCGGCTGGATGGGATCGCCGCCACGCGCCAGGTCAAGTCATTCAGCGCCAGAATCAAAGTCATTGCGCTGACCAGTTTTACCGAGGACGACAAGGTCTTCCCGGCCATCCAGGCGGGCGCGTCCAGCTACCTGCTGAAAGACGTCTCTCCCGATAATCTCGTGGAAGCCATCCGGGCCGTTCACGGGGGGGAGGCCCGCCTGCACCCGGACATCGCTCGCAAGCTAATGGACGCGGCGCGAGTCGCTCCTCAGACACGCCCTATCCGCGAAGCCCACGTGGGAGACCTCACCGAGCGAGAGCGGGAGGTCGTTCGGCTGGTGGCGCAGGGACGCAGTAACGCCGAGATCGCCCGCGAATTAGTCATCAGCGACAAGACCGTGAAGACCCATGTCAGCAACATCCTTAGCAAACTGAATCTGGAAGACCGCACTCAACTGGCGATCTATGCCATCAAGAACGGCCTGGCTGATTCGCCCTGACCCGGATCGGAGTTTTCGCTTGTCAGAACACCTGAACCCTTCTTCAAAGCCTCTGAGGCCCGGCCGAACCGGCCTGATTGCCATGGGCCTGTTTTTGGTTGCCCAGGTCGTCCGAACCCTGGCCGACGATGGAATTCAAGACCGGTTACCCTGGTATCTGGGGTTGATGCTGGCCTATCTCATCCTGTTCACAGCCGTGCTATGGCGGCCCGGCCTCCCCTCCGGCTTGTTGCACCTGTACTTTGTGATCCAATCCGCTATCACCCTGGCCCTGCTTTCGCTGAACCCGCAGATTGACTCGGTGACGACATTCTTTGTGCCGTTGAGCTATCAGGCGGCGCTGGTTTTCGGCGGTCAGACTCTCTGGCTGTGGGTCTGCGGTCTGGTCTTGCTCACCGGCGGATCGCTGATGTTCTACCTGGAGGCGCTCCGGGGTCTGGCGTTGGGACTGATTACCATGGCCGGCTGTGTTGTGCTCCCGGCGTACGTCGTCGTCAACCACGAGATCGAGACCGCTCGCGCCAAGAGCCAGGCCCTACTCGGCGAGTTAGAGACAACTCATCGCCAATTGCAGACGTACGCGAATCAGGTGGAAGAACTGGCCGCCATGGAGGAGCGCAACCGGCTGGCGCGCGAGTTGCACGACTCGGTTTCGCAGACCATGTTTAGTATCACCCTCAATGCCCGGTCGGCGCAAATCCTGTTGGAACGCGAGCCGGCCCGGGTGCGGCCCCAATTGGAGCAACTGCAAGAACTGACGCAGAATGCGCTGGCGCAAATGCGAAGCCTGATTGCCGAGTTACGGCCCAAAACTGATTGACTCGGCCATGATCAGTCACACAGACCCTAAAGGTCTTCCAGACCTTTAGGGTCTTTTTTTGTCTGTGCCTACGACCAGAGACGTAGTGAAGTACACCTTCGGTAGTAGAAAGCGAATCCACCCCGGGGTCACGGAGAAATACATCGCCGGCTCGATGCGTCTTCGCGCCAGAAGCGGCATGATAGGAACACCCTAACAGGAGCAACTCATGCCAACTCCGATTTCCTCTTCCATCACCAATCGCCGCCTTCGGGTACTGATCGTGGACGACATGCCTCAGGTGCGGCAGGAACTGCGCGTGCTGTTGCAGTTGGCCGACGAGCTGGAAGTAGTCGGCGAGGCCGCCGATGGCCGGGAAGCAATCTCACAGGCCGAAGCACTGCGCCCGGACGTAGTGGTGATGGACCTGGAGATGCCGGGCATGGATGGTTTCGAAGCGACGCGCCAGATCAAGGCCCGCGGCCTGGCAGAGAAGGTGGTCGTCTTGAGCATCCACGCCCATTCTGACAATGTACAGCGCGCCCGGCAGGCTGGGGTGGATGTCTTTATTGATAAAGCCTCTCGCTACAAGACCCTGATGAGCGCCATTGTCGCGAGCCGCTAATTCTTTCAACCCAAATAGGAGGACCTATGAACAAGTCTGAACGGCGTTACGATCTTGACTGGCTGCGAGTGCTGGCCATCCTGAGCGTCTTTTTGTATCACTCGACGCGCTTCTTCAACCTCGAGGACTGGCATGTCAAAAATGCAATGACCTACGCGTGGGTGGAGGCCCTGGAGAGTTTTATGGAGATCTGGATGATGCCCCTGATCTTCCTCATCTCGGGCGCCAGCATCTTTTTCGCCATGGACAAGGGCGGCGCGGGCAAGTTCTTCAAGGGCAAAGTCCTGCGCCTGCTCGTTCCCCTGGTGGTGGGCGTATTCACCCACGCTTCACTGCAGGTTTACCTGGAGCGACTCACACACGGCCAGTTCAGCGGCTCTTACTTTGAGTTCCTGCCGCACTATTTTGAGGGAGTTTACCTTGACGTTGGCGTTGGCGGCAACTTTGCCTTTGCAGGCATGCACTTGTGGTACCTGCTGTTCCTGTTCCTGTTTAGCCTGGTCTGTTACCCCCTCTTCCGCTGGCTGAAGGGTTCGGGCCGCCGGGTGCTGAGCGGGCTGGGCGGCCTCCTGGCTCTGCCAGGGGCCATGTACCTATTATTGGCGCTGCCTGTCGTGGTGATGGAAGCCCTTACTGGCAATACCCCACTGGGCGAGATCGACCCTGGTGGCTGGACGTTTCCCTTGTACCTGTGCTTCTTCGTCAGTGGATTCGTGGTCGTCTCTCACGAGCGCCTGCAGGAGCGCATCCGCCAACTGCGCTGGGTTTCGCTGACGCTGGGGATCGCCCTGCTGGTAACTTTCATCTGGATGGGCATCCGTGCAGACAATGATCCCGCATTCGTCGCGACTTTTGAAATCGCGGGTGACTTGCTTGCCACCCTGAGCGCGTGGGGCTTGATCCTGGGCTTCCTGGGCCTGGCCATGCAGCGCCTGACCTTCAGCAAGCCGTTTCTGAAGTATACCAACGATGCCGTACTGCCATTTTACATCCTGCACCAGACCATCCTGCTGTGCGTGGGCTACTTTGTCGTGCAGTGGGCAATCCCGGACCTGCTGAAGTGGATGATCATCGCCGCCAGTTCGTTCGCCATCATCATCGGGCTGTATGAGTTTCTGGTGCGGCGGTTCAACGGGTTGCGCATCCTGTTCGGAATGAAGGCTGTGCGGCAAGCCGCGCCAGTTGTGACCGTGCTTACTCAACCGCTATCTGAAAAATCCTGAACTGGCTCGTCAAAAAAATTCTGTCTCACCTTACCAGGCGCCGCACGCGAAGCGTGCGGCGCCTGCCTATGGGCAGATTGGACGGTCTCGCGTTTAACTCCTTGCCACTGTAGCGTCGGTAAAGTTATACTTGCGAACCGATGCCGCCCTTCCACAAACTCCTCATCGCCAATCGTGGCGAGATCGCCGTCCGCATCATCCGCGCCTGCCGCGAGATGGATATTCGCGCCGTCGCCGTATACTCCGAAGCTGACGCTAACGCCCTGCACATTCGTTTGGCCGACGAGGCTATATCCATCGGCCCGCCCCCGCCGCGCGAGTCATACCTCAAGATTGATCGCCTCATCGAAGCGGCGCAAAAGTCGAAGGCGGAAGCCATCCATCCGGGCTATGGCTTTCTTTCAGAGAACGCCGACTTTGCCGAAGCAGTGACGGCGGCAGGCATTGTGTTCATTGGCCCGCCAGCGGAGGCAATTCGCAAAATGGGAAGCAAGACCAGGGCGCGGGCCATCATGCAGGCGGCGAGTGTCCCGGTTGTGTCGGGCTACCACGGCGCGGCGGATGCCGATTTTTCAGAGGCGGCTGGCACGCTGGGCTACCCGGTGCTGGTGAAGGCGGCGGCGGGCGGCGGCGGCAAGGGAATGCGGATCGTGAAGTCTCCAGCGGAGTTGAGCGAGGCGGTGGCGGCGGCCCAACGCGAGGCGGTCAATGCCTTTGGCAGTGACGAAGTCTTCATCGAGAAATACATTGGCAATCCGCGCCACATCGAGTTCCAGGTGTTGGCCGACTCCTTCGGGGAAACCGTTCACTTGTTTGAGCGCGAGTGTTCGATCCAGCGCCGCCACCAGAAAATCGTCGAAGAGACACCGTCACCATTTTTGACCGCAGAGAGGCGCGAGAAAATGGGCGCGGCGGCAGTAGCCGCGGCCAAAGCGGCCGGCTACGGCAACGCGGGCACAGTTGAGTTCATCGTAGACAGCTACGGCGATTTCTATTTTTTAGAGATGAACACCCGCCTGCAAGTCGAGCACCCGATCACCGAAATGGTGACCGGCATTGATCTGGTGAAGGCCCAGATTCGGATCGCGGCCGGCGAGCGCCTCTGGTTTGGGCAGCGTGATCCTTCGCAACGCGGCCACGCAATTGAATGTCGCGTGTACGCCGAAGACCCGGCGAACAATTTTTTGCCGTCGGTTGGGAAGATTGAGCAGGCGGTTGAGCCGGTTCGCCCCGGCGTGCGCGTGGACGCGGGCGTGACGGCGGGCGACGAAGTCTCGATTTACTACGACCCCATGATCGCCAAAGTGATCGCTCACGCCGAGACTCGCGCCAACGCAATCCGCAAGATGGATGCGGCGCTGGCCGACTACAAGCTAACCGGGATCACCACGAACATTTCGTTTTTGCGCGCCGTGCTGGCTCATCCGGCCTTTGAGCGCGGCGAAACCACCACTCACTTCATCGAGCAACATTTGAGTGACTGGCAATCGCCGGTAACGGCGGAGATGGGAGATAGGACGCTTCGCGTGGAGATTGGAGAGGGCGCTGACCCATGGGATCGAGCGGATGGATTCAGGCTTGGGATGGGCGCTTCCTCATCAGACCCGAAGGGTCTCAGAGACCCTTCGGGTCTTGCCCGGCTGAAGCAAAAACGACCAACGACAAGGGCGGGGGGCCACGAGATGCTGGAGGCGGCCATGCCAGGGCTGGTGCGCAGGGTGCTGGTGAGAGAAGGCGACTCGGTGGAGCGTGGGCAGGCGTTGGTGATGTTGGAAGCCATGAAAATGGAGATTCGGGTGTCAGCCCCGCACGCCGGAAAGGTGGTTAAAGTGCTGGTTTCCCCCGGTGAGACGGTTGATCGGGGCCGGCGGCTGATTGAATTGGCCGCACCCTGAACGCCCTTCGACTGCCACTTCGACTTCGTTCAGTGTCCGCTCAGGGTGTGTCCCGTAGTCGAAGGGGGCGGCGTCACAAGAGTGTGCACGCAAAGGTTGATGCTGTTGGCGAATTAGCACATTGCGCGGTAATACTAAGCGCCTCCGTGCGCGGACTCGGCGCATAGCCGTTGATAGTGTTTGGCGGCGGCGTGGGTGACCGGGCCTGGCTCGCCGTTGCCGATAGCCCGGCCATCTACCGCCGTCAACGGGCGAACGCCGGCGACGGCGTTGGTGAGAAAGGCCTCAGTGGCTTCGGCAAGCAGGGCGGCTGGTATCTCGGTTTCGACGATGGGTTGCGGCAGTGTTTCGAGCAAGAGGCGGCGAGCGATGCCCGGCAATAGGCCGCAGCGCAAGGCCGGGCTAAGAATTTGCCCGCCGACGACCAGAAACAGATTCGACGAGGCCGCTTCGGTGAGGTGACCGTTGATGTTCTGAAAGAGCGCTTCATCTGCGCCCGCCTGTTTGGCCTTTTGTTTTGCCAGCACTTTGTCCAGCGCGCTGAGGTGTTTGAGGTAGCACAGCGGCGAGGCGGGGTCTACTTTCCACGGGGCGAGAATTGCCTGGCAGACACCTGACAGGTCCGCTCCGCGAAAAAACCTGTCAGGTGCCTGCCAGGTCTGCATGAATAGCGTCGGATGGATATCAGCAGGCGGCTCAAAGCCGCGTGGGCCACTACCCCGGGTGATCACCAGGCGCAGAACTCCTTCGCCTACTCCGTTCTCGCCGATCACTTTTTGGCATCGCTCGCTGAGAGCCGGAGCATCCCAGGGCAACGGCGGGAATCCCAGTTGCGCCAGCCCCGAAAACAGCCTTTGCATGTGCCAGGTAAAAAAGAGCGGGCGGCCATTGCTGACGCGGATCGTTTCAAACAGGCCGTCGCCGTAAGCAAAGCCGCGATCCCCCAAACTCACAACCGGCGACTCGCTTGGATACATTTGGCCGATGCCATTTGCTTCGACCCAGAGGAGATTCATTGTTAGAAACCTGTCAGGTCTTGGGCAAGGGCGTTAAAGATCGCCCGGGCTTTGTGCAGAGTCTCGTCGTACTCGGCCTCGGGTTGCGAATCGGCGACGATGCCGCCGCCGGCGTGAAAGTAGGCCTGACCGTCCATGACGGTGATGGTGCGGATGGCGATGTTCAAGTCCATCGTTCCGTCGAAGCCGAGGTAGCCGATGGAGCCGCAGTAGACGTGGCGGCGCAGGCCTTCAAGTTCTTCGATGATTTGCATGGCCCGGATCTTGGGCGCGCCGGTGATTGAGCCGCCGGGAAACGTGGCCCGCAGTAAGTCGGCGCGGGTCGTGCCGGAACGCAAGCGGCCTTCAACAATGGCGACGGTGTGCCACACGGTTGGATAGGCCTCAACGCGGCGTAATTCAGGAACGCGCACCGTGCCGAACTCGCAGGCGCGCCCCAGGTCGTTGCGCTCCAGGTCTACGATCATCACCAACTCGGCGGCGTCCTTTTCGCTGGCGAGTAGTTCGGCTTTGAGTTCCTCGTCGGCCTCAAGCGTCTTGCCGCGTGGCCGCGTGCCTTTGATCGGCCTGGTCTCGACGCGGCGCGATTCCGGCTCGACGAATAAGAATCGTTCAGGTGAGGCGCTGACGATCTGAAAGCCGCCCAGGTCGAGGAAGGCGGCGAAGGGAGCCGGGTTGACGGCGCGCAAGCGCCGGTAGAGTGACTCGGCAGCGCCGGTCAGGGGCGCGGCGAAGCGTTGTGAGATGTTGACTTGATAAATGTGCCCGGCCCGGATGTAATCCAGGGCGCGCTCGACAGCCTGGTAATAAGCAGGCCGGGTGAAGTTGGACCTCACCCCCCTCGGCCCGCTTCGCGTCTCCTGACCGCGAAGTGCGCGGTCAGGAGAGGGGGGAGTGGAGGCCGGGTGTCGAACAAGTCGAGCCAGTTCTTTCGCCGCCTCTATTGCCAACCTCTCGCGCCCCGGCACGGGCAGGGCGATGAGGCAGCCGCGCTTGTGGTGATGATCGATTGCGATGAGATGGTCGTAAAACGCCAACTGCAGTTCCGGTAGCTGCAGATCGTCGCGAGCAGTGTCGGGCAGGCGCTCGATCTGGCGGCCAAGATCGTAACTGAAGTAACCGACCGCGCCTCCGGTGAACGGCGGCAGCCCCGGCGTGGCCGCCACCGCTATCGCGTAACGAGCGAACAGCGCCTCCATCGCTTCCAGCGGGTCGCCTTCCCACTCGCGAGTCGTGCCCGCTTCCCAAAGCGCCAGCTTTCGGCCACGGCTTTGCAGACGCAGAAAAGGCCGATGCCCCAGAAACGACCAGCGGGAAATGTCCGCCGGCCCACCCTGGCTTTCGAGCAGGAAGCGGTAAGGTTCACGCGGGAGGCGGTCGAACATCTCCACTGGCGGCTCGGGGTCGTTCCACGTTTCGAGGGCGAGAGGCGTGATCATTTGGACAGGGAAATAGGCAGACAGGTGGATAAGGAGACAAGGAGAGGCACTGCTTCTTGTGTACCTGTGTTCTTGTGTACTTGTCTACCTGTTTCCTTTCACTGCAAATATGGCAAGAACAACGTCGCCAGCCCGAGGAACAGGCCAAAGCCGACGCTGTCGGTGACGGCTGTGACCATGACGGCAGAGGCGAGAGCCGGATCAAGTTTGAGGAACTTGAGCGTGAGCGGCACGAGTGTCCCGGCGATCCCGGCGGCGATCATGTTGCCCGTCAGGGCCAGGCCGATGATCAGGCCGAGGACGGGGATGCCTTTCCACAAGTAAGCGCCGATGCCCACACAGATGCCGACGGCCAGGCCGTGAAGAACGCCGATGCCCGCTTCGCGGGCCAGCGCCCGCCAGGCGTCTTTGAATTCGATTTCGCCCAGAGCCATGCCACGCACCATCATCGCCAGCGTCTGGGTTCCGGCGTTGCCGCCTTGCCCGGCCACAATGCCCTGGAAGACGGCCAGCACGGCCACTTTGGCAATGGTGGACTCGAACAGGCTGACGACCGAAGCGGCCAGGAAGGCGGTGAAGAGGTTGACCAGCAACCAGGGCAGTCGTTTGCGCACCGAGAGGCTGACCGGGCTGAAGACTTGCAGGTCGCTGTCGGAGACGTTAGCCAGGCGGTAGATGTCTTCGGTGGCTTCTTCTTCCATGACTTCGACGATGTCGTCGTGGCTGATGACGCCAACCAGCCGGCCTTCGGCGTCCACGACCGGCAGGGCCAGCAGGCCGTAGCGGGTGATGATGCGGGCGCACTCTTCCTGATCGGTTCCAAGCGGGACGCTGATGAGGTTACGGTTCATCACCGTTTCGACAGAGGTATGCGGCTCGGCAATGATCAGGTCGCGCAAGCCGACAACGCCGATGAGTTTGCTGTTCCGGTCTACGACGTAGAGGTAATAAGGAGTCTCGGCATCGGGGTGGATTTTGCGGAGGTATCCGATGGCTTGCTCGCACGTCATCTGCCGCCGCAAGTGCGGGATGTCGGGCGTCATCAAGCCGCCGGCGGTGTCGTCTTCGTAAGCCAGCAGGGGGATGACGTCTTCCGCCTGGTGGGCGTTCATCTGGGCGATCACCGTTGCCGCCTGGCCGGGCGGCAGGTCGCCCAACACGTCGGCGGCGTCATCCGGCTCCATTTCGTCCAGCACGTCGGCTAGCCGATCGGGAGACAGTTGGGCCGCGACCTGAGCGGCTTCCTCATCTTCAAGCTGTTCAATAATTCCGGCGGCTTCTTCGGCGTCAAGCCGGGGGAAGACTTCGGCTTGATCATCCGGCTCAAGCCCGGCAAAGGCTTCAGCCTGGTCGGCGGGGTGGAGGCTGGTGAGGGCAGTGATGGCCTCGTCCACCTGACCGGCTTCGAGCGCGGCCCGGATGCGTTCGAGGGTGCGATCGATCAACAGTTGTTCCATAGCGGTCTCCTTTGGGATAAAGACCCGCGCCCCGGCCGATGAGTCGGGGCGCGAGACGGAGCGGGCGCGGAACAACTGGTTGGGACTCAAGGGCAGGTGATGCCGGTGGGCGCGGGCTGTTTATGAGAGTCAGGATCGGTGTTCATGCAATCAGCAGGCAGTCCGCAGAAGGCAGTGGGTGGTCATCTAGCGCTTCCTACTGCTTTCTGTTTAGCGCCTACTTAGAAATCCCCCGGTCGGCTTAAGAGATGGGCCAACTCTTCGGCGGCGGGGTCGTCCACCAACGCCAGCACTTCATCTTCAGCTTCCAGAACGGTGATGCCGCGCGGGAGGATCATTTCGCCATGGCGGATGATACCAGAGATAGTGCAGTTCGGGGGCAAGGGCAAATCTTTGATGGCAATGCCGACGGCCTTAGCCCCCGGCCAGATTTTTTCTTCCACCAGCGAGAACTTGCCCCGCCGCAGTTTGAGCATGGTCATCATGTCGCCCAGCGACATTTCTTCCTCGATGAGCTTCGCCATCAGGTCGGCGTTGTTGAGGGCCACGTCCACGCCCATATTGGGGGTGAACAACCAGGCGTTCTTGGGGTTGTTGATGCGGCCAATGATCCGGCGCACGCCGTACACCTCGCGGGCCAGTGAACAGACGACAAGGTTGTCGGCGTCATTGGCGGTGACGGCGGCCAGGACTTGCGCCTTTTGGATTCCGCCGCCCTCCAATACTTGCGGGTCGGTGACCTCGCCTTCGAGAATCACTTCGGTCGGAAGTTCGCGATGCAGGACGGAGAGCGTTTCAGAGCGCGACTCAATCAGGCGGACCTCGTGCCCTTGCGCCAGCAGGAGCGAGGCCAGATGTGAGCCGGTGCGGCCGCCGCCGACAATCAAGACAAACATACTTAATCCTTTCCGTTGCCGCGCAGGCGGTTCTCGAAAATGGTCACGCTCTCGGCAGTTGCGCTCAGGTGAACAAGGTCCTGGGCCTGCAATATCACTTCGCGGGTTGGCAGTGAGGCCCGCCCGCCACGCGTGAGCGCCACCGGGATGGCGTTGGTGCCCGCAATCAAGCTGTCCAGCGAGCGGCCGGCCCATTCAGCCGGAACTGAAATTTCGCAGAGTTGAACTTCCCCATTTCCGACAGGCAACACACTCCGCAAGCCCGAATGGAGAATGAGCTGTTCGAGGCGTTGCGCGCCCCACGAAGAAGAAGTGACCGACTGGATGCCGAGCCTTTCGTAGATCTGGGCGCGGCGCGGGTTGTAGACGCGGGCCACAACGTGCTCGACTTGAAAAATGTCGCGCGCCGCCCGCGCGGCGACAAAGTTGACGCTGTCGGACGTGGTCGCCGCCGCGAAACCATGAGCGGATTCTATGCCCGCCCGTTTGAGCACATCCTGCTCGGTCGCTTCGCCCTGGACGGTGCGCCCCCGGAAGTCCGGACCCAGCCGGTCAAAGGCGCGAGAGTTGTAGTCTACGACGGTGACTTGATGGTTCTGGCGCGAGATCGAAAGGGCCAGTTCTGCGCCCACCCGCCCGCAACCGACGATGATGATGTGTTCCTGAAGTTTGCTTTCTGGGCTGTGTTTTTGGGTCATAGGTTCACTCTTGTTCGACGTGGTAAGGCACTTCGGTGATCACGATATTCTTCAAGCCGCGCAGGCCGAACTGCAGGAAGAACGCAGTCTGCATATGCAAAAGATTGTGCCAGCGTTTGGCCGGGACAAATTCCGGCACGACGACGGTGATCACCTCATTCGGCTGGCGATGGTCGGCAATTTGCTGGATGTAATCCAGCAGAGGCTCAAGGAGGAGACGATCCGCCGACTTGATCATGTGCAGGCGCAAGCCGTCGCCCCATTTTTCCCACTTTTCCCGTACCTTCTCCTCGTCGGCCGGGTCAATGGCGACGTAGACGGCGGTGACGTCATCCGACACCGAACGGGCGTAGTGCAAAGCTTGCAGAATGCCGCTGTGCACGCCGCCGATAGGGACGATGACCCGGTGCCGCTTGATACGGGGCGGCGCGCCGAACGAGTCCAGCGAAAGTCCGGAAGCCAGGTGCGTGTAGTGGCGGTGAATTCGCAAAAATATGAGGACGAGGGTGGGGATGATGATGACGACCACCCACGCGCCCGAGATAAACTTGGTGACGGCGAAGACGATCATCACCACGAACGTGCTGATCGCGCCGAAGCCGTTGATGATCAGCTTGATCCACCACTTGGGATCGTGGTGAAGCACCGAAGCGATTTGTTGTTGCTCCTCGCCGGGCTTGAGTTTACTGCTCTTCCACCAGCGCACCGCCATGCCGGTTTGAGAGAGGGTGAAGGACAAGAAGACGCCGATGGCATACAGCGGAATGAGCGAGTTGGTTTGCGCCTGGAAGATGATGATGAGCATGGAGGCGAAAACAGCCAGGGCGATGATGCCGTAGCTGTAGACGAGGCGGCTTCCGCGGTAGGTCAACTGCTTGGGCAGGAAACCGTCGGCGGCCTGGATGGCGCTCAAGCGGGGGAAGTCGGCGAATGAGGTGTTGGCCGCCATGATCAAGATGAGCGTGGTGCTGCCCAGCAGGGCCAGGTACAACGGACTGCCCGCGCCGTAAATCACCCGGCCAATCTGCGAAAAAATAGTTTCAGTATGAGACGGCACGGCTTCGACCTGACCGGCCAGGAAGGTCATGCTCAGGAACATCACCGACAGAATCGAACTCATCCAAATCAAAGTAATACCTGCATTCCGGCTCTTGGGTTCGGAGAAGGCCGGGATGCCATTGCTAATGGCCTCAACACCTGTGAGCGCAGTACAGCCGCTTGAGAAGGCACGCAGGATCAAGAACAGCCCCAGGGTCTCTGTTGCGCCATGGGTTGCCTCCGCAATGGGTACTGTGCCAAGCGTCCCGGTGAAGTGGCGGAAGAAGCCCACACCGATAGTAAAAATCGTCATCACCACAAAGAAGTAAGTCGGAATGGCAAAGGCCGCGCCCGACTCTTTGACTCCCCGCAGGTTAATCAGAGTCATCAAGCCAACCATCAACAGGGCGATGACCACCCGCCAGTCGTAAAGCTCTGGAAAGGCCGAGGTGAGTTGGGCCACGCCGGATGAAATCGAGACGGCAACGGTCAGGATGTAATCGGTGAGCAGGGCCGCCCCGGCAATCTGGGCGGGCACTTCGCCCAGGTTGTCACGCGAGACGATGTAGGCTCCGCCGCCGCCTGGATAGGCGTGAATGGTCTGCTCGTAAGAAATAGTGACGATGGCGAGCAAGACGGCGATGGTGATGGCGATTGGCAGTGAGAGCGAAAGCGCGCCCGCTCCGGCCAGGATTAAGATGAGCAGGATTTCATCGGTGGCGTAAGCCGTAGACGACAGCGCGTCAGACGCAAAGACGGCCAGCCCCACTTTCTTGCTAATCGTCTGGTGCGGCGCATCGGCGGTGAGCAGGCGCGGGCCAATCAAGAGTTTCTTGAGCGTGCTAAATGAAGGTTGTTTGACCGTGGTAGCCATAGGTTGTTTCAAACTCGAGGCGTCGGGCGGGGGCTGTCAACAGACGATGGCAGCGAGCGTCGCGGCGCAAGATTGCGCCTGCCAATTCCGGGCAGGCCTTGTTGACGGCGCGAAATAATAATCCTCTTTTCTTTTCGCGTCAATCAACTGCCTTCGGTATTTTTTGACGCAGGCCTCTATATTGCAATGCCAGCGATCCATAAAACAGCGGCAACCACAAGGTGAAGCCACGGTAGGCCAGGGTGATGATCACCGCCGCTTCCAGCGGGACGCGCAAGGTTTGCAGAGACAGCGTCATCACCCCTTCCACCACGCCAATGCCCATGGGCGTGGGCGAAACGATAGTGAACAAGAAGGCCATGCTGAACCCGGCAATGAGGGTGCCGACCGAGAAAGGCTGATTGAAGGCCAGGAACAACAGAAAGAGCAGGCTGACAAACGGCGGCGAATTCTTCCAAACGCCCGAATTGCGAAATCACAAAGCTGACGGCCAGAAGCAAAATGAGGGCGAAAGCGAGTCGGCGCATGAACGCGCCGACTATAACACAAAACAAAAGACCCGAAGGGTCTGGCGAAGCGCCCTTCGGGTCTGGTGATCAACCTCCCGAAGGTTTTGAACCTTCGGGAGGTTGGGGCGGTTTACGATTGCGGTCGTTCGCCCAGCGTCACCGGAACGATGATCGTCTGCCCCTCACGCAAAACGGTAAGCGGCACCTGTTGGCCCGGTTGATGTTCAAGCAGGGTGTTGATGAAAGGATGCGACTCGTCCAGGGTAACGTCGTCAATGGCGGTGATGATGTCGCCCACCTGCACCCCGGCTTGCCCGGCGGGGCCGTCGTTTGTCAGGCCGGTCACGTAAATACCCCAGTCTGCCCTCAGGCTGTAAAGCCGGGCAACGTCGGGCGTGATCAGCTCCCATTGCACGCCGAGATAAGGCCGCGAGACGTAGCCTTGCCGGATGATCTGATCGCTGACCGCGCGCACGGTGTTGGACGCCACCGCGAACCCAAGCCCCTCGGCTTGATCGCCGGTGAAGCCGCCGCCGCGCACCACCAGCGTGTTCAACCCAATCACCTGCCCGGCCAAATTCACCAGCGGCCCGCCTGAATTGCCATGATTGATGGCGGCGTCGGTCTGGAGCAAATCCTCCATCAAGTAACCGCTCTCACTTTCAATCGTGCGCCCGGTGGCGCTCACCACGCCGACCGTCACCGTGTTCTTGAAGTCGCCCAGCGGCGAGCCAATGGCGATAACCGACTCGCCGGGTTTCAGCGAGTCCGAGTTGCCCAACTCGGCCACGGCTGGCACGGGGACGCCGACTCTGATCACGGCCACGTCGGCAAAGATGTCACTGCCGATCAGTTGTGCGTCGGCGGTGTCGCCATTCTGGAAGATCACCGACAGCGCGCGTTGCCCCTCGACGACGTGATTGTTGGTGAGGATGTAGCCGTCGCCGGAGATGATGACGCCCGATCCGGATGCTTGTCCCTGACCGGTGTCGTTGACTACAGTGACGACTGCCGGGCCAACTTTGGCGACCGCTTCCGTAATGGCCGTTTGTACGTCCACCGTGTGGAGTTCATCGCTCGGCGAGCTTTGGGCTGGCGGCAAGGCGATTGGCTGTTGTGGCGCGGGCGATGACGACTCGGCGGTGTCACGCACGGCCAGATACACCGCCGCCCCGCCGACGGCGGCTCCGCCAAACGCGACTAACGCGATGACGCCGACAGCCACGACTCCAATCAATACTCGTTTGATAGTCATTGAGACCTCCTAAAGATGATTTGGCGACATCATGCTTCAGGAGATTTAGAGCAATATGAAAATTGGGTCAAGGCTGGATAAGAAAAAACCTCCCGAAGGTTTGCAAACCTTCGGGAGGTTTTCTTGCGAATGATTGCTTACCCTCGCCGCCGCCCACCTATGCCTGAGATGAGGAAGACGTAGTACAACAGTTGCGAAAGGGCCGCGCCCAACCCGGCGACGTAAGTGAGCGCCGCCGCGTCCAGCACCGCCTTCACGCCGCGTCCCTCCTCAGCGCTGGTAATCACACCCGCGTCGGTGAGCAGGGCCATCGCCCGCCTGCTGGCGTTGAACTCAACCGGCAGGGTGACCAGAGCAAACAGTGCGCCGCCGGCGAAGAAGAGCACACCCAGCCACGACACTTCGGCGATGCGCAGGAGCAGGCCGATGAAGATCAGAAACCAGCCCAGGTTTGAGCCGATGTTCACCGCCGGGACAATGGCCGAGCGTAACTTCAAAGGCGCGTAGCCATCCCGGTCTTGCATAGCATGGCCGATCTCGTGAGCCGTAATCGCCAACGAAGCGACCGATGCTCCGTAACCCGTGTTTTCCGAGAGGCGCAGGACGTTGTCCCGCGGGTCGTAGTGGTCGGTCAGTTCGCCGCGCACGCCTTCAAGGCGAACGTCGGGCAACCCGGCATAACGCAAAAGGCGCTGGGCGGCATCCGCACCGCGCAAGCGCAGGCTGTTCGGTATCTGGCTCCATTTTCGATACGCGCCGTCCACGCGCATCTTTGCCAGCCACACCAGCAGAAGCGCCGGGGCCATGAACAGCAGATACATCGGGTCAAAGAAGAACATGGGTCAACTCCATTCGGGCAAAATCCCAAACCTCAAAAACCAAACTCCAAACTGTGTTGTCGAGCGTATTGTGCTACAAAGGATGTTAGCGAATCGTCAGAATCTTATTTTGAACTGCCCACCGCCTCGCCCTGAAGCAAGTGTACGGCGGCGTCCAGTTGTGGGTCGAGATTGGCTTCGCGATCTTCTTTGGTCAGTTCCACTTCCACGTCGGGCATAATGCCCTCTTTGTCAATCGAGCGGCCATCGGGCGTGAGCCAGCGGGCTACGGTGATGCGCACACTGCCCTGATCGTGGGAAAGCGGTTGCCAGTTTTGCACTGTGCCTTTGCCGTACGACTGCTCGCCAATCACCTGGCCCCGTCCGTAATCCTGAACGGCTCCGGCCACAATCTCGGAAGCGCTGGCGCTGCCTTTGTTGATCAACACCACCAGCGGGATGTCGGTGGCAAGGCCGCCGGGTTGAACGTCGAACACTTCCTGACTCCCGTCGCCGTAACGCTGAATCAGCGCCGGGCCGTCGCCGATAAACTGGCCGATCACCTCAATGGCCGTATCGCGCAGGCCGCCAGGGTTGCCGCGCAAGTCCAGCACCAGCCCTTTCGGATCTTGGAGCATCAACGCTTGCAGTTGAGTTTTCAGTTCGCCGGTCGTCTTTTCGCCGAAGTTGTTGATTTTGACGTAACCGATTCCGCCGTCGAGCATCTCGCTTTCGACCGAGGCGATGATGATTTTGGCCCGGACAATGTCAAATTCAAGCGGCTCCGATTCGCCTTCGCGAGCGATGGCGAGATGCACCGTAGTGCCTGCCGGGCCGCGCACTTTGCTGATTACGGTGAACAAATCCTGGCCGCCGATGTCTTCCCCGTCCACTTCGACGATCAGGTCGCCCGGCAGGATACCGGCCTCTTCGGCGGGCGAGCCGGGCAGAGGGGAGATGATTTCTACGTAATCACCCTTTGAACTGACTTCAGCGCCAATGCCCTCCAACTCGCCGGCCGAGTCGCTGAACAGGATTTCCGACTCGGCGGGAGTGCTGTAACCGGTGTGGCGGTCGCCCAGCGCGGCCAACATGCCTTTGATCGCGCCATAAGCCAGGGCCTGATCGTCTATAGGCTGATCCACATAGTCTTGATGCACCAACTCCCACGTTTCCCAGAAGGGGGCAAATTTATCGACCAGATCGGCGGGCGTGCCGCCCGAATGCGAGTCAGTCAAGGTCACCGCGCCGCCGCCCAACACCGGCAGGCTGGTGCGGAGCGCCGCGCTATGGCCGACGATAAAACCGGCGCTGAACAGGCCGGCGGCAAAGAGCGCGATGAGCGCGCCAATCAGGGCGGAGCGAACTATTTTCATCGTAAGGGCCTCCAAAGTTTTACAATAAGCGAATCATATCGTAAAAGCATGAGAGACGGGTAAACCGCGCATGAGTATTAAGCCCGCGCCCCTTAAACGAAAAGCGCCCACCGCCGAGGCGGCAGGCGCTTCATCTAAAGACCCGATGTCTTTGATTACGGAGTTACAGTGAGGGCGCCGATCATGCCTGCTTCCTTGTGCCCGGCGACGTTGCAGTAATACTCAAAGGTTCCGGCGGACTTGGGCGTGAACGAGAAGGTAATCGTCTGGCCGGGGACGACTATTTGCTCGGTCACCAGGCCATCAATCAGAAACGTGTGGTCGAGTGCGCCCTTGTTGTTGTAAGTGACGTTGACGGTCTGACCGACTTTGGCTTCGATGGCCGTCACGTCAAACTTGATGTCTTCGCCATTAATGGTGACTGCCAACGGCTCGATGTTCGACGAGCTGTTACCACCTCCGCAGGCGGCCAGGGCCAGGCCAAAAACGGCAAGCCATGCCGTGATTATAAAGAAACGTTTGCTATTCACTTTGGGTAATCTCCTTGAATTTGATGTAAAGATGGCCGTAATTATATCGCCGTTGGTGAAGTTCGGCACAATCACCCAATCCAGCCCTGCCGCTTGATCCACCACCACATGGTGAGAGGGACAAGAGCCATGGAGGCCAGCCCGGCAATGAGGAACCAGAGTGTCGAAAATGGAAGCCACTCGAAGTTCATGCCAAAGAATCCGGAAAGAAACGAGATGGGCAGGAACATGGCGCTGAAGATCGTCAGCACTTTCATAATGTCGTTGGTGCGGTTGGCGCTGACGGAGAGGTAAGTGTCGAGGGCGCCGCCGGTCAGGTCGCGCAGGGTGTCGTTGATGTCGGCCAGGCGGACGAGGTGATCGTAGATGTCGCGGAAGTAGATGCGCTCGGACGGGTCGATCACGGCGTAGGCGTCGCGGGCCAGCCGGTTCACCACTTCGCGCTGAGGGATGATGATCCGCCGCAGGTGCAGGATGGCGCGCTTGGTGGAAAAGATTTTGCTCAGCACCGAGCGGTCGGTGCTGGTGAAGACTTCGTCTTCCAGGTGATCCAGGGCGTCGTCGAGCTGGTCCACGACGGGCATGTAGTCGGCCACCAGGGTGTCTATGATGTGATAAAGCAAATAATCTGCGCCGCGCTCAAGATAACGCTGATCACGCTGGCAGGCGGCCCAAACTTTGTCGGCAGACATGACCGGGTGTTTGTGATGCGTCACCAGAAAGTTCTTGCCCAGGAAGGCGTCAATCTCGTTGGTGTCGAGGTCGTTGGTGACCGGGTTGAAGGTGATGCCGTGGACGACGGCGTAAACGTATTCGCCCCAGTCGTCCACTTTTGGCACGTGGGCCTGTTGCAGGGCATCGTCAATCGCCAGCGGGTGAAAGTGAAAGGTATCGGTCAGTATCTTTTCGACTCGCTCTTTGGGTTCGTCGGCCAGGTCAATCCACAACAAGCCGCCGGGGTCGTGCAGAGCCACTTTCCAGTGCGTCTCTGGCAGGTCGGTGGTGATGCCGCCTTTGTTGTTGCGATAGATGATGCGAATCATAAGCGCCTCCAGTAGTTGTCGAACTGTTCGCTGTTGCAGGCCTCAATGTATCTGAGAATCTCGCCGCCGCCAAGCGGATAAAGGGGATGACAGGAGGTGGGCCACGCCCCGCGCGGGGCGGCGGCTACCGCGTGGACGGCGGGAGATGGAATATCGGCCTTGTCCAGCTTGTCCACGATCTCTTCGGCGGTGATGATCGTGGTGCGGGCGGCCATTGCCAGTTCGACGTCCACGCCCTGGTTGCCGCCGATGACGGCGTTGCCTGTCGGGTCAGCTTTGAGGGCGTGGATGACGGCGACGTCGCAGTGGATGGCCGGGAAGGCGATCAAGGTTTCGCCGTTGTAAGGGTCAACGACGGTTTTTACGTCGGGGCGGAGTTTGGGCAGGTCGGTGCCAAGCCAGCCGCGCCCCGGCATGAAGCCGACGTTGGCTAACGTGGCGCGCAGACCGAAGGCCAGACTGGCTTCGGTCTCTTCGACAACTTCAATGTCGCCCAGGTTGGCCGCCTGGGTGAACATGGGCGCCAGCCCGAATGCTTCGAGGCCGAAATAGCACGTGCGCGTTCGCTTGACGAGGCCTGCGCCGACGAGGAGGTCGGATTCGTAGGAGGCAGTGAAGGCAAAGAGGGTGAGGGAGTGTGGGGGTGTGGGAGTATGAAGGAGTTCGCGGACGAAGGCGACGGGGCGGCGGTAGAGGGTCATGCCGCCGAGAGCCAAAGTGTCGCCGGGCTTGAGGAGAGATGGCGTTTCGGAAAGAGGGATGCGTTTATCAGTCATGGCTAGTTCTTGTCTCATAGCACGGATTCCCAGAATTTACGGATCGGAATCCGCTCATTCTGAGAATCCGTGCTATTTTGAGGGAGGGCACGCTATGCTTTCTCCTCAGAGTCAGGAGAGCCTTTTTTCTCTTCGCCGTTGGGTGGAGTCTTTTGGAGTTGCTGGACTCGCTGGTGCAATTCGTTCAACTGATCGTTTTGTTGTTTGCGGGCTTCGGTTCCGCCGCCGAAGGCCTTGCCCCAGATTCGGGCTTGCTCTTGGAGCATCTTGCCGTGGCTCATGGCGTTGAACAAGGCCAGGTTGATGCCGACGACCAGCCCGACGATGCATAACAAGGCCAGCAGGCTTTGAGGGTTTGAGAGTAATTTGTCCATGAAGTGATTATAAAGCCCAAGGCCCAAAATCCCAACTTCCAATGTAGTGTGTTGGGGCTTGGGGCTTTGGAAGTTGGGAGTTTCAATAAGGTATAATCCCGCTCGTGCTGAACTCTCTGAAGAATTTTACGGCGGGCCTGACCCGCACCCGGCAGGCGGTGTTTGGCCGCATTGCCAACATCGTCGGCGCAAGTGAGATCGAGGATGAGACGTGGGACGAGTTGGAAGCGACGCTCATCCAGGCCGACCTCGGTGTGACCGTCTCCACCGAGTTGATCGAGCGCCTGAAGAAACACGTCGGCGACGAAGGCCTTACCAAAGAGCACGACCTGCGCGCTTTTTTGCGGAGCGAGTTGATGGCCCTGCTCGACGCGCCGCCTCAGCCGCCGCTCACCGGCGACCCGGCGGTGCTGTTGATGGTCGGGGTGAACGGGTCGGGCAAGACGACGACGGCGGCCAAACTGGCGAAGCTTCTGCGCGACCACGACCGCCGCAAACCCATCCTCGCCGCCGCCGACACCTTCCGCGCCGCCGCCATTGATCAACTCAAGGAATGGGGCGGGCGGGTGGGCGTAGAGGTGATTGCCACCCAGCCCGGCGGCGACCCCGGCGCGGTGGTGTACGACGCCATTGCCGCCGCCCGCGCCCGGGGCGCCGATCTGGTCATCGTGGACACGGCGGGCCGACTGCACACCAAGTTCAACCTGATGGAAGAGCTAAAGAAGGTTCGCGGTGTGGCGGCCAAGGCCAGCCCTGGCGCGCCGCACGCCGTATATTTGGTGCTGGACTCGACCACCGGCCAGAACGCGCTGGCCCAGGCCAAAGCTTTCAAAGACACGGCTGGCGTCACCGGGGTGGTGTTGAGCAAGCTCGACGGCTCGGCCAAAGGCGGCGTGGCCTTTGCCATTCGCCGCGAGCTTAACCTGCCAATTGTTTATGCCGGTTTGGGCGAGCGGGTGGAGGATTTGGCGCCGTTTGACCCGGCGGCGTTTGTGGATGGACTGTTAGAATAAAAGACAAACGTCAGGCACAGCCCACGAAAAGCGCGTGAACGACAAACGACAAAGCGCCTTATGACGTTTGACGTTTCACGTTTGACGGAGCCAAATTAATGCAAGACCTACTTCTTAAACTCAACGAAAGCGACGCCCAAGCCCAGCAATTGCTGGAGCATCTTTGACATCCCCAACAAAGAAAAACGCCTGGCCGAACTTGAAGCCCTGGCGTCCTCTCCGGATTTTTGGAACAACCCCGACGCGGCCCGCGCCGCGATGCGCGAACTCTCTGAGCTGCGGGAAACCGTCTCTCAGTGGGAAACGTTGACTCGCCGCCTGGCCGACGCCCGCGAACTGGCCGAACTCGACGACGAGTCGCTCCGCGCCGATCTCGAACCCGAAATAGAAGCCATCGTGGCCGAAGTGCACCGGCTGGACTTCGAGTCGATCTTCACCGACAAGCACGATCACGGCAACGCCATTCTGGCCATTCACGCCGGGGCCGGCGGCGTGGACTCGATGGACTTCGCTTCGATGCTCCTGCGCATGTACTTGCGCTGGGCCGACAGCCGCGGCTACAAAACCGACATCATCGATCAAACCGACGGCGAAGAAGCGGGCATCAAGTCGGTCACCGTCACCGTTGCCGGGCGGCAGGCGTATGGTTACCTCAAGGCCGAAAAGGGTGTGCACCGGCTGGTGCGGCTCTCGCCGTTCGACTCGGCTCATCGCCGCCACACCTCGTTTGTCCAGGTTGAAGTGTTGCCCCAGCTTGAGGATGACGACGAAGTTGCCATCAACCCGACTGAGATCGAAATCAGCACTTACAAGTCGTCGGGCGCAGGCGGGCAGAACGTGCAGAAGAATGAAACTGCGATTCGCATCCGGCACATTCCAACCGGCATCGTCGTCACCTGCCAGAACGAGCGCTCGCAAACGCAGAACCGCGAGAACGCCTTGAAGGTTTTGCGGGCCAGACTGTTTGAACTCAAACTCGAAGAGCGCAGTAAAGAGATTGCGGCTCTTAGAGGCGAATACGTGAAGGCCGAGTTCGGCAACCAGATTCGATCTTATGTGTTGCATCCGTATCAAATGGTGAAAGATCATCGAAACAATTTTGAAACATCCAACACCAGCGCAGTACTCGACGGCCATCTGGATGATTTCATGGAGGCCTACCTTCGTACCAATCTGAGGTAAAAAAGACTCTCGTACCATAGCAAGCCGGGCTGTGAACTGATACAAACTATTTCATCCAAGAAGATCGTGTGGTCGTAGTTCGCTCGCACTTTTAGGAGGAAATATGTTTACATCAAAATTGATCAAACGGTTTGCCGGGTTGGCGTTGGTGGCCTTGCTGACGCTCACGGCCTGCCTGGGCAGTGAGGTTCTCCCAGAGGGCGGCAACCCGATCCCCACTCCGCGAGAAGGGGAGTTGGTAGACTCACTGCCCGACAGCCAGGCGGCGGCTTCCCCGGAGGAAACGTTTAGCCGTTATATCCGCGACAGCATCGCCGCCACGGTCGCCGTCCAGCAAACCAAAATCAACATGCGTGGCCGCTACCAGGAACCCGACCAAACTCTGGAAGACCTGAGCGGGTTGGTGAGTGAGATTGCGGTGCTGGAAGATCGCACCGAAATCACGTCGCCCAAAGACACGGCGGCCAACGCGAAGGTGGACTTGGATGTCCGGGTGACGTATGCCGACGGCGACACGCAGACATTCACCTGCAAGTACGACGTGAGCCTGCAAATGAGCGCGAATGACAAAGGTGACAACGTGTGGTATGTAATCAACCCGGACGCGTTTCCGCTCTTTGTAAGTTGCGCGCGATCCTGAGGCAGACTATCTTCCAGGTTGTAATAAAATTTCATAGCCAACGGGGGTCACGCATGTTGTGTGTGACCCCCGTTTGTGTTACTCTTAGGGCGCTCTCGTATTCAAAATTCTGCGTTGTGTAGGGCGAATTGCCAATTCGCCCTACAATAAAACTTCATGCAGGCATGGCTGTTCTACAAAGGAGACCGTGACATGAATTCTGATCGTAAACACACCGACCGCAACCCGTTTGGTTCGCCGCCCGGCACGAGCTTCAAAGGCAAGCCCGGCGGCCCGCCCAAGAAGCCAACGCCGCCACCTGCCAAACCCGCCGCCCCCCGACCCGCGCCGCCCAAACCTGCGGCGCCTCCACCCAGGCCCGCGCCGCCTCCGGCGAAACCCGCTCCACCCAAACCAGCCGCTCCTGCTCCAAGGCCGTCCATCTCTAAGCCGGCAACTCCCGCGCCCAGACCGGCAATGCCGACCCGGCCTGCACCGCCTCCCCAGCGACCGGCGGCTCCACCGAGAGGGCCAGCCTCAACTTCGATCAGGACGCCTGCTCCTACTCAGCGGCCAATGGGGACGCCGACTCCGGCGGGGCAACGGATCGTGCCGCCCCGGCCCGGCCTGCCGGGCGCTATCCGCCGACCCGCCGCCCCCCGCCCCGGCCAACCGCCGCCTTCAAAGCCGATGGGCGCGGCCATTCGACAAATGCCGACTGCTCCGATGCGCCCGATGGCGACAATGAGACCGAGCGCAGGCGGAGCCGTTTCCTTGCCGGCGATTGGCGGCGGCATGGTAGCCGCCGAAATTGCCAGCGAGATCAGCTCACTGCAAAGCAATATTTCTTTTGCCCAAAGCAAAGCCTCGCTGACTGACGTGAGGTCCGAGATGTCTCAACTGGATCAGCAGTTGAGCAAGCTCTCGCAGACGCTTGAGGGCGTGCGCAAGCAAGGCTATGTTTACGGCGGCGATGTTGACCCGAAACTCTATGACCTGATGAGCCAGTGGCAATCGGTGAGGCCGCAGGCCGAGGAGGCGATCTCCCAGCACGCCTACAGCCTGTCGCAGAGCGCGGCCAATTTGCACGGGCCGCTCTCGCAGTTGGCGCGATACACAAACAACGCCGCGCAAGCCCGCTCGCTGATGCCGTCGGCTTCGGCCTCGGTGCAGGGGTTAATTGACGCCGCGCAAAACGCGGAAAGCAGTATCGAGGCCATGTACTCCAACATCCGCTCGGAAGCTTCGGCGATTGAGACGCAGCTTCGCCCGATTGAAGCGATGATGGCCTTGATGGCCGGGGCCAGGTTCAAGCTGGCCGAAGGCGAGTCGGCGGTGATGGCCGTGAAAGCCAAGCTGGACAAAGAGGGCAAGGATGAAGATATGCAGGGCTATCTTTATCTCACCGACAAGCGCCTGCTGTACGAGCGCAAGGAAGAAATCGTGAAGAAGAAGGTGCTGTTCATTGCCACCGATAAGGAACTGGTGCATGAGTTGGCGATGGAAACGTCGCTCGCCAACGTCGCCGGGGTCAAGGCCAGCAAGAAGGGCTTGATGGGGAATGAAGACCACCTTGACGTCGGGTTTGGCGGGCAGGCGGTTCACTTCCACCTTGACGGCCAGGACTCGAGAGAATGGCAGGCCTTGATCGAGCGGGCCAAATCGGGCGGGCTGGAGAGCGAGCGCGCGGCGGCGGGCGCGGGCATTTCGATGGCCGACATGACCGGGCCAGTCACCCAGGCCGATATCCTGCAATTGCAGAGCGAGTTCAACGACCTGCAGGGGCGGGCCATGCTCACCTTTGCCAAGGATGCGCTCGAAGATATGGAAAACAAAGTAAGCAATCTTCCGCGCCAGTTGAGCGACGCGCGGGCGAAAGGCTACGTCTTCGAGAAGGCGCTCGACTCGCAAACGCAGAGTCTCGTGGATCAATGGGCGCGGGTGAAAGAGACGGTGGAGAACGATATGCGGCAACAGACTGCCGCCCTCTCGCAACTCATGCCGTCCATTCAGAAAGAGACGGCGATTCTCATGGCCCATTCAGGCGATATGCAGAGCGTGCGCCCGCAGTACATGGGCGTCAAGTCGCTCATCGCCAGCACCGAAGCCCAGGTGACCGCCGCCGAGGGCGCCGTCTTCGGCCAGTATGACGATTTTCAGGCGGAAGTGGACACCTTGAGCGCCCACTTTGACTGGGTGGATTGGATGTTGCAGGCGCTGTCCACCGCCTCGTTCCAGTTGATGGCGACCGAGGGCGGGGTAGCTGCTTCGCAGGCTAACTGGCTCCGTCCCAACAGCGACCCGCTGGGCGGCATTTTGTTCCTGAGCGACCAGCGCCTCATCTTTGAAGAGCGCGAGGGCGAGTTCAGCGTGCCGCTCGAAGCGCCTGCCAGTCTGATTGCCTCGGCCACACCGTTGAACGCCCAGGGCGCGAACCAGGACGAAGAGCATCTCGACCTGACGTTCGCTTCAGGCGCGCCGATGAGCTCGACCCAGTTCCAACTGCTCGGCCCGCAGGCCGAAGAATGGCAGGCCATGATTGGCCGGGCCAAAGCGGGCGATTACACCCAAGACCGGGCGGTGGAGATTGACCAGGCCGAAGTGGACAAGGTGAAGAACGCGCCGACCGAGTGCCCGTCGTGCGGCAGTAAATTTACCGCTCCGGTTCTGCGCGGGCAGACCGAGATCCGTTGTGAGTCTTGTGGGACGGTGACGAGGTTGTAAGAAGGAAGCTATATGACGAAGCCTGACGAAGAAGCTCCCAAAACCGAAGAAGGGTTTGAACTCCGCTTTCACTCTCGCGCCAGCACGACGGTGACTGTTCAGATACCCGACGACACTTTGGCCTCATTAGAGAAAGTGGCCGCCAGTCGAGACATGTCGTCGGAGGCCCTGATCAAGTTGTACGTCGGGCAAGGACTGCGACAAGACTTGGCCAAGCTTTTCGCAGATCGCGTATTGGAGAAGACAGCCGAAGTTTTGACAAGACACATCGAGTCTGAAGAGGAAGTTTCTGCAATTTTGAAAGAGATTCGCGTTGAGGCGGTTCCCTAATCACGCGTCATGCGGTGGGACTATGACGAGGTTGTAGATGCGACGATTGATAGCACGGATTTTCGGAATAGACGGATTCTGATCCGCCCATTCCGCGAATCCGTGCTCTTTTGTGGGCTGGTAAAGCGCCGAACTTCGTATGGCGCTTTTTTATTTCCCGCCTCAAGTTGCCCCCTCTCCCCCTTCACGCTATACTCCCTACCGCAAAGACCCTTAGGGGCATGAAATGAGCCAGATTCCGGGCAATAGCACGAATGTTTACATATTTTTTATCAAATTGCTAATACTTTGTATTACATTTTCGCATATAATAAAAGTGTCCTCAGTGGGTGACAAGGGTGGTTATCCTTTTCTCTTGGGTCTCTGAACTGGCAAAGGCTGGCTGAATGGGGGGAACGTCTCACGGTCAATGGCTATTTGAGGTGAAAGACCCAAGAGGTCGAATCGTTAGATGCTCATCTGACCAATGGGAAAATCATATTCTCACTAATAGACGCTGGATGGCCGATTGGAAAGATGAAGTCATCGCGGCGATCAAAGACCCTGCTCTCGGAATATATCGATCAGCACAGCAAGCAGAACGAGATATTTATTACTCAGACCCAAAGCGCAAAAGTGGACGTTATCTGAAAGTGGTAGTTGAGTTCGCCAGCCCTCAGGATGCTGGGATAGTGATTACAACTTTCCCGGTTGACTCAATGCCACCAGGAGAAAAAATGATATGGCCCCACTCAAGCGATTAGTCGAGACGAAAAGTCTAAACACGTCTCGCCTTGCAGAACTTCTCAAAAATAAGTCTGCCGTATATCTAAACTATGATCCGGCTTTCGACGCTGTGATGTTGTTATTTGTGTCGCCAGATGTCGAAACTGTGGTTCATTATATTGACGATCAAATCGCCCTCCTCTACGAACCCGACTCGCTGGAAGTGGTAGGGATTCAGATAGAGTCATTCAAACGCAGTTTCTTGCTCGCTCACGCAAATGTAGCCAAAGTTTGGCGCTTAAGTGATACTGGCGTTTCTATGAAAGACCTTGACGATCTAATAATCGGGGTTGAACAACGGAAGCCAGCAGTTGCCAGAGAGATCGTCAAAGTGACTCAAGATACTCTTGGCTTCCATAAAAACTTGTCGCCAGTGCCCGCGTGAAAATCCATCCCGTGAAGCTGTAAGCCGCAGACTCGCCCTCTGCGGCTTTTTTTATTCCCTCTCTTCGTTTGCCCCTCTTCCCCCTTCAAGCTATACTCCCCGTCACAAAGACCCCAAGGGTCTCGAAGACCCTTAGGGTCTAAGGAACGGAGTCTGGATGACCGAACTCATTTGGGAAGGCAAATACGATAAAGACGGCCAGAAGGTCCCGCCCTTGCGCGTCTCTCTGCCCTTTCAGACTGTTGAGACGATCAACGAGTCGGCGCAAGACCGGCAGAAGGCGCTGGACTTGTTCGCCAGTGGCCGCGACTCGGAGTGGCGCAACCGGCTGATTTGGGGCGATAAAAAATACGTCCTGCCGTCTCTGTTGGATGAATTCGCGGGCAAGGTGAATTTGATTTACATTGACCCGCCCTTCAACGTGGGCGCAGATTTTTCCTTTCAAGTGCAAGTGGGCGACGAAGACGAAGCTGAATCTTTTACCAAAGAGCCGAGCATCATTGAGCAAAAAGCCTACCGCGATACGTGGGGGCGTGGATTGGATTCATACCTGCAATGGTTTTACGAAACGGCGATGCTGTTGCGTGAATTGCTGACTGAGGATGGGAGCATCTATGTGCATTTGGATTGGCATGTAGGGCATTATGCGAAAGCAATTTTAGATGAGGTTTTTGGAAACAATAGCTTTCAGAATGAAATTGTATGGCAGAGGACAAGTAGCCACAATGACTCAAGCAGATGGGCAACCGTTCACGACGTGATCTTCTACTACACAAAAAGCGATGATGCGGCATGGAATGACGTTTACACTGAATATGATGACGAATATGTTAAGGCCTTCTACCGATATGAGGATCAACGCGGTGTGTATCGGTTAGATCATATTATCAGGTCGCAGACGATGGGAGCGCGGCCAAATCTGGCTTATGAATATAAAAGATACAAGCCTCAATGGGGCTGGCGGGTAACTCGTGATAAGTTGGAAAAGCTGGACGCAGAGAATCGACTCGAATGGAGTGGCACTGGCAGACCTTATTTGAAAAGATACAAGCATGAACAGAAAGGCGTTCCCATAAAGACGGTCATCACGGACATTAAGCTAGTCGGGCCACAAGCTACTGAGCGCGTTGATTACACTACTCAAAAACCCGAAGCTTTACTTGAGCGCATCATCACCGCTTCATCCAACGAAGGCGATCTTGTGCTGGATTGCTTCTGTGGCAGTGGCACAACGGCGGCAACAGCGGAGAGGCTTAATCGGCGCTGGATTACGTGCGACCTGGGCCGCTTTGCCATTCACACCACCCGCAAGCGATTGCTTTCTATTCCCAACGTGCGCCCGTTTGTGGTGCAAAACTTGGGCAAGTATGAGCGGCAGGTGTGGCAAGAGGCAGAATTCCAAACTTCAAATTCCAAATCTCAAACATCCACGCGAAGCGTCCAATCTCTCCATCGGGCTTACACTGAATTTATCTTGAAGCTGTACGGGGCGCGGCCTATCGCGGGTTATTCATGGTTGCACGGGTTGAAGGCCGGGCGCGTGGTGCATGTGGGCGCGGTGGATGCGCCTATCACAACCGGCGACGTGACTCATATCGTCTCGGAATTCAAAAGGGCGATGGGGAGCGGCAAAGACGCGCCGACTCGCAATGGGGCTGACGTGCTAGGGTGGGACTTCGCTTTTGAGATTAACGAAGTGGCCCGGCAACAGGCGGCGCAAGCCAACCTGAATTTGAAGTTTATCCGCATTCCCCGCGAAGTGCTGGACAAGCAAGCCATCGCCCAAGGCGACATTCACTTTTTTGAACTGGCCGCCCTCGCGGTGGACGTGAAACAAAAGAAGCGGGATGTAACCCTGACCCTCACCGATTTTGTCATCCCGCCCGACGATGTGCCGGAAGATGTGCAAAAGGCGGTCAAGCATTGGGCGCAATGGATTGATTATTGGGCGGTGGATTGGGACAATAAAAGCGATACCTTCCACAACGAATGGCAGGCCTACCGGACGCGCAAAGAGCGCGACCTGATGAAGACGGCGGCCCACACCTACGAGGAGCCGGGAGAGTATACAATTGTGATCAAGGTGATTGACATTTTAGGGAATGACACGACGAAGACGGTGAGGGTGGAGGTGAAATAAAATGCTTACGCAAATTACTGTCTCAGGCTACAAAAGCTTGCAGGATTCAACGGCCCGGCTTGCGCCGTTTACCGTCATCGTCGGGCGCAACAACGTCGGCAAAAGCAATTTGTTTGACGCTCTACGGTTGTTGTCCAATCTGGCGCAAATGCCAGCCGCCAGCGCCTTCAAACCAGAGCGGCACCGGGGCGACCCGGTCGAGTCGTTCTTTGCTGAAAAACAGCCGCGTTTAAGCCTGTCTTGTGAGTTCGACCTTGCTGGCACACCGCACCCCTTTGTGGCAAGCGAACCTTTGTCCAATCCGGTCTTGCGTTATGAACTCGAAATCATTTTTCGGAAGGGCGTCCTGGAAGCGCAAACCGAAAGCCTCAAAGGCCGCACGGCCACTGGCAGAAGATTTCGGGCGTTTGTCACAATGGACAGAAATGGGAAAAGCAGGGTGTCCGTCAATCGGGACAAAGCGCTGTCCGGGAAGTCGCGCCACTTTCCTTCGCCTTCGGGGCGCTCGGTGTTGACCATGATCGACGATGCTGAGTTGTACCCCCACGTGGTAGCGCTGGCCCGCGAGTTAAGCTCGTGGCGCTTTTTTCACTTCGAGCCGGAAGCCTTGCGTGAACCTTCGCCGGCGATGGATATTCTGGAGTTGGAGCCGAGCGGGCGCGGGCTGTCCGGGTTTTACGATACGTTGGCCAGCCGCGAACCGGAGCGATTCAAATTGGCCGAACGCGCTCTGCGGCGGGGCATTCCTGAAGCGCGCGGGATTCGAGTGCTGGACACCGGCGACCGTCGGCGGCTATTAGCCATCGTGCGCGACGACGACCGCGAGTTCACCGCTCGCGTCCTCTCCGATGGCACCCTGCGCTTTCTGGCCTTGTTGGCATTGGCTTACGCGCCTCAACCCCCCGGCCTCGTCTGTTTTGAAGAGCCGGAGAATGGCGTGCATCCGGGCCGCTTGCCCTTCATTGTGGACACCCTGCGCGGCATCAGCCAACGCGGTCTGGAAAGTGGCCGCCGCTCACAAGTGATTGTCAATTCACATTCGCCTTATTTGGTAGACTTGCTTGACCCGGAAGAAATGTTAATCGCCTCACTCAAAGAAAAGAGTCGGACTGGCTTTGCTTCGGTCGCCGAAGACCTTTTTATCAACCGCCCGGCGATCAAGAAAATTCTCGAAAACGGTGAGCAGACGTTAGGCGAGTTGTGGTCGCAGGGGGGACTGGATGCGAACGCTTAAACTGGGCTTCGCTCTGGAGGGCAACAGCGACTATCCGGTGATTCCCCGCCTGGCGCGGCGTGTGGTTGCTGAGGCTTTTCCGCAAGTGCCGCTGGCAGAAGACTCTTTGTTGCGCCCGCGCAAACGGGGACATGGCTTTATCAGCGAACTTCCCACTTTCGCCCGGCAGTTGCAGGATGAGGGCGCGGATATTCTGGTGGCGGTGGTAGACACCGACGACGCGTTGATCGCTGATCGCCGCAAACTATTGCAAGAGGGGAAAAGTCGGTGCGCCGATCTGCAAATTCCTGTTTGCCTCGCCGAAGGGCTGGCGGTGCGGAAACTCGAGGCCTGGTTGCTGGCCGACGAAGCCGCCATCTTCAAGGTGTTTGACGGCGATCAATCTGCTGTCACCTTTCCATCACCTGAGCAGGAGCCTGATCCAAAAGGTGTTTTGAATTACATTGTCCGGGTGCTGACCGAGGGGCGAGAGATAACCTTCGCTTCTTTCGCGGTAGAACTGACCGAAGCGATTCGTTTGCCGCTTCTCCGTCAGAGGTGCGGCCACTTCGACGAATTCGCCCGTAACTTAACCAATTGTGTCAAGGAATGGCAACGGCTCCCCAAGAGAGATTGAGGGAGTAATGGCAAAATCAGCTCTCAGCAGGCTAGGCCTGGTTTCCCAAGCGCACGGCGTGAAGCCGACTTTCGCTTACAGGGGACTGATGCGAAAACACTATAGCGATATTGCTGACTGAAGTCAATCTATGCCCCGCCCAAAGAAGATCCCGCCTCCTCAACTTGGCCTGTTAGAAGCCAACGTCCCTACCGCCCCTTGCGTTCCGGCGATTCGGGAGGCGGTGAAAGCCTGGCGGGCGGGCGGTTACAAGGGTGTCACCGACACAACGAGTATCCTCCTCAATTATTGGTTTCTTACTGACCATCGCCTACAAGGCCGCAAGTTTGAATACTACGACTCGCAACGGCAAGCCGTCGAAACTCTCATTTACCTGTGGGAAGTGGCAAAGATACGGCGGCAAAAGAGTCTGTTGGAAACGTTCGCCCCGAAAGTCAAAGACTTGCGCTTGCTACAGCAGGATGACTTTGCCCGCTATTGCGTGAAGATGGCGACCGGGAGCGGCAAAACGAAAGTCATGGCCCTGGCCTTTGCCTGGCAATACTTCAACGCGGTGACCGGCGGTGGCGAGGACTACGCCACGACCGCCCTGATCATTGCCCCCAATGTCATTGTCTTTGAGCGATTGCGCTCCGACTTCGGCGGCGGGCGCATTTTCAGGCTTGACCCCATTATTCCAACCGACTTAAAAATTTATTGGGATGTGGAATTTTACCTGCGGGGCGACCCGGAGCGGGCGCGATCATTGGGGGCGCTGTACCTGACGAACGTTGACCAATTGCACGCCGATAACGACGATAACGGCGAGTCGGATGAACCCGACGAAATGGCGGCGATGCTTGGCCCCAAGCCGCCCGCAACTCCCAACGCGATTGAGGATTTTGATAAACGTATCATTAAGCGGGGCGGCCCGCTCCTGGTTGTCAACGACGAAGCCCACCACACCCACGACGAAGATAGCGCCTGGAGTCAGATTATCCGGCGATTGTATGAGTCAGCGAGGGGCGGCCTCACCGCGCAGTTAGACTTTACGGCTACACCTCGTTACCAGAAGGGCAGCCTTTTCTCTTGGACAGTCTCGGACTATCCCCTCAAACAAGCGATCATTGACGGCATTGTAAAACGGCCCGTCAAAGGCCTCACGAGCGGCATTCACGAAATTACTTCATTGGTTGCCAGTACGCGCTATAAAGCCTACCTCACGGCGGGCGCGAATCGTTGGCGCGAATACCGCGATCAACTGGCCCCGCTTGGCAAAAAGCCGATCCTGTTTGTCATGATGAACGACACGAGCGAAGCCGACGATGTGGCCGACTATTTGCAAAAGACCTATCCCTCTGAGTTTGGCGGGGACAAACTATTGACCCTTCACACGAACCGATCCGGCGAGATAGCCAAAGGCGATTTGGACACGGCCCGGCAAGCGGCGCGGGATGTGGACTTGGCGGCCAGCCCCATCAATGCCATTGTGAGCGTCCTCATGCTCCGCGAAGGCTGGGACGTGCAAAACGTGACGGTGATCGTCGGCTTGCGGCCCTACACCTCAAAGGCCAACATCCTGCCGGAGCAAACCATCGGGCGCGGCCTGCGCCTCATGTTCCGTAGTACCACCGTCGGCTACACCGAACGGGTGGACGTGATCGGCAACAAAAAATTTATTGAGTTTGTCGAAGACCTGGAGCGGCAAGAGGGGTTGGAGCTAGAGACCTTCCAAGTCGGCAAAGACAAACTTGAGATTGTCACCATCCAACCCGACCCGGCGAAGCTGGACAAAGATGTTACCTTGCCCACCCTCAGCCCTCTGCTGGCCCGAAAGAAAAACATCACCACCGAAATTGAGGCATTGGACGTTTCCAAACTGCCAGTATCGAATCTTCTGCGGAAGGCCGATGGGCGACCGGCGGAAAAGTTCACTTATGAGGGCTATGACCTCATCACGTTGGAAAAGCTGATCGAGCGTGAGTACACCCTGCCCGAAGTGCAAACAGCGCAAGAGGTCATCTCGTATTACGCCAAACGAATCGCCCAAGAGGTCAAACTGCCGTCGCAGTTTGCGGCCCTGGCCCCCAAAGTGCGCGAGTTTTTGGCGACTCGCGCCTTCGGCGAAATGGTGGACATTGAAAGCCCGGCGATGCTGAGGGCGATCAGCGCCAATACCGCGCAGTTTGTCACCGTCAAGGCGTTTGTGGCCGCCCTGCAACCCTTGTTAGTCGAGTCGCTTACCCCAACGTTGGCAAGCGCGGGGCGGCCCCTCTCGCAAACCGAGCCTTTCCCCTGGTCTCGCCCCACTTACACGGCCCCCAAGTGCGTTTATAACCTTGTGCCATGCGACAACGAATTTGAGCGCGACTTTGCCAAGTTCTTGCAGAGCGCACCAGACGTTGCCAAGTTCGCCAAACTGCCCGACTCGTTTGGCTTTGCGATTGAGTACACCGACACGGTGGGCAACTTGCGCTACTACTACCCCGACTTTGTGGCCGTGCTGAATAGCGGCGATCATTACCTGGTGGAGACGAAGGGGCAAGAGACGGCGGAAGTGGCCCACAAAGACCGGGCCGCCCGCAATTGGGCCGAAAGCGCAACCGAGCTAACCGGCACGCGCTGGCGCTATCTCAAAGTGCCACAGAACGATTACAAGCAATTGCAACCGGCGGAGTTTAGCGATTTGTTTGTGTTTCAATCGGGGCTGTTTGAAGGGCAAGATGAGATATAAAAGCACAGCAAACAAATGGAAACAGCACGTATAGACTTCGCTAACCCGGTAGCGCCAGACAACCGCAACACAGTCTCCAGTCGTATAATTGCGATGATCGTTGAGAAGGAGTTGACATGACTCAGAAGAAACGTCAGCCCCCTGTTGCCATCCCCCGCGAGCAATTAGCCGAGTTCTGCCGCCGGAATCAGATCCGCTGGCTGGCGCTGTTCGGCTCGGCCCTGCGCGACGACTTTGGCCCGGACAGCGACGTGGACGTGCTGGTGGAGTTCGAGCCGGAAGCGCGGGTGGGAATGATTGCCCTTGGCGAAATGCAGCACGAACTATCGAACCTGTTTGCCCGCCCGGTAGACCTCGTGTTGAAGAACGGTCTCAAGCGCCGTATCCGCGACTCTGTCCTTGCCAGCGCGCAGGAGATTTATGCGAACTGAGGCACTTTATCTAGACGACATTCTTGACGCTGCCGACGCCATCGCCCGGTTTCTCCACAATATCGAGAAGGAGGCCTTTCTTGGCGATGAACTCTATCAAAGCGCCGTTTTGCAGAAACTAACCGCCATCGGCGAAGCCGCCGGTCGTTTGTCGCAAGAGTTCCGCGATCGCCATCCCGAGGTCAGTTGGCGGGGCATCATTAGCCTGCGCAACATTGCTGTCCACGAGTATTTCGGCATCAATTGGGATACCATCTGGCACGCGGCCACCCAGGAAGTGCCCCTCTTGCGTGAACAAATCGCGGCCATTCTCGCCGCCGAGTTTCCGGACACCGACAGCCAAACGCAGGCCCGCTGACGTTCCACAGCATCATAGACAACCAGGGAACTGATACACATGGATCTCACCAACCCCGTGATAAGACTCTGCGCCGAAGGCACGCGGGCTGAATTTGAAGGCCGGCATGACGAGGCCTGCGCCCTCTACATGCAGGCCTGGGAAGCCTCTCAAGACGACTACGACGCCTGCGTGGCCGCACATTACGTGGCTCGATGCCAGGAGAAGCCTGAGGAGGTGCTGCGCTGGAACCAGGAGTCGTTGAACCGGGCGAACGCGGTTGAAGACGACCGGGTGCAAAGCTTCTATCCGTCGCTCTACTTGAACATGGGGCGCGCCCACGAACTTCTCGGCAATCAAACCGAAGCGCGCCGGTACTACGCCCTGGCCGCCGAACTGGGCGTTGTTCATCAAGCGCCCAAGTGATGGTTGGCAGGGAGCTCACTCAGCCATCGCCTTGCCAACCGCCCCAACTCTCGAACCCACCTCTGCCCCGCGCTGTTAAACTACGCCCATGCCCCAACCATCCAACAACCACCCCTCGCCGCCTCTTTCCCTCTGGCTCGACACCTACGGCTCTTATACGCCCGAACCGCCCCTGCAAGGCGGCCTCACAGTAGACGTTGCCATCGTCGGCGGCGGCTTCACCGGCCTGGCCACGGCCTACGAACTTAAGCGCGCCGAACCGTCCCTGCGTGTCGCCGTGCTCGAAGCGCAAACCACCGGCTATGGCGCGAGCGGGCGTAACGGCTCGTTCGGCATGACGGTCGTCGGCCTCGGCTTCGGCACGATGGCGATGTTGCGGGGCAAGCAGTTCGTCAGAGACGCGCACCGCTACATGATGCGCGCCGTAGATACCCTCGACGAACTGATTCAACGTGAGGGACTCGACTGCGACCGAATCCGCCCCGGCTTCCTGCGCGTCGCCACCACCGGCGGCTACGTCAAACGCATCCGGCACGACGTGAAGCTGATGAACAACCTCGGCTTCGACGACATCTACTGGCTGGACGCGAACGCCGTGCGCGCCCGCGTGGACTCGCAACGCTACCTGGGCGCGATGTGGGAGCCGCGCCTGGTGTTGATCAACCCGGCCAAACTGGTGCGCGAAGAAAAGCGGCTGGCGCTCAAACTCGGCGCGCAAGTTTACGAGAACACGCCGTCGGCGGCCCTTTCTCGGTCACGCTCGACCTCACGCCTGCGCTGGGAATCGTCGCCTCATCCCCTGGCCGCCGGAGCCATTGCGCTTCGCCGCCGCCTACGGCCTCCGCGCCTACCTGCAAGTGGAAGATTGGGCGTACGAGCGGGAAATACGATAAACGTGAAACGACAAACGACAAACGTCAAGCGTCAAGTGTCGTTTGTCGTTTCACGTTTCGCCACGACCATTTGGGCGCGGCTGAGCGCGACAGAGTTGAGAGAGTTAGCCTCGTTCGGGGTATAATCACCTCCGCAAACTATGGTTTCAGGCAGCGCGATTTGGCAAATCGCGTTACAGGTCAAGGAGCCTGCATGACTCTTCAAGGTAAAGTTGCGGTGGTCACGGGCGCGTCGCGTGGAATTGGCAAGGCCATTGCGATTGAGCTTGGCAAGCGCGGCGCGAAAGTCGTGGTCAATTATTCCAAGAGCGCCGAAGGGGCCGAAGAGGCGGTGAGCACGATCAAGGCCGCCGGCGGCGAGGCGGTGGCCGTTCAGGCCGACGTGGCCGATATCAAGGCCGCCGCCGCGCTGATCAAAGCGGCCACCGAGGCGTTTGGCCGTCTCGATATCCTGGTCAACAACGCCGGAACCACTCGCGACATGCTGATTGCCATGATGCCGGAAGACGATTGGGACATAGTGATCCGGACCAACTTGAAGAGCGCCTTCAACTGCTCAAAAGCCGCCGTCAAAACCATGATGCGCCAGCGCAATGGCCGCATCATCAATATCTCGTCGGTGTCCGGGGTGATGGGCAACGGCGGGCAGACCAACTACTCGGCCTCCAAAGCGGGGCTGATTGGATTCACCAAGGCTCTGGCCCGCGAAGTGGCGGCGCGCAACATCACCGTCAACGCCATCGCCCCCGGCTTCATTCCTACCGACCTCACCTCGTCGTTATCTGATGAATTGAGGAACGAAACGATGAAAGCGATTCCGTTGGGGCGTTGGGGCACGGTCGAGGAGGTCGCCCACGCCGTCGCCTTCCTGGCCTCCGACGAAGCGGCCTACATCACCGGCCAGACGTTGAACGTGGATGGCGGGATGGTGATGAGTTAGAGTTGGGACGCTACGCGGAGTTAGAGATGGAACACACGGAAACTCCTTACGCCGGCAAAATCGTGATCGCGCCCGAGGTGCTGATTACGATAGCCAAACTCGCCACGCTGGCCGTGCCGGGCGTGGCCCGCATGGCGGCAGTGCCGGGCGGCATTGATCGTTACTTCAAACGCGGCACGGCCGACGGGGTGCGAATCCAGGTCCTCAACCACGAGATTGTGGCCGACCTGCATATCGTGATCACCGGCGACGCCAACACGCGCGCGGTGAGCGAAATGGTGCAGGCCGAAGCGGCTCGCGCCATGACGGAGATGGTTGGCATGAACGCGCGCGTCGTCAATGTGCACATTGAGGATGTGGAGTTCAGCGAATAACGCTTTCCGGCAATGATGAAAGCCCGCCGCAAGGCCCGCAGTCTGGCGCTGCAAGTTCTTTACGAAGTTGATTGCGCGGCGCACCCGGTTGAGGAGGTGATTCGCGCGCGCCTGGAGGACACGCCGGTCGGCGCAGAGGTGGAAGCGTTCGCCCGCCAGATGATTGACGGCGTGTTGCGTTACGCCGCCGAGCTGGACAACCTGATCCACAAATACGCGCCGGAGTGGCCGTTGGCTCAGATGGCAATCATTGACCGCAACATCTTGCGCATGGCGATTTGGGAATTTGCCGTCAGCCGCACCAACCCGATCAAAGTTGCCATCAACGAGGCGGTAGAACTGGCGAAGCTGTACGGGAGCGACTCGGCGGCCCGCTTTGTGAACGGGGTGCTGGGGGCGTTGGCGGCTAAAGAGAATCAACTCGTCAACGAGATGGTGGCTAAACAGGTCGAATAGAACGCATGGATCAATTTTTCGGTATTGGCCTTTGGGAACTGCTAATGATCGCCGTCATTGCTTTGGTGGTGTTAGGCCCGAGGCAAATGATTCGAATGTCGCGCAAGGCGGGAGAGTATGCGCGCCAGTTCCGCAGCCTGTGGGAGCAATGGTCGGTGGTCTTGCAGAAAGAACTCGGCGCGCTTGACGGGACGAATGTGGTGCATGAAGTGTCCCAGGAGATTCAGGGATTGAAGAGTGAAATGCAAAAATCTCTGCAAGCGCTTCAAAGCGAAGCAACCACAGCCACTACCATTGCCCCGCCCACTACCGCTTCACCTGTTATCCCGTCGCCGCCCCCGCCAACAAACGGGGAGGCGGCGACGACGCCACCCGATACCAACCCCACCTCATCTAAGCCTCCAACTCAGCCTTCGTATTCGGCGTGGATAGACAAATCCACCAAAAACTGATTATGGCCGCTAAGGACTCGACAAAAACCGAAACGCTCCTGGGGCACGTCGAAGAACTGGCCTTGCGCCTGCGGAACTCAGTCATCATCCTGTTAGTGTTCGCCGCCGTCGGTCTCTTGTACGCCGAGCCAATTTTGAAATTTCTTATTGCCCCTTACGGCGAAAGGATCAACACCCTTGGCCCAACCGAAGGCATCTCAATTCTCATCAGGGTTAGCCTGGCCGTCGGCGCTTCAGCCGCATCGCCTTTTATCATCTACCAGATCATCGCCTTCATCGCCCCAGGTCTCGAAACACGCGAGAAACGCCCACTCATCTTTGTGGTGCCTGCCGCCTTCATCCTCTTCACTCTCGGCGCGGCATTCGCCTGGTTCCTCATGATTCCATCTGCCATTGACTTCCTCAAAAATTTCGCCCCCGATCTCTTCGAGGTGAGTTGGACAGCGGATAGATTCGTGCCGTTTGTTTTATCGCTCGTGTTCTGGATCGGCGTTTCGTTTGAGATGCCGCTGGTGTTCATGTTCCTGGGGCGGCTGGGCGTTGTCAAACCCATTCAACTGCTCAAGGCCTGGCGCATCGCCATCGTCGTCATCGCCATCATCGCCGCCGCCATTACGCCCACAGTTGACCCCTTCAACATGGCGTTGGTCATGGGGCCGCTCATCGGCCTCTATTTCCTCAGCATCCTCTTGACTGCTATCACCTACCGCGCCCGCCAGAGCCGGTAGAAAAACTCAGGGAGACCTATGTCCAAGAAACGTATTTTGATCATGGGAGCCGCCGGACGCGACTTCCACAACTTCAACACGTACTACCGCAACAACGATCAGGTTGAAGTGGTGGCTTTCACCGCCACCCAGATTCCCGACATCGCCGGGCGGGCCTACCCGCCTGAACTGGCCGGGCCGTTGTATCCAAAAGGCATCCCCATTCATGCTGAAGAGGAACTGCTCAAATTGATCGCCGACCTGAACGTGGACGAAGTGATATTCAGCTACAGCGACATCTCCCACAACTACGTGATGCACAAAGCGTCCCAGGTGTTGGCCGCCGGCGCCGACTTCAGCCTGCTCGGCCTGCGTCACACCCAGGTCAAATCCACCAAGCCTGTCGTCTCCATCGGCGCAGTGCGCACCGGCGCCGGCAAGAGCCAAACCTCGCGCCACGTCGCCAGCATTTTGCGCGGCCTGGGCTGGAACGTGGCCGCCATCCGCCACCCCATGCCTTACGGCAACCTGATTGCCCAAAGCGTCCAACGCTTTGCCGAGTACGACGATCTTGAAGAATACAACTGCACGATTGAAGAGCGCGAAGAATACGAGCCGCACCTTGATCGCGGCGTGGTGGTGTTTGCCGGTGTTGACTACGAGAAGATTCTGCGCGAAGCCGAGAAGGAAGTGGATATCGTGTTGTGGGACGGCGGCAACAACGACCTGCCGTTTTACGTCAGCGACTACCACATCGTGGTGGCCGACCCGCACCGCCCCGGCCACGAGTCCAGCTATCACCCCGGCGAAGCCAACGTCCGTTCGGCCAACGCGCTGGTGATCAACAAAGTGGACACCGCCGACCCGAACGCCGTGATGAGCGTGCGCGAGAGTCTGCGGCAACTGAATCCCAAAGCCGCCATTGTCGAGGCGGCGTCCCCGATCTTCGTGGACGACCCGGAGGCCATTCGCGGCAAGCGGGTGCTGGTCGTCGAAGACGGCCCCACCCTGACCCACGGCGAGATGGCCTACGGCGCGGGCGTGGTGGCGGCCAAACGGTTCGGCGCGGCGGAGATCGTCGATCCGCGACCGTATGCCGTTGGGAGCATCGTCGCCACTTACCAGAAGTATCCGACAACGGGCGCGGTGCTTCCGGCGATGGGCTACGGCGCGAAGCAAACCGAAGAACTGCGGCAGACGATCAACAACACACCTGCCGATGTGGTCATCGTCGCTACGCCCATTGATCTCAGCCGCCTGATCAAGTTCGACAAGCCCGCCCAGCGGGTGCGCTACGAACTGCAAGAGATCGGCCAGCCGACGTTGACAGAGTTGCTGGCGGCGAAGTTTGGGAAGAAAAAGTAAGGGAGTATGGGAGTTTGAGAGACGTCCCTACTCCCAAACTCCCCGCCGAACTTCAGGCGTCCCACACCCCCACACTCAACATGCCCGGCAAATATTTCGACGATCTCAACATCGGCGACCACTTCCAGCACAGCCTGGGGCGCACCGTGACCGAGGCCGACAACACGTTGTTCTGCGCCCTGACGATGAACACCCAGCCTCTGCACCTCAACGAGGACTTCGCCGCTAAGACACAATTCGGCCAGCGTATCGTCAACGGCCTCTTCACCCTCGGCCTGGTCGTCGGCCTCACCGTGCCCGACCTGACCGAAGGCACCATCGTCGCCAACATCGGCTACGAGCGCGTCGTCCACCCCAACCCCGTCTTTCACGGCGATACAATCTACGTGGAAACCGACGTGCTCGAAAAGCGCGAGTCGGCCTCCAAACCTGATCGCGGCATCGTCCGCCTCAAGCACATCGGGCGCAAGCAGGATGGGACGGTGGTGGTGGAAGTGGAGAGAACGGCGTTGTTTCTCAAGAGGCCGGGAGTATAATTGGCAACATGAAAACAGCAACTCGAACCCGATCCAAACGCCAAAAAGACACTCCGACCGAGCATCCTCACATTGTGCAAAACCCGCCAGATAACCGGTTAGGCAGTCCGCGCATTCGCGGAACCGGAATCCCTGTCTGGTTGATCGCGCGATACCATCGTGCAGGCAACAGCGTGAATGATATTTTGCATTACTATCCGCACCTCAAAGCTGCCTGGATTCATGACGCCATTAGCTATTATCTTGACCACTCAGATGAAATCAACAAAGAGTTGGCCGAGCAACGTGTTACCGTCGGCGATCTGGAGAAAATGGGCTTCAAGTTGGACAAAAGCGGTTTTTATATTTTGCGGCAGGAACCGAAAAAACATAGCCCTTCTCGCAACGGAAATAAACGCAAGGGTGAAAGGATGAGGGCTAGCGCCAAATGAGCGATAGCCCGCGCTTGTTCATTGCGTTATACACTGACGAGCACATATCAGCTAAGCTTGCAGAAGACTTGAAGGAAAAGGGTTATCAAGCAAAAAGTGCGCAGGCTTTGCGACATTTCAACTGGGACGACTCGGCGCATCTGGCTTACGCTGCAGAACGTCAAATGGCGGTGCTCACTTTTGATCACAGGTTCAGGCTCGCGGCTGACGAACGAATCGAAAGCGGGCAAGATCATTGGGGTGTTATTATCTCGCCGGAGTTGTCATTGGATCAATACGCCCTTCTGCTTCATTGGACATTGGCCCTCTTGGATAAGCTGACTGCCGACGAACTTTATAACGCAGTGGTTTACCTCCAGCAGTTCCGCGAATGACCCACCTCCGCCGCGCCCTCCTCTTCATGCCCGGCGACGACCGCCGCAAAATTGAAAAGGGCATCGCCGCCGCGCCCGACTCGGTCATCATGGACCTCGAAGACGGCGTGGCCCTCAACCGCAAGGCCGAGGCCCGGGCCGTCATCGCGACCGCCCTGGCCGAACTAGACTTTGGCCCGGTCGAAAAAGTTGTCCGCATCAACCCTATCGGCTCCGGGCTGGAGGCCGACGATCTGGCCGCTGTCCTCCCCGCCCGCCCCGAAGCGATCATGGTTCCCAAAGTCGAGTCGGCTGAACAGGTGGACTGGGTTCACCGCCAAACCGACCTGCCGTTGTTGTTGATGATCGAAACGGCCAAAGGGCTGATCAACCTCAAAGAAATCGCCGCCGCGCCGGGAGTAGCCGCCTTATGCTTTGGGGCCGACGATTACACTGCCAGCGTGGGTGGAACCCGAACACGAGACCGCGACAGCGTCAACCTGCTCTACGCTCGAAGCGCCGTCGCCGCTCACGCCGCCGCCTTCGACCTGCAAGCGATTGACACACCGTTCGTCAACCTTCAAGACGAAGCGTGGTTGCGCGATGAAACTCGCGCTATTGTCGATCTTGGCTACAGCGGCAAGCTGGCCATTCACCCCAAACAGATCGCGCCCATCCTCGAAGCCTTCCGGCCAGCGTCAGAAGAAGTGGAGCGCGCCCGGCGGCTGGTGCAGGCTCACGGCGAACATCAGGCCCGGGGGGCGGGCGCGTTCGCCTTCGAGGGCCGCATGGTGGACATGCCCGTCATCCGCGCCGCCCGCAATGTGCTGGCGCGGGCAGGGATTTCATTGCCTAAGCAGAGTTAGCCGAAAGGGCCGCGTCCTTCGACTGCCACTTCGACTTCGCTCAGTGTCCGCTCAGGACGTTGGCCTTCAGTTAAACAAGACGACCCCTCAATCTGAGGGGTCGTCTTGTTTATTCGTCGGTCGAAATGCGGCGCTTGCGGCGCAAGCGGCGAATGGCTTTCTTCTTCTCCATACGGCGAGTCTCGCTCTTGGAAACGAACCAGCGCTTGTTGCGCAGGGTGCTCAACAGCCCGCTCTTCATCACTTTCTTCTTGAAGCGCTTGAGCAGTTGGTCCTGCGATTCGTTAGGTCGTAAGTTGACAACAGTCATCAGATAATCACCTCCTTCGCCTTAAACTTCGGAGCGGCAGGATGATACCGCGCCCGGCGGCTCTCGTCAATGGCCGAGTTCTTGTAGAAATCCAGAAATCAAGTTCACACCACTCTTTGCCGAATCGGTGCTAAAATATTGCCCGTGAACATCTATCCGCTCCTCCACGTCACCTGCCACCATCATCCCCACGATGGTCATTTCGGCTTGGGCTGAACGCGGCGCACTATTGAATCTTCACGGCGCAGGCTCACCGGCCTGCGCCGTTTTTGTTTGGCCTCACCCCTCCCCCTCTCCTGAGCGAAGCAACACCGCTCAGGAGAGGGGGAGGGGCCGGGGGTAGGGGTGAGGCAGGAGTCAACCCATGAAAACCAAAATCCCAACCGTCAAAGGCGCGCGCGACTTTTACCCGGAGCAGATGGCTCTGCGCAACTGGCTGTACGCCAACATGAAGGCCGTCTCGCAAAAGTTTGGCTATCAGGAGTACGACGGGCCGTTTCTGGAGACGCTGGAGCTTTACGCGGCCAGGAGCGGCGAAGAGTTAGTCAAAGAGCAGGCCTTTGTCTTCAACGACCGGGGCGGCGAGCAGATCACGCTCCGGCCTGAACTCACGCCCTCGCTGGCGCGCATGGTGGCTGGCCGCGCCGGGCAGTTGCCGCGCCCGATTCGCTGGTGGTCGTTCGGGCCGTTCTGGCGCTACGAACGCCCGCAGAAGGGCCGCTCACGCGAATTCTTCCAGTGGAACATTGACCTGCTGGGCACTGACTCGATAGAAGCCGATGCCGAGATCGCGGCCATCGGCGCGGAGTTTTTCCGCGCCATCGGCCTCACGCCGAAAGAAGCCGTCATCTACATCAACAACCGAAAGCTGATGGAGGAACAGATCACCGCCTTCGGAGTCGCCGACCTCAAGCCCGCGCTTCAGTTGATTGACCGCATTGATAAACTTTCGCCGCCGGCCTGGACCGAGTACGGCGTTGCCCAAGGGCTGACGGCTGAACAGACGTCAGGGCTTCGTGGCTTGCTGGGCGACAAAGACCTCTGGCGCAAGTCGGATGAGTTGACGCGGTTCTTCTCAATCCTGGAGGCGATGGGCGTGCGCGAGTATTTCGAGTACGAGCCGAGCGTGGTGCGTGGCCTCGACTACTACACCCGCACCGTCATGGAAGCCCGCGACCGCGACGGCGAGTTCCGGGCGATCCTCGGCGGCGGGCGCTACGACAATTTGGTGGCCGACGTGGGCGGCGATCAGAGAATTTCGGGCGTAGGATTTGCGATGGGGGACATGGTGCTCTCCCTGGTGGCGGCCAAATACAACAAAATCCCCGCCTTTCCCAGATCGCCCGCCGTCGCCCTGGTCACCATGTTTGGGGCCGACAGCATGGCCGATTCCCTGGCCGTGGCCCGAGACCTGCGCGCCGCCGGTTTGGCCGTCGAGTTGTATCCTGACCCGGCCAAGCTGGACAAACAGCTAAAATATGCCGATTCTCAGGGGATTCGTGCCGCTGTTATCGTCGGGCCGGACGAGGCGGCGGCGGGCAAGGTCACGCTCAAAAATCTGGCCGCTCGCACGCAGATGACGGTCAACCGGGCGGGAATGGCCGATGCTATCCGCAAAATCCTTGAGGGGGGAGCGGGAACGTGATAAAATCCCGCCGAACATGGTGCCTGTAGCTCAATAGGTTAGAGCGCCACACTGTGGATGTGGATGTTGTGGGTTCAAGTCCCATCAGGCACCCTTTCTGATAACTTATGTATGGCGACCAAGCAGTGTACAAATTGCGGCGAAACTAAACCCATCTCTGAGTTTCCACGTCGAGGTTCTGGATACCAAAGTCATTGTAAGGAATGTTCCAGAGCCTATATCCGTAAACACTATCAAAACAACAAACAGTATTATCTCGATAAGAACAAACGGAAGCTGAAAAGAATATTGGCAATCGTACGAGAAGCAAAATCAAAACCTTGCGCCGATTGCGGACAAAGCTACGCATACTATGTGATGGATTTTGACCACAGGCCGGGTGAAAAAAAGGTGGCGGAGATTGCCAGGCTTGTCCCGACCAAATCAATTCGTCGTATCGTTGACGAGATTGCCAAGTGTGATGTAGTTTGTGCGAATTGCCATCGAAAACGCACTTTCCAGAAAAACAGGAAATTGCCCGTGTAGCTCAACCGGATAGAGCATCAGTCTTCGGAACTGAGGGTTGCGAGTTCGAATCTTGCCGCGGGCGCTGTCTCCAAAAGCAAACACATAGACAAGTAGACAAGTAAACGGGGGTGCAGGTATACAAGTGAGAGCACTTGTTTACCTGTTTCCCTTTCTACCTGTCTACTTTCCCGCCATGCGCCGAACGCGCCAGTTACTTTATAGTGAAGAAACCCTGCGCCTTGAATTGCTGACCACGCCTCTCAATCGGCTAGACATCTCGATTGAGACGTCGTCGCTGCTCAACGAGGCCGTGCGCCTGGTCAAAGCCGACATGGCCCGGATGAGACTCAACAAACTTAAGCCCTTTTTCTACCTCTCCACCGGCTACGGCACCATCGAAGGCACGACCAACATCTGCCTCGGTTTCTACGATGCCACCGAACGACTACGGGCGCTCAACAAGGAATACCGGGGCTGGGCGTACACGCCCGAAGAAGTGATTGCCACCGTCCGCCACGAAATCGGCCACGCCTTTGCCTACGCCTACAAACTCTACCGCCTGCCCGAATTCCGCGAAGTCTTCAACGTCCGCGGCCACTATTTCCGCACCTACCCCATGACGGATCAGTACATTCGCTACGTGAATCCTTGGAGCCGTGACTACGTCAACCCGTCCGGCGACCATTACGCCCAAAAGCACCCCGACGACGACTTCGCCGAGACGTTCATGGTCTGGCTCACCCCGCGCTTGAACTGGCGCAAGAAGTGGCGCAACTACCCTGGCGCACTCCGCAAACTGGAATACGTGGATCAAGTGGTGCGCGAGTATCGCAACCAGGATCCGCTTTTTGAAAACATTCCCTATGAGTATGATGGCCTGTCGAAGCAAAAAGTGACGCTGGCCCATTTCTTCAAAGGCAAAACCACCGCTTATCGCAAAGAGGCAACCGGCTTTGTAGACCCTGACCTGAAATATATCTTCCGTGCCAGGCCCAAACTGCGCAATGGCCAGAAAATCGAGCGCGGCTACATCCATGCCAATAACTTTTTACGAAAGAACCAGCGGGTCATTGTGAACCGGGTCAGCCAGTGGGTGGGCGTGGAGGCCGTGGTGGTCAACGACCTGATTCTCAAGTGCCGCCAGCGCACGCATGCGCTAGATTTATGGGTGAAAAATGGCGAGGAAGACAAGAAGTTAGTGGAGTTTACAACTTACGTTTCGACGCGGTGCGCGTACTATGAAGTTTGGGGAACTTACTTTCCCTGAACTGACTCATAAACTTTGACGATTCGCTCCGCAATCAACGGCCAGGCGTAGGCCTTTGCATACTCGGCGGCCTGAGAACCAAGTTTATGTCGCAGAGCCGGGTCGGTGATGATCCGCTGGAGGCGGTCGCACAGGGCTTCAGGGTCGCGGTCGGGGACGTGGAAGCCGGTTTCTTCATCCTTCACCAAAAACGCCAGCCCGCCCACCTCGGAGGCAATTACCGGCGCGCCGCAGGCCATCGCTTCCAGCGCCACCATACCAAATGATTCGTAGTGCGAGGGCATGATCACCGCCTGAGCTGAAGCGTAATAGTCGTTGAGCGAGTCCTGGTCGCGCTTGCCCAAAAACGCGACCACGTCGCCAATCCCAAGCTCGTACCGCAAAGCCTCCAACCGTTCCATCTCGGCGTTGTCCAGCGCCACGTCATGCGAAGGATCGCCGCCGATGATCGAGAGGCACAGGTGCGGCGGCATGGTTCCGCGATCGCGCAACAACTTCATCGCCCGCAACAGCGTCTCCACGCCTTTGAGCGGTTCGATGCGGCCCACGAACAGGAGCATGGTATCGGTAGCCGGCACGCCAATGTGCGCTTTGGCTTCGGCCATCGGGATGGGATGGAAGGTGAGCAGGTCAACGCCCGGCGGGATGATCTCCACTTTGCGCGTATCGGCCTGCAGGAGCATTTGCAATTGGGCCTTTTCGGCCTCGGTGGCGGCAATCGTCCGGTCGGCCCGGTGAACGAGTTCCTCTTCCATTTCCAGCCGCAGGTCAGACTCGCGTTCCTCGGGCCGCTGGGCAATGCGGTTCTTCATGACCCCCAGCGTGTGCGCCATGTGGATGAACGGCGCGTTCCAAAACTTTCGCAATTCGTGAGCCACCACGCCCGACAGCCAGTAATGGGAGTGGATCACGTCGTAGCGCAAGCCTTCGAGCGCGGCGAACTCGCGCACGCCGCCTACAAACTCCGGTAGGTAACGGTAGATGTCGGTCTTGGCCAGGGGGCGCTCCGGCCCGGCGGGGATGTGCACCACCCGGTTGCCGTTGCCCAGGTCGTGCTTGACGTGCGGCTGATGCTCGTCCTGCGAGCGGGTGAAGACATCCGCCCCGATGCCGCGCCGCCCCAGCTCGCGGCTCAGGTCGCGGACGTAAACGTTCATGCCGCCGGTGTCTTTGCCGCCGAGTGTCGCCAGCGGGCAGGTGTGGACGGAGAGCATAGCGATGCGCATGGGGCAATTATAAGTTAGAGTCTTGAGTTAGAGTTAGGGTGCTGTGAAGCGCGAGGCAAAGAAAAACCGGGGTGAATTTGAAACTCACCCCGGTCTCTTAGACATAAAGTTTCAGCCGCAATTGGTTTGAAAGTATAACACGGTGAGGGGGGAAAGGATGCGAGGGGGAATCACCGGAGCGTTTCTCGTTACCCATTTTCGGCCATCCACTCCATCAGGCCCTTTTCCAAATCGCGCCAGAGTTCATCTATCGAAGCGTAGTGCGTTTTGCCTTCCCACGCCATTCCGCCGATGTCGAGCGCCCGAAGCATTGAACGACCTACATTTGGGAGCGGATTGGCAGGCACTCACAACTGCATACTAGCCAACATTTTTTCAGCCCGACGCGAGTTGGGCGTTTTTGGTTTAGATCACATCGTTACGCCGAACTGCGAACATACGAATTTGCCTGGAAAACTGTAAGGCCTGGTTTCTTACGAAGCCCGTGTTAGCCCGTTTGGCTTTATGTCTTTTCTTGACGTCCGGTCAGCGTTTTCAACTGCTGATACACTCCGATGAAGGGAACAGGATTGGAATGATTCTCGCGCCTCCGATTGTAGCGAGGTTGCCTGCCGTACTCGTCCCGAAACAGAGTTATCAGCGCATCCTGCAAGTCCTTGGCGGAATCTTTCGAAAACATTTCTACCCAGACGACGCTCAGAGGCCCGGCGAGAACGCCATTCCGAAGATCGTCGGCGATATTTTGGGAGGCTGAATGCGGAACATCGCTCGCCAGCCTCCCACGCAGACCATGCGGCGTTGAATTGGCCCGGGGACCACATTCGCCTATATCGAGAATTGCATCGAAGCCCTCGGAGGTGCCGGTACGAAGAATGGCATACGTGCCCGAAGTTTCCGGTACTACGTGCGTCAGATGCGGCGGTACGCTCGCTCGCCGGGACGTGCGGGCAAGGTCGTACGAAATCGCTTTGCTCCAATTCCCAGTTATCATGTTCGGTACAGTCAGCGGGCTAACGGTGCGCGTCACCCTCTCGCGCGGGTCAAGGCCGAGTCGCCTGCCAACCCGAATTTCTGCGACTACAGGCGGCCAGTACCCGAAGCGCGTAGCGCGAGTCTGCAAGCAGGTCCTCAATCCCCAGGTGGAAGACCGACAGGCCAAGCCAGCGAGATGATAGGCTCATCTTGACTGACCCGATTCTGCCGTCTTCCTTCTCGATTGTACAAAAACAGGGTGCATGGCGTGTTAGGCAGGTCCGGGGCGCGGTGTGAGAACTCCGACGCCCTGAAGGACGATCGGACATTTGGGCGGGGCCGTGATTCGCAACTCATCTAGTTCCCCTTTCGACACTACGAGCACTCGAAACTGCAGCTGCTGGTCTTCATACCGTAATCGGAAGCTCGTTTCGCTACCTATGAAACGTCCGTCTTCTTCGTAGATGTCGGTAAGCAGGAATTCTGACTTCAGATTGTCACTACGCACTGCAACGGGACACTCAAGGTGACGTAGAGAGAGTTCCTCGCCTTCTACAAGCGCGATAAGCAGTTTGCTGTATGAAAACGTATAAACGCTTGTGCCGTGAGATTCCAGGTGAGATGGACGCCGAACCAGGAGATCAAAGATATCCTGCATCTTTAGCAGGCCGGAAAGTGGGAAAGGTTTCGATGCGGCCTCCCGGTCTTTGGTTATCTCGGCCTGGCCGACCAACGCTTCGAGGGGAAAGAACTGTTTGCTACTTGGAGGTCTGACACTTACAGGTTGATTAGTGCTCCGCAACTGACCGCTGCCTTGTTCCTTGAATTGGATTGGGCCAGTGATCTCGGCGCGGTGGACCTTGAAGAAGAGTCGCTGAATCTTTAGGTCCTTCTCGAGAGAATCGATTCTCGTGACGCTTCGAAGGAGGATCCCGCTTGATCTCGCGAAGGCGATAGCTGGTTTAGCAAATCCCGTGGTTGACACCGCTGTCACTCGGTCGAACCGGAAGCGTTTTTTCCGACCATAGAGTTGCTCAATCCAACTGGCAGGAGCAGGCCCTTTGGACGGGCGATCGCGGCACTCGAACAAATAGGAACAGGCCGGAGAATCGACTGTACCGGAAATGACAACGTCGAATTCGGCTACCTGGATGCCATTCTCATCGCGTTTCAGCACGTTCGTTCTCACGGTGAAACCTGACGGCAGTAGCTGACGCTCGATTCGCGCGACGAGTTGCTCAAGTTGCTGGCCGGTTGTAGACATGTGGCGACCTGCCTAACGATTAAGGATTGATGCGGCGCGGCGTGTAGCAGATCGTCTCAGGCTCAAGTCAGCAGCCGCCGCATAATCCTGAGTTGGACTAAGCCGCCGTCGGCGGCCCCTAAAACTGCGTCTAAGTTTATGCCAGCTTGGGGATTGCCGCAAGTTGTCACCACCAGGAAACAACCGGTTACAGCAGAAGGCGCAAATTGCAATTATAATCCCCGTCAATGGTTACGCTGGATGTCTCTAACAGTCTGTTGGCTCGGATCGCCCCGGTGTCGGCAGAATCGCTGGCCGAGTATTGCCGCCGCTGGTTGGTAGCTGAACTGGCGCTGTTCGGCTCGGTCTTGCGCGACGACTTTGGGCCGGAGAGCGACGTGGACGTGTTGGTAAGCTTTGCGCCCGACGCCGATTGGAGCCTGTTTGACCACGTGAAAATGGCGGAGGAGTTGAAAGCGTTGTTCAAGCGAGAGGTTGACCTGGTCAGCCGCCGGGCCGTCGAGCGCAGTCAAAATTGGATCCGGCGCAGAAGTATCCTGAACAGCGCTCAGGTGATATATGCCGCTCGACAAAGATAGCGCCGCCTTGCTGGATGTGGCTCGCGCGGCGCGCCTCGTGCTGGCCCTCAAACGCTTCTGAAACTGCTGGAACCATTGCTTCCTGTGGAAGACGAAGACTGACGCCCGCTCCTGTTATCCTTCCGGCTCAAGAACCAGCACTTCTTGAGCCGGAGTCATTTACGTCTGTTCAACTAAATCGCGGCGCTGGAGATGGGCCTTTGCTATAATAGACCAAAGGGAAAAAACCTATGGCCGCTTACCCTAACCTGCGCGCCCGCTACTCTAAAGGCGCACTCAAACTACGCCGTCCCCTTCGCCTGCGCGATGGCACTGAAGTTCGGGTGAGCGTCAGCACGCTCTCGCCCAAAGCTAAGAAGCGGCGCGTTTCTAAGCGCAGACTGGCTTACCCCAGCCGGCCTTTGCCTATGCACCACCTTGACCGCCTGGCTGGCATCATGTCGCTTGGCGGCGATGCCCTAGCCGACAGCGAAGCACTTTACGACGGTCAATAGAATATGCCGGTCAGGGGTGAGGCGAATTTCCCGACCGACTGATCTCACGATTGGTAGTGAGTGAGGATGAACAGTGCCGGCTGTCGCCATTTTGCCCTTGCTCTAACTCTTTCTGTCCTCCTCACTGCCTGCGCCAGCGTCGCTGCCCCCGCCACCTTCGTCGTCGCCATCCCGACCTCTGCCGCCACCAGCACGCCCGCTCCCATACTCCCACACACCCACACGCCCACTGCCACACAAGCCCTGACCCCCACTCCAACTCCTACTCTAACTCTTACTCTTACTCCCACTCTCACTCCCCCCGGCCAACTCGGCCCCCTCAACTTCCCGCCCGATGTCAACCCGCTCACCGGCGAAGTGGTGGCCGATCCAAACGTGCTCAACCGCAGGCCGCTGGCGATCAAAATTTCCAACTTTCCCGATTGTGTGCGCCCGCAGTCTGGCCTGTCGCTGGCTGACCTGGTCTTCGAGCATTACGCCGAGGGCGGCACGACGCGCTTTACCGCCATCTTCTACGGCCACGACGCGCCTCAGGTTGGCTCGGTGCGCTCGGCGCGGCTCATTGACCTTGAAATTCCGGCCATGTACTCGTCGCTCTTCGCCTTCTCCGGGGCGAGCGACGGCGTCCTCAAGCGCCTCAAAGAGGCCGACTTCAAGGATTGGATCCTCTCGCCCGAATTTGAGCCGGGCCACAAAGCGTTCTATCGCGCGCCAAAAGAATCGTTGCCCGTCAATTGCCAACTGACCGAGCACACCCTCTTCACCAGCACTGATCGTTTGTGGGCCGACGCCGACGCCAAAGGCGTCAACACCCGCCCGACTCTCACTGGCGCCGTTTTCAACGCCGGGCCGCAACCGGGCGGCCAGACCGCCAAGACTCTCTCGCTGGCCTACACCGCCTCGTACGTTCGCTGGAGCTACAGCCCCGAAGCCGGGCGCTACTTCCGTTACGTGGGCGGCTTCAGCCACATGGACGCGCTCACGAACGCGCAAATCACCGCCGCCAACGTCGTCGTCCTCTTCGCCCACCATCAGACCACCGACATCCTCGAAGACAAAGTGGGCTACGACCCGCGCACGCGCAAAGGCGGCAACTACTCGCTTGAGATTCAACTCTGGGGAACCGGCCCGGCGCTGGTTTATCGTGACGGGCAAGCCTACGCGCTCACCTGGCTCAGGCAGGATCGATTCGGCGTGATTGGTTTGGTAGACTCGAACGGAGGACTCTTCCCCCTCAAGCCCGGTCCCACCTGGTTCCAGCTCGTCAACCTGGACTCGCCCCTCACCCAGCCCGAAGCCGACTCCTGGAGTTTGGCCCCCTCCCGGCCCACCCCTGTCCCGTAGGGCATTGCCCAACACAGCCGTGATAAAATCTGCGGCGCACAAACTAACACGAAGACACGAGAACAACGGATCAGCCCGCTTCGCGTTGAACGGATCGATCCGTCAAATTCGGAAAATCCGTTGTTCTTTTCCGATCGGCCAACGGCTATAGAGAATCTTGTTGTTTCGCGCCTTCTAAAAGGATAGTATGCCCATTCGACTCACTCGCTCACTGCTCACTTTTCTACTGCTCACCTTGACTCTCACCGCCTGCGGCGGCGGGGGGACGGTTCAGCCGACTCCGTCTGAGTTGCCCGCCGTGGGCGTCACCCTCGTCGTGCCCACTGCTGGCGCAAACAACCCACCCACGCAACCACCTAACGACCCAACAACCCAGCCGCCAAACAATCCAACTCCTGCGCCCGAAGTTGCGATCGGCCCCGAGTCGTACCCGGCGGGCATCAATCCCCTCACCGGCCTCCCTGTCGCTCCGGCGGCCCTCAACCGCCGGCCATTGGCGATCAAAATCTCCAACTTCCCGCGCTACGTCCGCCCCCAGTTCGGCCTGTCGCTGGCCGACGCGGTCTTCGAGCATTACTCGGAAGGCGGCACCACCCGCTTCACCGCCATCTTCCTGGGCAATGACGCCGACAAGGTCGGCCCCATTCGCTCGGCCCGGCTCATTGACACCGTCATCCCCGAAATGTTCGGCGCGTCGCTCGTGGCCTCCGGCAGTTCGGCGGGCGTGATTCACCGCCTCAGCTTCAAGGACTGGTTCAACACCGTTATCGCCGAAGCCAGCGGTTACCAGTGCCCGCCGCTGTGCCGCGAGAGCGAAGACGCCAACTCGCTCTACGCCAGCACCGCCTCTCTGCATCAAGCCTTGCAAACGAAGGGCCTGGACGCGCCTCAGCCGTTTCGCGGCGTGGCCTACCTCAACACGCCGCCGGCCGGCGGCTTGCCCGTGACTTCACTGCGAGTCGAATTCAGCGGCGAGGCCTTCGTCGAGTGGCGATACAACGACTTCACAGGCCGCTACGAGCGTTGGGGAGATGACACGCCCCCGCCCGCCACCGACACGGCGGGAACCCCGATCTATCAGGCCCCCCTCACCAACCCTCACGTTGACGGAATTACCAATCAACTAATAACCACTAACAACGTCGTCGTCCTCTTCGTCAACCACGTCGTAGACTTCAGCATCCCCGAAGACTTCGACGCCGACGGTTTCACCGGCCACTTCAGCACCGAAGTGCAGTTGTGGGGAAGCAACCCGGCCTGGCTTCTGCGCGACGGGCAGGCCTATCAGTTGACGTGGGTGCGGCAGGACAAAGGTATGGTCGGCCTGGTGGACTCGGCCAATCAAGTTGTGCCCCTCAAACCGGGCAACACCTGGTACGAAGTTGTCGGCCTGACGAGTGACCGGTTGACGGATGGAGCAAGCTGGCTGGTGCGCCACAAATCGCCCAAGGACAAAGGCGAAATTCCCGGCGTGCCCACCCCAACGCCCACGCTTGAGGGCGCAACGCCCGAAGCGCCAACCGAAACGCCGACGCCGTGAAAGCAGGCAGTGAACAGTGAGCAGTGAGCAGTAAACAGTAAACAGTAAACAGTAAACAGTAAACAGTAAACAGTAAACAGTTATATTCCGTTTACCGTTCACTGTTCACTGAATTCTGCTTACTGCACTCCCTCTAGCCTCAACCGCCTCTCCCGGTTACAATCACCACCATGACCGTCAACGAGGTGTACGGCGCGAAGGAATATGGCCGCTGGCGAAGCGAACAACAACGGTCGCTGATCGAGGCCCAACAGCAAATGGCGGCCACGGTGGGGGCCACGCTCGATTTGCCCCAGGTCGCCGCCCGTGTCCTCAACCTGATCGTCAAATTCATTCCGTGCGACACGGCCACGCTCTTTCTACGCTATGGCGACGAGATGCGGGTGGGCGCTGTTCACGGTTTCCCCGCCGAGTTGGTGGGGATGGAGTTGGACTTGCGCGGCCCATTGCTCGACGAGATGCTCAACACCCGCGCCCCGCTGTGGCTGGCCGATGCCCAGACCGACCCTCATTTCGTTCGCACCCCGGGCGCGGATCATATTCGCGGCTGGCTGGCCGCGCCGCTCGTCATCGGCGAACGCATCACCGGGCAAATCTCGCTCGACTCAAACGACGTGGATCGCTACGGGCCGGACGACGCCCACCTGCTTGGCACCCTGGCCCGGCAAGCCGCGCTCGCCCTCGAAAATGCCCAACTCTACGCCGAAGCCACCCGCCGCCTGCAACACATGGCGATCCTCAACGAAATTGCCAGCGCCGTCGTCTCCACGCCCGACTTCGACGAGGTGGTGCGGCGGTTGGTGTACTCCGTCAAGCAATCGCTCAACTACGAAATTCTCAACCTGCACATTGCCGGCGAGAGCGGGGATGATTGGATACTGCACGAGCACCACGGCGAAGAGACAGCGCAGTCGTTGAAGTGGGAGGAAGGCATTGCCGCCAGGGCGGTGGCCCTGGGCCGCCCGGTGCGGGTGGACGATATTCAGCGCGAACTCTCCACGCGCCAGACGGCATCGTCCGACGTCCGTTCTCAACTATGCGTCCCCGTTCACAGCGAGCGCCGGGTGATCGGCGTGATTGATGCCCAAAGCCGCCGTGTCGCGGCGTTCACTAATGACGACGTCCACGTGTTGAGCATTGTGGCCGGGCAGTTGGGCGGGGCGCTGGAGAATGCGCGCCTGCACGCCGTCGAGCGCCGCCGCACCGAGGAGCTTCAAGCCCTGCTCGACGTGGCCGAGACTATTTCGTCCTCGCTCAACCTGCCCGACATGCTCAACGCCGCCGCTCTGCGCGCCATGCAGGTCTGCCGGGTGGATGTGTGCCTGGTGTTGCTGGTGACGGATGAAGGCGAACACTTCAGGCTGGTCGGCAAGGCTGTGGCAACTGAAGTCGAGCCGCCGCTCGACTGGGATGCTTTGGGCCATGTCTTGCAACAGAACACATTGTCCAACTTCCAGCAAACTATGCAGGCCCTGCTTGCCGGCCGGCCGATGGTGGTTGAAGCCGGGGGACAGGCAGGCCCGTTCACCCGGTTCCTGGGCGCTAACCTTCGCCTGCGCCATCTGCTTCTTGCCCCGTTGCGAATTTCGGATCGCTCGCTGGGCATTATGATTTTGGGCAACTACCGGGGGCGGCCCGGTTTTGACGAACGGCAGATCAACCTGGCGGCGGCTATTGGGTTGCAGTTGGCGGTGGCAGTGGAGAACGCCCACCTGTACGCGCGCAGCCGGGAGACGGTGCGCGATCTTTCCGAAAGCATTTCGCAACTGCGCCAGGCGCAGGCCCAACTGATCCAATCGGCCAAGCTGGCCGCCGTCGGCCAACTGGCGGCGGGCGTGGCCCACGAGATCAACAACCCGCTCACCACCGTCTCCGGCTTCACCGAACTCATCTTGCGCGAACTCCCCAAAGACAGCCCCATCCGCGAAGACGCGGAATTGATTTTGCGCGAAGCCCAGCGGGCGCGCAACGTCGTCCGCCGCCTGCTCGACTTCGCTCGCCAGTCCGAGCCGCACCGCGACCCGGCCGACATCACCGAAGCGGTGATGGAAACGGTGATGCTGATGAGCCACAGCGCCGCCAACCAGGGCATCTACATCACCGAAAACTACGAGCCTGACTTGCCGTGGGCCATGCTGGACGTGAACCAATTTAAGCAAGTGGTGCTAAATTTGCTCAACAACGCGGTACAGGCCATGCCCAAGGGCGGGCGGCTCACGGTAGCCACCGGCTCCGAGGTGCGCGAACAGGTTCAAGGGGTGTGGCTCAAGGTGGCCGACACCGGCGTTGGAATCGCGCCGCAAAACCTGGAGCGCATCTTCGAGCCGTTCTTCACCACCAAGCCGCCGGGCGTTGGCACCGGGTTGGGGCTGGCGGTAAGCTACAGCATCGTAAACGAGCACGGCGGTAAAATCGAAGTGGAAAGCGTGATGGGCAAAGGCACGACGTTTAGGGTGTGGATGCCGTGCAATTGCTAACCACCGCCACAGACTACACAGGTTTTATGATCCAATCGGCGTAATTCGTAAAATCTGTAGTTGGGCAGCGAACTAACTATTGTAGCGGGTGAATTTTAGACCTACCTTTGAACGCGTCAAAAACCACAAACACACAGGAATTTGCGTCGAGAAAAACAACTGACCAGGCAGAGCCACCATACAATCCACCAAGTCCGCTTCGATGATCGCCTTGCGGATCTCGCCCTCGCCCGACGTGTTCGACGACATGCTCCCATTCGCCAGCACGAATCCTGCTGTGCCGTTCGGCGCGAGATGATGAATAAAATGCTGCACCCACGCATAATTGGCATTGCCCACCGGCGGCGCGCCGTACTTCCAGCGTTTATCTTCTCGCAACCTATCCCCGCCCCAATCGCTCATGTTGAACGGCGGGTTGGCGAGAATGAAATCCGCTTTCAAGTCGGGATGTAAATCCCTGTGGAATGAATCCGCGTTTTCCTTGCCGAGGTCGTTGGTAATGCCGCGAATGGCAAGGTTCATCTTGGCAAGTTTCCAGGTGGTCGGGTTGCTTTCCTGTCCATACACGGCGATGTCATCCACCTTGCCGCCGTGCGCTTCCACAAACTTTTCGCTTTGCACGAACATGCCGCCCGATCCACAGCACGGGTCAAAGATCCGTCCTTTGTACGGCGCGAGCATGGAGACCAACACGCGCACCACCGACTGCGGCGTGTAGAACTCTCCGCCCTTCTTGCCTTCCGCGCTGGCAAATTGGGACAGGAAATATTCGTAGACGCGCCCGAGGACATCCTTCGCCCGGTTCTCACTGGACCCTAAGCCGATTCCGCTTACGAGATCAATCAACTCGCCCAGGCGGATTTTGTCCAGCGTCGGGCGGGCGAAATCCTTCGGCAGGATATTTTTCAGCGTCGGGTTATCACGCTCGATGGCAACCATGCCATCATCCAGAAATTTCCCGATCTGGGGCTGTTTCGCCTTGCCCTGCAAGAACGACCAGCGCGCCTCTTTCGGAACCCAGAACACATTCTGCGCCAGGTACTCGTCCCGGTCTTCGGGGTTGGCGTCTTTTTCTTTTTGTAATTGGGCGTGAACTTCCTCAAACGAATCGGAAATATATTTCAGGAAGATCAGTCCCAGCACCACATGCTTATACTCCGAGGCGTCCATGTGCCCGCGCAGTTTGTCTGCCGCCGCCCATAATTGCGATTCAAAGTCCAAGGTCGCGCCGTTGGATTTAGTGGCTTTTGATTCTGTTTTAGGTTTACGAGGAGGCATAAGATTTTAAGTCCATAAATTTTTACCGGCTTTTAAAACGCAACGGGCCGCCACGCAAAACTGCGGACGGCCCGGAATGGGTATCACTACCCCCATCGCCATCGCGAACGCGCTGGCTTCACAAAAGGTAGTTTAACATATTTTGCGAAATTTATTTCTTATTACTCACCCAAACTTCGAGTTGAAACTCTTGTCTACTTGATCACATAAGTGACGCTCACCTGCAAGTTCACCTGAATCTGCCCGGTGGACACCGGCACGGGCGCGCCGCCGCCGCCCACGCCTAACGCGCGCACGTCGGCGGCATAAGGTATTGGCCCGCTGGTGTATTCGCCGATGGACATCGGCTCGCCGAGAGTCACGCCGGCGGCCTTCGCCAACTGCTCGGCGCGGGCTTTGGCGTCGGCCATGGCCTTGTCGCGAGCCTCGGCCTCGAGCTTGGATTGGTCGCTGACGCTGAAGCTCACGCCGTAGATGTTGTTGGCCCCGGCGGCCACGGCCTTGCCCAGCGTGTCGCCCACTTTGTTCAGGTCGCGCACGGTGACGTTCACCGTGTTGTCGGCCACGTAGGTGATGTTCGTCGGCTGACCGGTGGGATCGTAATTCTGTTGGGCATAGACCGAGAAATTGGTCGTCTGAATGTCTTTGTCTTCGATGCCCAGTTCTTTGAGGGCGGCGATGATGGCATTCATCTTGGCCGTGTTGTCGCTCACCGCCGTTCCGGCGTTCTCACTGCGGGTCTGCACGCCGATGCTGGCGATGGCAATGTCGGGTGTGCCGTAGGCGATGCCGTTGCCCGTCACCGAGATGGTGTGAGCCTGCGGCGTGTCACTGCTCCCGACGACGGGCGTTCCACAGGCCGACAGGGTGAGCAGGCCGACGATGGCGGCCAGAATGATTGAAACGAATTTGGTTTTGCGGGACATGTTTTTTCTCCTGATATTGGTTATTTGTCACTGTTGAGACGCCGAGGTTGGGGTTTTGGTTCCCGGCAAATTGCTTTCAATAGATGGGTAAACAGACGTTTGAGCCAGTGTAACTCAGATTGAAATACTGGTGGGTCAGGCCCTCTAATCCGCTAGGTGACCTTGTTTTTCATATTGCCTTTGGTTCTGCAGGGAAACTTCCCCGGCAGAACCAAGGGTAATTGTAGAGTAAAAGGTTGTGGGCGGATTAGAGCGCCTAAACAAAACAGTAGCCGAAGGAATCTGTTGAAGGCTCACCAGCATTCAACTGCGCTATAATCACGCCCATGACCGACAGCACCGCCCAATTCCTCCCCTTTCATGCCCTCAACGAATTCATGCGCCACGATTACCGGCTGACGGTAATCCGAACAGCCCTCAACACCCTGCCCAAACTACCAGCCCATTTTCGCCAGCCGATTGACAAGCTGACCAACCAGATTGTGCGCGTCCCCGGCTTTCGCAAGGGAGCGCAAGCGCCTGCCTCTTTGAAAGTTGTGCCGATTGCCGAGGCCTTCGGCAAAAGCCCGGAGCTGGTAGCCGCCATTTTGGCGGCCTGGGCCGAATCCCTGCCCGACCTGCGCCAGAAAGTTTACGACCTGCTCAAGGGACGCGGCTGGGAGGTTCTGCCGCCAGAGGCCGACCGCGCCAAACTGCCGGGCTTTCTCACGTCGTGGCCGAAGGGCGAAGACTTTGAGGCCTTGAACAAAGCGTTTGCCGGAGCTTATCCCGACTCTGGTATCGGCGCCGACGACGTGAGCTTGATGGTGGTGTGGGTGAGCGGGCGTCTGCCATATCAGGCGGAGGAAGAGGAAACGGATACAACGGAGACGACAGATATAAAGAATGAATAGGCAGAAAAGTGTTTTTTGAGTAATCAGGTTTGGTGTCAACGGATGCTCAACAGATAAACGGATTTGTGGTCTGTTATCCGTTCATCCGTTCTCCATCCGTTGACACCGGGTTGAAAATATACCAACTATGTCTTTCCGCCTCAACAAGCGAATCAATATCGGCAAGTTTCTGCGACTGAACATCAGCAAGGGCGGCGTTGGCGTGAGCGTCGGCGTGCCGGGCGCGCGTGTCACCGCCGGGCCGGGTGGCAAGCGCCTCACGTTGGGCGTCCCCGGTACCGGCGTCAGCTACGTCAAGAATCTCGACGAGCCTAAGAAGAAAAAAACGGCGACTCGCGCTTCGCGCGCAAAAGCAACGCCGCCTGAGCCGGAGGAAGTTGAAGCCGCCCCGGCGCCCACCCCCGCCGTGCCCCTCCCCGGCCCGTTTGCGCCTGCTCACGAATTGGCGTTTGCCCAGGGGCTGGCCGACTATCAGTTGGGGAAGGAAGAAGAGGCGCTCGCCCACTTTGTGGCGGCGGCCCCGGCCGAGTCAGGCGCGGCCATTTTGGCGGCGGCGATCCTGTTGGAACAGAATCGGACTCCGGGTTTGGCCCAGGCCGAGTCGCTGCTGGAAAGTGTTCTGGAGCGTAACGAATCTCTGCCGACGCCTCTGATTGAAAAGTATTTGCCGGAGACAACTCTGCAGGTCAACATCACGCCGCGCGTGGAGGCTCAAGTGCCGGCCAGCGCGCTGGCGGCAACCCTTCTGCTGGCCGAGGTCTATCAGGCTCGCAGTAAGCTCGACGAGGCGATGGATGTGCTGGAGGGGGTGCAGGATGTCCTGGCCGACCCGGCGCTCACGCTGTCGCTTTGTGAACTGTATGGCCTGCGCGAAATTTGGGACGCCATTGTGGAGCGAGCCAGCCAGACGGCGGTGACCGACGATGTCACCTTTGAGACGATGGTCTGGTACGGACGGGCGATGCAGGGCAAGGGCCTGCACGAGGCGGCGATCACCATCTTCGCCGAATTGCTCAAGAAGAAAAAGGATCGCAATCCTGATCTGGTGAACGAAGCAGTGTACTGGCGGGCTGTTTCGTACGAAGCGTTGGGGAAACATAGCCAGGCGAATCGGGAATTTCAGAAGGTGTATGCCAGGTCGCCGGGTTTCCGGGACGTGGCACAACGGATTGGCTAGACACTATGGTGTTGTGGGAAATATTCGCCCTCTTTACGCGCGTAGCCTTGTTCTCGTGGGGCGGCGGCCCGGCCTCACTGGCCTTGATGCAGAGAGAGACGACCGCCGCCGGTTGGGTGACTGCAACTGAATTTGCCGACGCGGTGGCAGTGGGAAATGCTTTGCCGGGACCGATTGCCCCCCAGGTGTCGGCTTACGTGGGCTACAAGATGGCCGGAACCCCGGGGGCCGTCGCCGCGGCGGGGGGGACCGTCTTGCCCACTACCCTGCTGATGCTGGTGATGGTCGTCTTCTTCTTCGGCATCAAAGATAGCCCGAACGTGAAAGCCATGCTGACCGCCGTGCGCCCGGTGGTAATTGGCCTGCTGGTCTGGACTGCCTACGACATGGCCTACACAGTGTTCGGCGTGAAGAAGCTTGGCTGGGGCGCGTCTCTGGCGCAAAGTTGGGACAAATTGATCATCGGCGCCATTGCCTTTAGCCTGCTCACCTTCACTTCCATCAATCCGGTTTTCATCATCGTCGGCGCGGCAGTGTTGGGGTTGATTGTTTACAGATAAACTCATCCACAGATTACGCAGACGCGAAGCGCGCAGAGTTGATTTAGTAATCTGTGATACGCGAAGCGTGCGAAAATCTGTGGATGATCCAGGGAGGTTGCCATGATCGTCACCGGAGGCGGAGGCATATCACTTCCGTTCGGCGGCATTGCCGGGCTTATCCTGGCAATCCTGTTCATCATCGCCATCGTTCTGATCGCCAAATACTTTTTGGACGGTTGAGCCGTTTCGTGCTTGCTCACTCTCGCCACTTCGTCGCCGTCTGCGACCGCTGTGGCCGCGCCGCCGCCGAGTTCTCGCTCCTGCCGGCCTCGGTGAAAGGTGAAGGCCCCTTCCAGGATCGCGACCGGCTGGAGCGCACGGATTTCATGGGCGCTGTCACCCGATTTGGCGACGCCGAAGAATTAGCGGCGCTCTTCGACATGGTCTGCCGGGGCGATTACGGCGCCGCCCGCGGCGCTGATGCTGACTTTGTGGCGTTCCACTGCTGGGAGTGCGGGAAGAACTACTGCCAGGCCTGCTGGCAAATTGGCCCGCCGGTGTTCGATGAAGGGTTTTACGATTACACGTTGGGGACTTGCCCGGTGGGGCATGAGCAGATGGTGGATGATTGAGTTTCAGCGCTATTGAAGGAAGTTTTGCACCGTCCGGCACAAGCCGTTGATGTCAAACGGCTTGGGGACGTAGGCGTCGCACCCGTTAATCATTTCGGCGCAACGCTCGCTGAGCCGGAGCGCGCCGGTGATGGCGATGATCGGGGGGCGCTCGGCGCATTCGGTGGCCCGCAGACGCCGCAACGTGTCCAGACCATCCATGCCCGGCAAGTCGAAGTCAAGCAGAATCAAATCCGGCAGGCAGGTGTCGGCCAGTTGGATGCCCTGCCGCCCGTTCTCGGCGTAGCAAAAGGCAAATTTCCCCAGCCGGGCCAGGCACAACTCTACGATGCGTTGCAGGAGGGGGTCGTCGTCAATTACCAGGACCAGGTGGGGGACTAGTCCTCCCCCCTCTTTTGAGTTGATGTCTTCAGTCATATGAGCATCCTACTCTGTTAATCGTCTTCGACTGCAAAAAGTTACGGTGTCTTGAAGACTGTGGCGCGACGCGAAGCGGCCAAATCGCGCTACTGCAAAACAAAACCGCCCTTCACGCATTTGCGTGAAGGGCGGTTGCTTTGTAGCCGTCAGGCCGAAGACTCTCCTACTCGGAAGTGGCGCTCGCCGGTTCTTCCAAAGCCGCCACTTCAGGGGCGGCCCCACCTTCGAGCTGGCCCTGGTCGTGATACACCCAGTAGCCCGTCCCAGCCGGGATGAGCTTGCCGATGATCACGTTCTCTTTCAGTCCGAACAACCCATCCGACTTGCCCTCGATGGCCGCCCCGGCCAGCACCTTGATAGTGTGCTGGAAGGACGAGGCCGACAGGAACGAGTCGGTGGCCAGCGAGGCCCGGGTCACGCCCAGCAAAGCCGGGACGGAGGTCGCCGTCTGTTTGCCCGCGGCGGCCAGTTCTTCGTTCATCTCCTTGAACTCGGAGCGGTCAATCAGTTCGCCCGGCAGGAGGTTGGTGTCGCCCGGGCGGACGATTTGCACCCGCGACAGCATCTTGCGGATGATGGTCTCGAAGTGCTTGTCGTTGATGTTCTGGCCTTGCGAGCGGTACACCTTCTGCATCTCGGTAAGGAAGTAAAGCTCGCACGCCTCGCGGCCCAGGATGCGCAGAATGCGGTGCGGGTTCTGCGAGCCTTCAGTCAGGCTCTCGCCGGCCCGCACTTCTTGATTGTCCACTACCAGCAAGCGCGAGTTGGTGGGAATGTCGTATTCCTGCTCCTCACGGATTTCGCGGATGATGATGATCGTGTTTTCTTTGCGCTTCACCTTGCCGCCGTGCTCAGCCAGCACCTGGCTGTCGCCGCGCTGGGCCAGCAGAGCGCCATCCGGCACTTCTTCGCCGTCTTCCACTTTCACCGCCCAGTTGCCCGGCACTTCGTACTCGTCGCGCAGGGTGGTGCTGTTGAGCACTTTGACGACTTTGGAGCCGCCGGTCTTGTCGGCGCGGATGACTTCGACCACGCCGTCAATGTCGGTGACGACGGCCTCGCCCTTCGGCTTCTTGCGGGCCTCGAATAGTTCTTCGACGCGCGGCAGACCGCTGGTGATGTCGCCGCCGGTGGCCACACCGCCGGTGTGGAAGGTGCGGAGCGTCAACTGCGTGCCCGGCTCGCCGATGGACTGGGCGGCCACGATGCCGACCGCCGAGCCAACTTCCACCAGCTTGCCGCGCCCCAGGTCGCGCCCGTAGCACATGGCGCAAATGCCGCGCCGCTCCTGGCAGTGAAGCGGTGAACGCACGAACACCTGATCGATCGGCGAAGCCTGAATCTTCGCGGCCACGGCTTCGTTGAGCTCCTCGCCACGGTTGGCGATCAACTCGCCAGTCTTGGGATCGACGATCTTGGCCGCCGCCATCCGGCCCAGAATCCGGTCGTACAAGGTTTGGCCGGCGACGTCGTCCCGGCGCCGGATCCACGCCCCGCCTTCCGTGCCGCAGTCCATGCTGTTGACAATCAAATCCTGCGCCACGTCCACCAAACGGCGGGTGAGGTAACCGGCGTCGGCGGTGCGGAGGGCAGTGTCGGCCAGACCTTTGCGCGCCCCGTGGGTCGAGATGAAGTATTCTAGCGCCCGCAGGCCCTCGCGGAAGTTCGAGCGGATGGGCAGGGGGATGATGCGCCCCGATGGGTCGGCCATCAACCCGCGCATCCCGGCTAACTGGGTGATCGGGCTGAAGCCGCCTTTGGTCGCCCCCGACTTGGCCATCACCGCCAGCGAGCCGATCGGATCCAGGTTGGCGGACACAGCCTTGGCCACTTCGTCGCGGGCCTTCGTCCACAGTTCGATGATGCGGTCGGTTTCCTCCTGTTCGGTCAGCAGGCCGCGCCGGAACTGCTTCTCCACGGCCGCCACTTCCTCTTCCGTCCGACCAACGATCTCGGCCTTGGCCGCCGGCACCGACAGGTCGGACACGGCGATGGTGATGCCGGAGCGGGTGGCGTAGGCGAAGCCGATGTTTTTGATCTGGTCAACCACTTCGGTGGTCACTTCACTGCCCACCACCTGATAGCACTTCGTCACCAGCTTCTGCAGGTTACCTTTGTCGAGTTGGTCGTTCACAAAGCGCATCTCTTCCGGCAGAACCCGGTTGAACAATGCCCGACCCACCGAGGTTTCAATCATGCGGCGGCGTGGCTTGTTGTCGGCGAAGCGCTGGCCCTGCTCGTTGAGATGGGTGGGCGTGTAGAGCTTGATCTTGGCATGAATGTCAACCTGAGCCAGGCTGTAGGCCATCTCCACTTCGTCCAGGTCGCCAAACACACGGCCCTGGCCTTTGCGCCCGTCGCGCATCATGGTGAGGTAGTACACACCCAGCACCATGTCCTTGGCCGGGCCGACCACCGGTTCGCCGTCCGCCGGTTTGAGCAGGTTCCGGGTGGACAGCATCAACTCGCGGGCTTCTTCCACGGCCTTGCGCGAGAGCGGAATGTGAATTGCCATCTGGTCGCCGTCGAAGTCGGCGTTGAAGGCCGAGCAGGCCAGCGGGTGGAGGTGGATGGCTTTGCCTTCGACCAGCACCGGTTCAAAGGCCTGGATGCCGAGACGGTGCAGGGTGGGGGCGCGGTTGAGCAGAACCGGCCTGTCCTTGATCACCTCTTCCAGCACCTCCCACACTTCGGGCCGTTCCTTCTCGATGATGCGCTTGGCGCCCTTCACGTTCGAGGCAAAGTTGTATTCGACCAGCTTGGCGATGACGAACGGGCGGTACAGTTCGAGGGCCATGATGCGCGGCAGGCCGCACTGGTGCAGTTTGAGCTTTGCGCCGACCACGATCACCGAGCGGCCCGAATAGTCCACGCGCTTGCCGAGCAGGTTGCGGCGGAAGCGGCCCTTCTTGCCTTTGAGCATGTCGCTCAACGACTTAAGCTCGCGGCGGCCCCGGCGCGAGAGCGCCTTGCCGCGCTGGCTGTTGTCAATCAGCGAGTCCACCGCTTCCTGCAACATGCGCTTCTCGTTGCGCACGATCACATCCGGCGCGCCGAGTTCGAGCAGGCGCTTGAGGCGGTTGTTGCGGTTGATCACCCGGCGGTACAGGTCGTTCAGGTCGGAGGTGGCGAAGCGGCCGCCGTCCAACTGCACCATCGGGCGCAGGTCGGGCGGGATGACGGGCAGGATGGTGAGGATCATCCACTCCGGGCGGTTGCCCGAGCGGCGAAGGGCCTCGACCACTTTGAGCCGTTTGATCGCCTTCTTCTTGCGCTGTTTGGATTTGGTGGTGCGGACTTCGTGCCACAGTTCCTTGCCTAACTTATCCAAATCCAGCGAGCGCAAAATGTCGTGGAAGGCCTCGGCGCCCATGTCGGCTTTGAACACCTGGCCCCACTTCTGTTTGAGTTCGCGGTACTTGCTCTCGCCGAGGAACATCATGTGGTGCAGGCCAATCAATTCCTCGCGCTCTTTGTCAATGTTCTTGCGGCTTCCCGCCGACACGTCTTCGAGCGAGTTGCGAAGCTGAACGATCTGGTCTTCGGCCTCGGCCTTGACCTTGTCAACATCCATCTTCAGGGCGTCAACTTTGGCGTCGCGCTTCTCTTTGAGCGCCGTCTCGATTTCGCCGAGACGCGCCTGGACGGCCTTGTTCAGCGCCGTCAGGTGCTTGCGCGAGATGGTCTCGCCTTCCTCGGCGATCAGACTCTTCGACGGCTCGAACTCGATCGGCTTGCGGATGGTAGTGTCCATCTTGTCTTCGAGCGACTTCTGGACTTTCTGGCCCTCTTTCACCAGCGGCTCAACCTTCTCGGCCACGTCGGCTTCGTACTTCTCGTTGATGCCGTCAATCCTGGCCTTGAGATCGTTCATTTTTTTGTCGCGCGCGCCTTTGGCGGCCACAATCTTGGCGTTGATGTCGTCGGCCTGGCGTTTCTCTTCGCGCTGAATTTCCTCGTCCAGCCGCTTGAGGGCCTTCTGGCGGGCATCTTCATCAACGTGGGTAACGACGTACTGGGCGAAGTAAAGCACCCGATCCAGGTTGCGGCGCGACACGTCGAGCAAAACGCCGAGGTACGATGGCACGCGCCGGGTGTACCAAACGTGAGCCACGGGCGCGGCCAGTTCAATGTGCCCCATCCGTTCGCGGCGGACGGACGAGCGGGTCACTTCCACACCGCATTTGTCGCAGACGATGCCTTTGTAGCGGACGTTCTTGTATTTGCCGCAATAGCACTGCCAGTCTTTGGTCGGCCCAAAAATTGCTTCGCAGAACAAACCGTCCTTCTCTGGCCGCAGTCGCCGGTAGTTGATGGTCTCCGGCTTGAGCACTTCGCCGTAAGACCATGACTTGATCTGATCCGGCGAAGCCAGACTAATCTTGAGTGCGCGTAAGCTTTTAGGTTCCACAGATACCCTCCATCCAGATACTAGACCTCTCGAACATTCGTGCTAGGCGTTAGACAAAGCAAAACGAGCGCATCGAGTCTCTTTTTCTCGAAGCGCTCTGTTGCGTAATCAATAGGATTGAGTAGATTGTATATAGAAATGTCCGAATGTCAATAACCAAATTTTGTGGATTCAGCGCAGACCTTCAATCAGGTGAACCGTCATTTGCCGGGACGGCTCGATCTTCAAAATCACCGACTTGATCGCCGGCAGTAACAACTCGTCGCCATCCGGCTTGCGCACTACATACACATCATTCGCCCCGGTCACCAGAATCTCAGTGACAGCGCCCAACTCTTCGCCTTCATCAGAGATAACCTTCAAGCCGATGATCTGGTGGTGGTAATACTCGCCCGGTTCGAGCGGGGTCGCATCGGCGACGGCAATCGAGATCAACTCGCCGCGCAGGGTTTCGGCGGCGGTTAGATCCTCACAGTCCGCAATCTTGATCAACAGCCGCTTCTGGTGGAGCCGGCTCGTTTCCAGGCGGCGGGGGGTGTGGGATTCCCCGATGTACACCGTCTCCACTTCCACTAAATGCGTTGGCGAGTCAGTGTGAACCTGGAGCAGAAGCTCGCCGCGCACGCCGTGCGGGCGGAGCACTTTGCCCACCGCCAGAAAGCGCGGCTCGGCGGACGAAGCCTTGTTCTCGCCACGCCGCCGGGTTGAGCGATGCGCCGTTGAAGTCACTCGATCTCAAGCTGGACGCGCTGCCGGTCGCGGGCGGCGGCAGTGCGCACCAGGGTGCGGATGGCATTGGCCACTTTGCCGCCCTTGCCAATGATCCGGCCCATGTCTTCTTCGGCGACGTGCAATTGAATGACGATCTCTCCGCCGTCGTCAATTTCCTTCACTGTGACTTGATCGGGATAATCGGCGAGCGAGCGGGCGATGTAGGTGACGAGGTCTTTCATGGGACCTAACTGGCCGTGGCCGCCGCTTCCCTGGCTTTGGCCTTCTTGGATTTGCCCTTCGGGGTCACACCGGCTAATTCGTCTCGGCGGGTCTTCGGGTCCACAGTGCGGGCCGCCGCGGCGGCATCCGCCTCGGCCACCAGCGTTTCCAGCGCCTCACCCTGGCGCAGGCGGGCCAGCCGATTCATCGTGCCGGTCTGTTTGAAGAGGCGGGCCACCGGCTCAGACGGTTGAGCGCCGTTCTTCAGGTGATGCAGGGCGCGGGCCTCGTCCACTTTGATGTAAGCGGGGTTGGTGCGCGGGTTGTATGCACCCACGATTTCAAGGAAGCGGCCATTGCGCGGGTGTTCCTGCTCGGCCACCACCAGGCGGTAGACGGGTTGGGCTTTCGCGCCTTCACGGCGCAATCGGATACGAAGCATGTTTCAAACTCCTCTTGTTGTAAATCGTTGTTAACGGAAATTTCTAAACAAATCCTGCAACCCCCGGCCTTTGTTCCGGCCAAGTTGCTTCATCATCTTCTGCATGTCGCGGAACTGTTTGACCAGTTGATTGATCTCCTGCACGGTCGTTCCGCTCCCGACGGCCACCCGCCGCTTGCGGCTGGCGTTGAGCACCTGCGGGTTGCGCCGCTCGTGCGGCGTCATCGAATTGATGATGGCCTCGGTGCGGCTGAGACTGCGATCCAGGTCTTGCTGATCAATTTGGCCCGCCATCTTGTTCATGCCGGGAACCATCTCCAGCAGTTGTCCCAGCGGCCCCATCTTTTTGATCTGCTTCATCTGGTCGCGAAAGTCTTCCAGCGTAAACTCGCCGGAAGTCAGTTTCTCCTGCGCCTTTAGCGCTTCTTGCTCGTCGAACGCCGTCTGAGCCTTCTCGATCAGGCCCAGCATGTCGCCCATACCCAGGATGCGCCCGCTGAGGCGATCCGGCGCGAAGACCTCGATGCCGTCTATCTTCTCGCTCGTGCTGAGGAACTTGATCGGCACACCCGTCACCGAGCGCATGGAGATGGCCGCGCCGCCGCGCGCGTCGCCGTCCACCTTCGTCAGGATCAGGCCGGTCAGGCCAAGCTTCTTGTTGAAGCCGTCGGCGATACGCACCGCTTCCTGGCCGGTCATCGAGTCGGCCACCAGCAAAACTTCGCCGGGCGTCGTCCGCTCCTTGACTGCCAGCACCTCGGACATCATCATCGCGTCAATTTGTAAGCGTCCGGCAGTGTCCAGGATGACGACGCTGTGGCCGATTTCGCCGGCGTGCTTGACAGCTTTGGCGCACAGGTCGGCGGGCATGTCCGGGCCGCTGAACACCGGCACGTCAATTTGCGCGCCGAGAGTCTTCAATTGTTCCGCCGCCGCCGGCCGGTAAGGGTCGGCGGCCACGAGCAGAGGCCGGTGCCCCTGCATCCTTAGCCAGCGGGCCAGCTTGGCGGCCATCGTCGTCTTGCCTGCGCCCTGCAAGCCCACCAGCATAATCACCCGCGGCGGCTGGCCGCTCAGGTTGAGCTTGCCCGGCTCGCCCAGCGTGGCGATCAGTTCTTCGTGAACGATCTTGATCACCTGCTGGCCGGGGTTTAAGGCCCGCGACACTTCGGCGCCAATCGAGCGCTCGCGCACTCGCGCCAAAAATTCTTTGACGACCGCGAAGTTAACGTCCGCTTCGAGCAGGGCCAGGCGCACTTCGCGCAAGGCGGCGTCCACGTCGGCTTCGGTCAGCTTGCCGCGCCGGGTAATTTCCTTGAAGATGTTTTGTAGCTTGTCGCTAAGGTTTTTGAACATCAGGTGACACAACGCGACGGGGCGAACTGGCCCCGTCTGCGAAACGGCATTGTAACGCGAGCTACATCAAACGTCAAGCGTCGCGCCGAATTTTTCGCATATAATCACCTCATGCTCTTTCCTGATCACCTTTGCCTCATTCGCGGCGGCGGCGACCTGGCAACCGGCGCCGCCCATCGCTTGCATCATGCTGGCTTTCCCATCATCGTCTTGGAATTGGATCAGCCGCGCGTCGTGCGGCGCATGGCCTCGGTCGCGCAGGCGATGTTTGACGGCGAGATCGCGATTGACGATCTGACGGCCCGGCGCATGCCTCTGGGTGAGGCCGCCTCGGCGGCCCGGGCCGGCCTCATCCCGGTGGTGGCCGACTCGGCCGGGGCGGCCATTGCTCAACTGCGCTCCGCCATCGTCGTGGATGCGCGAATGGCGAAGACGCCGCTCGACACCACCATGGCCGCCGCCCCGTTCGTCGTCGGCCTCGGCCCCGGCTTGGTGGCCGGCGAACATTGTCATGCTGTTGTCGAGACCAATCGAGGCCACGATTTGGGCCGCGTCATCTGGAGCGGCCCGGCCCAGGCCGACACGGGCCGCCCGGAGTCGGTGCTGGGCTTTGAGGCCGAGCGCGTTTTGCGCGCGCCAGCCTCCGGCGTCTTGCGTGCGCACAAGACAATTGGCGACACGATTTACTACGGCGAGACCGTCGCCGCCGTCGAGGGCCAGCCGATCACTGCGCCCTTCATCGGCGTTCTGCGCGGCCTGCTTCACGACGGGCTGACCGTGACCGCGAACGAGAAAGTGGGCGACCTCGACCCGCGCCTCGAGCGCCGCTACTGCTTCACCATCTCCGACAAATCGCTGGCCGTGGGCGGCGGTGTGGTGGAGGCTGTGCTGACGTGGCTACAGAAGAAATAACCGCAAAGGCGCGAAGGAAAAAAGGGAAATGAAGGAAACAAGAAGTCTTCGCGCTTTTAGTGTCTTGGCAGTTCCATTACTTTGAGACTTGTATCTGCGTTGCGGGTTGGGGAGAGAGAAGTCGTCGCTTTTGTGGGAGGCGGGGGGAAGACGACGGCCATGTTCCGGCTGGCGGCTGAAATTGTGGGGTCGGGCGGGCGGGTTGTCACCACGACCACCACCCGCATCTTCGCCGCCCAAACCCGCCTCGCGCCGGTTCACGTTCACTCACTTCCCGACTTGCAAGCGGCTTTGCAAACGTGGCCTCACGTGCTGTTCACCAACGAAGTTGATCCGGTTGAAGGCAAAACTCAAGGCATTTCCCCGGAAGCAATCCAAAACCTAAAAGCCCAAATTTCAAATCTCAAAATCCCAATTTTGATAGAAGCGGATGGCTCGCGCATGCGGCCTTTCAAAGCCCCAGCCGCTCATGAACCCGTTGTTCCCGACTGCACGACGCTTGTTGTTCCAGTGGTCGGCATCGACGCTCTCGGCAAGCCGCTCACCGAAAAATACGTTCACCGCCCGGAGTTGATTGCCCGCATCTGCCAACTTCCCGAAGGTTCTGCCCCTACGCTTCGCTCTGGGGTGCTTCGCAAACCTTCGGGAAGTTTGGTGACCCCGGAGATGGTGGCCGCCGTTCTGGCGCACCCACAAGGTGGGCGAAAGGGCGTGCCTGCCGGGGCGCGCGTCGTGCCGCTGATCAACAAAGTGGAGAGCGAAGCCGGGTTGCAGATGGCGCGAGAGATTGCCGAGCGCTTGATGGGCATGAAGGGGATTGAGGGCGTGGTGATTGGGGCGGTGGCGAAAGATGATCCTGTGGTTCAGACATACTATCGTTAGCCGCGCCACACCTTGAGTTGAGTAGTAGAATTGTATGTGTGCTAATCTCCAATCTCTAACCCGGAGGCCTCATGCCCAACCGCTTACGTGACTATCACCGGCCAGAAGATATTGCAGCCGCAGTCGAACTGCTGGCCCGCACCGACGTTCGATCCGCGCCGCTCGTCATCGGCCCGCGCCCACCCGCCGAGCCGTTCAAAGGAGTCGAAGCCGTCGTAGACCTGAGCCATCTCAACCTGGCCTACATCAAAGAAGAAGGGGACGCGATCCGGGTTGGCGCGATGACGCCACTGCAAGAACTGGTGGACTTGCCGTTGATCCAGTCGCTGGCCGACGGCATCCTGGCCGAGGCGGCTTTGATTTCGGCGCACCTGGGCTTGCGCAACCTTGCCACTTTGCAAGGCGCGCTCCGTCCCGATTCGCCGCCCGAAGTTCAGATGGCTTTGCTGGCTTTGGAGAGCACGCCGATCACGAACGACGACGTGCTTGTAGAAATGAGGCTGGCGAGACAGTCGGGCGCGCATGGCGCTTTGGAGCGGTTGGCGCGCACACCGCGCGATGTGGCTATTGTGGCCGCCTGCGCGGTGGTCGAAGTGGATGGAGGTGTCTGCCGCCGGGCGCGGGTGGCGGTTGCCTGCCCGGAGCCGCGACGGTTGGAGCCGGTTGAAAAGTTGCTGACGGGCCAGGCGCTCACGCCTGAGCGTTTGCAGTCGGCGGGGGAGGCGGCGATGGCCGAAGTCAACCCGGCGTCCGACTTCCGCGCCAGCGCCGACTATCGCCGCGAGATGGCGGGCCTGCTGGTGCGGCGGGCGTTGGCGGAAGCGTGGAAGAGAGCGAAGTGAGTATGGGAGTGTGGGGGTGTGGGAGCAGTTACGCCCAAACATCCACGCTCCCACACCCCCACACGGACATCATGAATATCCAATTCAAACTCAACGGACAACAAAAACAATTTGACTGCGCGCCGGGCGAGTCGCTGATGACGCTTCTGCGGCGAAGCGGGTGCTGGAGCGTGAAGCACGGTTGCGAGACGGGCGAGTGTGGCGCGTGCTCGATTCTGCTCGACGGCAGGATCGTGCCGACGTGCGTTCTGCTGGCGGCGCAGGCCGACGGCCACGAAGTGACGACGGTTGAGGCGCTGACGACCGGCCACGAGGTGCATCCGATTCAGCAGGCATTCATTGACACGGGCGCGATCCAGTGCGGCTACTGCACCCCGGCCATGATTCTGGCGACGAAGGCGCTGATTGACAAAGAGCCGAATCCGACCGAAGCGCAGGCGCGCGACGCGCTCGGCGCGGCGTTGTGCCGTTGCACCGGCTACGTCAAACCGGTCGAGGCGGTTCTACGGGCGGCGGCGATTCTGCGCGGCGAGTCGGTGGCCCCGTCGGATGGCGGCGTCCCCTTAGAATCCATTTTTGCGCCGCGCACGGCCATGCCCGATCCCGAGTCGCCTGACGCGGCGGGCGGCACGATCACCCAAACCCGAGTCGCCACGCGCCCGATGGTGGGCGTTGGCATGCAGACCGAAGTTGTGGGCCACTCGGAGCCGAAGGTGGACGCGGTGAAGCTGGCGAAGGGCCGCCCTGCCTTCACCGACGACATCGAACTGCCCGGCATGTTACACGCGGCCATGCTCACCAGCCCGCACGCGCACGCCCGCATTCGCAAGATTGACACGAGCAAGGCGAAGGCGCTGGCGGGCGTTCATGCGGTGCTCACCTATCAGGATGTGCCGCGCGTGATTTATGCGTCGGGCGGGCAGTCGCATCCGAACCCGCCGCCGTGGGATCAGGTGTCGCTCGACTCGAAGGTGCGCTTCGTGGGCGACCGGGTGGCGGTTGTCGCCGCCGACACGGCGGAGATCGCGCGCGAGGCCCTCGACCTGATCGAAGTGGAGTACGAAGTTCTGCCCGCCGTGTTCGATCCCGAAGTTGCCATGCAGAGTGGCGCGCCGGTGATCCATGATGAGCCGGACGCAGTGAAGATCGTGGACGCACAGCACAACATTGCCCAGACGGTTCACGCCACCGTTGGCAACTTCGAGAAGGCGTTTGCCGGGGCCGATCATCGTTTCGAGCGCGCCTACTACAGCCATCAAGTGCAACAAGCTAGCATCGAGCCGCACGTCGTCGTCACGTATTGGGACGAAGATGATCGGCTGGTGATTCGCACGGCCACGCAAGTGCCGTTCCACGTGCGGCGCATGGTCGCGCCCCTGCTCGGCCTGCCGGTCAAGCGCATCCGCGTCATCAAGCCGCGCATCGGCGGAGGCTTCGGCGGCAAGCAGGAGATGCTGATCGAAGACCTGTGCGCGCACCTGACGCTGGCCACCAATCGCCCGGTGCGCTTCGAGTACACGCGTGAGCAAGAGTTCACCAGTTCGCGCTCGCGCCACCCGCAGAAGATCACCTACCGGGCCGGGGTGATGAACGACGGGACTCTGCACGCGCTGGAAATGCGGATTGTGGAAGACAGCGGGGCCTACGGCACCCACGGCCTTACCGTGTGCACCGTCTCCGGCCTGCGTGGCCTGTCCACTTATCGTTGCCTCAACATGCATCTCGACGCCAAGATCGTCTACACCAACAAGCCGGTGCCGGGCGCGTTCCGGGGCTACGGCGCGCCGCAGGCGCACTGGGCGCTCGAAAGTTTGCTGGACGAGGTCGCCGCCGAGATGAATCTTGATCCGGTGGACTTGCGGTTGCAGAACGCCGTGCGCGTGGGCGACTCGTTGTTGTTGGCGAAGGCGCTGGGTGAGGGGCGAGAGGGCTTCGAGCAGATCGTGAGAAGTTGCGGCCTGGCCGACTGCATCGCCCAGGGGGCCGCCGCCATCGGCTGGGATCGGCATGATGATCCCAATTGGCGTTTGGATCCTCAGCGGCCACACATCCGGCGCGGGCTGGGCATGGCGGCCTGCATGCAGGGCACAGCCATCGCCGGGCTGGACATGGGAGCGGCCAGCATCAAGATGAACGACGACGGCAGTTTCAATCTCCTCGTCGGCGCAACCGACATCGGCACCGGCTCGGACACCGCCCTGGCCCAGATCGCCGCCGAGACGCTCGGGGTGCAACTCCCGGACATCATCATCTACTCGTCGGACACCGACTTCACCCCGTTCGACACGGGCGCGTACGCTTCCAGCACCACTTACATCTCCGGCGGCGCGGTGAAGAAGGCGGCTGAGTTGGTGCGGGAGCAGATTTTTGAGCGGGCGGCTTTGATGTTGTATGGGGGTGTGGGGGAGAGGGGGTATGGGAGTTGGTATTTGAAAGATCGGCGTGTGTTTGCAGATGACGGCAAGAGTGTGTCGTTGAGCGAAGTGGCTCTGAACAGCCTGCACAGCGTTGACCAGCGGCAGATTATGGCAACAGCGTCGCACATGAGCTACGAGTCGCCGCCGCCGTTCGCGGCGCAATACGCCGAAGTGGAAATGGACACCGAAACCGGCCAGGTGACGGTGAAGAAGCTGGTGATGGCGGTGGACTGCGGCACAGCCATCAACCCGCAGATGGCGCAGGGCCAGATCGAAGGCGGCATGGCCCAAGCCCTCGGTTACACCGTCTGTGAAGAGATGCCTTACGACGACGAGGGCCGCCTGCTCGTGCGCCGCTTCGGCGACTATCACATCTTCCAGGCCGAGGAGATGCCGGAACTGCAAGCCATCCTCGTGCCCACCTACGAGCCGACCGGGCCGTTCGGGGCCAAGGCCGTGGCCGAGATTCCGATGGACGGCGTCGCGCCCGCCGTCGGCAACGCCATCTATCACGCCGTCGGCGTCCGCGTGCGCGATTTGCCGCTCACGCCGGAGAAGGTGTGGAAGGCGATGAAGGATGAAGGTAGACAGGGAAACAAGTAGACAGGGGGACAAGGAGAGAGGGGGACAGGGAGAGAGGGGGACAGGGAGACGTGAAACTTTATCGCGCGTTCGCGGTCTAAGATTGTGGATAGGAGGTAAACACAATGGACACAAAGACGAAGCATGCACTACGACGCTCTCGCCGCGACCGGGCCTTCCTCGGGGTGTGCGGGGGCTTGGGCGAGTTCTTCGGCGTCAGCCCGTTCTGGTTCCGGCTGGCGTTCCTCATCGCCCTGATTCCCGGCGGCGTGCCGGGCTTCAGCCTGTACCTGTTGCTGTGGCTGATTATTCCGAGCGAGTAGCCAAGGCGACACCGGGCGTCTGCGAAGATGCCCGGTGTTTTTATTTACGCTATAATCAGCCCAGGAATTGGTGCCTGTTTTAGCAGGGAGATAAACCATGTTGCTCACCGAACTCCCCCAGCGATTACGCGAAGAATTCGAGCGCAGCGCCCGCCTTCTTTACGACCGCGACGGCGTAGTGAAGGCCCTGATCGAGGCGGTTGAGCTTTGGCTGGCTCAGCGCCG
>Ga0247727_10000644_pt1 | contig 85328 bp, 110 predicted proteins | sample WisWelCaveWW1625_FD_202498 | JGI IMG/M metagenome (GOLD analysis project Ga0247727, IMG submission 202498) | Biofilm microbial communities from Wishing Well Cave, Virginia, United States - WW16-25 | ecosystem: Environmental > Aquatic > Deep subsurface > Groundwater > Cave microbial mat...
GGCGCAAGCGGCTCGTGGGGCCTGTTGGATCACATGTACGCGGACGAGGGCGCCAGCGTGAAGTGGAAGGCGTTAATCGGGGTTTGAGGCTGGAGGTACGGAAGGATGGCGCAACAGACGTACAAGGTAGTCTCTCTATTCTCTGGCGCAATGGGCTTGGACATTGGCCTTGAACGGACCAGCCGGTTCAAGGTTGTTGCCTCTGTTGAGAAAGAACCCGCATTCTGCGAGTCCATTCGTGCGAATCAGAAGGCGGGCCGCCTTGCTCGCAATTTGGAACTGTTCCCGGTTCCTATCGAAGACCTGGATCCGCAAGAGATTTTGGACCGAACGGGGCTCAAGCCTGGAGAGCTTGACGTGCTCGTTGGTGGTCCGCCTTGCCAGTCGTTCAGCACAACTGGGCGACGGCGGACCACGCAAGACCAGCGCGGAACTATGATTTGGCAATTCCTGCGATTGGTTGAAGTGCTGCGCCCGCGGTTCTTTCTGATGGAAAACGTGCGCGGCCTCTTGTCCGCCGCGCTTCGACATCGGCCGACAGCCGAGTGGCCCGACAAGGGCGGACCGGCACTGAAGCCTGATGAACGGCCAGGATCGGTAGTTCGCGCCTTTGCGGAAGACGTACAGCGGCTTGCGGATGGTTCCTATCACATGGATTGTTTTGTGGTAAACGCCGTCAACTACGGCGCGCCACAACTTCGTGAACGCGCTTTGTTCATTGGAAACCGATTCAATGCTGTGGTTGACTTTCCAGGTCCGACGCATGGGCCGCGCATCGAATCGAGTGGACCGCAAAAGCTATTCAATGGATTTGATTCGGAAGCATTTCAGCCGTGGCGAACTTTGCGGGATGCCATAGGAGATTTGCGCGAAGCCGAGCCAACTGTCTTGGACTTTAGCCCGCGCAAGAAAGGCTACTTGGCGATGGTTCCGCCGGGGTCCAACTGGCGGAGCCTGCCGGTTGAAGTGCAAAAGGAATCAATGGGGGCGGCTTGGCGTGCAAAGGGCGGGCGTTCTGGCTGGTGGCGACGCCTTAGTTTCGACTTGCCTTGCCCTACACTATTGACCATGCCGAACCATGCGGGAACTTCCCTTTGCCATCCTACCGAAGTTCGCGCCCTCAGCCTGAAAGAGTACGCCAGAATCCAAGAGTTTCCCGATGCTTGGGAATTCTGTGGGACAACCGCAGAGAAGTACGCGCAAGTTGGGAATGCGGTGCCTGTTCGCCTCGGGCGCGTCGGTGGCGAAGTGATCGCGGCACAACTGGACGAGCTTCAGCGGCGAAAGTGGAAACCTGCGGCCATAAAGCCGGAAACGTACCGCATTCAGTACGTGCAATCTCACGTCCGAACGCGGCAATGGTTCAAGGGCGGCGACACTTTTGTTTGGTCCGATGGGGACAACAATGGTCACGCAACCTATGCCGCGCCGAAAACGAAGCGTAAAACTAAGAAGATTTGAGGAATGGGTGCAATGGCACGGCGACGCGCAGCAGGCAACGAGCTGTTTGACGTTTGCAGTTAACACCACAAAAAGGAGAATCATGCAACGCACAAAGACGCCAGACGAACAAGGCTGGTATTGGATCGAGGATGCCTGCGGCGGTTGGTCGATGGGCTGCTTGCTGCTCAACCACGATGAACCGCTGCTGCTATTGGCAGACGAGGCGCCACGCCCGCCGGCGGAACTGACGCATTACACGGAACGCGATGGCGTGTGGTGCGACATGAGTGAGTACAACGACCTGCGCCCAGAAGCGATCCGCCCTGTGCGATGGATCGGTCCTCTTGGATGCCCAGGCGGCGATTTTCACGAGAATATCGCGGAAACGGCCTGCCCATGAATGGTGGCTCAGACCAGCAACGCTCGCAGCTCGTCATGCTGCGAGCCAAGCTCCATGAAATCCGCGATCTGTGCAACAGGTGCGACGATAAATTCGTGCAGACGACCGTGCAAGAACTGGCGCGGAAAATCCGCGCGATTATCGACCGACCGGAGAAATACGCAAGCGACCGAGAAGATTGAGGCAACGGGCTTCAAGAAACGGTTGGTGGTGTTCGCTTCTTGGGTCTGGAGGAAGAGTGGGTGACAGTATGACCGAAACCAAAGCCTTCATCGACGCCTGCTGTAGACGTTGCCATGCCAGAATCGGCTGGTACGGAACCGTTCTAGAGCATCCCGGTTGTCCTCGCTGCGGATGGAAGCCAGACCAGGCGAACCTCAAAGCCGATCACGAGGAAATGGTCAACTTCCGTGAGCTACTGGTCGAACTGCGGCACGCAAATCCTAAATGGGACAAGTGGCAGAAAGCCAGAGTTGCTGCCGGTCTGACATTGCGGCAAGCGGCAAAACTGTTGGAGATTACACCAACAACGCTTTCGGAGATCGAGCGAGGCGAGAACAGGCCGTCAGAGGCATTGGCGGGAAGAATGGCAAGATGCTACGGCGACCGACCGGAGAAATACGACCTAGAAGATTGAGGAAACCATGAATCATCGCCTTGCCATTCAGCAGCTTGAATCCCGCGACTTGCTCACGAACTTTCTGGTGATTCTGACCGACGACCAGCGGGTGGATACTCTGGCCGTCATGCCGAAAACCACGGCCATTCTTGGGAGCAGCTACAGCGAGGCCCGTGTGACTACGCCTCTCTGCTGCCCTTCGCGGGCCAGCATCTTGACCGGCCGATATGCACACTCGCATGGCGTGCACAGCAACGCGGGGGCTGAAGGCGGGTTCGCCGCCTTTGACGACTCGCTAACGATCGCCACGGCCCTTGACGCAGCCGGCTACAATACGGGGTTGATCGGGAAGTATCTCAACGGCTACCCGAAAGCCAGCCCGCCTTACGTACCGCCAGGCTGGGACACCTGGCGAGCCTTCTCGGGCACCGCGAAGTATTACAATTATGTGCTGACGAATGTGGTGGACGGGGTTGTCGGGCCGAACGAGTCACATGGGATTCTTGCGGCTGATTATTCGACGGACGTGATTTCCGCAAAGGCCGTGGACTTTATCATGGCTGCTGAGACCAATGACGCACAGCCTTGGTTTCTGTACGTGGCGCCTAATGCTCCGCACGGACCCTATACACCAGCGCCAAGGCACGTCGGAGTGAACGTATCTTTGCCGCCACAGCCACCGTCGTTCAACGAAGCCGATGTATCCGATAAGCCAGCCTGGGTTCAAGCCCTGCCGTTACTGAACGACTCGGAAATTTCAAGAACCAATAAGAACCGCAAGAACGTCCTGCGAATGCTCATGGCCGTGGATGACATGGTGCAGACGATCCACGCGGCTTTACAGGCGAACGGAGAGCTTGCTGATACACTCATTATCTACACGAGCGACAATGGTTACCAGTGGGGCGAACATCGGCACAGAGGCAAGGACGCTCCCCATGAGGAAAGCCTGCGAGTACCGTTCCTGACGAATGCACTTGTTGCTGATCTCTCGGCTTTGGTATTGAACATCGACATCGCTCCCACCTTGGCGGCCGCGGCTGGGATCAGCATGCCAGGCGCGCACGGCGAGAATATCTTGGACGGCGTGAGTCGGACGGATTTCCTGATAGAGGGTTGGTCAAAAGTGGTCGAGGGTAAACCCGCCGTGGTGTACGTGGGCCTGCACACCGGTGGTACTGTGTTTGTTGATTACATGACTGGTGAGGTAGAATACTACGACCTGGCCGCCGATCCTTACCAGCTCGTCAGCGACCCGCTGGCGGTGGATGTGGCGGCCAAACGGGTGAGGATCGCGCAGCTCCTACTGGAGACGCCATAGATGGCTCACAACACGATTTTAACTCTGGGGACCACCGGCGACACGATGGTCACGGTGGACCTGTCGCTGGCTACATACCCCAGCGCGACAGGCAAGGCTCCCGTCTCCTGTATTTACGTCAGTGCGAATGCTACGACCGCCCCTACGGCATGCCTGCCGACGAACCCGCTAGCCATCCGTTTATGCGGAGCGTCTGGTTTTTCTGATGCCGTGACGGAGGCCAGTGGCACAGCAATCAAAACGGCCGTCGAGCTGCTTGACGATGCGGTAGCAACCGTTGCCGCGGCCGTGCCGACGAAGGGCGTAGCCGCAGCGGGCACGGATGGCACGAATGCGCGGCTGCTCAAGACCGACGCCAGCGGTGAGCTGCAAATCGACGTGCTCACCTTGCCCGCACTGGTTGCCGGGACAGCCAATATCGGCGACGTGGATGTGTTGACGGTTCCGGCCGATCCATTTGGACTGAACGCCGACGCGGCGTCCGCTACCGGCAGCATTAGCGCCAAGCTCCGCCATCTTGCAGCCACAGGCATTGCCGGTGCTACGTCTCTCCCAGGAGGTACGAACAATATCGGGGACGTCGACGTGCTCACGCTGCCCAGCACGACGAACGCCGGGGCAACAGTGAAGACGAGCGACTTCGACACCGGAGTCGGCACGGACACGGTTACGATGTTCGGCCTGGCGCTTCCGGCGTCCGGCGGCGCCGTGGCCGGCGGAACGAGCACGAACCCAGTGCGGACCGATCCAACGGGCACGACGACGCAGCCAGTTTCAGGTACTGTCGCCGTTACGGGAGTCGCGACTCTTTCCGAACAGCAAACTCAGACGACGGCGCTGCAACTTCTGGACGACGTGGTGGCCACGGACGGATCGGCCGTCGTCGCGAAACTGCTTCAGGTTGGCGGTACGGATGGCACGAACGCGCAGACGTTCTCCGTCGATACAGCGGGCCGGCTCAACGTCAACAATGTGGCCGGGACCGTCAGCCTCCCGACTGGCGCGAGTACGCTGGCCGAGCAGCAGACACAAACAACCGCCCTGCAACTGATCGACAACCTTGTCTTGATCGAGGACGCGGCCCACGTCAGTGGCGATTCTGGCGTGCAAATGCTGGCGGTTCGCAAGGACGCTGGCGCGGCTATCGCTGGGACGGACGGGGACTATTCTCCGCTCCAGGTGGACGCCAGCGGAAACTTGCGAGTGACCGGCGGCGGTGGCGGAACGCAGTTCGCGGAGGATGCAGTTCATGCAACCGGCGACCTCGGGACTATGGCTCTAGGGGTGCGCAAGGACACTGCTACGGCTCTAGCCGGGCTGGACGGCGACTACATCCCGTTTATCTTCGACTCGACCGGCCGCGTCCATGCGAACGTGAGCAACACGGTGACCGTAGACACGGAGCTACCAGTTGCCGCCGCGCTTGCCGACGCAGCGGGCAACCCAACGACGGCGCTCATAGGCGGCTGCCTGCACGTGTTCAACGGGACTACATGGGACCGCGCGCGGGGGGACACGACAAACGGGTTGGACGTGGACGTGACGCGCTTGCCGGCATTGGTCGCCGGCTCGGCGAACATCGGCGACGTGGACGTTCTGACGCTGCCAGCGCTCGTTGCAGGGACCGCGAACATCGGTGGTGTAGCAGGGGACGTGGCCCACGACGGCGTGAACAGCGGCAACCCGTTCCAGCTTGGGGCCGAGGCGATCGCCCACGGCACGAATCCCACGGCCGTTGCGGCCGGCGACCGCACCAAGTTATACGCCAACCGCGCCGGGGTATTGTTCTTCATCGGAGGGCATCCGAACGTGCAGACGTTTCGTCTGCGTTGGACTGCCGCACAAACAGACGTGGCTCTTGCGACCGTGGCGGCCGGGCTGAAGATCGTCGTCACGTCCAGCACGCTTACCATGGACGAGGCGACAACCGTCGGCGTGGCGGTGCGCGTCGGGTTCGGTGCCGTGACGACTCCAGCTAACACGGCCACGAGCGGTGTCGTTCTGGACCACGACGGGACCATCCCCGGCGGCGGGCTGCATCGCGGGGACGGCGCTGGAATCCTTGGGATCGGGGCCGACGGAGAGGACTTGCGCGTCACTGCCGAAGCGCCCACGACCGGCAGCGCGATCATTTATGGCTCGTTTTACACGGTCGAATCGTAGGAGGAATACATGTCGGTAGTCGAACTAGCGAACGCCGCTCTCACACTTGATTCCGTAGAGGAGCGGTTGAAGGCTAGGCTGGCGGCCCTCGAAGCGGCACGAGCCGAGGAGGCTGCCCTGCAAGCCAAGATCGTGTCGGTGCGCTCTATGCTTTTGTCTGTCGTCGAGGAGTACGGTCTTAAACGGCTGGAATGCGAACGCCATTACCTGGAGGCAGCCACCCGCGTGGAGAAAGAATACGCTGAGAAAGTCGCCGGCTTTAAGCGCCACGTCGCGGAACTGAGAGCCAGCGCGGAGTCAGCTAGGGCTGCGCTGGCGGAGATCAAAAAGGCGGCGGATGTCCCGTAACTTCAACGGTGCGAACGACGTAATCAACTACGGCAGCGATGCCTCGATCGACAACTTTGCGCAGAAGTCAATCGGTTTATGGCTGCAAAGATCATCTATCGACACGAATGATTTTATCTTTGGGAAGGACAGGGCTATTGCCAATTGGGGCTGCACTATTCGCGGTGCCGCAGCGCCGGCAAACGTATTTAGCTTCGAGCACGGATTTTCAGTCACGGATGGTGAATGGAGGGCGAGTACGGTAATTTCCACCGGCGTGCTGCACCACGTTGTGATCACCTATAACAACGCATCAATCCTGAATGATCCAGTGGTGACGATCAATGGTATCGATGACACGATTACGGAAGCAACATCGCCGGCTGGGGCGGCTGATTCGGATGCGACGCCGAATTTGCTGCAAGGTGAGAACGGCGGAGGAGTGGCGGACTTCGGCGGTGATATGGGTTGGCTTGTGTACGCGAGCGGAATCTGGGACGCCGCGCAGAAGAACCGCCATCGCTGGTGGGGCACTCCGGGCGGGGCGGTTGCGCTGAACCACCCGCTAGTGACCAGCAACCTCACGAACAAGGGGACCGCCACTGCCAACGGAACGGCGACCGGAACCACGATGAGCAGTATTCCGCGCGTTGAGCGTAACTTGGGAACCATGATGGGCTGCGGGAGGTGAGCTTGGGGTTCATCACGGTCTACATGGGAATCTACGGGGGCGGCGGGACTGTCGCGGCGATCGCCGGGTCGGTGGACGGCGTCGTCGGAGTAAGACCGACCGTGTTCGGGGTGCCGAGCGTGAGGCCCACGGTGTTCGGGGTGGTCGGCGCCCGCCCGACGCCATACGGAGTGGTGGGGAAAGACCCATGATCTTGATTGGCGCTGACAACGACGTGTATTGGGACGCGCTGCGGTTCTCCAAGAACGGCACGTACATCAATGACGCCACGATGACTTTCACGCTCAAGGACTCCGCCGGGGTAAACGTGACCGGGGCCGTCAGCGTGGCCATGACCTACCAGACGGCCTCGAACGGCGACTACGTGGGGGTGCTTCCAAGCAGTGTCACGGCCGCGCTTACGGATGGGGCGGCGTATGAGTTCGTGATCACAGCCACGAACTACAACCTGCAACGGCGCAAGTGGGACGTGGCCGGGAAGTCCGCGTAACAAGCCGACCACCAAGCACCAAACGTATCGCCGTGATATATTTGGTCTATGGGAGCGATTGACCCGCAAGTTGCGCTTTCGCTGGAAGACCGCCGCACAAAGGTCGCAGACCTCTACTGCCGCGGCTACCGGATCAACGACATCGCGTCCTTGATCCCAACCGGCCTGCACCAGATACAGAACGATTTGGAGCACATTCGCTCCGAGTGGCGCGTCAGCCGTATAAGGGACCTAGACGCGCACATGGAGGAGGAGCTAGCGAAGATCGACAACCTGGAGCGCCAGGCGTGGGCGGAATGGGAGCGCAGCCAGAAGGACGCCGAACAGACGCGGATGCGGCAGAAGACCAAACCTGGAGATCAGCCGGTGGTCAGCGAGCAAGAGGCGGTGAAGGTCAAGACCGGCCGCCTCGGCGACCCGCGGTATCTCGAACGGGTGGCCTGGTGTATCGCCAAGCGCTGCGAGCTGCTGGGCCTGGACCCGGAGAAGCGGCTGCATATCACCGGCTCGGTCGCCGCCATCACGCTGCAGGACATGATCGGCATGATCGAGGGCAAGCGGGCGACGGTCGTGGACGACGAGTACGTCACGCTCGCGATCGAGAACCTCGTCAAGAAAGCCGAGCAGCTCACGGCGCTGACTGACGCTGCGCTGTCCGAGGACGGGTCTGCCAACGGTCAGCCAGAGGAGCCTGACCTTGGCGGCGAGGAGAACGGTGCGCCATGATCGCGGACCAACTTGCGCGCGGCGCGGAGATCATGGCGTCGGACCCGCTGGCGTTCTGCGGGCTGTTCTGGCCCGACATGCGGCTGTACGACAAGCAGCGCGAGATTCTCCTGAGCGTGAGGGACAACAAGCAGACGATAGCATACGGGGCGAACACGATGGGCAAGGACCGCATCGCGGCGGTGGCGGCCCTGTGGTTCTTCTGCACCAGACAGCCGGCGAAGGTGATCACGACCAGCAGCTCGAACCACCAGCTCAAGCACGTGTTGTGGGGGGAGATCGACTCGCTTGTGAGGTCGGCGAGCAGGCCAATCGACATCGCCCTGGACACGCTCCAGGCTCGTAAGCCGCTTCCAGGAAAACCGGGGGAGCACCAGCCGAATACCTATATGATCGGCTTGGTGACGAACGAAATCGAGAACTTCCAGGGCCACCACCTCGACGGCTCTGCGTTGCCCCGCGTGCTGTTTCTATTCGACGAGGCCAGCTCATGCCCGGACCAGTTCTTCGAGGCTGCCGAGTCGCAGTTCCACCGGATGCTAGCGATAGGAAATCCGCTGAACACGCGCACGTGGTTCTACCGCGCCAGGCGGGCCGGCGACGCTCCGATAACAGGCTGGACTGGGATGGCGCGGAAGATCATCCACATAGATGGCAACCTCAGCCCTAACGTCGTAGCGGCCAAGAAGTTCTACGCGGCTGGCTTGACTGGAACCCCGCCGATGGTGATTCCCGGTATCCTGTCATACGAGGAGTACCTGCACCGGCTGGAGTGGCCTCGCCGGATGCGGCACGTCCGCTTGGACGGTGAGTTCCTCGACGACGAGGGAGAACGCTTGTTTTCGCAGGCGACCATCGACTTGGCGCAGAGAGTGTGGATTGCCGTAGATGCAGCCAAGAAGCTGAAAAGAACGGTCACGCGCCGCGGCAAGCAGGTCAAGAGGCCGATGGTCAACCACGGACCAAAGGCCATGGGCATCGACTCAGGGGAAGGCGGAGACTTGACAGTGTGGGTTGTGACGGGAAAGTACGGCGTAGTACAGATCGTCGCAAAAAGAACTCCCAACACGGCCGAGATACGCGGCATCACCATCAGGCTGATGCGGCGCCACAAGATCGACCCCAGGTTCGTCGCCTTTGATTCTGGAGGCGGCGGAAAAGAACACGCAGACGCCCTGCGCGACAGGGGGTACAACGGGATCATGGACGTGCACTTCGGTGCCGCCCCAGACAGCGACTGCAAGGGCGAGTACCGAAACATGCGAGCCCAACTCTACGGCCAGGCGGCTGCCCGACTGGTGCCGACAAGCAGCCAGGCACGTTTGCTAGCCACCCCTCCAGATGGGTGGCATTCTAGGTGGTCGGCCTGTGGGATTCCGCCGGAGGCCAACCTGTTGGCCGAGGACCTACTGGTGCTTCCTGTCCAGCGAGATTCAGAGGGTCGTTTGGTACTCCCGCCCAAGGACGCCAGGCCGCACCAGGAGCGACACAGCGGCGTTCAGGGGCCTACGATTCGCGGGCTGCTGGGACGCAGTCCTGACCACGGAGACGCCTTCGTGCTGGCGTGCTACGCTTATTCGCGCCTGGAGGCGTACTCGGCGATTGAGCGCGTCCGCGGGAGCGTCGTGCACTGATGCCGTGCAGGCCGATGGACACACGGAAAGTAGGCGACCCGGTAATGAGGGCCAGACTTGAGACCCCGCTAGCGAGAATCGTGTCCACCAGGCTGACTGGAATCCTGGAGAGAAGAGGGATCACCACCGTTAACGAAGTGCTACACTTCACCGAGCGCGAGTTGCGGGCGCTGCCGAGCGTGAGCAGCGCGGCCATTCGCGAGCTCTTGGAGGCCCTTGGCAGACTCGGGTTCAAGCGGCAATGATAAGGAACGTACCTGTAATCGGCACAGTGGTAGGATTGTCCAAGCGACCGGGCAGCATTCTGCTGACGGTCGAAGACCACGAGGCAACGCTGTATCCGGTCAGGATCGCCGTAACCGACGAGAAGCAGGATTACATGTTCCTCGGCTTCGAGGCAGAGGCGGCGCAGGAATACGTGCTGCTATGGCCGCCAGTGACTGGTTCTGACCACCCGGCGATGCGGTTCAGAAGGTGTTACGGTCCTAAGGAGGTCGCCAAGTGGTCTGGCTGATCAGGAAGTTCGCCGAGCGAAAGACGCGGGCTTCGAACGAGGCCCTATCGCGCGCAGCCGGCGAAGCGCTTCTGGCTGCTAAGAGGGCGACCGCGCTTGCCCAGAAGGCGTCCGAGGACTTGCAGGAGTTGCGTGACGACTTGTCAGCTGCGAACGGCCAGCTTAGCACGGCCGTGGCGGAGCTAGAGGTAGCAAAAGCTCAGAACAGGACACTGTGGAAGATGCACGAGCGGTTCGCCGCCAGGGTGGACAGGGACACGGCGCTCTTGCAGCGCGAGATGACAGATGCGCAGAATGCAGCGATGAGTCGAACCTATGACGAGCCTGAGTAGACGGGCCTGAGTAACTGAGGCATAGCGATGTTCACTTCCGAGCGTTCGGCGGCGGCAGCGGAGGTTGCCGCGAGTCTCAACTTGTGCAAGCAGGCCGGGCCGGTCGAGTCGCACTTAGTCGAGGGGCGAAGGTCTACAGTCGGCGGCGAGCAGCGCGCAGCGCGCGAGAGCTACGAGCACTACCACGGCCACGTGTTCACGAGCGTCAGACCGATTGCTCAGCGGTGCGCCGGCCAGCCTGTCCGCGTCGCGCGGTTGCTAGCACCGGGGAAGCGCCCGCCAAGCTCTAAGGCCGTGAGCGACGAGACCTGGGAGCGCAGCTCATGGCTGAGGTCGGCAGCGCTGGATGATCCAGGCAGGATAGCCGTCCTGGACCAGCACCCGCTGTTGGACGTGCTGTCGAAGCCGAACCGCGTGGGCAACGAGTTCGCGCTCAAGTACGTCACGATCGTCAGCCTGGAGATGACCGGCTGGGCGTTCTGGTGGATCACGAGAGATGAGAAGGGCCGACTTTCAATCTGGCACATGCCGACGCACCTCGTGGAGCCGAAGCACGAGGGGCGGATATTCAGCGGCTGGAAGATTTTCCAGCCCAGCGGCGGCATGCAAGGGAAGGACGTGCCCGCTGAGGAGATTGCACCGTTCTGGTATCCGTCCCCCACGGACCCGGTCGGCGCCGTATCACCCCTGAGCGCCAACCGCCGCGCAGTCTTGATCGACGAGTACATCCAGGAGGCCCAGCAGCGCGCCTTCCAGCAGGGGATCAATCCCGGTATGGCGGTGATCGTCGGCGAGCAGACCGGCAAGGGCGGCGTCAAGTCCCGTCCCAGGCTGACCAGAAGGCAGCGCAACAGCATTCGCGGCGCGGTGCTGAACCGCATGCGCGGCTTGGCGCACTGGTACGAGCCGCTGATCTTCGACAGGGTTGTTAGCGACGTCAAGAAAATCAGCAACATTCCCAGCGAGATGGACTTTGCGGGGTCCACGGCCATCAGTCAGTCGCGCGTTGGCCAGGGGTTCGGCGTTGGCAAGGCGCAGACTGGAGCCGTGGATGGCATGACCTACGGCGCGCTGGGGGCCGCCGACGCGTTGTTCGTGGACAATACGGTGAACCCGAAGCTGGACTTGCTCGGGCGGTGCATCACCGGATTCGTGCTACCGGCGTTCGACAAGACGCCAGGCGTGTTCGTGTTCATCGAGCCGGCCAGGTCTAACGACTCGGTGCAGAGGTTCAACGAGTTCCGCGCTGGCGTCGCGGGTGGCTTGGTAACGCGCGAGGAGTTTCGCTCGAAGGTCCTGCACATCGCACCTAAGCCCACCGACGGCGAGACCTTGATGATGCCGATGGGCGTGCAGGAGGTCGTTGTCGGCCAGCCGCCGCCGGCCGCACCTCCGCCAACTACGCAACTAGGACAGCCGGCGCCGACGGAGCTACCGGCTCAAGTCGGCGCCCAGAACGGACAGCCAAAGCCGGAAGGCAAGGAGGATAGCGCCGATCAGGCGCTACCCTTTCGCGGTAAGCAAGCAGGCTGGCAGGCGCTGGCTGGCACAGAGCCGCTGGTAGGATCGGCTCGCGTATTTGACGAAGCTGAACATCCGCGCGACGAGGGAGGCAGGTTCTCGTCTGGTGGAGGCAGTGCTTCGGCGGAGGCCGCTGATGTTGCCAGGGGACGGCCGACAATACCTAGCGAACGGATCGATCATGAGCCACCGAAGCAGAAGATGGTCGCGCCGCCCCAGCCGAGCGGAAAACCAGGCAGGGCGGCCGGTGGGTTCACGGCGACGGGCCAGACCAACACGGAGCTCGGCGACATGGCCGAGAAGGTCGCGGAGCAGTACGGGCTGCGCAGGATCATCCCAGAAGGCGAGCGGCGGAACCCGCTCGACCTCGAGTGGGATCACTCAGGCATGGCGTTTGAACTGAAGGCCGTTACCACCGCGAGCACAGAGTACAAGGTCCGCATGAAGGCCAAGGAGGCCGCCAGCAAGCGCGCCTATGCGAAGCGCAACAAGCTGAAGGCCGGAGTGATGATCATGGTCATGGACACGAAGGCGCGGCGCGCATACACCTACTGGCGCAATGGCATCGGGCAATACCGTTTGTCGAAGGGGAACCTGTCTGAGTGGAACTACATGGGCAGCGTGAAATATTCCGGCAAGGCCAAGAAGGCGTTTTGCCCGACTGGTGAGGGCATCTGATGGCGTTTGTCTTGTGGACTAGCGAAGAGGACGGCATCGACCTCGGCAATCCGCTCGACCTATTCATCGCGTTCGCGGAGGTTGGCGATGTCGCGAGCGGCGACGAGTACGAGGAGCTGCGCGGCGTCCCGCTCGCTGGCGAGGACACGGTAAGCGCGGAGTACGCCGACAAGGTATCCCGACAGGCAGCCGACGCCCTAAAGCTAGGCGGCATTGGCGATCACGGACGATGGATTCTCGGACGGCTTGCTGGAACGACCTCCGACGAAAAGGCTGCCGCGTACTTGCACCACGGCGACACGTTTCGGACGGCGTTCACGAGGGCGTGGCTCAAGCGCGCCGACGAGCGAGAGGAGCGGCTCGTAGCGGTAGTGCGCCGGTTTCTATCTGAGCAGGCAGCCGAGATCGTCCGCAAGCTGCCGTCGATCGGGCTGAACGCCGACCCGACGTCCGCTGCCAAGCGCGCGTTCAAGGCAAAGAAGTGGAACGACAGGCTGCGCAGGGAGATGGGCGTCTGGCTGGCCGACACGATGGCGCAGGGGGCGGCGCTGGAGCTGAACGCGACCGAGAAGCGGCGTGCCGCTGCGGGGACGATCGAGAAAGCCGAGGGCTGGGAGATCAGCCCCGAAGACCTGCTGGACCTCTCCGTTGACATCCCGCAGCAGGTGCTCGACGGGATTGTGGGCCACACGAACGACATCCTGGAGCAGGACTACTGGGACGACATCAACGAGACCACGCTCGACAAGCTGACGCTGGCTATTCGCGACGGGATCGACGCCGGAGAGACGCGGCGGGAGATCACGGCGCGTGTGCAGGAGGCCCTGGGGGAAGAAGGAAACCTGGCGCGGGCGCGGGCGATCGCCAGGACTGAGTCAACGGGGGCGATGAACGCCGGACACCAAGAAGCGCGCAGCTACTTAGAAGACGAAGGCGTCATCGAGGGAAAAACGTGGCTCAGTACGAGGGATGCCCGCACGCGAGAGACGCACCTGGAGATGGACGGCCAAGAGCGCGAGAACGATGAGATGTTCGACCTGCCGGACGGGGAGCAAGCCTTGTATCCTGGCGCGCACACGCTTAGCGCTGGTGAACGAATCAACTGCCGCTGCGTGGCTTCAGCTAGCACTGTATTCAGTAAGGGTTGGCGCCTCGGTTGGTTGAAGGCTGAGCGCGTGTCCGACGACGCGGACTCTAAGGCGTTTTGTCCTACCGGCCCCGGCGGCGGGATAGACCCAACGTGCTCGCCAGGCACTGGCAGCCAAGCAGGCGGAACACAGGGTTTCTCCGCCGGGATTGACACGAGCAAGTGGTCGCCGACGCATTCCTCGGCCAAAGCGGCGAAGAACAAGATCGGCGCCATGGAGGCGCTGGCCGGCACGGGCGACGTCGAGAAGTTGCTGGCTGCGAAGCCGTCGTTTGGGAACAACCCGAACAGCTATCAGAAAGCGGTCATCAAGGCGCACGAAACCCTTGTCGCGCAGGTGCAGGCCAGCGCGCTGGTCAACTCGCCGATGGCGGACGCAGCCGAGGAGGCCGAGGGTGTTCTCAATATATCTTCGTGGACTAAATCTGGTCCGCAGCTCGGCTCCAACAAGGGCGGACAGTACCTGGCCGAGGACGGGACTAAGTATTACGTGAAATTCCCGAAGGACGAAGCGCGGGCTAGAAACGAGGTACTGGCGTCCAAGCTGTACCAGGCGGCGGGCAGCAACGCGGCAGAATTGAGCCTGGTCGAAACATCCGGCAATATCGGCGTAGCGTCCAAGTGGATCGACGACAGCAAGGAGGCAGAATTGGGCGACGCGGCCTCGCGAGAGTTGGCGCAGCAGAGCTTTGCCACGCACGCCTGGTTGGCGAACTGGGACGCGGTCGGAGACGTGTCGCAGCCGGACAACATCAGGATTGTCGGAGAAGGCGCGGCGGCGCACGCCGTCACGATGGATGTTGGCGGGTCGCTGGAGTACAGGGCGCAAGGCGGCGAAAAGGACTTTGGAGATCTGACCGGCGAGTGGAACACGCTTCGGAACTCCACAATCAATTCGACCGGCGCAGTCGTATTCGGTGATATGACGCCGCAGCAGTTGGTCGAGAGCGCTGCCAAGGTGTCAGCGGTCGATGACACGACCATCCGCGCCTTGGTAGAAAAGTATCACCCCGGAATCGCGAGCAAGAAAACCGCGCTTGCCGATACGCTCATCTCTCGCAGGGACGACATCACCAGTCGCGCAGCGGCGCTTGGCTTGCCGGCTGGAGTAATCGAGGCCGGGCAGTCGGCGGCAGACTCGGTCCCGCCAGCCGTGCCGCCTCCGCCTAAGTTCGGTGGGGCTACGACTGCGATGTACCAGGCCAAGGTCAACACAATCCACGAGCTTGCGAAGGCCGGAGACATAGCCGGTATCGAAGCGATCAAGACAACGGCTGACGCGAAACAAGGATACACGAAGAAAATTCACGCCTACAAGGCGGAGGTCCTGGCATCGCTCGGCGCTGGCGGTAAGGTGTCCGCCGCGACAGAGGCGCAGTCGGCGCTCAAGGCGGCGTCGGCCGTAAAGATCGACGCGACTGTGCTTGCAGAGCCTCCAGAATTCTTCGGGACCTACGCATCCGCGAATGCCGTCATCGTCGCCGAGGTGCAGAAGGTCGCCGCCACTGGAGACCTGGATGCCCTGAAGGGCATGGCTTTCAAGAGTCCGAAGCTGACGGAGTGGCACGCGAGAGTTGTGCACGACGTTGCCAGCCAGCTTAACCAGCCGCCTCCGTCGAAGTCGCTGAACAGCAAGCTAAGTGACTTGGCGGCGGCGGCGCGCGTTGTCAAGGGCGGTACCGCCGAGAAAATCGGCCACTACAGTGTGCTCGCAAAGTCTGCAGGTATACCAGCGGAGTTTGAAGGGACAGGCGCGACACTTACGACGAAAGACTGGCTGGACGGGCACCAAGCGTGGCAGAACCTGCCGTTGGCCGAACAGAAAGCCGTTTCGAATTACACCGAAGATGGCTACATCACAACGAACAAGATTCTTCGCGGTGGAAACCCAACTGGCTCGCCAGGAGAGAGGAAGATAGCGAGAACAGAAGCGCTTGACACAGCGAACGGCGTAACGAAGGCGTCGATTGTCCTCAAGCCTGGCATAACGCTGACGAGATTCCACAACCTAGGAGATGACGACGTGAATAAGCTGGTAGGCGCCGTCGGATCGGTGGTGCAGGACGCGGGAGTCATAAGCACTAGTACAAGTTCCGATGTGTTCTCAGGCGGCAAAGTACATTGGACGCTTACCGTTGGCGAAGGCGTGCGCGGGCTGCCAGCCGAAGGCTTCTCGGAGGAAGATGGGGAGATGGAGGTAATGCTGCCACCAAACACTAGGTATCTGATAACAAGCGCCAAACGCCCCACTACTTTGGGCTACAGAGCCATCGACGTCACGGCGGTCATCTTACCGTTCCAGCCGGGCCAGTGCTGCCCGCCATAGCCGACATGTCAAGCGAAAAACCGATCACCAAGGGCACCGAGCCAGACGTCTTCGGGCGAACTCTATTGGATGCTGGTTCGTCCGACGAGCATCAGTACCTTGCGGATCCGCGCGTAGCACATGCCCTGCTGTCAGACGTCCTCCAGCAGGCAATGTTTGCCGTGGACTCGGAACGTTTCGCGGCCTTGGTCGAGACAATAGCGATGCGCACTGCACGGACGTTTCTAGGCGGCCAGGCTGACTATGTTCCGCTGAGGAAATGGAACGAGCCTGGCGGTATAGACGTGTTTCTCGCGAAATGGCTCGGTGTTGATGAACTAGACCCGACGCGAAGGGTGGCGGGCGCGATCGTGGCCATGTTGGAGGAAGCAATGGATATTGCGGTTGATGCCTCCAGCATGGCCGCCAAAGCGCGCGACTGGCAGTGGCGGATAGACGAACTCCTGGACAGGTACGCCGCGCTGTTCATCGGACTGGACCAGACCACGATGATGATTCTTTAATGCCCTTGCCAGCCAACCGGTCTTGACGTGCAAGGGGTAGCTGCGTCAGAGTAGACAACATGCCGAAGCTGCGCCACCATCCGGCCGACTTGAGTAGCCTCTTGGCCGTGATCCGTCACCGGGACTATCGTGGCGGGATCACCACGGCCCACGCCTACCTCAAGGACTTGGAGGGCTGCCTCGTCGGCGAAGCCTGCCCGACCAGGTTTCTCGGTGGGACTAGCGAGTCGCACTGGCGGCGTGCGCTCAAGGAGAGCCGAGCCAGGCTGGTCTACAGCCACAAGGACATGGCCGTCGTGAATTCCTCGCGGGTAGCCGGCGCGTTCGAGTCGGCCATCGATCAGTCTATGTTCGAGGGCGTCCCGGCGAACGCCTGCGCCGTGTTCGACTGCGTGGTTACCAGCAAGCGGAAGGACCGAGACGGGGACGTGCTGGAGACGGTCGGGGCCAAGCTGGACCCCGCGGCGCCGCTCTTGTGGCAGCACCTGCCGTTCGAGCCGATCGGGAAGGTGATCCGCGAGCTGTCGCGCTCCGGCAACCTGATGCAAGCCAGGCTGGCAATTATCGACAATGCGCTGGGCCGCGACGCCAATGAGCTGCTGGAGTTCGGGGCGCTGCGAGTCAGCCACGGGTTCATCCCGGAGCTGTTCGAGCCGCTGGACCCGCAAGACCCCTGGGGCGGATTCAGGATCAAGAAGTTCGAGATCATGGAGGTTAGCCTGGTCTCCGTGCCTTCTAACACTGACTCCGTGGTGACCGCGTTCTCGCGCCGCAAGCTGCACCACCCGCTGGTCAAGCAGTGGGCCGGCAATCTGTTCGCAGCCAGGCCAGCGCAAGGCAAGGGGAGGCCGGCGGCGCGCGGTAACAGCGTTGACCTGCTGGAATCGACGGCCGTCATCGCAATCGACAAGCTTGAGGCCATCTGCCCGGAGTGCGCGGCGCGCGCGAAGAAGCTTGGGCTAACCGGTCTGAAGGTCTCGGCGCTCGCCAAGCAGATACCAGCGCACCTGCTCGAAGGGCTATGCGATCGTCTGTCAGGCGAGGAGCATCCCTGGGAGGCTTGCATGGACATGGACTTCGGCGAGTTCCAGCCGGAGGACCAGGAGGCGTTCTGCGCGTTCCTCAAGCGGGAATGCGGGCTGGACGAAGACGAGGAGAAAGAAAAGGCCGGGCCGCGCCGGACGCGCGCCGGCCAGCCCATCACGCGAACTATCGGGCACATAGACATCGCTAGCGCTGTGTTCGAGCCGCAGCAGAGAATCCACGAGATCGCGGCGTCGTTCATCGGATGCCGCCTGCGCGACTTGAGGCTGTCTGGCACATTCGCGCCCACCTACCGCATGGGCGGGTTTCTATCCGCCGCCAAGGAAGTTCTGTCCGAGCACGCGCTGGTCGACATGCGCCGCCTGAGCGACGGCGGCTACGAGGGGCCGCCGAAGTACGAGACGATCCAGCTCAACTCGAAGAAGCGCGCCGAGTTTCTGGTGGAGGGGATCGAGTTCAGGAGTTCCGAGCGGGCAGGACCGTTCCTGGTCTGCTATGACAGGAACTACGGCGGCATCTCGCTGACGACGTACTGCCACCAGGACAAGTCCGAGGTCTTGCAGGCCGCCGTAGACCGTGCCTGGGAGCTGACCAAGACGACCTACTGTTTTCTGAGGGGCGAGGCGTTCTCCCTGACTGGCGACTTCCTGGAGCGCACGGACGAGACCTGGAGCGACGTGTTCCTGGAGCCGGTGAACGAGAAGGCGCTGCGCGTCGTGGCGAAGCAGTTCAACGAGAAGGGCCGGAGGTTCGTGAACCGCGGCATGCTGATGATGGGGGCTCCGGGAACTGGCAAGACGCTGTCGGTCCGCATTCTGCGCAACGAGTGTCATGGCACATTTATCTGGTGCAGCGCCAAGGACTTCTGGCACACGGGCGGCATGGGCGGCGTCGCGTCGGCGTTCGAGACGGCCAAGGAGCTGGCGCCCTCCATCGTGTGCTTCGAGGACATCGACAACTGGATCAGCGGCAATGTCATCGACCTGCTCAAGAGCGAGATGGACGGGGTTGGACGGTTCTCTGGCGTGCTGACGGTCATGACGACCAATTATCCGGAACTCCTGCCAGAGGCGCTGATCGACAGGCCGGGCAGGTTCCATGACGTGCTCAAGTTCGGCTTGCCGGACCAGGCAGTACGGCTTGACATGCTGCGCAAGTGGCTGCCAGACTTAAACGAGGAGGCCCTGGCTAGCGCCGTGATCGGCACGGACGGGATGAGCGGGGCGCACCTGTACGAGCTGGCGCAGTTCGCCAGGACGATCCAGGAGCAGGAAGACGGGCCGCCCAGTCAGCTCGGCGTGGCGGTCAACGAGGCCCTGCGGAAGGTGTCAGAGCAACGTGAGCTGATCGACGAAGTGCAGCGCGGCGGCGGATACAGCAGGCTGAACCGTGGCTTCGAGCTGAACGCTAAGGGGATCGAGATGGCAAAGAAGATTGCAAAGAACATTGCGAAGGCGAAGAAACCGGCACCTGGCAAGGATGACGAAGAAGCCGTAGCAGCCTGTGACGAGTGCGGCGGCGAGATGGTGGACGGGGAGTGCCAGGACTGCGGTATTAAGCTCAAGCCGGACGGCGAGAAGGAGCCGGTCGGTGCTGGCGACCACGGCGTACCAGATACCTGCCCGGCCTGCGGTACCCCTATGGCGGGGGCCGCCAAGTGCCCGGCTTGCGGGGCCGCCCGCAGCGAGCAGCCCGGCATGAAGGCCAAGGGCGAGGAAGACGGCGAGAAAACCAAGGAGGACGCCCCGAACTACCGGGATGCCGGAACGGAGAGTGAGAGTTGCGGGGCCTGCGGAAACTTCGAGCTGAACAGCAGCACCTGCCGCAAGTTCGGGTTCATCACCGAAAAAACTAAGCTCTGCGACGCATTTCAGCCGGCCGAGGTCACGTCCGATGACCGCGAGACAGCCAAGGCTGTGTCTCCTAGGATGGTAACAGCCAAGTCGGGCAGAACACTGAGCACGAAGAACGAGCAGTCCATCAAGGACGCCAGGGACGACGTGCACGAGATCACCAGGCACGAGGCGCTGCCAAGGACCGTCGTATCGCTGGCCAAGGGGGCGGTCGCCAAACTCGATAGCGTGCTGGCCAGCGTAGCCAGGCCAGTGCCGCAGCAGGAGGCCACGGCTGAGGTCGTCACGGCTGGGATCGGCGGAAAGAGCCATGAGGAGGCCCTTGCAGAGTGGTTGGTCTATCACTTGCCGGGCACCGACAGTAAGATGCTAGGGACGCTCGGCGACGCGATCGTAGCTGAGCTTGATCGGCGAGGGGTCGAGGAGATCGGTCTGGGACTAGAAGAATTGATGCTGGCTACAGTTTAGCCGGCTCGGCTTACCACGAGGAGCAATCCATGTTCGAGATACTTAAGGCGTACCTTGTCGAGAAGCACGGTATGGCGCAGGACGCTACCGAAGAGGACGTGCGCAAGCAGGCGTACAGCCTGATGGCCGCCGGAACGCTGTCGCACGAGAAGTACGTCGAGCTGACGGCCAAGAATCCGTCAGGTACAGGCGCCTCGCTAGAGAGGCTGGGAGCGCTGATCGGCGCCGGGGTGCAGAAGGCCGTCGAGCCGCTGGTGAAGAGGCTTGAGGCCGTGGAGTCGCAGGCGATCCCGGCAAAGACCTCGGAGGCGATCGGCAGGATTTACGAGCGCGCAGGGCGCGACGAGCCGGCGGGAGTCAGCGAGGCGGAGAAGTTCATCGCCGAGGGGGCCGCGAAGCAGCCGGCTGGAGGCGTGCGCGTCAAGCGCGCCAGCGAGTCGTACTCGCACACGAAGAGCGCCGCCGTGTACCCCAAGTACCTTAACCGCAACGACAATCGGCCGCACCCGTTCGCCGGAGAGCAGCTCACGTTCGAGGGGCGCGCGCTCGACGTCGCCAGCCAGGCCGATAGGGCGCTGGCCGGGGCCGTCGTGAAGTGGAACCTCGCGCATCAGCTTAAGCAGCAGCACAAGCTCACCGACCACGACGTCGACCTGTTCAATGAGGCCGTGCGGGAGGGACGGTGGTGCGGCGACTTCAAGGGGCCGGATGGCTTCGAGCGGATTCTCTACGGGGCGAGGCTCGATCCTGCCTGGCACAAGACGATCTTCGCCGACGCGACCAGCGGCGGCACGAACCTGGTACTTCAGGTTCTTGAGGACGAGATCATCCGCCAAGCGATCCTGTTCGGAGAGCTGTTCCCTTGGGTGGATGTGAAGCCGCTCACCAAGGGCACCTCCGTGGACACGACCACGCTGGTAAACCTGACAATCACGAGCACAGCCGACGAGGCGACGGCGATGACCGCGCAGTCGACGGCGTCGCTGATCACCAAGCTCAACAGCGCCGTGCGCGTGGCCACCGGGACCGTAAAGCTCGGCAGAGATTTTCTGTCCGACATCACGCCGGACATCATGACGGCGATCAACGACAGCTACGCCGAGCAGTTGCAGTTCTACCTGGACGACAACATCGCCAACGGGGACGGCACGACCGAGCCGCTTGGAATCTTCGTGGCGGCCAGCACGACCAGCGTGAGCAACGCCAGCCCGTCTCCGTCCGGCTGGGACGTGGTCGACGTTGAGAACATGGTCAAGGGCCTGGGAAAGCAGTACCGCAACATGGGCAACCCGAGCGTCAGGTGGGTGTCGAACGACACGACCTACTTTCGGGTGCGCGGCATGAAGGTCAGCACGACGGACGAGCGGAGGATTTTCGGCTACACGCACGAGGACTACAAGGTCATGGATCGGGGCTGGTCGATCCAGAACTCGATCGCCAACGCGAAAGTGGCCTTCGGGGACCTCAAGAAGTACCGCCTGTGGCGCCGGCTCGGCATGGAAATGATTGTGGACGAGAGCGGCCAGGCGCTACGCTTAGAGAACTCGGTATTGATCGTCGTGCGGTCGCGATGGGCAGGACGGCCGGTGCTGCCACAAGCGTTCGCGGTAATGACGAATGCCCAGGCTTAGGTTTGTTCGCCACCTACGCCGGCTCTCTCATTTCACAACGTATCTGGCGCGCACGTGTCCGCGGGCTTTCATCCACTCGGCCAACGACGTTGGCCCCTCCGGCCCGGTCGGGTCTACGGTGAGCACGGCCAGCAGTCGGCCGTAGGTATCGTGTTCCCTCGCGACAGGCGAGGCCGTCACGTTCTCCGCGCTGGCCAGCAGGGCCTGGAGGTCAACGGTCGCCAGCTTGCCCAGGCGGATTTCCTCGTCGGTGACCTCGACGCTGCGCCTGGCGCGCGTCTTCTCCCAGGCGTCGTAGTCGGCGGCCCGGATGGTCCTGCCGCTGAGCGTGACGCCCCACGGCATCAGCACGTCCGCCTTGATCGTGTCGCCGTCGATAACCACCACGTTGGCGAGGCGGAACTGGCCAGAAGGCTCGTCGATTGCCGCTGCTTCAAACGCTTCTTCTGGTTGCCTTTGGGCAATCTTTTGACCGAACGGCCAGCGAAGGTAGAGGAGGGCGACGCACCCAATGGAGAGCACAGAGATGAGGGTGATACCAAATCGCTTGCTAGTCAGATGGTAGGTTTGACAGCCGTCTCCCATACGGGGTAGAGTTTAGCGTCGATTGTCGCGGTGTTCAAATGGAGAGAGCCAAATGGAAGTGATTATCGAAGTCGCCACGCCCCCTGGCGCCGAACGGCCCAACTGTCCGCTGTACTGCGCGCCGCTGGGCAGCCACCTGATCGGGCGGATCAGGGTCGCAGACAACCCCATTCCAGTCCATGAGGACTTGCAGGCCCTACCGGAGATTCCAGGCCACCGTGTTTCTCTGGACGTCAAGAAGCGCCGCGTGCGAGTCTACCATCCGCTGGCCGATCCGAAGATGGCCGACCGACTGGAGAAAATACAGGCCCACCAGAAGCGCGAGTTCGGCAGCGAGCGCTCGCCACCGCGAGAGATAGTTCTGGAAAATATGACCGACGCTGCCACGAGAGAATGGGCGCAGTGGCTGGAGGCGTGCGTGGCCGGAAAGCTTGTCACACTGCTCCAGGGCGAGCTTCCTCCGCCAGAGCTGAGGGACGCCGAGAGCAAGCAGCCGGTGGCTTAGCAGGTGGCCTGATGCGCGTCGCGGTCGTCAGCCCTTTGCCGGCAGCCCTCAAGCACGACAAGTACGCGTGGGTCGCGGAGGGCGTGCTGGACGCCGGCCACGAGTGCGAAAGGGTCCACGGGCTGCCGGCGCTTCGGCAGGCCGATAAGTCTTGCGAGTTAGTGCTGTTCTGCCAGTACGCGGGCGGCCTCAACCCGCGCGATGTGGCGGATATCACTGCCACAAAGCGTGCTACCTGGGCGGTCTGGTGGTTCGACCTGCTGGCCGTGGACGCGTCGCGCCAGCTTGCCGAGCAGGACCATGTGCAGACCTACCTGCCGTTCCTCTCGGCGATGGATGTCGCGTTCGTCAAGGAGCGCGGCATGCTGGGCGAGTATGCGGCCCTCGGGGTTCGGGCGGCCTGGCTCGACCAGTGCTGCTGGCGCGGCATGCCGATGGCGTCTCTCTCCGAAAATCCCGAATGCGACGTGCTGGTGGCCGGGCGGAGCACGAACGAACGGCGGTGGCGCGATGTGGCGCTTCTGGTGCACGCGGGGTTCCGCGTTGCGTGGCTCGGACCATCCGGCGGGGGCCGGCTCCCGGACGGGCTAGCGGCCGTGTGGCCGTGGGTCAAGCCTGAATTGATGCCTGCCTACGCCGGCAGGTGCAAGGTCGCGCTTTCCGTGGACGCAAGGCAGGACGTGGACGGGTACACCAGCGATCGCCTGCACTTGCTCTGCGGGATGGGCGCTACGACCCTCCACCGACGTGGCTGCTGGGCGCCAGACTGCCGGGCGTTCTTCTACCAGTCCGATGACGAGATGGTCTCGCTCTGCCGTGCTCTGTGCGACACGACTATTCAGTACCGGCGCGCGAACGCCTCCGGGACAAGGGCAGTCGAGATGGACCGCCACACCTACGGCGACCGCATCGGCGAGATCGTCGCCTGCTTGAGTGCGAGCTGCGCTACATGATAAAGCCTTCGGATGGAACGCGATGCCTCGGCTGCCACGGCGCAGGGTCGCTGAAGCTCCTCAACCGCGCCGTGTTCCTGGCGACGGGTAGGAAGAAGTACGCTGTGATGCAGTGCCCGCGCTGCGGCGGGACAGGCAAACACGGCCTCCGTGTCAAGTGACGGTAGTGTCCTAGGACTGTGTTGCTGCTGACGTTCGGTGCGCACGGTCCAGGCCATCAAACACCCTAGCCTGTCAGTGCATAAACATCGGAATCTCGTACCGGAAGGCACAGGATCACAACCAACGGAGAGAATCTGGTGATCGGCAAGCAACACGGAACAGAGGAAATGCAGAGTTAGAATAAAACGGCTGGTTGCGGCGCGGGAACGCTGCAACCAGCCCGGAACGATCTAAGCCTCAGAACGTCAATCCGGAGGGATGCGCCCATGTATGGACGCACACAGTCAGGGTCCGTCTTTAGTTTAGCCAGACCGCCACCATTTGCAAACGGAATCTCACCGTGCCTGCCGACTAGACGTTGGGCCGCCGACGCAGCATACTGGTGGCATGCCTAAACGCTCAAGCAAGCAGAAAGACACCCAGCAGATGGCCAGAGCCATTCTAGACCAGGTAGTGCCCGATGCCGAGCCGGCCCTGCTCACGAAGCCAGAGAAGGCCAAGAATCCGGCCGCCGTCGCGCTGGGGCGGCTGGGGGGCCTCAAAGGTGGCAAGGCGCGGGCCAAGAAGTTGAGCAAGGTGAAGAGGGCAGAGATCGCGCGTAAAGCTGCTCGCGCACGCTGGAAGCCGGAGTAGGAACCGCCCCCTATTCGTCTTCATCGTCAACATCCGGCAGCGGTCCCGGATCGTACTCTGTGCCGTGCTCCATTTCAGCCAGGTCCGGCTCGTAGTTGAAACTCAACATGATCTGCGCCCCGTGCGGGTTATTATCGTTATACGAGTCCTGGTCGATCTTCAACTGGCGATTGGCGCCCAAGATTGCTTTGCGGCGCTGCTGAAATGAACGGTGCATGAGATCGGGAATCGCGGAGCGGTCGAACCAAAGTGTCTTTTGGACCAGCTTGCAAAGGCAGATCCGCTGGGGTGGGCGAGGCTTGCTCAATTCTTGAATCGTCGACGCCGCAGGGACTTATAAGCCCATGCGTCCGCGTTCAACTCCCGGCAGGTCCACCGAACTCACCGCGCCTTGCGGCCACGGTCGTTTCGCACGCTAGTATAGCAACTCGCAGAGCGGCCAGCAACACAGAGCTAGGACACTACCCACTACACGGTAGTGTCCTAATTTGAAATCCAGCAAGACGACGAAGGCCGCTGGAAGGTGAAGGAATAGAACGGCTCGGCGACCTACGGGGGTAAGTCGCTGAGCCGCCAAGGATGAACCCCCGCTGCTGTCGTGTCGGCTGACGCCTAGGAACGCTTCCGACCTGCCAGCCTTACAAGGAGGGCCACGCTATGCGCTGGTTTCTGCCGTTCCTGTTGCCGATCATCCGGCAACGGGACGGCTCCGGTTGAAGCCGGAAGACGCTTTGCCGCAGGGCCGAAGACCTGCGGCACTTTCCTGCTTCCCCGTGCCCCCATCATAGAATTCGGTCCGATGCAGGTCAAACTGTAAGTGACGGAGGGCGGCCCGCGTCTTGCCGGTGCAGCGGCCGTGGCGGCGTGATAGAATGCACGTAGGAGGCCCTACAGTGGAACTGTGCATCGTGACCCCGACCAGGAACCGCTGGCGCTGGCTACGCAGCCAAGCCGAGGCGCTGGCACCGCAGCTCGCCGACGGCGACCTGTGGGTCGTAGTGGCGGACTCCTGCCCAGTCGACGTCGAGGTCATGGACCAGGTGGCCGGGTGGCTCGGAGAGAGGATGGCCGTAGTAGAGCTGAGCTACGCCAGACGCGGTGACCGCGGCTGCGTCAACCGCGCCAGAAACGTCGGAACCCAGTTCGCAAAGAGCAACCAGTCCATTGTCGAGGTAGACGACCACGACATTGTGACGCCTGGCTGCCTCGACGCGCTCAGGGAAGCTATCGGGTGGGCGGGCTATGTGTACGGAGACTGCCACCAGGAAGCCGTTCTGCGGAGCCCAGGCGGCGACTTTCAGTTCATCGAACCCTGGCCGGACGTGACCGGAGAATACGGCTGCGGCGGAAGGGATGTCATCGGTGTGCGCGCCTTTCGCAAGCAGCTCTGGGACTCTCTAGGAGGCTGGCGAGAGGACGTGTGGCCGGGCGGCGACTGGGACTTTTTCCAGCGCGCGGCGCACGAGTTGGAAGGGGTTGACCCTGGTATTGTCCACCTAGAACAAGCGCTGTGCACGGTGCTCGTGGACGCCGACAGCATATCGGGGCACAACAGGAGCGCAGGTGAACAGGCTACTGGTGAACAGGCTACTGGTGAACCATGCCGATCGTAGACATCGCCGAGGCGAAGGCCGTAGTCGGCCGGGCTACCACGATCACTGACAGGGACAGCGAGCTGATCGGCTTGCTGCTGCCGGTCGCCGAAGCGAACCTTGAGGACCACCTGGGAATTTCTGTGGCCCAGCAAAATATCACCGAGTATTACCCGCACGATGAGGAGCATGCGATCGTCTACGACTACCAGGAAACGTTCGTGGTCCAAGGCGACAAGGTTTACATCGAGCGCGGCGAGGTGCGCGGAAGTCTGCTGCACCTGCGAAAAACTCCGGTGCGCTCCATCACCACGTTGCACGAGGACCGCGAGGGGTACTTCGGTCAAGTGGCCGGATCGTTCGCTGCGGCGACCCTGCTGGTTTCCGGGACGGACTACTACTTGGCGCTTGACGAGCCCGGCATCTCGTTCGCGGGAAACCTGTGGCGGAGATATGCGAACTGGCCAACGCAGCTCGGCTCGATCAAGGTCGTGTACGTGGCCGGGTTCACGGCGGCAGAGCTGGCGAACAGGTACAGCGCGTTCAAGTGGGGCGCTTTGAGAACTTTCGCCGACTTGTGGAGCCGCAGCAAGGCCATGCACGGCGGGCAGCGCAGCGACCAGATGTCGAGTGAGAGCATCGGCGGCGGGGTGTCGGCCGGGTACGTGAACGAGCACCTGCGCGGCCTGCCTGTGCCGGACGACGTGGCGGACAAGCTGGCGCGGTACGAGTCATACGACGAGCTGGGAATCTGAGCATATGCCGCTTGGCCAGGCAATGACGGCGGAGCTGAAGGTTGGAACCCGCACGAGCGCGCAGGGCGCGACGGGCGAGGTCACCTGGAGCTACTCGTACACCAACGTGGACGGGATTCCGTGCCGCTTCCACGACAGCGGTGCGATGGTTCGACAGGCCAGCTTCGGGCAGAACCAGCAGGTGGACGCCGTGGCGATCATCGACGCGAACGAGACTGTGGGGCCGGTGATTTTGACGACGGATACCGGCGAGCGCCGGCAGGTCCAGATCGACGGCGTAGCCTGGGAGGTCACGAAGGTGGCCGACCTTGGAAACATCGGCAGGCTGAAGCTCGTCTCGCTGCGGAAATGGAAGTGACGCATGGCAGTTCAGTTCAGCGCCCAGGCCGGAGTCGGTGCTAAGCTGCAGATCAACCAGCAGGCGTTTCAGGCCCTCGGCAACGCCGTAAAAGAGGGCGGCGAGCAGGCGCTGAAGGACGCCGTGAAGGTCATGCGGATCGGCGCCCAGGAGCTGCGCAGGCGCGTGCAGAGGGTGTCCCCGGTCAAGGAGGGCCACATGCGCCAGAGCTGGCAGGTACACGAGAGAGCCGAGCCAGGCAAACACATCATCGACATGGGCACAAGCGTCAAGAGCAAAGAGAATTACCCGTACCCTCTGTATCTCGAGCTCGGAACTCACCTGATCGCCGGCGGGGCCGTGATGGCCTGGCAGCCCGGCGACCCTCCGATCACGGAGTGGAAGGCCAAGCTCCAGGACATCCCCTCGTTCAAGCTCGCGGGCGACGTGCGCGGCCGCACGGGAAAAGTCAAGGAGTTCGGCGCCGGCAAGCCAGGCAGTCCGAAGTTCGAGCGGTCCGTCAAGATCGCCACGGGGGCGTTTACCGGCGGCCAGGGCGAGCAGATGCCGATGATCCGGCCGGTGGCGTGGGAGCTGATGCCCGTGGTCCTCCAGGGGATGATAGAGGCCGCACAGAAGGGGCTTAAGACGTGGATGGAAGGCAAGAAGTTCGGTAAGTAAGAATTAAGAGGACTGGCGGCATGGCGGCGAACGACTACGGCGGTGTACTCAGTATCGTCGTAACCGGCTTGAAGGCCAGGACTGCGCTGACTACGCTACTCGCCACCCGCAATATCGCCGGCACATCCAGCAAGGCCAACTCGATCTTCTACGCGACCCACGCCCCACTGCCGCCCTTGTTTCCGTGCATCGCCATGCGGGACTTCGGGCCGTTCGCGGCCGACCCGACCAAGCATGAGCTGCCCATGTTGCTCTGTCGCGTGGCCGTCGAATTGTCTATATTCGGTAGGAGCCAGGACATCAGGGCGATCCAGTCGGAGATCGACCTGTACCTGGAGAGCGCGGAGTACAGCGGAGCGCTTGACACGGCGTCCTGGGCCATCAAGGATATCGACACGAGCGGAGGCTGGGTGAACGTACAAGTCCCCAAGGAGCTGACGGCCGACGGGAGCACGACGAACCTGGAGCAGCGAGCGAAGACGTTTGACGTGGTCGCGGCCAACAAGCTCGACTAAGGAGAATATCAATGCCTACTAGTCCCGGCCAAGTCGGAGAGGTCACCAACGTGCGCGTTGGCGCCCATAAGATCACAATTGATCCGACTGGCGTCTCGAAGATCGCCGGTTTCACGACAGGGTCCGTTGCGCTCTCGTGGGGCGTCCAGAGCAGGTTCGTATTGGCCAATGAGTTCGGCGGCACGCCAATCGACGAGGAGATATTCGGCCTCCAGCTCGGCATCTCGTTCTCGATGCTAGAGCGCGCCCTGCGCGTATTCGACATTGCGCTGAACGGGCTATACCCAAGCGTCGCGGTGGCCAACGCCAGGACTCTGATACGCGGCGGCATCGTCACTGCCCAGGATCGCGGCAAGGCAATCCTGCTGCACCCGATCAAGGAGGGCGCCAGCACGCAGCGCGACATCACGCTTCGCAAGATACTCCTGCGGCCGACAGGCAACTACGAGCTGTCCGACCAAGGCAACCAGATCATGCAGGTGACCGGGACGTGCGTCGTCGACATGGCGCAGTCCGACGGCCAGTTCCTGGCGCAGTTCAGCGAGCCGACGGCATGACCATGAGCGCGCCTGCGAGCGCAGTGACCATGTCGGACGGAAAGACCGTCGCCGTCAACCCGCCAAGGTTCGACGGGTTCCTGCGGTTCATGGAGGCACTCGGCGACGAGAACCTGCCCATGCCGGACCTGGCGAAGTCGGGGGTGAACGAGTGGCTCGACCAACTGAAGCAGGACGTGTCGCGCGCGGCTGGACAGGACGAGATTCGCGCCATGGCCATCCGGCAGCAGGTGATCCTGGTGGGCCTTCTGGCGGACGTCGTGTCTCACAACCTGGAGACGCTCTGGCGGTGGTTGCTGCGGTCGCCGTCGCTGCTTGCCATCCTCGTCACGTCTTGCACCGGTAAGACCCAGGCCGAGCTGGACCAGCACTCGGCAGGGGAGTTCATGCGGCTCGCAACCGCCTCGTGGCTCGCGATGCGCCAAGACGGCGTGCTGGAGGGCTTCGGCAGTTTTTTCGGCGCGTTGCTTCCGCGCCTGTCAAGCCGCCCTGGGAGCACGACGCAGCAGGCCGCGTGACCGAAACCGTGTACACGGGCAGCTACGGCGTCGCGGCCAGGAGAATCCTCGTCACGCTCGCGAGCGTCACGGGGTGGGGGCTGGCCGAGCTGGAGGGACTCATGGCAAGCCGCGCACTTAGACTTTCTCTGTCGTGCCTTGAGCACCTGGCGGACGAGCTGGAGGCGCAGCTCACGGCCGCGGCGATGCCGGTCGCGCTGTTGGCTGGCAAGAGCGAGGCGTTCGACCACGCTTGGCACCGTATACTCAGGATGCGCGGCGGCGAGGTCGTCTGGGACCCGCAGGAGGCCGCCGGGATCAAGGAGATCGAGCGCGAGATGTGCGAGGCGTATCCGTGGTACGAGGACTCGCTGCGGCTCGACAGAGTGTGGCGCGAGTACGGCTCGTCCGGACCGAAGCGGAACCCGGACCAGCACAGCCGTATGGTGACGCCGCCGGGGTTCCCGAACTTGATAACGGGGATGTGACGTGCCCCTGGCCATCACAGTGACACTGGTGAGCGGCGCCGACACTGCGACGTTCCGCGCGCTGCCGCCGAGTACCGAGGCGCCGGTCAGCGTGCCGGGCGTCATCCACAGGTCGGCCGGCGGCGCCCTCGTGCACTACAAGGTCGGCGCGGCATACCACGAGGTCGTCCTTCAGGTGCAGCACATGACCAACGCGCAAAAGGACACTCTGGAGAGCTTCTTCCGCACGCACTGGAGAGACGCAATCACTTACACGGACGAGAACGGAAACGCCTTCGCCGCGTGCAAGATCATGGAGGGCTCGCTCGCGCTGCGCAAGGACTACAAGAACAGTTGGCACTGCTCGCTCAGGATGCAGCTCCCGAGCGTGCTGAAGTAACAGACACCAGGTCTTTATGGCAGCGACGATCTTCGAGGTCCTGGCAGGCAGGCTGAGCTTGGAGACTGGCCCGTTCGAGCAGTCCCTCCAAAAAGCCAGGGGCGCGATGTCGTCGTTCACCGCCGGCCTAGCCAGCGCCGCCGGGATCATCACCGGCTTCGGCGCTGCGCTGGCCGGGCTGGCCGGCATCGCGACCGGTATCGGCCTGATCAAGGAGGCCATTTCGTCTGCTGCCGAGGCGGAGGTAGTCCAGGTGCGCCTCGGCATCGCCGTGCGCAACATGGGCCAGGCGGCCGGCGTCACGAGCGAATTCCTGAACGACCTCGCCAACCAGCTACAGCGCACGACAGTCGCCACGGACGACGCGATTATCGAGATGGGCACGATGCTCTTGAAGATGGAGAACATCAAGGGCACGGACATGTTCGAGCGGGCCATCCGCGGCGCGCTCGACCTCTCGGCCGCGACCGGTCAGGACGCGACCGGCGCGATGAACATGCTGGCCAGGGCGATGGAGGACCCGGCCCACGGAATGATGATGCTCAGAAGGTCGGGCATCATGTTCTCCGAGGAGATCAAGGAGGCGATGCAGGTCCTGGTGCTGGAGGGCCGGCACGCAGAGGCGCAGTTGATCCTGCTTGGCGAGGTGAACAAGCGATTCGTCGGTGCCGCCGAGGAATACGCCAAGACCTTCCAGGGCGAGTTCATGAACTTTCGCAAGATGGTCGGCGAGGCCCTGGAGGCGCTCGGCAAGCCACTCATCGAAGTGCTCACGCCCTACATGGCGCGGTTCAAGGAGTGGGCTACGTTCGCCGCCGACTGGATCACCGAGAATCAGCCAATTATCAAACGGTGGATCGCAACCACGATTCGAGACATCGAAGACGGCTTGCGCTCGATCATACATTTCTTCGACAGACTGATTGTGAGCGCCAGGACCTTCCGTCTTCTGATGGGGGGAGTGGTGGGATGGGCCGCGCTAGCTTACGGCGAACCTGTTGTTGCCCAGATTAGAGGCGCCGCGCCGGACGGTACGCCGGACGGTACGCCGATGGCACCGCCTCCTCCACCCGCGCAGCCCGGAAAAGAACCAGGGGATGTTGAATGGACGGCAGCTATTCGCGCTTTAGCCGCCGGCCGCCCTGCCGAGGCTCCAGGCGGCGTGGATATCAAGGGCCTGCCCAGCCTGGAAACGGCCAAGGCCCGCAAAGCCCTGATAGACGTCGAGAAGGAAATCGCCGAGCACCCAGAGGCAGCCGCCCTCATCGGCCTCGGGCTGCCGACGCAGGACGCCGTGCAGAAACTGAAGCAGCGGCAGCAGGCTCTGCAGGAGATCAAGCAGCGCGCCGTCCAGAGCGAGGGGCAGGCCGGCATATTCGGGGCCGAGGGCCTGTTCGGCGCCAGCCCAGACAAGAACAAAGCCGTGGCCGGAAAGCTCCTCAACCAGCTCGGAGATGCGCTCAAGCAGCAACTCAGCGGCGAGACGTTCGACCCGGTGTTCACGGAGGGCCTGCTGCTGGCGTACCGCGGCGCTCTTGAGAAGATGCCGGGCGTCACCGAGGACCAGCTAGACGACATCGAAAGGTCTGTCCGCAAGACCATCGACAAGCTGATGGAGATGCCGCCGGCCCTCAGAGGCGCGTTCAGCGACGCCTTCAGCGGGATCGCGCAGGACGCAGCCACGCTCGGGAAACAGATCGACCAGCAGACATCGATCTTCGTCAAGGATGAAGACCCAGTCATGGGCATGCTCGGCCTGGTCGGGAGATCAGGAGGAGAGGTGACCAGGCAGGGCCGGCGCGGCGCTGCCGGCGAGATGCGCCGCATGATCAAGGAATCTGGCGGCTCGGGGGCCACCAACGAGCAGTTGGACCAGCTCCGCATGATGCGCCAAGGCGTCCTGGAAGCCATGCAGGCCATCAACGTCGCAGAGGGGGCTGCCAGGGAGGTCGCCGTCAAAAACGCGATGGGCATGCAACAGGCGTTCCTGGGGGCGTTCCAGAACATCGCGCAGGGCGGCACAGGACTGTTCCAGGGGCTCGTGGATGACGCGCAGAAGGCGGCTGCGGGCGTGCAGGGGGCCGCGAACCGCATGGGCGGGGCCTTCGACGACGCGCGCGCCAGGAGGTCGCAGCGCGCGGCCATGCGTGGGCCTGGCGTCGGCGCCGCCGGGTTCGGGCTTGTCAGCGGCATAGGCAGTATGTTGCAGCGCGCCTTCAACAGCAGCCTTGGGAATGCGTTCGGCGGGCTGGGCATGCTGGAGCACATCCAGGCCCTGATGTCCATTGATCCGGCTGCCGGCCTCGACCTGGCCATCTCGAACACGAACGCGCAGCTCCAAGCCTTGTACGGAAACCTGGTTCGCACTGGCGAGTCCGGCGGCTTCGGAGCCGGGTTTCCAGGCTCCAGTAACCTTCCCTACCTGCTGACGCTTCCAACGCAGGCTTCGCAGACGGCTGCCTGGCTCAAAGACCTGCTGGATACGCTCTTGCAGCAGCGGTCCATGCTGGGTTCGGCGCATGGCATGGCTGGCGGAGGAGTAGTCACGCGGCCCACGTTCGCCATGCTGGGCGAGTCTGGGCCGGAGGCGGTGATACCGCTCAGCGGTCCTCGCACCTACATGGGCGGCGTCAACGTGACCGTGAACCTCCCGAATGCCAGGGTCACTCCGCAGTTGGCCGGCGACATAGCCGACGCCCTTGAAAGAGAGCTGGCGCGCCGCGGGACCGATGGCCTTGGACGAAGCCCGCTCAGGTCTCCCAGGAACACGAGCAGCAGATTCGTCAACAGGTAAGGTGAAACGGAGAACCACATGGACGAGGCGCACCACAAGCAGTTCGTGGAGGCCATGAGCAGGGCGACGGCGCGCGACGGGCAGATGGCTGCGTACACGGGGATCGTGCGGTCGATAGTCAACCCTGACGTCTGGATGCTGATTACCAGGCGGGCCGTCGAGCTGGCGGTGATCGGCGACGCCAATGCGCGGGACTGGCTCACTGAGATACTTTTCCATGGAGAGTAGGGGAGACTAAGGAGACGACGATGGCAACCAAGGTCGAGTACGCCGCCAAGGTCACGGTGCTGGAGACGCTCTCGACAGCCGTTCCGGGCGCGGCCGACCCTACCCTCACCCAGGCGGGCTACAACACCGAGGGCTCTTTCAGCTCGACGAGTACGCCCCCGACTACCAAAAGCGTCGTGAACACTGTCGCCCTGGTCGCCGGCGCCAAGACGATCGACCTGACGGCGCTGACCGGCATCAACGGCGCGACCGTGGACTTCACTGGCCTCAAGGTGCAGTTCGTGAAGTGCCGCAACCCGTCGGCCAATACCGGCGCGATCACGGTCCAGGCCGGCGCAGCCAACGCCTACAACCTGCTGGGCGCCTCGTGGAAGGTGATCCTCCAGACCGGCGACGAGTTCACATGGAAGGGCAGCGATGACTCTGGCGTGCCGGACGTGGCTTCCGGCGTCAAGAACATCGACTTGGCGGGGACCGGTACGGAGAGCCTTGAGGTCGTCCTCGTAGCCGGCTGACGAAAAGGCAACTGAAAGGCTAGCGATAACGATGGCACTTTTGCAGTTCACCGTGATCGAAAAGTTCGTGATCCAGGCTGGGGTGCCTGTTACGGTGCTTCTCTGGCGAGACAACCAAGTGTCAGCCGCAGGGTTGGCTGCGCCAACCGTATTGCCGCGAAAGCAGTACGCCGACATCGTGCAATCGGTGAACCACGAGTTCCAAACGCTGATCAAACAGGGGAACCCCGGCCTCACCGCAGTTCCGATCACCGACAAAATACACTTCCGCCACGAGGTCGAGGCCGACGGCCGATGGCACTTGCACGCGAAGTGCGGCCAGGGACAGCTAGCCTTAACGTATGACGTCTACTGGAATCCGGCGGACGACACGATCCGCCAGGAGCGTCCCAAGGCGTTCCAGGTCGAGTATGCGACGTACCTGCTCTCGATTCAGCAGTTGACCGGATTCCTGAATGGGATCGCGCACATAGCCGGAACTGCTACTCTATAGCCATGGCGCGCACTTTTCCGGCAGACTTCACGGCGGTCATGGATGACAAATCATCGGCGCCGTACATGATTCTGGAAATTCAGTGGGCGGGGGTAACTTTAACAAAGTACTACCTGGACCGCGGGAGCACGGACTTCACGGCCAGCGGGACCAGAGTGCCTACCAGCGGTATCGGAACGTCGAAGGTCATGGAGTGGGGGGGTATCGGCCTGTCGCTCAAGGAGGGCCAGGTCGGGGCCGTGGATCAGACGGCCATCAAGCTCGACGACGCGGCTGGCGAGCTGACGGCGATCCTGAACCTGGAGTGCAAGCAGCGCAAAACCATCAAGGTCTGGCGCATGTTCGACGACGCTACGGTCACTTGGCCAGCAGATGCCGCGCTGATGCTCCAGGGGACACTGCGGCCGTTCGACTGGTCAGGCGCTGACAACCAGCTCACCTTGAACATCCGTGACGGGTCGGACCTGCTGACGCACGACGTGAGCTGCATCGCCAAGCAAGCTGTGTTCACGACGATCCCCAAGGAAAGCCGCGACCGAAACATCCCGCTGGCCTGGGGGAACGCCAAGCGCGTCGAGGCTCTGCTCGTAGGCCGGCCGTGGGAGACAAGAATACTCCAGGGGATCGACGGCAGCTACGACCAGGACGTGGCGATCTCGGACCACCCGACCGACCTCGGCGTGACGCCGGAAGTCAGCATGCAGGCGTGGCTGAACGGCGATCCGGTGACGGTGACTTTTCACCAGTCGGCCGACCCGGACAACGTCTACTCGACGGTCACGGTTAAGTCCACGGCCAACCAGGTCGTCGCCACGGCCGTCGCCGTCTACACGTTCGACACGGCCACGAATAGGTTTATGGTCATCCCCACGGCGGCCGTGACGCCCTACGAGCGCCGCGACGTGCTGACCAGCCTGATCCGCGCGGGCGATCCGGTCCTGGTGTTCTTGTCCGACACGACTCTCAGCTCGACCACGACGCCGCCCTACGGCTGGAACCAGACGACGGTCAACCAGCTCACGGCTCACACTCCCTGGCCGGACCACTACAAGCTGACCGTGACTGATGCCAACGTGAACCTGAAGGCCCTGCCTGGCGCGCACGTCAAGTTTCAGATGGGCACGACCAACAGGCCGCCGGCGCCGGCCGGCTCGCTGCTGACGGCCTACGATGGCAAGTACATCTACGCCGCCAGCGCGCTGCCCAGCAAGGCGGTGGACATCGTCGAGGGGTACGGGCAGTTGCCGGACCAGTTCGGCGAGCGGCGCAAGGACTTCATCGTCATCGGAAACTTCATCGGGGACGAGCTGCAATCCGGGACGTGCTTCGAGAACCAGCTCAACCCGGACGGGTATTTCACGATCAACCTGGACGACGACACCTGGGCTTCGGCGCCGGGCGGCGGCCTCGGTCGAAACATCACGACGATCACGTTTCCTCTGGCGCCGCGGTTCATGTGCCCGCAGCTCGACGACAACAGAATCTGGGTGACGCTCAAGGGAGTCGAGGACGTCGGGGACTCGTTCGGAAACTTGATTACGAATCCGGCGCGCGTGATCCAGAAGTATCTGGAGCACGCCAAGCTGATGAACGTCGGCGCGGCGAACGTGAACCAGGCCAGCTTCAACACGGCCGCGACTACCCTGACGGCTTTCAAGGTCGGCTGGGCGCAGACAGAGCCGATGGAGGGTCTGGCCCTATTGCAGGAGCTGGCGCGGCAGTGCCATTCCGTCGTGTTCTTCGACCAGGGCCAGGTATACATAACAGTCTTGCGCAACACGGCCGGCACGAGCGCCAAGACGTTCGACACGGTCGCCAACGACAACATCCTGCTGGGGGCCGTGTCCCTGGAGGAGAGCCCGGTCGAGGACGTGGTCAACGAGCTGACGTTTAAGTGGCGGCAGGCGTGGGACGACATCACCGGGCACAAGCCGATGGACGTGAAGGGCAGCAACGCGGCCAGCGTCACGGCATTCGGCAAGATGGCCAGGGAGATGGGGTTCGACCTGTACTGGCGGCGCGCGGACGTCGAGAGCGAGGTCGCGTTCTGGCTGGCGCGGTGGACGACGATCTACCGGCACGTCAAGCTGAGCGTGTTCCACGACGGGTTGAGCCTCCAGCCGGGCGACTGGATAACCGTCAGCTACATCGACGGCGAGGCCCGCACGATCCTCTCGGCGCAGGTGATGGAGGTCAGGTCTGTGCGTGACACCGGCTTGCAGGGGCTCGTCGAGATCGAAGGCAGATTCGCGAAGTACACGTACTAAGTTGGCAACATGGCCTGCCTCCCGCTGATCCCTGACGCGACGCCTTGGCACGGGCCGCTACAAGGCGGAGGCAGTGTTTCTACGCCGGAGTTGGACTTCGGATTCATGGTATTCGGCCAGGCTGCTGGCCAAGCGATCTCTGGGACTTCTGATGTCAAGATTCTTTTCCTGGGCGTGATGGGGCGAAATATAAGCTTCGTCACAAACGGAATACAGGTTACGAACGCTGGGTACTGGCTCGTCATGGCGCGCGCGGATGTATTTGGAACTGATGTGACTTCATGCACGATGTGGATTTACAAGAACGGATTCAGGTTTGCCGCTAACGGCTACACAACCATCCAGTTTAATGCTACGTCGCCGGGATACGCCACGATCTGCGTCATGCAGGTGATGAACCTAGCCGCCAACGACAAGGTACACATCTATCTGCAATACAGCACCAACAACGTCAATCACGCGATGCGAGAAGGTGCAACGTTCGCCATCGCGCGACTGGCGACCAATGCAACGGTGTTCGGTAGCGGCGGCAGTGGTGGCGGCTCGAACCCTCCGTCAACCGGCGGCTCTGGAACCGGCGGCCCGACTCCGTCAGCGCCGTCGCCGACCGGCAGCCCGGATGTCGCACGGTTCGGCAGCGGCACGAGCGGCGCCGGCGGCGGGCCAGGACACGCCAGGGGCTAGGCAAGCATGAGACTTTTCGAGTAACCTTCCACACGGAGATAGCTCACATGGCTGGAATCTTTTGGTCCGCGCAGACCGCCGAGATCACGACCGGCACAACAGTCAAGACGCTCTTGCAGGTAGCGTCAGGAGCGGCCGTCAACCTGATGGTCAAGGAGATTATCTGCTCGTTCAAGGGCACGGTGAACACCGACGCGCCAATCCTCGTCGAGGTTCTCAAGCAGACGGGCGCCGGAACCATGTCTGCCCTGACAGTGCGCAAGATCAACAATAACGCGGCGTCGCTCTCCATGACGGCGCTGCACACTGCAACCATTGAACCAGTCGACGGCGGCGTTGTCCTGGACAGACAAGAGGTCCATCCGCAAGGCGGCAGGTACTACTGGGTGCCTCCCAACAACTGCCCTGGCCTGGAGGTCGAAGCCGGTGCCAGGCTTGGCCTGCGCGTGACGGCCGCAGTCTCCGTCTCCGCGCTCGCCTCCATGAAGGGCGAGGAGTAACAGCAACAATGACGACATGGCAAGCGCTCTCCGACCGCCTGGACTCCGGCGATACCCAAGCTGCCGCGCTCGTGACCGAGACGGTCCTGAAAGCCCTGGCCGAGCTGTTCGTCGCGGACTTCTCCTCCTGGCAGGAGTTCAGCCGCCTCGTCAACAAGTCCTGGAGTCTCGGTCGCGTCTGCACGGAGTGCGACGAGGAGTGAGGGCCGGCTGAGTCAAGTACCGCCGGCTGAAGCCGGCGGCTTGTAAGTAGTCTCAGCCGCAATCCCGGAGTAGTCCAGTTTTGGCTTCATCGACCCCTACCATTGGTGCCTTGACAGACGCCTTGGCCCGGATGTTCCGGGCCGCGTTAAAATCGGCGTTCGTGGAGTAACCACAGTGCTTGCAGACAAACTCGGACTGAGATTTTCGATTGGCCTTCTCGCAATGCCCGCACTTCGAACAGGTGCGAGACGTATTGCGGGGGTCAACCGTCGGGACCTGGATGCCGGCCAGTGCTGCCTTGTACTCCACGAACGCACGAAGTTGAAAGAATGCCCAACTACCGAGGCGATTCCGCTGCCGGCGTTTAACCGTAACCCGATCCTTGATGCCTTTGAGGTTTTCAAGGGCGATCGCGGAATCGGTTGCCTTGGCCTTCACAACGAGTCGCTTGCTGATGCGGTGGTTGGTGTCGCGGCGGAAGTTAGCTTCTCGCTTTCGAATCTTGCAGAGTCTTCGCCGGGCACTCTTGGTCCCGGTGCGATTGAGCTCTGCCCGGCGCCGAGCATAGCGCTTTCTGAGCTTCTCAACCCCTTCCCCGGAGAATACTTCCCCGGTCGAATCGGTAGCGAGATTCACGACGCCCAGGTCAATGCCAAGCACGTTAGTCGGTTCGATCATGGCGCCCTCGGGCATCTCGATTGTGCAGAGCAGGTAGAACTTGCCCTGGCGGAAGACAAGATCCGCTTGCCCTTTGATCCGCCCTTGGCGCTCTTTCTGGTATGCACCGCAGACGAATGGGATCAGGAGTCGGCCGGACAAAGCCCACAGGCTGACGGTGGTCAACCCTTTGAAGCTCAAGACCCGTTGGTCATAGCAGATAGCCGCGCGCGCCTTGAAGACGGGGCACTTCGTCTTGTCCCTCTGGAAGCACTCGACTGCCTTGGCGATTGCTCTGACCGCCATCTGGCTCGACAACCGAAACTGCTCACGGATCTTCCGATAACAGAGACGATGGAGCGTCACCTGCCCGAAGATTTTGGCCTCGAATCCGACCTTGGCTGCGTAAGTGGAAGCGGCATTGAACCGCTCTATCGTGGCCAGGAGATCGGCTTTCTGCCCAGTAGTTGGAAGCAGTTGGAGCTGAAGAGTCAGTTTCATACGTGTACTGTAACCGGATTTAATCTCACAAGCAAGAGGAGCGGCAATTCCTCCATCGCCTGAAGGCGATGGTCTCCTTGCCGAAACTCCATGAAGGTCCTGTACCTGGGCAGCTTCGACTTCGACTGGAACACCGAGTCGTATGTCGCCAGGGCCTTCGAGCGGCTTGGCCACGAAGTCCGCAGGCTCAACGAGGCGGACACGAACGAGCACCAGCTCGGCATGGCCATACGCGAGACCCAGCCGGCCTTGTTTCTATTTGCGAAGGGCCGGCTGAACGGAAACTTCGATCCGGCCGTATCCGGTGTCAGGCAGGCCCTGCACGACGTGCGCGGCCTGTGCAGGAACGTCTGCTGCTGGGTGTTCGACCTGCTGGCGCACGAGTACAGCCGGCAGCGCTGGACCTGGGCCAGGTCGGTGAACGAGCTGGTAGACACGTTCTTTGTGACCGACGGCTACTCGGCCACGAAGCTAAGCCGGGCCGTGGTGCTGAGGCAGGGCGTGCCTGACGACTACAGGACCGGGATGCGGCGCCCGGAGTGGATAGCCCCTGTAGCGTTCCTGGGCGGCGCGTACGGCGAGAGAAAGCCGCTCTTGGACTTGGTTGCCACGGAGGTCAAAAACCGCCTAGGAACGCCGCTATTGCACGTACAGACCGTCCGTGGGGCCGACCTGTCCGACATGATGGCCTCTGTCGGGTGCGTTTTTGGCCCGCACTGGCCAGCTTACCCATCTTACGGCTCGAACCGTGCCTATGTCGTGGCAGGGTACGGCGGCTGTTTTGTCTGCCCAGTAGCCGACTGGATGACCGAGGAGGGCTGGGTGGCAGGCGAGCACTACAGGCCGTACGACCCTGGCAACCGGTGGGACGCCGTCGAGCAAGTCCTCGTAGCCGTAGGGGACCGTGAGGGCTCCGCGGCGATCGCGGCCCGTGCCGCCAAGTTCGCGCGCAGCTCGTTCTCATACGACCGGCGCGTCCAGCAGCTTGTGGACAACCTCAAATGACTCAAAGTCTCGAAACGGAAAACTGGTTTATCGAGCATTCAATCTCCATCGAGCACGGAAGGCTTCTCTACAGGCTCGCGCCTGGCGGAACGGCCGAGATCGTGGACATCATGGTCACTGGCGAGCACCGCCGAGAGGGGTTCGGCAGGGCCATGTTCGAGCGCCTGCTGCGCGAGCTGCCGGACTCCGTGCGGACGGTGTATGCCTTTGTGCGCTGCGGCAACGGGATCGCCTGCGACTGGTACTGGGCGCTGGGGTTCGCGGACTGGCCGGTCCCTGGGTTCTACGGAGACGACGATGGGCTCGTCATGGTGTATAAGAGGCTGCCGGAGGACGGGCCATGAACGTCTGCGCCTTCACTAGCGTCTGTGAGGAGGACGCCTGCTGGTTGCCGCAGTACCTCGCGGAGGCCGAGCGGATCGGCATTCAGTTCGTCATGCACCTTGACCGCTGCTCGCGCGAGACAGCGCGTATCGTCGAGTCCCACCGCCTCTTGGCGGGAATCACGCGGCAGGACAATCACGCCAAGCAGTTCTCCGAGACGGACAAGCAAGCTGCCCTCGATGTCGTCGTGTCATCTGGCTGCCGCTGGGCGCTCGCGTGGGACGTGGACGAGACGTACGCGCAAGACGCGCGCCGGCACCTGGAGAATCTTGGGAACTACTTCGCAGACCTCTTGCAGGTCCGCATGGTCAATCTCTGGGGCGATGACCTGCACGCCAGGGTTGACGGCCCGTTCTCATCCGCGTGGCGGTGCAAGCTTTACCGGATCGGCGCCGGTAACTCGTGGGCGTTCAGGCATCCGCTCGTCAACGGCGCCGTGGACCTCAGCGGCCGACACGCCAACGGTACGGAGCAGAGAACCGGCCTCGTCTGCCTGCACCACGGGTTTAAGACGCAGACGCTGAGGCTGGCGCATCGCGAGCGGTGGAACAGTATTTATGGCGCGGCCTTCGGCTATAATCCGTACGGAACGTGGGACTGGGTCTGCGACGAGACAATCGCGCCCACCGTCAGGGAACTAGTCGAGGAACTTGCGTGCTGAGCGACCCCGCAACACTGGAATACTGGGATGCGCGCACCAAGGCGCACGGCGGCGGCGCTCCGCGCGAGCTGTACTTCAAGAGCGAGGCGTGGGCCAGGTACGACCGAAACGTGCTGGCGTTCATCGCCCGCTTCGTGCGCCGCGGGGTCCGCGTGCTCGATCTCGGGTGCGGTTTCGGGCTGTACGGGCCACACGTCGAGGCAGCGCGAGGCTCGTGGACCGGAGTTGACTTCTGCGCCGGCATGCGGGACTTATGGCGCACAAGGGGCGGCATGGTCGGCCGGTTCGTGCAAGCTGACGTGCGGGACGTGGCGGAGCTGCTGAATCTCACCTGGAAGCATGACGTGGTAATGCTCGGCTGCATTCGCAGAATCCTCGGGCTGAGCCCGGAGGATATGCGCGACAAGTACCTGCCGCTAGTGGCGAACGGGGGCGTGCTGGCCAACGTCGAGGCCAGCGAGTGCCACGTGTGGGACCAGGACGGTGCGCCGGTCCAATGGAGCATACCAGGAGCCTGACCAATGAACGCGATGCTGCAAGTAGCTGACTGCGGGCCACTGGAAAGCCTGGCGACGATGTTCCGCGCGATCGGATGGGATTGCTTCGTGCCAGACGCGGGCTTGCGGGCGCGGCTCGTGGCGGCCGGCTGCGACACAGTCCTGGACCCGGAGTTTCTGTTCAGAGAGATGGGCTACGACCGTCCGCGCGGCGTCCAGCAAAGCGGAGACCTCGACAGCATGGACCTGTACGTTGATGTCAAGGCGCAGCGCAACGCGGAAAAAGCCTGGAAGCTTCACCGGCGCTTCGAGGGTCGCACAATCTGGTATCGCATCAACGGCGGTCTGCCTGAAATAACTCCTCAAGGCGGGGACGAGCTGAACTTCAACTTTCCGATTATCACGCCGAACAGGTACTATCTCGACAGTCCCACGGCATACAAGAACCACGTCGGCTCTCGGCGGGATGCGAACTGGGGTGGACTGGCCTACGTCATGTGGCCCCCTTTCGCGCGCGCCTCTGATTATTCTGTGCGCGCCCCGAATTACGACGGGTACTGCAATCCAGTCTGCTTGATCCACAACGTCACTGGCTGGGGGTACTCCGACCTCGTCGAGCCGCTTCGCCGAGAGGCCAGGCTGCTGTGCTTCGGGTCGCACGGCAGCCCGGACGGGCTTATCCCGCACAGCGGCGTCCCCGGACTTCTGGCCGCGGCGCTGTGCATGGTCCACCTCAAGAGCAACGACTGCCCAGGATACGCCCTCTACGAGGCCCTGCATGCCGGCTGCCCGCTGATCGTTCCGCGCAGACTGATAAAGCGCATGCGGATGGCAGACCTGCTGGTGGAAGGCGCGACGTGCCTCTGCTTCGACATCGAGGGAGATGAGCGCGGGTGCGGCGCCCTCGACGTCGCGGCCTGCGTCGCCGAGGTCCGCGCTGCCACCAAGCAACTCATGGACTCGGCAGAGAACGAGCGAATCGGGAATGCCGGGAAGCGCGCGCTGGCCGAGCTGATATGGAATCCAGAGCGCGACGCAGAGTCGTTCAAGGCGTTTTTGCGCAGATACGGTTGATCCGGTGTACCGCTCATGACCAGTTTCGAGGAAACCTGGAGCCTCCTGCCTGGGAACGGCTGGCTCGACCGCGACGAGGCCGAACTGCTATGGAACGCCGTCAAGCTCGAAGATGACGTGCTTGAGGCCGGGGTGTACTGGGGCAGGTCGGCCGTGCTGCTGGCGCACCGGCTCGCGGAGGGTTCCGGCAAGTTCTGGCTCTGCGACCCGTTCATCGACGGCCACCACTTCGACACGCTGGCCGAGGGAGCGGTGGCGTGGCAGTGCGTCCTGGCAACTGTCGAGGACATCCTGCCGGCGGAGCGGCTCTGCCTCGTGCCGTGCTCCGAGAGCGATCTGCACGTCTTGGCTGCCGGGACCCTGCGGCCGGGCCTGGTTTACCTTGACGCAGACCACTCCTACGAGGCGACGAGCGCCGCGCTGGCTAGGTGGTCGCCGCTCGCTGGGGCCGTGGCGGCGCACGACTACGCCGGGACCGGTGGCGGGGCCGAGGTCAAGCGCGCCGTTGACGAACTGCCTGGCTGGAGGATCAAACAGCGAGCGTCGCGGATGGTCGTGCTTGAAAGACACGCATGAGCAAGCGCGCGCTGATCACCGGCGTCTCCGGCCAGGACGGCTCGTACCTCGCCGAGTACCTGCTGGGGCTTGAGTACGAGGTCTACGGGCTCGTGCGGCCGCGCGCGTGCGCGACCAACCACAACCTCGCGGAATGCCGCAAGCACACGGGCTTCTGCGAGCTGGAAGGAGACCTACTCGACCAGCCGTCTCTGGACGCGGCAGTCCAGGGCGCGCGACCGCACGAAGTGTACAACCTCGCCGGCCACACCTTCGTGGGCAGTAGCTGGGACAGCCCGGAGCACGTTTTCCAGGTCAACGCCCTCGGCACGCTGCGAATGCTGCAGGCGGTCCAGCGGCACGCGCCGTCCGCGCGGTTCTACCAGGCCAGCACCTCCGAGATGTTTGGAAACCAGCCGGCGCCGCAGAGCGAGGCCACGCCGTTCGTGCCGTGCAGCCCCTATGGAATCGCCAAGCTGGCAGCACACTGGTTCACGGTAGAGTTTCGCTCCCGAGGTCTGTGGGCCTGCTGCGGAATCGCGTTCAACCACGAGTCTGCGCGGCGCGGCGGCCAGTTTGTGACCGGCAAGCTAGCCAGCCACGCGGCGTTCAAGCAGGCCACCAACAGCAGCCAGAAGCTCCAGGTCGGCAACCTGCACGCCAGGCGGGACTGGGGCCACGCGCGCGACTATGTGCGAGCCATGCACGCGATGATGCAGGCCAATGCGCCCACCGACTACGTCATCGGTACGGGAAGGTCGCTCTCCGTCTTGGAGTTCGCGGAACTCGTTGGCCTCGGTACTGACGACCTTGAAGTCACTAGCAAGCACATGCGCCCGACCGACATCGCCGAGCTCCGAGCCGACGCCAGCAAGATCAAGGCGGCGGTCGGCTGGTCGCCCAGCGTCGCCGTGGAGCAGCTCGCCGCCGAGATGCTTCGGCATCACGCCGACTGCTGGAAGCGATGAAACTGGCCGTGCTCGGACGCGCCGACCCGACCGGCCTGGGCGCTATGACCGACGACTTCTGCCGCGCCATGGACCCCGATCTCGCCCTCGTCGTGGACTACTCCACCAGAGGCAAGACTGATCCAGGGCTGGTCCCCGGCAGCATTGTACTGCCCCAGACTGAGCTTCGGTTCAGCGACTTCTGGGCCGAGATGCTGGCCGGCTACGACGCTCTCGTGGGCTTTGAGACGTTCTACGACGAGGCCGTCCTGCGCGGCGCCAAGCTGGCGGGATGCAAGACGATCCTGTTTCCGATGTGGGAGTGTACGCAGCCGTGGTGCGACGCCGCAGATGTGATGGTCTGCCTGAGCCCAGCCGACGAGGCGAGGTATCCGCGCGGGATCCCGATGCGGTGGGCCGTGGACCCCAGGCGGTTCCAGCCTCGCACTGACATATGTTGGCCGCCGAAACTGATCCAGCACAATGCCGGCACGCTCGGCCTGAACGGGAGGAACGGGACGGAGGAGTTCTTGCAGGCGGCCAGGTATCTCTCTGGAACTGGCGTCGCGGTGCTCGTGCGCGCACAGGAGCAGATTCCAACGGAGTGGCGGACGCCCGACGCCTACTATGCGGGCATGGTGGACCAGCGGGAGGACTTGTGGAGGGAGATGGACCTGTTCGTCTTTCCTCTGAAGATTCCTGGCCTTGCGTTGCCGCTAATCGAGGCCGCTGCCGTCGGCATCCCGACTCTGATCGTCGATATCGCTGAGCGACGCGACTACCACGCGGACTTTCGAGTCCCAATCGGCCGGACGTACCGCTGTCGGATCGGCGGTAACGAGGTCGAGTACCGCGCCGCGGACGTAGAGGCCCTGGGTAGGCGGATGCGGTCCATGGCGCTCGGGAACGTCCGCGTGCGAGTCCCGCCACATCCTCCGACGTGGCACAAGTTCAAGACACGGTGGCAGAACACCGTCACGCCACTGATCGGAAGAACGCCGTGATGACCTCGCACACGTAGTCAACCGCCCCATCCTCTAGCATCCCCTGGTACAGCGGCAGGTATAAGCCGCGCGCAGATAGGTCGTCGGCGACGGGATAGTCGCACTCGCATGCGTAATGACGCAGGTGGTTCTGCCTGTGCATCGGCACGAAGTAGGTCCGTGTCTCAATCCCGTGGTGCGCCAGCTCGCTCCGCAGGTCGTCGCGCCAGAACGGCGCGTCGCGAGTCACCAGTAGCGGGAAGACCCACCAGACGCTTCCAGCAGGACGCGAGGGGAACTCGATCCAGCGCGTATGGCGTAGGTTGTCTCGATACGCGGCGGCGATCATCTCGCGCTCACTCAAGATCGCGCTAAGGCGCTTCGTCTGTGAGTAGCCGAGCGCAGCCTGCATGGCCGTCATGCGGTAGCCGTAGGCCAACTCAGTATGTCGAAAATGCTCGTCATTGCTGAAGGCGTGCGCTTGCAGTTTTCGCAGCCATATGGCACTTTCCAGGTCGCGACACACCACCATTCCGCCTTCGCCAGTGGTGATGATTTTGTTCCCGTAGAAACTGTACGTTGCCAGGCTGCATGTTGCCAGGTCGCGAAGCCCTGCCGTTGCGCCGTGCGCCTCGGAGTTGTCCAGGATCAACGGGCATCCTTGCGCATTCGCCACGACAGTAGCCTCGTCTGCCGGAACACCGTATAGCGCTACCGGCATGACGGCCGCTGGCCTATGCTCGCGAATCAGTTTGTCGAGCACCTTCGGGTCCATGTTGCCCGTTGCCGGCTCGCTGTCGCAAAATACAGGGATCGCCCCGCAGTAAAGCACGGCGTTGGCGCAGGCCACCATCGTTAGCACTGGCAGTATTACCCTGTCGCCAGGCCGGACCAACGCCGCTCGCAAGGCCAGATGCAGTGCTGTGGTTCCGCTGTTGCAGGCTACGCCGTGGGCATAACCGCTGGCCGCGGCGAACGCTCGCTCGAACTGTTCGACGTATGGACCGCCGCTGACCCAACCGTCCTTTAGGCACGCGGCAACGGCCTGCCTATCGTTAGCCGTGATCTTCGGCCTGGCGACTGGTACGTACTTCTCAGCGCTAATGTTGACGATCGGGTCAGGCATGTTTCAATCTGCCTCGCCGCAGAGAGGAATATGCCGTTCTCTCAGGCGTCGCAACCGATAGCGATGCGCCGCAAGCTTCGGAGATTTGGCGGCCTTGGTAAGCAGATTGACAAATGTAGTCATGGAATCTCCTTGTGTTACAAAACTGATGCTAACTGCCGGTCGCCGCACCACGGGTCGAGCCGGCACAACTCTGGTTCATGTCGTGCACGACATTCTTCATGCAGGAATAACAGTACCGGCCGTCTCGTGTTACTGCGATTTTCTCTCCGCATGCGCCGCATATTCCGTCTTTGCGAGCCTCCGGTAACTCACACATGGTAGTCAACCGCCACCAACATGGTATCGGGTGCCAGGGGTCGAATGAACCTTGCGTAGTACAGCTCCTGCCAGCGATCGTTTCTATCCTCGTCGAAGCTGACGATCTTTGCGTCGGTCTCCTTGCAGGTCACGAGGCACCGACCGGCGTACTCCATCCCCTTGTTCTCAGCCGTGATCTCGCACTCAGTCGCTGCTGTCATGCCGAAGAACCCGAGTCGTGCTTTCTCGTGCCATACTCGGTTTCTGAGAAACGCATAAGCTATGATAGGAGATTCGCGCGCTGTCCGATCCAGCAGCGATTCCAGGCTGTCAACGCCATCGAGACCATATAGGAAATGTTGCGTAACCTCATCCTTATGTAGCTCGCGCTCCCATGCTTTCCACAGTTTACGGGATCGTTCCAAGCTCGCCTCGTGGCACGCTTCCTCCGTCAGCTCTACGCGGCGCGCAGCGTTCTTGCCGAGCAGCGCCCCCTCGTACCTGCCACCAATCGTCCAATAGTCCCAGCGAGAGCCGTCCTTGAACCACTTGTCCTCTTCATCGAACGGGTCCATCTGATACCCAACGGCTTTCGCCAACTCGTCTGCTGACAGCGACACCGCTTGTTCCAGCGCGACAATAACAAGCCCGTGTGACATCGCGACTCTCCTTGTTTTATTCTAACAACTGGCTGATAGCTGCTGTACCGTTACTTCCACGCCTGCCGTCTCGCCGCCGGCCGCGACGAACTTGCTGCATACGAGTTTCGCTACGTGCGAGTCGTTGCTCCAGGCTAATCCGGTCAGCGCGTCGCAGGTGGACTTTGCAAGGTTGTCCAAGTCCTTCCCGCCTGCCAGCCATGCGCGCGGCGTCGCGCGTCTCTTCCAGCACATCGCTTGCGGTCGCGGGAACACGAACTCCAGAGTCACCGCGACCGGACCGGAGAACAGCCCCGCGCCGGATTGTTTCCAGGATAGCTGGACGGCAGCCTTGTAGGCGTTGACGGGGTGCTTCACTGGCGTGTAGTTCCTCGTGTACGCCTGGTTGCCGGTCGTGACGACGCGATATCGCTGGCGCGGCTGAGCCACCGGGACGCAGGGGACGCGGAAATTGACCGCTTGAACCATCGCGCCACTCCGCCCTAGCCCTCACTTGTTACCGTCATAAGTAGCGCTCGCGGCTTTCTCGTCGTCGTGCACCGCCGATTCTTCGTCCTCGGCGGCCCGCGCGTACGCCTCATTGATCAACTCGCTGCCGACCACGTAGTACCCGCTGGCTGCCAGGGCCACGTCGAGCGCCGGCCACTTGCGCAGCTCAAGAATCTCGTCGCCCTCATGGGCCACGACGTTTCCGTCCGCGCTCGCCTTCAGGCCACGCGAAGTGCGGGCCACGCGGCGAAACCAGCCGGGCTGGCCCTCCACGACGTACAGCCGCTTGCCGGTAAATCCGTCGCTGTCGCACGCTGTTACCAACCCGATCATCGTCGCCTCTGGGATCATCATGCAGTCTCCTTGCGTCTTTGTGACTTGCCCGCTTTTAGGCGTGTCAATCGCGTGCCTTTAATCACCTGGAAAATGCGCTGCCTGGTAACGCCAGTCGCGTCCGCTATCGCCTGGTAGGTGGCGCCGCCACGGCGCATTTGTTCGGCGACGCCGCGCCATGCGGCAGTCCGTCTGACGGTCGCGGCGCTCATGACGCCAAGCCGCTTAATGTTGCACAGCCAGCACGTCTTCTTCGCCGCACTAGTCTTTGTTCGTTCGCATGCGTACCGCCTGGCGGCTTTCACGCAGGCGGCGCACAGCCAGCGCTTGCGTAGCTTGCGAACGCCTGCCCTGCGCGCCGCCCGAACTACCTTGCTAAGAACTACATTGTTAACCTGCACCGCCTTGTCGCTGAACTCCTCATGGTGCCCGCACGCCTGGCAGATGACGGTTAGAGTAATCAGTCGCGGCGGTAGACGATGGTTTGTATCCATGCCCGGTATTTTACCGGTTGGGCGCAAGGCTGTTGGGCGAAACTTCAAGGCCGAAAGCAAGCAAACCGCAGGCGTTCCGCAGCCCTGGTAGCGGCTGTGTAAGACCAGCGAACCTGGTCCCAGAGGATGTTCTTCTGCTCCAGGACGGCAACCTTGTCCCACTCGCTGCCCTGCGCCTTGTGACACGTAATGCAGTAGGCGTACTCGACTGGAATTTCATTCCGGCTCTTGATAGCAAACGTCTCGTCCGTCGTGATTCCGTTCGAGCGCCCGAGGCAGGTCGTGTTCAGCTTGCACAGCCCCATGTCTCGCCCGTCGTCTCCGACGCAGCGCGCCTCAACGACGTCCCTTTCCTCCTTGACGATTTCTACGACTTCGAGCTGCATCCCGTTGAACACGCCAAGGCGCGTGTCGTTCGCCAATACCATGAGGCGCTCACCTGGCTCTAGTAGCCCGCGCCGGCCCTTGAGGGACCGGACCGCCTCGTTGGTTCTCACGCGCGTCGCGTTCCGCCCGCAGATCAACTGGTCGGCCCAGCCGTAGGACTCCTCGAATGACTCCGGCGGTACGACGTCGACTTCGCCCTTCGTGCCGTATTTGTATGGCCTGCGCTGACGGAGCACCGTCGCGAACTCAATGATGGCGGACTGCTCTTCCTGCCTGTGAATTTCCTGGAGCACGATATCGGGGTCTTTCATCAGGCGCGGATCGTCCCCGATAGGTTCGAGCTGGCCGCAGTCCCCGCACACTACGACCGGCAAGCGGAACGAGCGCAGGTCCTTCCACAGCTCGGTGGAAACCATCGAGCCTTCGTCCAGCAACACCCAGTCGCATTCCAGGCTGCGGCGCCTCGTGAATGCGCCGTCGTTCCAGGTATAGATCAGGCTGTGCATGGTGCTGACGGCGCCGCTGATGCCCTTGCGCCGCAGGACGTGTACGGCCTTGCCGGTAAAGGCGCAGGCAGCTCCGCCGGGCACGGCAGCGAAGATCGCCCTGGCGACCGACGTCTTACCGGTCCCGGCGTAGCCGCCGATCCGAAAAAGCTGCTGGCCTTTGCGCACGCTGGCGACCGCCATCTCGATCGCCCGCTCCTGCTCGTCTGTATAGCAAAGTCCAGGAGCCGCTGGCCGCTTGGCTGGCACGCCCTTCGGGAGCGGGATGCCTCTGGCCGCCAGGAGCTGCCTGGCGGCCAAGATCAAGCTGTTCAGCTCTCGCTCTTTCGTCGTGGGGGCCAGACCGGCGTCCGCGATTTCCTGTACAGTCCGCTTTGCCGCGAACTTGAGGAGCGTCTTGGGCCTCAACTCACCGAGGCGCCGGCTGCCGGCCAGCCCGGCCGGAAAACTCTCCAGCATGGCAAGGTGTCCGCCCTTACCTCCCCGCTTGGAGTGGCAGACGCCCTGCCGACCTTCTTTTCTCCTTCGCATTGCCTTAATTTACCGCGCGAGGACCGGCCTGTTGGGCAAACTGCCGTCTTTTACGCCTGTTTTTAGCTGATTGCCAGGCCGGCTGCCCTATGCCCAGGATTGCGGTTTACTTTCGGCCGCCAACACGGTAACGTTTACCCGCCGGCCGCGAACGGCGGCCGGGGCTGAGATGGGTTGATATGCAAAAGCGATCAACAAAACGAGCCGGCGCAACAGCTACGCCGGCTCTCATGTCTTTGACGCTGGTTTGGCCGCCGCCGTCAAAACACGTGCATCTCAATTTAGTCTAACAGCCCCTGTTTGGCAAGGCCACGGTTATCAGGTTCCGCCGAGATCGCGCCTTTTTTCGGCCAGCTCCAAGGGAACCCGCGGCAAAGACCTGAAGCCCCCGGTCGCCTAAAGCACGTGGGCGGGCACAGAAGTATCAACTATTCTGTCGCTGCGCGGCGTTCCAGCCGCGCGGCGAACGTCGTAGGGAAAACGGTACGCGACGGCAAAAACAAAGCGGGTGGCTTGCACGGCGGGATTGCGCGCGCAAACGACTTTTTGCCAGTGTTCTTCGCGCTTTACGCTCGTTTTTCCCTTTACAGAAGTAGCGCGCCGCACGTTTTTCATTGCAGCACGTTTTCTCGCTTTCCTTGTCCCCCTTCTTCGTCTTTCTTGGCGCGCAGCGTGACCTAAGCGCGCATAGCGCCAGCGCGAGAAAAGTCGCCCAACAGCCGGGCCGGCTAGGGTAGAATCTCCCGCAGTTTGTTGACACGTTCCAGTCACGGAATGGCCTGGAGATGCCGCGAGAGTTAACGATCGACGCCGAGTTCAAGGGCCAGTGCCCTGCGCACTCCGAGGAAGAACTAAAGCTGCTGCGCGAGCAGATCGAGGAGGAGGGGTGCATCGCGCCATTGGTCGTGTGGGCTGGGGAGGGGATCATCCTCGACGGGCACACGAGGTACGCGATGTGCCTGGACCTCGGTATCGAGTTCAAGGTTCACGAGAAGCAGTTCGCCAAGCGAGAGGCGGCAATGGCGTGGATACTTCGGCATCAGCTCGGAAGGCGGAACTTGCTGCCGGAGCAGCGCGCTGTCTTGTTGGGGAATTATTACAACCTACTGAAGTCGTCTCGCGGGAAGCGCACCGGAAGAGGGTTGACGGCCGAGCTGATCGCGGTCGAGCAGGGCGTGTCCGTCCCCACGATCCTGCGGCACGCGCGGTACGCCGACGCGATGCAGGAGCTGAAGCGCCGCGGCAGCGGGGACATCGTCAAGGCGATCCTGGACGGCGACGTGCGGGCTAACGTGGACGCCCTGAAGCTTCTGTCACGGCGACCGAAGGCCGATCTTGAGCGTGCCAGCGTTCTCTTGAAGCGCGGAGATCTACACGACGTGGCGGACTTGCTGCCGGACGGCGGGCGCCGAAACAAGCAGGTGGCTGGGCAGGGGATGGCGGGTGGCATGCTGGGCGTGAGCTTCGGCGCCGTCGAGACGGTGCTAGCGAAGTGCGCGCGGCTCGTGGAGGAGCTGGCGCACAAGATGGGCGGCCCTTCGGTGCGATCGCGCGGGATCGTGGGCAAGCTTCGAGAGGTCACCGGCGACGTGCTGGCATGGAAACGCAGCTTTCGGTAGGCGGTATTTCGGCCCAATAGCTATTGAGCTAGCCGGTAAAATTACCGCCGGACGACCATTTGACCGTTTTCATAGGAGCGAGCGCATGGCGAAAGCCAAAGAATTCGAGCTGCATCCAGCGGCGGAGATCTTCCCTTTGTTGAAGCACTGCGACCCTGAAGTCTGGAAAGAATTTCTCGACGACATGCGCGAGAACGGCCAGCAGGAGCCGATCGCGCTCTGTGAGGGGAAGGTGCTGGACGGACGCAACCGCCTGCTTGGCTGTCAGGCGCTGGGCTTGGAGCCAAAGACAATCAACGTCCGGCCTGCTAGCCCTGTCAAATACGTGATTTCGCGCAACTTGCACCGCCGGCACTTGACCATCGGGCAATACTCGGGGTGCGCTGCGCGATCTATATCGATGTTCGAGGCGGAAGCGGCGGAGCGCAAAGCGAAAGGCCAGAAAAAAGGCGGGGCAGCCACGGCGAAAAAGGCTCTAGGCAAACATTTGCCTCAAGCCATTGAGGCTGACGGGACTGTGGCAGACGAAGCTAACGCGAAGCTTGCGGAGGCAGCGACCGGCAAGGCCGTAGACATGGCTGGCAAAGCGTTTGGCGTGAGCGGCGAGAATGTCCGCAAGGCTGCTGCGGTGATTGGACAAGCGTCTCCGGAAGTCACAAGACTCATGGATCATGGCGAAATTACGGTGAACGTTGCTACCAAGCTTGCCGACTTACCGAAGGCCAAACAGGCGGAGGCGGTCGCCCAGATCAAGCGCGGCGAGAAACCAAAGGCCCTGAAGATCAAGCGCGCGAAGTCCGGCGGCGTAGCTGTGACGCACAAGGACTTGAGGGAGCAGCTTGGCAAGCTGGCCCGGCTGGTTGACGCGCTGGAGAAAAAACACCCTGGCGGGAAGTTCAGTCGCGGGATTCACGACAGGCTCAAGGCGTGCCATGGGCTGGTCGCCGACTGGCAGCGGTCGCCGAACTCAGCGCAGAAAGATTGACGGGCAGGCATGGCTGAGCGCTGGCATCATCAAACGCGCGCCCTCACTGAAACCGTCGCGGCCTTGGACGAGGGCGTCAAGCGCATCTGTGTGACTGCTCCTGCTGGTGCCGGGAAGAGCGCTATCGCCTGCGATCTTATGACGGAGATCGCGAAGCCGCGCGGCTGGAACGTAGCGGCCTACACGAATCGCAAGATGCTCCTGGAACAATGGTGCCGAGTGCTCGACGCGGCAAATATACCATTCGGCATTCGGGCAAGCGGACATCCTCCAGCATACCTGCGGCAAGTACAGCTTTGCATGGTCCAATCAGAAAGCGCAGCAGTCTACGAGTCCGAGAGGCGCGATTTGCACGAGGCGCGGCTCGTCATTATCGACGAGGTGCATTTGAACAAGGCAGCCACTATGCAGCAGCTTGTCGCTGACCACGAGAAGCTTGGCGCGCAGACAGTTGGGTTTACCGCGACGCCCATGGACCTGGGGCCAATGGCGATCAGGCTGATTATCGGCGCCAAGACAAGCGAGTGCCGGGCGTGCGGCGCAATCGTACCATGCACGACATACGCCCCAGACGAACCGAGCGCCAAAGGGTTGCACCGCGAGGCGACGGGGGAATACTCCGAGGCCGACGTGCGCAGACGGATCATGACCCCGACAATCTTCGGGCGGGTGCACGATCACCTGCTACGACTCAACCCGGACTTGCTGCCGACGTTGCTGTTCGCGCCTGGCGTAGCCGAGTCCATCTGGTTCTGCGAGCAGTTCGCAGCGAAGGGCCTGCGCGCGGCGCATTTAGGCGGCGAGGAAATCTGGATAGATGGCGAACGGCACGCGGGGACGCCGGAGCTGCGAGCACAGATCATCAAGGAGCACCGCGACGGGGAGATAGCCGTCCTGTCCAACCGATTCGTTCTTCGCGAGGGGCTCGACCTGCCATACGTCCGGCATGTCGTATTCGCGACGATTTTCGGGGGCCTTCAGAGTTTTTTGCAAGCCGGAGGCAGAGGGATGCGCGCATATCTTGGAAAAGCCCGCTGTTGCGTGCAGGACCACGGTGGAAACTGGCACCGCCACGGGAGCCTTAATGCCGACCGGGACTGGCAGCTGGGCGACTCGAACTACGTGCTGTCGGAGATGCGCGATGATGCCCTGCGCGAGCATACGATTCCCGATCCAATCCGCTGCCCGAAATGCGGCCTGGTACGGGTGCGCGGGCCGGTATGTTTCGGGTGCGGCTACCGCCACGCCAGGGGCAGCCGTATGGTTGTTGAGCTGGATGGCCGGCTGCAAAAGGTTGAGGGCTATATCTTGCGCAAGAAGTCCCGGCAGAAGCGGCACGACACGGAGCACATCTGGAAGCAGTGCTACTACCGGTGCCGCAAGGCGGAGAAGACGTTTCGTCAGGCGGAGGGTTTATTTGTGCATGAGAATGGATACTGGCCGCCCAGGACTCTGCCGCTGATGCCGCGCGACGCCTACGACTGGTTTCGAGAAATTCAGGCCGTACCCGCGGAGGCTTTGCTGTGAACGATATCAAGCCGCACCTGAGCCACAGCCAGATGATGACCTTTCTGCGGTGCCCGGAGGCGTGGCGCCGCAGGTACGTCGAGGGCCACAAGGTCCCTCCCGGCATCGTCGCGTTCATTGGCTCCGGCGTGCACGCGGCCGACAGCATGAACTTCGTGCAGAAGATCGAATCGCATGTTGATCTTAAGCCGAGCGAGTTCCGCGACGCGGCCGTGGCGGAGCTCGACGCGCGGATTGAGGACGAGGGCGTGTCTTTGCAGGAGGAAGACGGCAGCCTGGAGAGCGTCGTCGGCAAGGCGCGCGACCAGACGGCGGCCTTGGCGTTCCTGCACGCGACCCAGGTTGCGCCTGACTACCAACCGGCGCACGTCGAGCGCGAGTTTCGCATCGATCTTCCGAAGAACAGTTTCGATCTGGTGGGATTTATCGACCTGGAGGACGACAAGGGCCGCGTGGTGGATTTCAAGACGACCGGCCGGCGAAAACAGCAGGCTGAGGCCGACCGTTCATTGCAGTTGTCCGTGTACGCGGCGGCGCACGCGGTGCAGACTGGCAAGCTGCCTGGTTCCCTGGTCTTGGACGTGACGATGCGGACGGACAATCCGAGCCGGTACACGCTGGAGACGCACCGCGACAAGGCTGACTTGCAGGTGCTGGCGAACACGGTCGCGGTGGTGTCGCGCGGCATCGAGAGCGGGGTGTTTCCGCCGGCGCCAGAGGGTAGTTGGTGGTGTTCTAAGAAATTCTGCGGCTACTGGAGTACGTGCGCGTTCGTGAACGCGAAGAAACTAAAGCCGTGATATTTTGGGCCTGACTATGCCGAAGATGGGCGTCAGAACCGCTGTTATTGCCAGCGTGGAGGCTGGGCAATTCGTGTGGTCGCTCGTGGGATGGCGCAAAGGGGCAAGTCGGCTGGCAAGTCCGGTCCACCGAGCTAAAGAGCTTGGCGCGCTGCTGCGTTACGCGATGGCCGGGCACGGCAGTACGAAACGGAGGACGCTAGTGAAGGTTGAAGAGCTGGTTGAATCGTGGATCGAGGCCGTTGTCGGAATGTGCCTGGCGCATACGAAGGACGACTACGACGCGCACGACGCGAAGGCTGACGAGCTGCTCGGGCCGCTATTGGCGGCGCCGATTCGGCAGGTGCGAGAGTTCTACCATCGGCTGCTGGAGCGGATGAAGACCGACAAGCGAGTTCCCATGCTCGTGTGGATGGGGTTTGAGGCGTGGGGCGAGATCATGGTAAAGAATGCGCCGGACGAGGGCATCAAGCGGCTCAAGAACAAGCTTGCCGGCGAGATTGCTGACTTGGTCGAGGAGCCGTTGCGGGACCAAATTCCAGGCGCGGTAGCCCGTGCCTTGCGCTGGCGCGATCCAGAGACGCTAGAAGCGGTGAAGAAAGCTTTGGTGGCCGGAGTCAAACCGAAGCTTCGCGGTCGGCAGAGCTGCTTGTTCATGGAGATGGGGCGCGGCAAGCGGCAGGTCAGCGTGATGCTGTGAGGCGTGAGGAAACTCAAGCCATAACGTCGAGTGGGCACAGAAAGCGGGAGTACAAATGACGGCCAGGACCAAAACTAAGATTACAAAGCGTGTGAGCCTGCCGAGCGTCCCACACAAGTTGCTGGACGTGGCAATCCGCGACCTGAGGGCGGCAAGTCGGAAGAGTGGCGTGGTGGTTGATCCGGCTGTGTGGCTTCGGCAATGTGTTAAAGATTGCGTGTACTGCTTGGCCGGAGCGGTGATGCTGTGCACATTGCGCGGGCGAACTATGCAGGCTTGGCGGTCTAACAAAAATGTGTACCCATGCAACTTTTCTCTGCGAATAGCGAAAAAACTCCATGCGCTAAACTCTTTTTCCAGGGGGTATTGTAACGACGCATTCCGTTACCTGCGACTGAACGACGCGATCGGGCGTAACTTCAATCGTGACATGCCTGACATGCGAACGTCGAAATTCCTGCCGTCCCTGGAGAAACTGCGCGACGATTTGAAGGCTGAGGGGTACTAAGTTATTGGCCGCCATCGAACGGGCGGCAACCTGGAGCGATGGGCGTAACGAGCCTGCCATGATGCTTCGCTCCTCGGGCCGCGTGGGTGAAGCGCGGCTACTTTTGCCCAACAGACGTTCTGGAGTAGAGTAGAATAATCGGCGATCGGTGTAGCGAGCGCTGAAACAGAGTCCTGTGATGGGAGCCCGGCGCGGCTCGTAACTACACTGCGGCCCGCCGGGCTTCTTTTTAGGAGATACAAATGGCATTGCTTGACTTGGTACGGCCTCGCGTTACAGAACTCGGCAAGATCAAAATTGGTGGGAAGGACGAGAAGGTTCGCCAGTCGAAGGGCGGCGGAACGTGGCGCGCCCCGAAGAAGCTGGATCACTTCCTGATTACTGGCATGGCGCGTACTGAGGCTGGCGACCTCGTGCAGGATATCGAGCTGATGGATCGGCTGGCGCAGAAACACGCTGACGCCGACGGAAAACTGCGGAAGTTGCCGATTATCTTGTGCTCTAACGACATTGAGGACATCATGCAGGCCAGGTATGTTTGGTACGGCGGGAAGCGAGTAGCTGGTCGCAGTGACGGTAAGACTGTCGTGTGGTACGGTAATCCGAAGACGATGAAGTTCAGAAACGAAGGGCCTATCGAGGAGCCATGGAAGGACGAGTACCTTGACCTGGCTGGTCCGAACGGCTCAAAGCTTTTCAAATTGCACTCCGTATTCAACTGCATGATCGCATCGGACGTGGCCAGGTGGGGAGGGCTATACAAATTCCGCACGACGAGCCGGATTACCGCGAGCCAGTTGCTTGGGAGCATGATGCACATTCATCAGTTGACCGGCGGTGTCCTGCGAGGTCTGCCGATGCAGCTTGTGATCCGGCCGATGATGGTCGAGCCGGACGGCAAGCCGACCAAAGTTTTCGTCGTGCACTGTGAGCTGACTGGCGCCGACCTGCTGGCGATCCGCGGGTGCGCCCTGGAGCTGGCGAAGTCGGAAGCCGAGAACTCCCGGCAGCTTCGGACCGCGCAGATAGAGTACCGCAGGTTGCTCTCCGCGCCGGGCGAGGACGAGACCTACGAGGAGTCCACGGACGTGGCCGAGGAATTTCATCCCGAGACGATTGACCAGGAGGGAGTTGACCAGCCGGCGCCGGAGGAGGAGTCGCAGGTTGGCCTGGACGATTTCCTTGGCCAGGAAAACGGCTCGCCGGATCAGAAGGAAGCAGCCGCAGACGTATGATGGACTTCTCGGAACCGTCCCAGCAGTATGTCGTGATGGAGTACCGCAGCGGCATCGTCGTCTATAGCGGCCCTTCGGAATTCCGCGCTGCCGTTGCCTTGGACCCAGGCACTCAGTACGCGAAGCACGGGCTGCTCGACACTGCGCGGGCACTGTGCGAGGCGGCGTGCGCGAGGGCGCGGGAGAGCCAGGGCTGTTACGGTGCTATTATCACGCGAAAGGTGGAAGTATGAGCGAATCCCATAAGCAGCGCACGGCAGCCCTGCGGCATGCTGCCGTAGCCCTAGAAAGCCTAGCTGGCACGATCCTGGAATGGAAAGACGACCTGGAGATGCATGCAGATGACGACGACCGCGACGTGTTGACGGACGTGCAGGGCGTGATGGACGCCTACACTTTTTGCCGTGAGGTCGAGGAAGCGTGGTGCGGTATTGCCGCGCCTTGCACGGACCTGTCTGGCGCCTGGGGTGAGGCGATGGCGGACTTGCAGGCGATGTTGGACGACTTGCAATCTATGAGGATGCCGCAATGAAGCTCTACGACGACACTGAGAAGTGCGTGGGCAAAGTTCTTAAGACCCCGGACGGATATGCAGCGTATCAATTCCGCACGTTCTCTTTCCGACGCTGGTCTGTGTTTTTGGGTTATTTCTCCACGCTGAAATGCGCCCGTGAGCAAGTTCTGAGGGACATAGGAACATGCTGACATCCATAAAGAGCCAGGCGGTGCGGCGCAAGTTCGCGGGCGAGTTCTGGCATTGCTGGGCTTGTGGGATATGCATGTCCATGCGCACGCCGGACATAGACTACCCGCGCTGGCTGGAGACGCACCATATCGTGAAGCGCGGCCGGTCGGACTCGCGCGCCAATCTGTCTCGCCTCTGCAAATTGTGCCACGACGTGGTGGAGGGCTTGCAGGTGCGACTCGCAAACGGAGAGCGCATGCCGCCGCTGCCGTTGTCAGCCGTGCTCTGGCTGAAGTCGCGGTGGGACGCCGAGCACTACGACAGGCCGCTGCTGGCAGCCTTGGCTGGCAGGGCTGTTCCGCGCGCGACGCGCCCGAGTGAGTGGTACATGCGCCAGCTTCGGGACCGGGCGAAATCTGCTTCGACCGGTGGTTGGCGCAGCCGTGAAGTCTTGCTAGACTGCCCTGCGGCGGCAGGCCAATATCACGGAGCGAACAATGAGTGCCACGGCTAGCGCGTTTACGTCAATGGAGCAGGCCGCCGCGATCGGCGACCGCCTGCGGCTTATCAAGGGCCTGATCGACTTTCTGCGGTCGCTTGGCCTCGACAAGGGGGAGCTGCTCGCGATCGTGAAGGACGCCATCGGGCTGTTCACCGACTTCTCGATAGACAAGCTGCTGGCGTTCATTGAACGGCTGCTGGGGGCCATCGGCCAGCCAGGCACGTCCGCTGTCGGCGCGGTGGACGCAGCCGCGATCGACTGGCAGAAGATTCTTCAGTTCATTTTGATGCTGATCGAGATGCTCACGAAGTCCCCCGCGTGACCGGAGCGCAGGCATGCCGCTGCACAGGTTACCTCCATACATCGTGCACTCGATGATCGAGGCGGACGAGCTGGCCCAGGTGATCGACTGGGGGCTAGCGTTCGGCGGCGTCCCGGATGCCTGGAAGGTGACGCGCGGCGAGGGGATCGTCGTCGGCGTCGTTGACACCGGCTGCCAGAGCGACCACCCGGACCTTGCCGGCCAGCTCGCCATCCCGCCGGTCGATTTTACTGGCAGCGCAGTTGGCGGAGAAGACCTGAGCGGGCATGGAACGCACGTCGCAGGAACCGTGGCTGGCAGCGACAACCAGACTGGCGTTGTGGGCGTCGCACCGGCCTGCAAGCTGGTGATCGCTAAGGGCCTGGGGGACGACGGCAGCGGCCTCGGCGAGTGGATCGCGGCGGGGGTGGACCACTGCGTCGCCAACGGCGCGCACATCGTGAGCATGAGTCTCGGCAGTCCGGTGCCAGACCCCTTCATTCACGCGGCGATCAAGCGCGCCGTGGCGGCCGGCCGAATCGTGATTTGCGCGGCTGGAAATTCTGGCCCTAGCAATCCGACAGATATCGAGTACCCAGGTAGGTTTGAGGAGGTCATCGCGATTGCAGCGAGCAACAAAGACGGCAAGATCAGCCGGTTCTCCTCGCGCGGGCCGAGCGTGGCGTTCGCGTTTCCGGGTGAGAACATCCTGAGTTGCTACCCGACGAACAGGTACGCCAGATTATCGGGTACGAGCATGGCCTGCCCTTTTGCGGCCGGCGCGATCGCCCTGCTGCTGGCGAAGCACAGGACGCACGGCGGGTCTACCCCGGTGACCACTCGGGAGCACGTGATCGAGCACTATCGCCGGTTCGCCAAGGACGTGGGGGAACCAGGGCGGGACTTCGAGAGCGGGTGGGGTATCGGCCTGGTCGGGGAAGTGATTGGCGAGCAGGAGCCTCAACCTATCCAGCCGGTACCAGGAGACGCAGCGAAGGAGTATACCTATCACATCGGGGGAGCGACTTTTGTCGTGCACGTGCCGTCTGTCCTGCTGGACAGGGCGTCAGTTACCTGGTAGGAGCGCTGGGATGCTGGTCTTGCTGCTCGCGCTGTGTGCCGACCCGATGATGCCGATACCGTCTGACAACCCGCTGACGCCGGCCAAGGCGGCCCTGGGGCGCAAGCTGTTCTTCGACGGCCGGCTGTCGGCGGACGGGACGGTAAGCTGCGCCACCTGCCACCAGCCCGCTAGGGGATGGGCTGACGGCCTTCCCGTCTCAAAGGGCTCCCAGGGGCGCCAGGGAACGCGCAACGCCCCCACGATCGCCAACGCGGCCTGGGAGCGCCTGATGTTCCGGGACGGCAGGGCGGCCCTCCTGGAGGGCCAGGCGCTGCTCCCGCTGACGAGCGCGTCCGAGATGGGCAATCGGAGTCTGGGCCAGGTAGTCTCCAGGCTGAACGCGACCGGCTACCGCGAGGAGTTCCGGGAGGCGTTCGGGACCGAGGTCACTGCCGACGGGATCGCCAAGGCGATAGCCTCCTTCGAGCGGACGGTGGTTGCCAGGGACGCCCCGGTAGACGAGTTTCTGGCCGGGCGGACCTGGGCGCTGACGAGGGCGCAGAAGCACGGCATGCGGGTATTTGAGCGGTCTGGTTGTCGGTCATGCCACGCCGGGCCGGATTTTCGGGACGGGCAGTTTCACAACACGGGGACTTCGGTCGGCGAGCGGGACCAGGGCAGGTTTACGATCACCGGCAACCGTACCGACTTCGACGCCTTCAAGACTCCGACTTTGCGGGAGGTTGGCAGGACGGCGCCGTACTTTCACTCCGGGCGCGCGGCGACGCTGCGGGACGTCGTGGAGCACTACGACGCGGGAGGCGTAGCAACAACAGGGCTTGATCCGAGGGTAAGGCCGCTCGGGCTTCCAGAAAATGACAAGCAGGCGCTGGTAGAGTTTCTGACCGGTGCGTTCCTGTCTGGATCACTGGTCATAGAGAAGCCGGAGCTACCGCAATGAATGTGATTCTTCTGCTGGTGCTGTCTGCCGCGCCGGTCGCAAAAATTGAAGGCCCGGAGTCTGCAAGGATCGGCGACCTGGTTGTGGTGGCGTCAGCCGGGGAGGCGCACTCGTACAAGTGGGCCGTGCTCCCGAAAGGCACGCAGGGCTGGCGCGAAATAGACGGCGGGCGCCGGCTGGTGTTCAGCAGCCACGAGCCGCGGACTTACACGTTCGTGCTAGCGATCGGATCGTCCGACGGCGCGGTAGACGTGAGCACGCACGAGGTAGTGCTTGGCGAGGCGCACCTGCCGCTGGTTTCCAGAGCCAAGTCGAGCACGGTACAGGCCATGACACCCCGCCCGCCTTCGTGGACCAGACTCGTGCAGGGCGCCGGCACGGAGGAGGCTGGCAAGCTGGCCGGTGCTTTTCGGATGGCGGCGAGCATGATCGACACGGAGCACGTCGGGGACGCCGCCGAGTTGTTCGCGGCGACCGGTGAGCTGTCGCGCGGCGCTGTCGGGGACAGGATCGAGGCGTGGCAGCCTTGGCTGGACGCAGTGGATGAGTGGGTGGAAGGGTTGGAAGAATCCGGCGACCTCGATACAATTGCCGAGTATGCTGAACGCTGGCGCGAGCTGGCAAAAACCCTGGGAGCGAAACGATGAACGCGCTGATTCTCGCGGTTGGGTTGCTGTCTGGCGGGCAGGTAAGCACGTCTGCCGCCGTTGCGGCACCCTCGACGGCTGAGGTGATCCGGTCGAGCCAGGTTGGCCAGCGCAGGTACGATAACTGGCTGAGCGGGCGTAGCCGCGGGTACTATAGCGCGCGGCGCGTCGGGCCGCTGCGGAGACTGCTGTTCGGACGATTGAACTGAAATACAAACACATGAAGGAGAGCGATCCCATGATGCGAATCATTTTGTTCTTGACTGCCAGCGCGTTCTGCTCTGAGGTCATGGCCGGCAACCGATTTCAGGCTGCTGCATCAAGCGTTTCCGGCGCCGCGTCTGCAAGCGCCGCGGCGGCACCAGCCGTGGTCATCCACGACGCCAGCGCAGCCGTGGCGGCGGTGCAGCAGGCTGAGGCGCAGCTAGCCGGCGCGCGTGCTCAACTCGCGGCCGTCCAGTTTGCCGCTGTGCAACAGGCCGCTTCGACGAGTGCGTCGGCCGCTGCGTCGGCGCCCCAGGTAGCGGTAGCACCGCTGGCCGTGAGAGCGTGCCCAGCTTGCGCCGCGAGCCGTCCCGGTTTGCTTGCGCGGCTTTTCGGCCGACGGACGGTCAGTCGCAGTCGCGCGGTAGTTGTGCAGTTCCCTTGAAAGTGTGCGACGCTTCCCGGCGTCCGTGTGCCCTGCGCCGGCAGAATAGGTCGGCGCAGGGCGTTTATTTGCGCTTGAGGTGTCTATGCCAGCCGCTGATATTACTGGACCGCTCAAGATTGTGATGCGGAAGCTTGCCGACTTGCGGCCTGCGGACTACAACCCGCGGCAGTTGACGGAGAAGCAGTTCGCCGATATTCGCGCTAGCCTGGTGCGGTTTGGGTTCGTTGACCCGCTCGTAGTTAATGTGCACCCGGAGCGAGCCAACGTAATCATCGGTGGACACCAGCGCTGGCGCATTGCGGCCGACCTCGGGATCACGGACGTGCCGTGCGTGGAGGTGCGCCTCGAGCCTTCTCTGGAGCGCGAGCTGAACGTGCGCTTGAACAAGAACTCAGGAGAGTGGGACTGGGACGCGCTGGCTAATCAGTTTGACTTCGCCGAGTTAATGGACTGGGGGTTCACGGAACGCGAACTGGCCGGCTCATTTCCGCTGCCGAATCTTGGAGGTGATCAAGCCGCGCGGGCCGTCGGCAGTGAACTCGGAGAATCGCACGTGCGGATGTTTCAGTTGTTTTTTGACGTTGCTGGGTATGAGGAGTTTACGCTGCTGGTGGAGCAGTGTTGCCGTGAGCGTGGGCACTCGAACCCGAGTGACGCCGTGTTGGTTTGTTTGCGAGAGGCGGCTGCTGGTCATGAAATGCCATCTTGTGCAGAAGGCGCTGTCTGACAAGGCAGCCAGTGAGCTGGCCGGCACGTTGTTGGGCGCGAGTGCTTACGATGTGCTGGTGCAAGAGTCCGCCGCGGTCCGGGATGTTGATGGGCAGCTCATGCTCAAATACATCCAGGGGGCCATCACTGAGGACTTGTGCTTGGCGGCTTATAGTGGTTTGCGCAACGCGGCAGTGCTGACAGAAAACCGAGGCATGGCGGCCGGCGTGATTCCAAGCGCGATAGGCGCGATCGCGGACGTCGGACGTATTGGCAGCCGCTCTAGGACGCGGTTCCGCGTAGCGAAAAAGGATGGTACTCTTTCCAACACGACCCGTGCGATTGTAGTGCACAGCGGCATCGTGGGTTATTTTGACAGGTCGGCTCGGGCACCGTATTGCCGTCAGACGGCGTATACGGCACAGCAAGCCGCCAAGTACGAGCGAGCCCTACCGTTCTTCCAGGCTGCGAGTCGGCTGTTTGCTGAGCATGTACCTGAGCGCTACGCCGTGCAGGCTGAAGTTGTGTCTGTGACGAGTCCCGCATTCGTGATACCGGGGACTGTGTTTACGACGGTCACGGTGAACCGTAACTGGCAGACGGCGGTGCACAGGGATGCTGGCGATCTCGAAAGCGGTTATGGAGTGATGGCGGTGCTTGATGTAGGCCAGTACGGAGGCTGCTACTTGTGCTTTCCGCAGTACCGGTTTGCCGTGGACATGAGACGCGGAGGAGTGTGTTTAGCTGACGTGCATCAGTGGCATGGCAACACGCCCTTCGTGCGCAAGAGGGGTCGCTACGAACGCTTGTCCCTGGTGCTTTACTACCGGGAGCGCATGATGGAGTGCGGGAGCCCGGCGGAGGAGTTGCAGCGAGCCAAACATAGAAAACGCGGCGATCGACTTTGATGAGGAAGCTGGCCGTCCTAGTGTTCATTGACTATCAGCTAGGCGGCATCGGCACACAAGCGGTCGATTTCACGAGGCTGGCACGCGAGCATGGGTTCGCCGCTGATTTGATAACCTTTACCGCGTCGAAGAAGCCGCGCGAAGCACGTGAGCCAGGTCTCGCGGTGGCGCGAGACGGAAAGGGCCTTGAGCTTCAGGCGTGCATGCTCTCCGTCCATCCGGAGCGGCAGGGGGCGTCACTCAGCCGGCTGGCCGAATACGACCTAAGGCTCTGGGTCGGAGTTGCGCCGCATTGCAAGCCTGGAGACCAGGTATACGGCTTCTTCGAGGCCACCCTGCGGCAGTTACCAGGTCGGAACGTCGCTTTCGCTACAGATCGTTTTGTTAATGACCTGTATTCGTGGGTGATACCGCACCTGCATCGCTTTACTTGCGTGACGGCTTTCGCCGATGCGTACGCCGCAACATTGCGGGCGCACGGAATCCCGGTGGACGTGGTGCCGCTCGCGCCGCTCGACGCTTGGGACCAGCGGCGTCTGGTGCTGCCAAGTCGCAAACCGCGGCAGCTGTTTTGGCCGCATCAGTGGCGCGGCTGGAAGAACATCAGTATGTTCCTGGAGAGCGCCGGAAAACTCGAAGTGCCGGAGATAAACGTGTACGCGAGTGGCGCGGGGTTCGAGTATTCGGCTTTCCGACGTAGCGATGCGTACAGTGATCTCGTGCGCAGCGATCGCCATAACCCCTCTCACTTCAATCCCCGTGGCAGGCTCAACCTCTTGGGATTTGTGCCACATGCCACGGTGTTACAGGCTTACCGCGATCATGCGGCGACGCCAGACTTGACGGGGATCAGCAGTAAAAGGCACACGGCAAACAGTTACGTCGGGAATTACCAGTGCGCCACGCTGGAAGCCATGTGCTTCGGCTGCGCGGTGCTGAAGATGGAGACGACCGTAGCGCCCTATAGTGCCATCCCACGCGAAGCGGTTGCGGTGTTGCGGGCTGGTGCTGCTGACTATGCTGCCGAGATGAACGTCGCATTGCGCGGAGGTCTTGATAGTGCCGCGGAGCAAGCCTTCGCGTGGATTGAAAGGTCGTGCGACCCCTATCAGCTATTCGGCAGTATCGTTGGAGAAAGCTGATGAAGATCGGGATTACAGGAGGCTGTGGATTTGTCGGCGGTCATTTGTCGCGGCGGTTTCGTGAGCGCGGCGACGCGGTTGTGGTTGTTGACTCGCTGATCCGTCGCGGTTCTGAGATTACCGCGGCAAGCTTGTCGCGCATGGGAGTGGAGGTCGTACGCGGTGATACCCGGTTGCCAGGCGATCTACATGCCCTGCACGGCTGCGACGTCATTTTGGATTGTTCTGCACAGCCCTCGGCTGTGGCTGGGTTCACGAAGCCGCTTGCAGACTTCGAGCACAATACGTTAGGCGTGATGAACGTCCTGGAGTTGTGCCGGCGCGAGCAATGTGCGCTGATTTTCTGGAGCACTAATAAGGTCTACAGCGGTTCTCTGGTGAACGCTATACCGCGCGTTGAGCTGGCTACGCGGTTCGCATGGTCTCACGCTGGGATCGGTGAGGACTTCCCACTCGATGGCGCAGACAAGAGCATCTACGGCGCCACCAAGGCCGCAGCGGACCTGCTGTGCCAGGAGTGGGGGGTGGCATTTGATTTCCCGGTCTGCGTGAATCGGTGTAGCTGTCTTGCTGGGCCGATGCAGTGGGGCAAATCTGAGCAGGGCTGGGTGGCGTGGTTTTGCATCGCGGCCGAGCTTGGCCTGCCGGTCGAGCTGATTGGCTGGGGCGGTAAGCAGGTGCGCGACGTCTTGTTCGCGCCCGATCTTTGCGACTTGATCGAGCACCAGGTCGACGCCAGGGCGACTGGCGTGTTCGCAATCGGTGGCGGTGCGTCTTGCACGCTTTCCCCGCGTGAGTTGGTGTCTTGGCTGAGCGCTGAGCGCGGCTTTGATCTGCCGCATACGCTGGTCACTGAGGCGCGGCGCTCCGATCATGCGATTTACGTCAGCGATATTAGGCGCGTGCGTCACGCCTTTTCTTGGCGACCGCGCGTTTCGCTGGCTGCTGGTCTAACAGCCATCGTGCGCTGGGCACGCGAGTGCCACGGCGAGCTGGCAGGCCTGTACGCGGCCGGCTGAGCCGTTTTCTAGGCACTGTTTTAAGATTGCGCCGTAAGCTGTTGGTGCCATTGGTGTTACAGCGCGTGAAATTTTCGGAATCTTCTTGTTTTAGGCGGTGTTAAACACTATATTATATGCAGTCGATTGGCAATTCAAACGTCCCGGCCTGGGGGGCCTCCCCCGAGGCGGACCGGTACATGGCCCGGCGGGCGAGAGAGGAAGACTGAGGGTGGACGCGAATCCCGGCACGGCAACGGCGACGGCCGCACGCTGCGGGATAGAGGCCCTTGGGACGCCGAAAAAAAGAAGGCGGCAAGCCGGGTGTGAGCCGGCAAAAAAACAAAAGTCGAAACCGGCGGACGCGAGTTCGCTGGTCCGCGCGGGATGGCCGCCCGCGCGCTGAAGAGACAGGCCACATCAGCCCCGATTGGTGGGACAACACAGGAGTAACGACCGTGAACCGCAACGAGCGAAGAATGTGGGAGTCGACCATTCGCGCAGGCAGCAAGCCTCGCCCACCCCAGCGGATCTGCCTTTGCACACTGTCGGCGGAGGGCATGGAAACGGAGTCGGGGCGGCAAGATTGGGACGGGATGGTCAACGATCCGCAGATTCAGCTCATGGCGAATGAACTGCGAAAGCCGATCACCATGACCGGCGAATTCGGCGTCCACGTTTGGACCCCAGTGAAATAACCCAGCGGAGCGGGGCAGGCTCCGCGCGACACTAGGGGCAGGTCGCGCGGGGCGAACATCACAGGAGACGGAGGATGAACGCTAGCGAGCTAACGTTCGGGATCGAGGTGGAGTGCTACATCTCGCGGGAGAATCTTCAGGCCGCCGGCTGGGAGGTCGGCGGCTACCACAACGGCCGCGAGATTCCTGATTTTGTGGGGTGGAACGCTCAGCGCGACAGCAGCCTGAACAGCCCCCCCAGCTACGAGCTGGCAGGGGTCGAAGTAGTATCTGGGGTTCTGACGGGGGCGGAAGGGCTAGCGGAAGTGCGGCGGATGCTCGCGACCCTCCAGAGGATGGGGGCGAAAGTGAACCGCACGTGCGGGTTTCACGTGCATGTGGGGTTCGCGGGCCGCTCAGTCCAGGAGCTGCGGCGCTTGGTCTGCTTGGTCGCGAGCCATGAAGAGGCGTTGTACGCGGTTACCGGGAGTCGCGCCAGGCGCGATTCCTGCTACTGCAAATCGGTGAAGGACGGGGCGATGAATGGTTTTGCTCGCCCCGTGCGCAGTCACAGAGAGGCGTCTGGATGGTGCGACAGGTTCCGCGTGCTGAACCTCACGAATCTGCTCGGAGACTCGGCCCGCAAGCCGACCGTGGAGTTCCGGGTGTTCGCGGGGACCACGAACGAGGTCAAGATATTGGGCTATATCCAGCTCTGCCTTGGACTGGTCTCGAAGGCTGTGGCGATGCGGTCGGCGGCGCCGTGGCATAGTAGACCGGTGCACAATAAGTCGCTTGCCGGTTACGGGCCGGGCCGCACTGCGGTGTCTAAATTGCTGTGGCAACTCGGCTGGCGAGGCGATGCGGCACACCATGGGGTGCTGGACTTGGCAGGCGTGGCGAAGACGAAGACGGAGTTGTATCGGCTCGCAAAGAAGTACGACAGCGGCAGCGAGGAGTAGCCGAAACGCCCGGCAACGGGCGTCGCCGTCCGGGTGGTCCCCGGCGGCCTGAAGAGGCAAACCAATCACAGGAGAAGCATATGTGTGGATTGTTCGGGTTCGTCGGGCTGGCGCCCGACGTTGGGAAACTCATTCAGATCGCGGAGGCGACCGCGAACGCGCGCGGCCGCGACGCCTGGGGAGTGGCGTGGGTGGACTGGCGGGGCCGGCTGCGGCACCACAAGGCCGCCGGCCAGCTTGACCGCCGCGCGCTGGCGGACGCGGCAGATGCCGTCGCGCTTATTGGGCACTGCCGATTGGCCACGCATGGCGACCCGCGCGCCAACGAGAATAACCACCCGCATGCTTGCGACGGCGGCTGGCTGGTCCACAACGGCATGCTCCGACAGCATTGGAGCACGGCGATAGAGCACGGTCTGCGGCTCACGACGGAGTGCGACAGCGAGCTACTGGCTCGGCTGATCGAGGTAGCCGAGGCCGACGACCGCTGCGAGCAGGTGTCCTGGGCGATCGAGACGGCCCTCGGCGACAGCGGCATGCCGTGCGCGGTGATGGCCCTCTGGCGGGACCAGCTCGTGATCGCGCGGGCAGGGAACCCGCTGGCGCGGAGCAAGCAGCGCGAGGGGACGTACATCGCCAGCCTGGCGGAGTACCTGCCAGGCTGCGGCGAGTCGTACCCTGACTGGGAGGTGGATACGATTCCGGTGCCCCAGCCGACAGCCAAGAATGGCAGGAGTCGTAGCCGTGCCGCATCCTGACAGCTACCCCAGAACAGTTGCCGAAGTCCTCGACGCCCGCGCGACGTACACTGCCGGGTGCCTGCGTGTAATGAGGAGGTTCAGGATGTCGCGGCCGTGGCATGGCAGCCAGGCCGCGAGGAGGCGGAAGTTCCGCCGGCTGCACGAGGCCCTCTGTCGGGTGTACGGGGTACGGGCACAGCTTGTATTCGGCGGATGGTATTCGCGCTACTGGATCGCGGAGCGCGCTATCCACCTGGCCGAGCTGTCCGTCGTGACCTACCTGCACGAGTTTGCGCACGCTCGCGGATGGCGCGAGCGGCAGGCGTGCAGGTGGTCGATCAACCTGTTCCGCCGTGTGTTTCCGCGCGAGTTCGCGCGGTGTAGGCGCGACGGACATGTGTTGCGCAAGAGGCGATGAATCGATTACGCCCGCTCATGCGGGGCAGGCTCCGCGCGGTAGGGACAGCTGCGCGGGGCGGATCAACATAGGAGAAACCGAAATGACCACCCAAGAAACGCTGGAGCGCAGCTTTCGGCATCTGAATAGATCGCAAATCGAGAACCTCGTGTGGCACGTCCATGCGGGAACTCCGATATGTTGCGGGGATGACGCACATCTTTTCTCGTCTGCGGAGGGTGGTGGATGACCAGCCCTGTTGGCGTGCACCCGTGTGGTGCCCAGGATTCAAATTGGTGCAGATGAACCAGTCCAGCGCGAGTGGAACGACGCCTTAAAAACCTTGGCGGGCGCGGACAAATATGAATACATGGCTAGCCTGTACCGGGCCGACCAAGATACAGTCCGGCAAGCAATTGGTGCCGTCGCCTCTACGCTGACCACCTAGCAGCCGTGTTCGCGCCGCGCGCGGCGGCTGATGCGGCTCGCAACACTGTCTTCGTGGCGGCGTGTGGAGTCTGGCGTGACGCACTGGACGCAGCAAAACCAGTCAAACAAGCGACGTAGCGGGACTCACTTTTCCGCCGCGAGCGGAGCGGGCAGGCTCCGCGCGACACGAGGCAGGGTGCGCTGGGCAAAATCTAAAGGGAGAAAAACATGCAAGATTCTCGATACGACGCGCGATGCGATGGGCTGCACGAATCGTGCGGCCACTCGCATAGAACAATTGCGCCGGCGCAACGGTGCGCCCGCAAAATGTTTCGGAAGCACGTCGCAGCCAACAATGGCACCGGATCATTCGTCGTGCGGGTTGTTCGGTATGTGCGGACATCATCAGACGATTGGGAGAGGTCAAGTTACTAGCGGGGTACACCACAGGGGCAGACTCCGCGCGCCACGGGGCATTAAAGAAAAGAGGGTACAAAATGCAATTCGTAAGGCGAACAGAGGCTCGGCGGCGCAAGCTACTTGGCATCAACTTGACGGAGCAGGAGTGCGCAGCGGTGGACAGCGAAGCCAAGCATCTCGGTGTTACGCGGTCGGATTTCGTTCGCACGCTCCTGGAGGAATATTTCCAGGACGCGAAGGCGGGGCGCGCGGCCTCGAAGGCGGTGCTCGATGCGCGCTAGCAGTGCGATCGAATATGTCTACGACTGCGACGACGGACGAGAGGTCCGATGCGTCGTCCACTATCGCTGGTCGCCGCCGGAGCAGCGCACCTGGCACTACCCAGGTTCGCCAGCGGAAGTGTCGGTGGTGTCTGTGCGGGCGGTGGCAGTTCGTGAGAATGGCGCGGTGCGCGAGCCTGACCTGGAGGAGCAAGAGGAGATCGAGGCCAAGGTCGCCATCCGGGCCGCCGACTACGACTCGGAGCTGTATCGGGACATCGTGGGGCAGGCGACGGCCGTGTACGAGGACTAATCACAGGAGACTTACCATGCGCGGAAAGGCGGTGCGCTTATGACCGCTATGGACATCGCACAGTACCTGGACGAGGTCGAGCGCCGCTGGCGCAGCAGGACGCCCGCGCGGACGGTCAACGACGTGGACGCCGGTAGCCGCGTGACGCGCGGCGAGATGCGCACGTGGTGCAGAGTCAACGGCATCGCGTTCGTGGAGATGGACGAGGAGGACTCCCAAGTCCCGCTGACGCGCTTGATGATGCGGCTGCGGCGGGAGTTTCCCGGCGAGCGCTGGGGGTATTTGAACTGCGCCACGGTTGACATGTGCCGCCGGCACAAGATCGTGGTCCCCAAAACCAGGGGGTAAAATTTGCCCAACAGGCGTTGCGTGCCACGCAACACACGGTAAAATAGAGCTTGTCATCCGACAGGCTGGCCGAACCGGTCGCGGCCTTTCGATCGACCGGATCACAGGAGACAAGACGGTGGATCACAGAACGAGAACGACGCAGGCGGTAGAGAAGCGCCTCGCCGCACGGCAGAGGCGGGAGCAGCGTGACTGGCGGGTATTCTTCCGGGCATGGCGCGCGTACCTCCGGGCGAATGGCGGTGTCGAATGACTGGGACAGCTACACTCACGCCACTGGAGTGCGCGGCTATTCGTTTGGCGTCGCGGCAGATCGAACAGGCCGCGAAGGGTTTGCAGCCAGGCCGTGGTCAGCGGATAGACCTGGTACTGCGACTAGAGGGCATGCTCAATCGCGGCGAAGACGGAGTGTCGCAGCGGAAGACCCCTCCAGCTTGCCAGGACATGCTGGCCTGGCTGCTGTCCAGGATGAGCGTGCCGGCGCGCGACAAGCTCATGGACGACTACGTCGCGCACTGCCAGAAGCACGGCGCGCCGAGCACCGAGGACGCGGACGCGACGGCGCGTGCCCGCCAGATGGCAGATGTTGGCTCGACGACCCAGACATTCCCCAGGGCCGGCGCGCTGACCGGCAGTATCACGCTGGCGGTGATCGACACCACCAGCCTCAAGCCCCAGGCAATCAGGCAGCTCGCTGAGTGCTCCCGGATGATTAGCCTGGAGGAGGGCGAGTGATGGAAAAGCTCATCCTGCTGTGGCCTAAGCGCCCACGAGTTATCCAGCGCGGGGGGAGCGTGCACCGTGAGTGGCGGACCAAGTGCGGCCGGTACTGCGTGAGCCGGCACTACTGCGAGCTGGCGAGTCTGCCGACGCGGTACATGCCGATGATGCGCACAGTTCACGGGTTGGTGCCGTTGCGGCGCAATAAATCGCCGCGCGCGATAATCCGCCGCAGGACGTGGCGACTGGCGATGCTGGACTGTGTCCGGCACGTCAGAAAGCAAGCCCGCTCGGAGCGGGCTGAGGCACGGATGCGTAAGGACGGCGCGGCGCGCGGTAGGCGCGTCTGCTTTTCCACGTCGCGAGTGCGGCGGAGTGGATTGACAGGTCGCGCGGGGCGGACAACACAGGAGACAGGATAATGACTACCCAAGAAACGCTGGAGTGCTGCTTTTCTCGCCTGAGCGACTTGCAAATCGAGAACCTACTGTGGCACGTTAACGCAGCGACTCCAATCTGCTGTGGGCAAGACGCACATCTTTTCGCCTCTGCGGACGGTGGTGGATGACCAGCACTGTTGGCCAGCACCCGTGAGGTGCCCCGCGTCCGCCTGGATTCACACTCACATGGACGAATCATGGATAAATGGCGAAACGCCCTGACAATCTTGATGGCGTCTGGAAATTACATGCGCAGCTTGTGCTTAGCCGACGAGCAAACCGTCCGCCAAGCAATTTCGGCCGCCGCGAGCGCGGCTGGGCGGATTGAAACTAGTCCAGCAGCGAAACAAAAATGAAGGGAAAGGAAAATGACCACCCAAGAAACACTGGAGTATTGTTTTTCCTGCCTGAGCGATCAGAAAAGCGAGAACCTACTGTGGCACGTCGAAGCAGGGACTCCAATATGCTGCGGCGACGACTCATATCTTTACACCGATGGGGCGGGTGGAGGCTGACCGACTGTACTCGCCTGCACCCGTGCGGTGCCCCGCAAACGAAGCCTGTCGGACGGCCCAGTCCTGGACTCGTGGAACGACACAATAGAAAGCCTAAAGCCATCTACGTGCCCATCTGTGTACATGGAAGCCTTGTACCGCGCCGACGAGGAGACAGTCCGGCGAGCAATTGTGGCCGCCGTCAAAGCAAAGCGCGACGGGACGGATTGAAACATGGAGCGGCTAGGAGCCGTGTTTGACGGATCGAAGCGTGGTCGGCGCCTGGTCGAACCGGGCGCCGGCCTTTTCAAACCCATCACAGGGAGACGAACATGCTTACCGAGGTTTTCACGCGGGCCAAGAAACGGTCTGTCCCGCTAGTGCTGGTTGTAACCCCGGACCCGGCCGCCACGGTCCGAGAGCTGTGCACGACCCTGAACGGGGACGCCCAGGCTGTCTGCTGGGACCTGGTGCGCGGCCTGCACGAGCCGCCGATCACCTACGGGCTGGCGGACAAGCTGCGCGGCGGCGCGGAGGACGAGACGTTGTTTGCGCCGGTAGCATTCGCGCAGGTGATCCGCAAAATGCCTGCGCACGGCGTGGCGTTCGGGTTGCAATTCGACCGCTACCTGCACGGACAGGACGCGGCCGGCGTCACTCAAGCAGTTTGGAACCTGCGGGATCAGTTCAAGCAGGACGAGCGGATGCTGGTCATGCTGTGCTCTGACGGGAAGCTGCCGGTCGAACTCAAAAACGACGTGCTCGTGCTGGACGAACCATTGCCGAACGAAGCGCAGCTCAAAGCGGTCGTGACAAGCTTGTGCAAGGCCGCGAAAAAGGCCAGCACTACGTTCGCGGCGACGCCTGACGACATTGCCAGGGCTGCCGTGCGCGTCACCGGGCTGTCGCAGTTCGCGGCCGAGCAGGCGGTGGCCATGAGCCTGCGCGCCGGCGGTATCGACCAGGACGATCTGTGGGCGAGGAAACGGAAGCTCATCGAGGCAACGCCCGGCCTGGCGGTCTACGGCGGCGAGGAGCACTTTGGCGACCTGCGCGGCGTCGATAACGTCACGGGCTACCTGCGGCGCGTGATCGACGGGAAGCGCAGCCCAAATGTTATCGTCATGGTGGACGAGATCGAGAAGGCCCTGGCCGGCGCGCACGGCGACACGTCCGGCGTTTCCCAGGGTCAGTTGCAGTGCCTGCTGACGGAGATGCAGGATCAGAGCTATCCAGGCTGTATATTCATCGGGCCGCCTGGCAGCGGCAAGTCGATGGTCTCGAAGGCTGCCGGCAACGAGGCCGGCGTTCCGACGATCCTGTTCGACCTGAACGGGATGAAGGACTCGCTGGTTGGAGCCAGCGAGCGGAACATGCGCGACGCGCTGAAGGTCGTGCGCGCCGTCGGGGACGGCAAGGCGCTTTGGCTGGCGACGTGCAATGAGATCACCCAGTTGCCGAGCGCGCTGCGCCGGCGGTACACGCTCGGCACGTTCTTTTTCGACCTGCCGACGGGGGCGGAGCGCAAGGCGATCTGGGAGCTGTACCTCGGCCGGTACGATCTTGCGAAGGACCAGAGGGCCAAGCGGCCGGATGACGAGGGCTGGACCGGTGCCGAGATCAAGCAGTGCTGCGACAACGCCTGGGCGCTCGGTGTGACGCTTAAAGAGTCGGCCGGGTACGTGGTGCCGATCGTCAAGAGCGCGGCTACGGAGATCAGGCGCCTGCGGCAGGAGGCCAGCGGCCGTTTTCTCTCGGCGAGCCAGCCTGGCGTCTATCAGTTCCGCGAGAACGAGCAGGACGGGCAACGTGGCATTACGATGTAGGAGAAATAGCGTGTACTACCAGTATCCAGACGCGAAGCTCTGCCCCGCACATCTTGTGGAAAGCCTCACTCGCTACGCCGAGCACGGCGTTCCGGTCGGCGGATTCTTGACTGCGTGCCTGGAAAACAACTTGCTAGAGGCTATCGCGCGCGCGGACGGCGAGAACTTGCCGCTGCTGCCGCACATTGTTGCGTGGCTGTACGAATACATGCCTTTTGGTGCATGGAGAAGCAGGGAGAACGTGGAAGCGTGGCTCGCGACCAAGCGTGCAGCGAGGGAGAGATCACACGGGGCGCCAATCACAGGAGAAAACGTATGAAACTGGAGCTGTTCAAAGACGCTGTCCTCATCAGCGTCGTCAAGCGAATCCCAGGCAACCGCCGCAAGGTGGACCTGGAGGATGTCGAGCTAGAAGTCGGGGGGCAGGCCTACAACGGCGAGAAGTCGGAGCTGCATCTTGGCAAGGACCTTCTGGAGAGCGTAGAGATCAAGGACATCCGGCACGAGTTTAACAAGTTCGGCCTGTACTTAGCGCGCAGGCGAGTGCCTGGCAATTTCTTTCGCGCTGGCTGCTACGTGGTGAAAAAAACGCGGCTGCCAGAAATCTACGCCGAGTACCAGGCGCGGCGCGCCGGCGTGAAGCTCGGGGTAGACGCCTTCTGCGGCGCCTACGACGAGCGCAGGGCGCAGGCCAAGGTGCGGCTTGGAAATCTGTACCGCGAGGATGAGTATCCGACCGAGGACAAGTTCCGCGGCGCTGTAGACCTGAAGATGTTGGTGGTCGAGCTGGCCGAGCCGGAGGGCATTGACCCCGCGATCAAAGCGCAGCAGGCGGCCGAGGCGGAGGCGGAGTGGAAGGATGCTGTGAACGACGTGCGTCTTGCGTTGCGGACTGCGATGCAGGGCTTCGTGGCGCACTTCGCCGAGCGGCTGCGCCCAGGCGAGGACGGCGCGAAGAAGGTCATCACCGAGAAGAAGGTGGCGCGGTTCAGGGAGTTCCTGGAGTTCTTCTCTGACCGCGACATCACGGACGACGCTAAGCTGGCCGAGCTTGTCGGGCAGGCCAAGGGTTTATTGGACCATGCTGATGTTGGCCTGATGCGGCAGGATGGCATGTTCCGGGCGCAGCTCAATGATGCTTTCGGTCAGATGGAGCAGGCGGTAGGCGCGCTGGTTGAGGAGCAGCAGTCGCGGATGATTTCGTTCTGAACCTGTGATGCGGCTGGCGGAATGGAGTCCGCCGGCCGGTTTTGGAGGACCAAGTATGCGCCCACCTATTTGCGTAGCGTGCGAAATCGAATACTGGCCCCACGAGAATGGCGCGACGCTAGTTCTCATGGCGATTGACAGGCCATTAGCGGCCTACCAGTGCGACGTCTGGAAGTGCCCCGGCTGCCGACACGAGATCGTGTTCGGTGTTGCCACAGAACCGTATTCCGCTGAGTGGCTGCCCGGGCGCGGCATCAACGACGCCATGCTTGCGGCAGATGCGCAGCAGCATCGGCAGATACGCGCCTGGCTGAACCACAAAGAACGAACGGCCTACAAATGCAAGGAGCTAAGTGATGTCACACGTGACGGCAGTATCCCTGGAGGTCAGTGATTTGAAAGTGCTGAAGGCGGCCTGCGATCAGCTCGGTCTTGAATTCTGCGAGGGCCAGAAAACATGGAAGTGGGTAGGTCGATGGTACAACGACTACGGCACGGCCGACGCGGCGTACAACATGGGCGTGCCAGTGAAGGACTACGGGAAGTCCGCCCATGCGATCAAGCTGGCCGGCTGCGCGTTCGAGATCGGCGTAGTAGCGAACGAGGCGAAGCCAGGGACGTACCTGCTGGCCTACGACTTCGTCGGACCAGGCCGCGCGATCATGGACAAGCTCGGAAAGGGGCTGGAAAAGCTGAAACAGGCGTATGGCGAGCAGGCTACGCTGGCGTTCGCTCGCCGGAAGGGATACGCGGTTGCCAGGTCTGTCTCAGGCGGTAAGGTCACGCTCAAGCTTAGCGTCAGACGGTAGTTACGATCGAAACGTATCACTGTGATAGGTTTCACTGGAGGAAGTATGGGTAAAGAGACAATTACGGTCACGATTGATGAGCAGGGGGCCGTTGTGGTGGTCGTCGCCGGGCACAAGGGCGCCGGCTGCAAGGCGTTGACGGAAGCCCTAGAGAAGATGCTCGGCGCGCCAGGTTCGAAAGTCATGACGCCAGAGTACGCGCAGCGGCCGGAGAAGGCAGTCAAGCAGGAGGCCAAGCGATGAACGATCTGACGGTGCTCATCGATGAGGCTGGCCGGCTGCACTTCGTGTACGACGACGCGCTGGCTGGTTTGCTGTCGCTCGGGAAGTCCGAGACCGTGCGTGTCAGTCACGTCGAGCCGGCACCTGGCGGCTGGGTGGCGTCGATGGCACCAGTCGGCGGCGCAGACTTGGGACCGTACCGGCTGCGTTCCGAGGCCCTGGCTGCGGAACGACGGTGGCTCAGGGAGCATCTGGAGCTGTAGCAATGGACGACGCGACAATAGCGCCGGTTTCGACTCAGCGACCACGGACTGCGGCCGTGCGTCCGAGCCTCTCGCCTTGGAGCTGTTGGACCGGGCTCGTGATGCCGTGCGACACGGAGAAAGAGGTGGCCATCCTCGGGCACATGATCTGCGGGCCGTCGCAGGCCGACGAGGCAGCGGCGGTTCTCAAGCCGGCTGACTTCTACGGCGAGCGGCAGCGCGAGCTTTTCACGACGCTGGCTGGCCTGCGCGCGAAGCCGGACCCGGCGGCTCGCGAGCGCGCGAAGGCGCTAGCAGGTGAGCTGCTGTTGAAGCGCGGCAAGCTCGACGACTGGCGCGAGGTCTCTGCTGCGCTGCGGCGGCTACGGTGCGAGCGGGCCGTGGAAGCTTCCAAGGCCCTGTTGTGCGCGCATATAGGGGGATGGGAGGAGTGGATCGAGTTGGCCAGGGCAGAGTTGCAGTTTCTTGCGGAGGCGACTGCATGAGCAGGACTCGCGGCAACCTCGGCAGCCGGCTCAGAGGCGCCAGGCTGAAAGCTGGACTGAGCTTGAGGCAACTTGCAGCGATGGTCGGCGTTTGCGCGTCAACGCAGTTCCGCCGCGAGGAGGGGGCAATGTTTCCGTTTGCCGACGTGGCGAAGTACGCGCGGCGCCTTGGCGTGACTGTCGAGTGGCTCGTGCGCGATGACGAGTTGTAGCGTGTCACAATCACAGGAGACTGGAAAATGGATAGGTATCACAAATACTGGAACGAGCAGGAGGAGGCGGTAGCGATGGAAATGTTCATCGGTGGCAAATCGCTGGACGAGATCGGGCGCGCGCTTGCGCGGAATGTGAACGCCGTCCGCAAGAAGCTGGACCAGCTTCTCAGGCTGGAGGCGGTCGGCGAACATAACAACGCGGACTGCGGGGCCGCGTATATCCCGACCGAGCAGCAGATCGCGGATGGCTGCCGAAGCATTCAGGCTCGGTGGAGCGAGGCGGATCGACTGCGCAGGCAGTGCGCTGCGTACCGAAACGCAACGCCGGACTTTACGCGAAGCGAGCGCGTGGGAGGCAGGCCATGATCTTCATCAGCATCGATTGGGACTTTTTTATAAAGCTGCCGCGACCGAACGCCATGCTCAAGTTACCGAACGGTGCTCGGCTCCCTGCGGCGCTCCTGATGGATTGGGGCGCGAACGACCGGATGCCACACGGTCTGTGCGACGCACTTTGGCTGGCTCGTAGCGCGGATATACTGGCCAACGGTTTCGACTTGCGGGAGTTCATGCCTCGCCAGGTGGTCCTGGGCGACTTCTACTGCGCGCTTCGACGGCGCTACGACTGGGGGCGGTGCTTGCACGCCTCGGATAGCCATGCGCAGGCTAGTCGGCTGTGCCAGGATGCCGACGAGATAGTCCACTTCGACGCGCACCACGACATGGGGTATAGCCACGCGCAGCTCGTCGGCGAGGTTCATTCCGGTAACTGGCTGCATCGGGAGTGGCGCCGCGGCGCCGACGTGACCCTGGTCTACCCAGACTGGCGCGGTCTCGGCGAGTGGCGCGAACGGAAGATGCCTATGAGCACGCGCGGCGCGCGGCGCGCAAAGGCAACGACGTGGAGCAAGTGGTCGGCAAGCGCTACCACTGGCCAAACGCGAGCCGTGGCGTTTCTGTGCAGGTCGCCGGCGTGGACGCACCCGCAGTGGGACGTGGAGTTTAGACGGCTAGAATCGATGCTAGGGCAGAACCACGTAGAGTGCATGGACTGCGCTGACGGCGTTTGCCGCGGCCGATGCGTCATGCGGCGATGGGACCCAAAAGCGGCCGAGACATTGGTCGAGGCGCGAAGTGGGCTTGTATGTCGCGCTTGACAGACGACGAAAAGCAGGCCATGTGCCGCTTCGTGATGCGCGCGAGCGGAGAGGTAACCGGGCTCCCGCCTGAAGGGCTGTGCGTCCCTGCGGCTGGGCTGCTGGTGCGCCTGCTGCGCGGTGGCGGGGAGCTAGCCTTGCTCCAGGCCGGCAGCGCAAGCTGGCGGTGCGTGAACGCGGATGACGACGGTGTAGGCTTCACGCATTTCTCATACGTGTGGGAGCCGGCTAGCGCTGTGACGAGGGCTAAGATCGCGGCAGGCGAGCTGCCGGAGCTGCACGCCTGGGTGGGAGTGCTGAACCAGGACGGCAGCGGAAAGTGGTTGATCGACCCCACGACTGGCGCCTGGCCGGACCAGCTTGAACGAACGCTCGGCCTCTCGTGGCGCGGCGCGAGACCGCCGAAGTACCTGTGGCACGATGTGGCTATACCGCAAATCTATGACTGCGAATACTGGCCGGAGCGTGAGGCGTGCCTGCTGGCAGAGCGCAAGTGGCTCGCGTGGTGGCGCGACTTCGAAGGAGCGTTCAGCGAATGGAGTTGTCGGGCCGGTCGGACGCGCGATAGAATCAGCCGATCAACAACCTGGTAATCCAAACATAGAAGCACGTGAGCTGCGCCGAACAGCCCGCCTATCCGCCATGCTAAAACAGATTGACACGACCAACACGTTTTTCGTTTCGATTCAAGGCGATCATATAGTCGTGTTGAGGCCCAGCAACCGTTTTGATCGGGAGCAGGCTCGAAACTTCGCTGCATGGCTCCTGGTCATGTCGGAGTGCCTGCCCCCGTCTGACGCAGACGCGTCTTTCGAGGAGCTGTGCGAAGCAATAAGGAACACCTGAAACTGAAATACCAAAAGGGGAAAGGCGCGACACCTGCGAAGCGATCCCCGCCAAACGTAAGGAAAGTGGCGTGACAGCCGGGAGAGACCGGCACTTTTGAACGCATGAGGACTAGACATGCCCACCGTCCCACCGCAGCTTGTCACACAGCATGAGACGATTCCAGTGTTCGGGCACGATTATACGATCTACGCCGTAACAGACGGCCTTTGGAATGTCCCGGCCGTGTGGGATCAGGTGCGGGCACCGACTGCGCAAGACTCCGTGTTGATCCCGGCGGGCGTGACAGTGCAGGTCGATGGCGCTGCCATGACCAGGCATGTAGTGATTGAGGGCACGCTCGAACTACTGGATAGTGCGCATCTGACATGCGTGAGCATTTTTGGCCTGCCCGGCAGCATGTTCTTGGGTGGACAGGACGGCGCGCCGATCTCGGCCACCGTAACATTCCTGGACACACCACTGGACCCGGCCGACACGCTGCAATTCGGCAACGGATTGATTACAGCGGGCGAGTGGCGGATGTGCGGGCATCCGCGGACGCCCTTCGTGCGGCTGGATCGGGAGTACGTTAGCGGCGAAGTGTTGCAAAATCTTCCGGCGGACTGGCAGCCGGCGGACGCGCTTATGATCCCCGACAGTCGGCAATGGGTGTTCAGCGGGCCACGGCCGGTGAATTCCTATAAGATCGAACGAAGCTGGTCAATGGTGCCGTTGGTCCATGATCACCCAGGCGCGTGCGACGCTGTCGGCGCGCTGCGCTACTTGCCGCACGTGGCCAATCTCACACGTTCCATCGTGTTTCGTTCGGAGAATCCCAACGGTGTGCGCGGTCACGTCATGGTTACGGATAGTGGCATGGCGGAGTTGTGCCATGTCGGATTCATTGGTCTGGGCCGCACGACTGTTGCACAGGTCGGTCCCGGCAACCAGATCGGGCGGTACTCGCTGCACTTTCACCACAGCCATATGGCCAGCGAGGTTGACGGCTGCGTGGTTGCCGACGGGAAAAAGTGGGGCTTGGTGCTGCACGACACCGATGAGTGCGTGATAACGGGCAACGTGCTGGCCGACATCGACGGCGCCGGGCTAGTTACGGAGGCCGGGACCGAGCGCGACAACGTGATAGATGGAAACTTCGCCGGCGTCATCACGGGCGGAGGGATTAAGGTGGTTCCGCGCGGAGGCGTGCGCAAGACATTCAACACGGACGGCACGGTTGCTTCCAATGCCGGTGACATCGCTTTCGAGGGTAGCGGTTTCTGGTTGCGGCGGGCTGGACGAAACGTCTTCCGAAACAACGTCGCGGCCAACTGCCGCTTCGCTGGCTTTAACGACAATGGATACTACCTTCCAAAAGTCCCGGACATGGAATCACTGGAGTGGTCGAACAACGAGGCTTACGCTTGCGAGATGGGGCAGTGGAGCACGTACTGGGGCGGTGGCGGACCGCTGCACACGTATCAACACACGATCTTCTACGATCGATTGAGAGTGTGGCACTGTCACAAGCGCGGTTGGGAGCACTATCACGTCATCAATGTGGACGTGGTTGATCCAGTTGTACTGTTCGATCCGGCGGCCGTGGCGGCAAAACCAAACAAGGTGAAGGGCTACATTGTTCATGGTGCGAACCTGGGCGAGAAGGCCAACTATGAGACCGAAAACTACCGCGTGTTTCGCGCGGAGATATTCGGGGCTGACGTTGGAATCGTGCTACCGCCGACCAGGATGCACAGAGGCATTCCGAAGGGCTGCATGATTCTGGACGGCCGGATCGGGTGCCACGTCGCCTTTCAGCAGGCTCCTCCTACGATTAAATTTTCCGCGCCTGGCAGGGTGTGCACGCTTCACGGCGTGGAGGTTATCCCGCTGACGCTGCCGAAGATGGGCGGCTTGCCGGCTGTGTCTTGCACGCTGTTCATGGACGCCTCGGGGATTCCGGCTGGTTATCCGTGGGCGAGCCTACAGTACACGACGTTGCTGGACGGTGTGCGGGTGTGGTTCAGTGTCGACCAGATCAAGCCATGCAACACGACGAGGCCCGACATTGTGGGCGGAGTAGTGTGCCCGTGAGATTTCCGATAGATGATGGGCGACAGGGGAGGATGCAGGCATGACGCTTAACGATCCGCGACATCCGGCCTGGGCCTTTGCCAGGTGGTTCAGCACCTTGGTATTTGTGCTTGTAATCCTGGCCCTCAACGCCAGCAAGTTCGACGCCACCGAGGTACGCGCGTGGATTGAGATTGCCTTGGGTTACCTGGCCATCCAGGGTGGGCACCGCGTTTTGAAAAAGCGGGCGTGGAAAAACGGTCTGGGAACCAGTAATGGGGGCTGATATGCCTGAACCGAGACAGCTTGAACCGCGGGTTGCATCCCTGGAAACTTCCTTGGATGCCGTCCTCGGGCGGGTTCACCAGCTCGACCAGCACATCGGGGCGGTGCGCACTGAGCTGTCTGCGCAACTAACGGCGTTGGCTACTGACATGCGGCATCAGATTTCTGGAATCGTTGCCGCCCGGCAGACTAACTGGGCGGTTATTCTGGGCGCGATGGCGGTCCTGCTGACGGTGATTGGCGCAGTCGGAAATTCCTGGATCACTCCCATCAAGGAAAGTGTCGCGTTTTCTCGTGAACTGACGGATGGCCGTTTCGGAGTTATCGAGCGCGATGTAGCGGCGACTGTTGCGCGCTTGGCTGCGAATATGGAATCTATCGCCGCCATTCGCGGCAATGTACAAGTGATGCGCGAGCGATTTACTGAAATCGAGACGCAGTTTCGGTGGGGAAACGACGTCCACAACATGCGCGAACGAAACTCGGATCGGTTGCTTAGAATGCTGTGGGCCAAAGCGTTTGGGGATGATCTTCCGATGATGGGGATGCCGGAGGTCGGACCTGGGCATAACAATAGGGCTGCGGTGGGTCCACCGTCGGAGACTCGGTCGGTAGGAGATTGAGCCATGAACTACCAGGCGCGCGCACATTGATACGAATGTGCATGGCGTGGCCGTGGAGTCCGTGGGGCGCCTGACCAAGCCCGAGCCGTAAGCTTGCAGAAAAGCAAGAATGCCTTACACGTTCCAACAATGGGACCGCCAAGTTGACCGCGCAAGACGAAAGCGCGAGCGGCGGTTGTTCTTTTCCAAAGCCTGGAAAGTCTTGCTGCTTGCACTGATCGCCGGATTGATCGTATTCATCTTTGTGAAGTCGATTGGTTGGTTCGTACCAGGTCCGGGGCCGTGAAGGAGCACGAACATGAAACGACGCACGGGGCGCTTTAACATTCCCGCCCCAATCAGCGAATCAGCGGCGCGCGACCTTGAATTCGTGCGCTGCTTGTGGGCGCTCGGCATCGAAGATAAAGCATTGGATCGGATGGCCCAGCGCGCCAGGTTGCAGCTGCACTCTCTTATCCTAGTCGAGCGACGCCGGCGGAAGCGCGACGATAAACGGAGCGCGGGTGACTAACGTGCGAAAACTCCAGGCGCTGGAGGCCGAAACGGTCCCGGTGGAGCCATCGTATGGAAACACGTGATTTAAGAAAAGGAGGCACGGGAACGGCACGGATATTATCTGCGCCGTTCCCGTAGCAATGTACTTCGGTGGTAAATCCCGCTGCGCTAATTTGATATGGCGAGCCTTGGGCGACGTGCGCAATTACGTCGAACCATTCTTCGGCAGCGGCGCGGTGCTATTGGCGCGTCCACGGCCGTTTCGCGGAACGGAAACGGTCAACGATGCCTGCCAGTTCGTCGAGAACTTTTGGCGCGCTGTGCAAGCCGAGCCTGACACCGTGGCCAAGTGGTTGGATTGGCCTGTAAATGAGACTCGTCTTGAGGCGGTCCATAAATGGCTGGTTACCGCCGCGCGCAAGGAGGAGCACGCGCGGCGGATGAAGGATGAGATGGGTTATTACGACCCGAAAATCGCCGGTCTCTGGTGCTGGGGTCTGTGCGCGTGGATAGGTAAGGGCTGGTGCGCCGGCGCGTGGTATGGGCCTGACGATGAGCGCAACGCAGGCACGGGCGTCAATGTTCGGGACAAGCAACGAGGCGGCAAGCGCCCGCATTTGAACAGGGGGCAGGGCATCCACAAGCAGCGCCCGCACCTGGGCGACGCTGGGCAGGGCGTTCACAAGCAGCTCCAGCACCTAGGCGACGCTGGACAGGGTGAGTGTGTTCGCCGATTGGAAGTGCTTGTGAACTGGATGCGGCAGTTGCGCGACCGCTTGCGCAATGTGCGAGTGTGCTGCGGGGATTGGTCGCGGGTCTGCACGCACACGCCGACCAGCAACCTGGGGCTTACGGGAATTTTCTTGGATCCGCCGTATTCCGATGCCGCCGGTCGAGATGAGAACATTTACGCTCGTGAGAGCCTGACAGTAGCTCACGACGTGCGAGCATGGTGTCTCCAGCGAGGGTGCGATAAAGACATGCGCATAGTGCTCGCGGGTTACGAAGGCGAGCACGAAGAGCTGGAAGTTAACGGTTGGCGTGTCGAATCTTGGACGGCGAACGGTGGATATGGCGTGCAATCCGGCAATGGCGAGTACACTAACAAATACAAAGAACGGCTGTGGATGAGTCCGGCCTGCGTGGATGTTGAGCGGAGATTATTCGTATGAACCTCGGCGTCAATCTCGATCCGATCTACCCCCGTAGCCGCTTGTGGGTCTTTGGCGACGCCATGCGCCAGGGTATTTTGCAGCCGGACGGCGCCGTACGATGTTTGACCGAGCAGGGTGGGCACTGCCGGGTCGATTTGTGGGTTGGGCCTCTCGCCGCGCCTGGACGCATAGCCACGCTTCACCCTGACGACCGTGGCGTCCTCGTTCACGACGGGTCATCGCGCCTGTTTCCGCAGGCCAATCCACGGCGGTATTTTTGGCACCCGCGATTCTTGGAGTTGCTGAAAGTCCCGACTAGCTCGGGGCTGAAGCCGTTCAAGGTGCTGCGGTTCATGGACTGGCAACAGACGAACAATTCCGTGCAAACCTCATGGTCCACTCGCGCGAAGCCAGCCGATCCACACCAGACAGGCCCGGCCGGCGTGGCCCTGGAGCACATGATAAACCTGTGCAACCTGCTGGATGCCGAGCCGTGGTTCTGCATTCCGCACTTGGCCGACGCTGACTACTGCCGGCAGTTTGGCGCGCTCGTTTCGGCCACGCTCAAACCGTCGCTGCGGTGTTGGTTGGAATACTCAAATGAACTCTGGAATGCGAGGTTTGCGCAGGCGCAGCATATTGCGATGGTGGCTGCATCGACTGGGCAAACGCGCCAGGGGGTCGTCGCCGAAATGGGTTTCCCGGCATGGGACCAGTTCATGGTCGGCTGGAGCGCCAGTCTAACTCGTGTCGTCCGCGTTGTCGGCGGTCAGAACACCCGCCCGGCCTGGGCCAAAGAAATTTGCCTTGCACTCGGTGGGAACTTCGACGCCGTTTCCTGCGGGGCGTACTTCAAGCCGCCCGCGCTTGTGGAAGCGACCTACGACGCCGCGACGACGGTAGAGGCGATCCTGGCCGACTGCCAGACCGACCTCCAGACCAAGACCTTGCTCGGTGTCGCCAGACACGCGGACGTTGCCGCAAAGCACGGCACACCACTTGTCATCTATGAAGGGGGCCAGCACCTGGTAGGCCGTGGCAGGCCCTATCAGCCCGCCTACCTGGCGGCGCAGAATCACCCACTGATGGGGAACCTGTATCGCGAGCTGGTTGCCGGGCTTGAGGCGGCTGGCGTTGAGCTGTTCTGCCATTACTCGCTGGTGGATGGGCCTGGCGCAAGCGGCTCGTGGGGCCTGTTGGATCACATGTACGCGGACGAGGGCGCCAGCGTGAAGTGGAAGGCGTTAATCGGGGTTTGAGGCTGGAGGTACGGAAGGATGGCGCAACAGACGTACAAGG